>Ga0302123_10000614_pt1 | contig 27683 bp, 51 predicted proteins | sample CB21_321_MG_FD_203109 | JGI IMG/M metagenome (GOLD analysis project Ga0302123, IMG submission 203109) | Marine microbial communities from Western Arctic Ocean, Canada - CB21_32.1 | ecosystem: Environmental > Aquatic > Marine > Oceanic | place: Canada: Western Arctic Ocean | collected 2017-09-28 | reverse complement strand
GACCTCGGGTGGCGCCAGGCCAATAGAGGGCGAGGCTTACCTCAAGGAAATGATGGAGGGTTCGCCGAGAAGCGGCCCCCTCTGGCCAAGCTCCTTGGCTGGGGAGAGGTTTATAGAAGCCGTCCGCCGGGCAGGCCCGCAGGGCGGGCTCCCGGGCGGTAAATGGTGGCCTAAGTCATAGTCTTGAGTCTGGCGCGCGCGCGTTGCGTGCGCTCCCAAATTTCTTCGGATATCTCCCGCTCTCTTTCGTCGCGCCTCTCCATGGCCCGCTCGCTACACACGGCGGTCCACTCCAAGAACGCTTCTTTGGTCAGATCGCTGAACGGGAGCCTGGTAACGTGATCGAAACCGGCCCCCTCTAGAAGCCCTTTTATCCGAGCACTTCCCTCTGGGTTCATGCTGTGGATCAAGACAGGAATATCCTTTCGGGTGTTGCCTATCATTGTAATGGCAACATCTGCGCCGCTCTTGTACGTCGTAGTCGCATTGATAATATCCAGGTCGTGGTCGAGCATGATGCCGGACCACGTGCTTGGGTTGTCCAGCTCTATGATAGTGCTAGCTATATTTCCAGATCTGACCGTTCGGAGCCGGGTGTTTGCGTCGTCAGGTATCCAGGACTCTATTTTTGCCTGCCTCCTCAAGTCGTCTTCGACCACTAGGATGCGCTGCACAGTCAGGTATCGATTAGGTTTTGTTGACATTATTTCCTCCTAAGCAGTGGTTTGTTTTCAGTGGGGCTGGAGGGAGTCGAACCCTCACACCCGTACGGATAACGGATTTTAAGTCCGTTGCGTCTACCGATTCCGCCACAGCCCCATAAGGTTTAGATACCCAGTCGGCAGAGTTCTGCCTTGACCGTGTCTACCATAGCGGAGTGATCTACTGTCCAGCCAGAATATTTGCCACCAAGATGATCAGGATCTCCGTTAGTCCCCTTGAGGGTCCAGATGGAGATGTGCATCAGTTCGTGGGTTAGGCTGGTTTCGCAGAGCATCATATCTTCGGTTCTCTTGACCCAGATCGTCCCCTTAGAGTGGGCGATCCCTCGGGCCTTGATATTCTTCTTATAGGTACCGTCCATGCTGTACCCCGCGTGGACCGATTTTGATTCTCGGCCCCACATCACCATGACGCTGTGCAGGTTTTCTCGGACATCCCCGAACGGGTCGTCAAAGGTCTCAAGCCAGTAGAGGTAGAAGACCTTCATGGCAACCGATACCTCGGCGGCATTCGCTATATCGCAGTCACCAACCGTCTGCCAGGCCTGTCGCCACCCTGGGATCTTGACCATCTGCTCACCCTTTCCGGGGTCACAGAGATAGCTTCTTGGTCCAGCAATCCGGGAAGAGGACGCACAGCTCTGAGCGAGGAAGATAGGCGAGCCTGCCATCACTAAGAGCACGAATAATCGTAATAAATAAGTGGACGATTTGGACATAACAGTTACCCATAAGGGGGGTACTGTTCATACTATCATCTGCGGGACAACTGCCGAATACACTACGTAGTTACAACTACGCTAGCAAAACGCTTATACCCTAGTGCAACTGGTTTTTGCCTAGCTCGGATTCGAGCTTCTCTATCTGTTCCATGAGGTCTCTCGTCCTTCTAACGAACTCATGAATTATGAGGTGCATCTGGTTTCTCTCCTCCGCTACCTCGTCCAGAAGCTTTCTTGTCTCGGCTAGTTTCTCCTGTATTTCCTCGTCCATATGGCGCTTGGCCTCCCCCGCCCATACTGGCGGGGTGTTTGAATAATCTTTCCGGCGCTAATAACCCTCTTCGGTATGTGCCGAAGAGTATTCGGAAGTCAGCCATCGACGAGCCTCAAGGTCGCCATTTTATTATATGGCGATATTAGCTCGATCGGGGCCTCATCGCTATTGAACGCTTCTGTGAAGTCTCGCTCAACCGCAAAGATTCGTTTGGTTGTTGGATCTCTCCACACCTCTAGCGTGGTGTAGTCGCTGTTGTCCTGAGATAGCACGTCTACCGTAGTGACGTACTCCGCATCCTTTGTCATCCGCTATCTTCCTCTGAAGTGTCGTTGTCCAGGGTCAAGTACTCGATGTTGATCGCTGCGCTTGCTTGCTTTGCTTTCTCCCCATCAAATATGACCTCCAGGGCCATTGAGGAGATCATGTGCAGATAGCACGCGCATTGTGCGTCACATGGGAATTTCTCTTCCTCGATGTTGTCCTTGCAGTCGTCTCTGACACTGGACATCTTGTTCATTATTGCCACTGCAAGGATGATGTCGTGTACGGCCTCTTGGCCGAGAACGATTGTCTCCTGCTCCGGCACGCTTTTCTTTCTTCGCGCGGCCAGGTCTATTACGTTGCTTTTCTTGTCGTCCGGCATAGCATGATTTTACCCTCTCCAGCCATTGCTTAGTAGCCCTGCGCAGAGACCCATGTTTCTGTAAACAAAGCATTACACCTGGTCTTGGGAAACCTGTGTAATATTGCCCCACTCCCGCCCATTGTATATCTACTTAATGGTAAATAGAGGACAAGCTATCTTGTGTAAAATAATGACCTTTGGTGGTATAAGTCTTTTGAACCCGCTCTCTTACAGGAGGTAGCATGAAGGTTGACTACAGTTCGGTGAAGGGGACTTCCTTTGGTAAGTTCCTTGGTTGTGCCGTTCAAAGCGAGCCAACAAATATTCCAGATTACGATATGGGTGGTCTTACTATCGCCCTGACCATCGACGGCAAGGAGCTTGATTTCCAGAAGGTCTTTTCCCTCTTCGACCGCTCGATACAGGGCGATATCTGCGAGAAGGTAGAGACCTTGATTGAGGCGTACAAGCGCGACAATCCCCCGCAGACGGAAGCGCCGCCGCCCACTAATCCGCCCATATCCGGTGCGCCTGCCCTGATCTCAGATCTCCGCGAGGCGGTTAACTCGGCCTTCGTCGCGGCAGAAAGCAATGTTCAGCGCTTTGGCGATGCGGTCTCCAGCGGTTGCTCGGTGGCTGCTCGGCTTGCCGCTGACCATACTCGTGACGCAGTGAACGAGGCCTGCTGGGAGTACGGGCCATCGTCTAATATGAACGGGCAGGCCATCGAAATCATGAATGGCGTTATCGCGCGGCTCCAGGAAGCTTCAGAAGAGACTGGCGGGGAATAAGTTCCCTACCCGCCTCGCCGGTCTGCCCCAATGCCCCTTCGGGGGTTGCGGGGCATTTTTTTAGATAGTACAGGCGTCCCCGTCGCAGAACTTCTCCGTCACCTCGTGTACCGATGCTGCAAGCTCCATGGGCTGCACGCGCTTTATTAGCGCCTTATACTCTTCCTCTGTGCACTCGGTGTAGGGGGCTTGTTCGTAGCCGTTATCACTCAGCGGCAGCAGTGACACGGACTTGAGCCTGGACTCATAGATCTCCAGACACGTCTGAATGTCTTTTGCCTCTTCCTTTTTGAACGTGATGGTCACAGACACCTGGTTGTCTGCCCAGTGCTCTTGCAGGTCTGCCGCGTTTGCGAACTGTTCCCAGATGGACACGTCGCCCTTTCCCTTGTCGAAGTACTTCTCCTCAACAGGGAAGCTGATTACATAGGTGTTTGGCGCGCATACGTCCTCTTCGACGGGGTATCCCGCGTCCTTTGCGATAGCCACCAACGGGGACGTGTCGGCTACGCGGACGTTTCGGATGTAGTATTTTGAGTGTGGGTAGTGGATCCCCGGCGTTGCCCCACACAACAGACTCACCGTTCCGCTCGGCTTTACGCTTGTCATCTTCACGCTTCTGGGCACGCACAACCACTCGCTGTACTCCCTATCCAGCGCTCTGATTCTTTCGTAGCCAGTATCACACAGCTGAAGATATCGTCTGCGTCCGAACTTGTTGATGGCCTGCACGATCCCAGACTGGGAACAACCAATCCGTCTGTTCCTCATCATGACTGCGTTTGTTCTTGAATCGTGGGTTGGGATAAGCGTTACCGTCTTTGCATAGAGGTATGCGAACTTGAGGGTACGCATGTAGTCCTCAAGTGAGTCGTGGTGTGCTGGGAAGGTTTCCACCAGACAGCAAAGCTCAAACGACTCCAGCGTCTGTTCGGAGCACGGGTTGCTCCCCATCGCCCGCATGTCATGCCGCCCAGGCGGATCGGACATCCGACGGTAGTGCCTCATGTTTTCGAGCCATATGATGCCCGGCTCTCCGTTGATAGCTATTGAGTCCGCTATCTCGGCGTAGTCCATTCCGACGGAGCCGAACACGCTGTTGTTCGACGCCCAGCGCCTGTCCATGAGCGCCTCTTTGTCCTGCTTCAGGGCCACGAACTCTTTGTCTTCCGGGTTGCCGAACATGATCTCCGCGGTCCTACGGATACCTCCGGCTACCACGCACTTGCCCACGTAGTTGAAGATGTCGACTATCTGCGCGCTTGTGATCTTGTACGGCTCGTCGTCCTTGGGCCACAGGAGCTTGGTGATGTTCTTGACAAGCGCGATAAGCGGCTCTGCGCCAGACGCAACGCCACCAAATCCGTTTATCTTCGCCCCCTTCTCTCGAAGCTCAGAGTAGTCGATGCTTGTAGGGTAGAAGCCTTTCCCCGCGAATGAATTTAGGACCACGCGCATAAGCTCTACCCAGCCCTCTCTGGAATCATCGACAGTGTAGGTCTCGTCAGTGGTCCTTGGTGGGTAGACGCGGATCTTCCCTGCCCCGCGAGTATCCCCACCCACACCCACGCCGAGCATGGACATATCCATCAGGAACGTAAATGGCGCTGCGAAGTCCACGTCGATATCCTCTGTGGATACGAACGCGCAGTTGTTTAGCGCCGCCCCTCCCTTTGAGTAGACCATGTCCGTTCCCATGATCCAGAATCCTCGCCCAGGCGGAGTCCATTTGAACTCCCACAAGCGCGTGTACATCTCCTGAGCGCTCTTGTGCGCCTTCGGCTCATTCCAGGGAAGCCCAAGTGACCGACAGTGAATCTTCTGGACGTTGTAAACGCCCTCGACGACACGCGTACAAGCTTCCCAGTATTCTTCGGTCTGCCCGTTATCTTTCTGCCGAGCATACGTTCTCTTGAAGACAAAATATCCGAGCGGGCCCCACACTGGCTGTTTACCCTGGAATGCCTCCAGAAAGCCCTGACTCAGGGAGAACTTTCGGACCTTTCGCTGGTCTGAACCAGCGGATTCGCTGAATATCACTACCTGATACCTCGTGGGCAAAGAACTCGGTTAACTTGGAATAAGTGAGATGACTCTAAAAAAGGAGGCACCGTGCCGTTACTCGATTCTCGCCCCACCGCTCTTAAGTTCTTGGGCATACCCGGCAAGGGTGCTTTGGGCCAGGAGTTTATTCATACGTTGTGCAATGTATACGGAAAAACCTTGGCCCGACGCATGTACCCTTCACTGGTCTCTGCGTTATATAGCGAGGGTAGTCATTTGACAAGAGGGTCCCCTGTTATTTTTCCGTTCTCGCTGTTTGGTCGTTATGTTGATGAGGACGTAGATCGATCTATTTTCAGCGACCGCGGCGTGAGCTGGCGCAGCAGAAGTTTCAGGTTCGAGCGCAGCGTCCTCGGGGAAGGTCCGTTGGACCCCCGGGGCCCAGAGGGGGTCGTCGCCATGTTGGGGTATTGCGGTGATTTCCCATATAACCAGGACGATCTAAACTCCCCAAGGGCAAGAGAGGATGACTCGAAACTTATCTTGAAATACTTCGACAGCGCCACCCTCGACGGGGATAACGGCTTTTCTTTCCCCATGCCACTGGACGAGTTGACAGCACTTGGTGGTGGCGCTTTCGCGAGGTCTAGCGCTGCGTTGGATGACGCGTAAACGAGCGCAGCATCAACTACGACAGGTGGCAAACAAACCAGGCATTCGTCAGGGTGCCTTTGGAGTTTGCCCCTGCCGTAGTATTTTTTATGTACTAGGGGTGCACATGCGTAAAGCAGGACAATCAGTTAGTTATCCAACTATTACGGATTATTGGTGCACCCTGTATGCGTAACTGGCCAGGAGTTTGGTTTGGCTGATACAACGAGTGTCGACAGTGGGTGGCTTGATCTAAAAGAAGAATATGGGGAGCGCCTGTTAAACCAGATGAAGAACAGGCGCTGGAAGGAGCTACACAACAGGTACGGCGAAATGTTCGGCATGAACTACGAGACGTTCGTGTCTTGGGGCAAGTGGGTTGTTCAGGGGGAGCCGGACGCCGCCGTAGAGACCCCTACCAGCCTGTACACCAGTAGCAGGAAGACCTGGTACGACGAGGATAGGGATACGTACACGACGTTCCTGCCGGGGTTTGGCCTTGTCGAGCTTCCTGGCGATGTGCACAGGGACATTGTCCGGGCCTATAGTGACTTCGATGGAACTCCCGCCTCTGTTAATGAGTTAGCGCGCAACTTCAAGCTGCCCAGGCAGTGGCTGGTCAAGTATCTGCGCGCCCACGAGATTACTCATGATAAAGAACCGTTTACTCCTGAGGAGATTCTGAACCGTCCTGAGGACGAGCTTATCGAGGAGGCCCTCCAGGCCCGCCGCGCTGCTCTGTACACGCGTCTTGAGCGCGAGAAGTGGCGGGAGATCAAGAAGGATGCTGACAAGTGGCGTGCCGCGGAAGACCACATCCTGCGAAAGATCACAGACGCCATTGGGACCAAATCCCCGCCCGCCCCAAACAAGCTAAGCCTCCGTGTTGCCAAGACCCCTTATGCCGTGGTCATGGGTATTAGCGACCTCCATTGGGGAAAGTACTCTGACCCTGGAGAGAACTTCGAACCCATGAACCGTGAGCTTATACGTGACCGGCTTTTTGGCGTCACTGAGCAGATAGTGGGCAGGCTAAGCAACTTTGGTGCGCCCGAGAAGATCTATGTTCCAATCGGAAGTGACTTCCTCCATATCGACACCGACCAGGGGACCACGACCAGGGGAACCCAGCAGGACATGGACGGGACTCCGGCCGAGCTTCTTGTCTCAGGCTGCTACATGCTTGCGGACTGGATCGAGACCCTTCGCCAAGTGGCTCCAGTCGAACTTGTTCTCATGAGCGGCAACCACGACCGTATCGCTGGCCTGGCAATCTTGCTGTACCTCAGCGCCTACTACAAAAACGCCCTGGACGTGACTGTCCACATGGCCCGGACTCCCCGGGTTTACCATGCGTACGGCAAGAACCTCATCGGGTTTGTGCACGGAGATGGTGTGCAAAAGACGCGTGACATTGCCGGCCACATGGCAAGGGAGGCCTCTAGCGACTGGTCGAGCTGCCCACACAAGACGGTTTACACCGGACATCTCCATCACGAGAAGACCGAGACGGACTCAGCCTATGGGGTCACACGGCGACAGCTACCGAGCCTGAGTGGGCCAGACAGATGGCACGCCAGGCTTGGCTATGTAGGAGAGCGAAAGAGCCTTCCCGCGTACTTACACGATCGCGATACAGGGCTCGTTGCCGTTATACACGGCGTACCTAAAAAATAGGGGAGCAGCACCCCCCTATTTTTAGCCCTAATCCGACGCAACGGTATCGTCGTACTCGTCTCCCCTATCGCTGTGCATCCGCTGGACCGCCTCAGCGCATTCCCGCCCGTACTCCACATCGTAGCTGGACAAGAAGCCGTTGATCGCGGCTGCTATGGCGTTCGCGTGTTGCCCAACCTCGCCGAACTTTTCCCTTACGTAGCTCGCGTGGCAGATATTTCCATACCCCAGCGGGTAAGCGGTCCAGTTCGCGCCGTTGTAATACGCAACAAGGGCGGTCCCGTCCCCTGCCCCTATTCTTTTGCCAATGTTGCTCGTAAGCGGGGTGACTATGAACTTGTACGAGAAGCCGTTGCCCGGCAGAAAGTCTACGTAAGTTGGGGATGTTTCGTCCTCCAGCCCCACGATCTCAACTCGGCAACCATCGTAACTAAACGGCCTTATCATTTTGTCCTCCGTGTTTTATGGGCCAGCCACAGCGTGTAATAATAAGTACAGGCATTATTTCCCGTAGCCTAGGGTACCTTATGTTGCGTCGACTCATTATTGGTTTATTAGCAGTTCTGTTCTTTTTCAATTCCTGCACCAAACATCAGACTACGGTCAAGGCGCCCTTCCAGAAGGCGACGTCGTCGTTCCTGTTTGTTCTAAGTGAGATCACGTTCCAGACCTGCGAAGACATGATCTGTATTCCCGGCTCCAGTAGCGCTGTTGGCTCTGGGTTCCTGATCGCAACAAACGGCACAGACAGCTTTGGGGTGACCGCCGGCCATGTATGTGAGGCTGACCCTGATCAAAAGATTGTCGAGCGTAAGATGCACGTCTCTCTGTATAATGGTATCTCATATGACGCTGAACCGCTTGCCGTCTACTCCGATCAAGATGTTTGCATTCTCCGTATCCACGGGCTGGTGAAGGGGGGCCTGTCCATGGGGTCACCCCCTGTCCGCGGCGAGGTGGTCTACACGGCCTCGGCCCCATTTGGGATCAACGACGTGCAGATGGTGCCGCTATTTGACGGCTACTACGCTGGGAGAAGGGTGTCGCGCCAGTTGGACGCATACACAATTCCTTCCGCGCCCGGAAGCTCTGGCGCTCCCATTGTCAACAAGTCCGGCGGGCTTGTCGGCATGACTATCCTTAAATACTACAAATTCGAGAACTTGTGCCTATCCCCGCCCTACGAGTTCTTGAAGGATATCGTTAACGGCGTTAAAAACGATGTACGAAAAAGGAATCTATAAGAAGGATCGTTTTGCCGGTAAGTCCGCCGAGTATCCAAACAAGGGAGATCTTGTCGAAGTGATCGAAGGCGACTATGTCGGCGAGACCTTTGCCGTTTTGTTCATTGGCGGCTATGCGTTTAATCCAGTATACAAAATATTTATCAAGGGACCAGATGACGAAATTATATGGTATTGGCCGTGGAACCTCAAGATTCATCCTAAGGAGCCGTAAGGAGCGCGCGCTTATGAGGACGAACTACGCCTCCATAAAACCAATCGAGAAGGTTGCCGCTTCTGAATCCCCCGACGATCCCGCAGAGGACAAGAAGCCGGGGAGAAATCAAAAAAGGAAGCGCCACAAGACCCGCCGCCAGTATTAACCAGGCATAACAAGGGGGCCGCAAAGCGACCCCCCTGCTGTTACTGCCCGAGTATCTCGCGAAGCTCCCCAATCAACGTTCGTGAAGTGATAAAAGATCACTCGCAGTCGATCCTCAGGTTTTCCGGGAGTAGTGCCTCGTAGTCTTCAAATCCGCAGATACGGAGCACCGTCTTTGCCGCATCTATCTCTGGGGTCATGACGGGGACGCCGTCATCGTATTGATAGGCGTCGTACCGCCAGATTACCGTTGCAAGCGCTTTGGCCAGCAGCTGCGCATTATCGTTGGTGTCCTCTGGCTCTGTCTTATTGTCGGCGGCGTCGGCCAACTTCTCAAGCGCGCCGATTAGCCTTGGGAGCTGTCCCGCGAAGAATCGCTGGCCCATCACTGTCTGATGAAATTGTGCACTCATCCTTTCTCTCCTTATGCCTGGCTCGTGCGTTCTTGTTTGAGCAATCACGCGAGCAGTATTTTGAGTTGCTTCTTGCCTGCGTTTGGCATCCAGGCAGGCTGCATCGCAGGTCGCGACTTGGCCTTCTTGCCTCGCTTGGCCGCCCACCGCACGCTTTGCGGCACGACGCGATCCAGCAGGTCGCTTGCTCTGCACTATAGAGAGCCGATGCCAGATGCCTGTTGCACTTCCACTGGTTGTGGTTGACCCACAGCGTGTTACGTTCATTCATTTAGGCGCTCGCTACCTTTTTTAGCCCTTTGGCGGGCGTTGACTTCTTAACAAAGTGGGGAGGGTGCTCCTCTGTTCCACCTGAGAACTCAATGAGGTCGCCAAAGGCGACCTCCATGCTATGCCTTGGCTTACATGAGACACGTCCTACCCCGATGTACTCGGTGCCAGACACGTGCTCGACCCAGAGACACTCCCCCGTTAAATGACTCCCTCCCACCGGGAAGTCGATTACCTTAAAGTAGGTCCCGTGCTCTGCGTGCACAAGCTTCCTTTCCCCTATCTCTTTCCATCCATGGGTCGCGCTGTTGTTTGTGACCATGCTACCCCCCGAGGTAAGTCTCCCTTTCACCCTCGCCCAGTGCAGACAGGTGGATCTTGGTGCTGTCAAAACTTATGAAATGGTACTCGCCCGGCTTCATGTCGTTGTTGCTTGCCGGGTTTATGACACAGAAGGATATCCCAGCTGAGTCCAGACCGACGACGCGGATGACGGCCCCGTTTAGAGGACCGCCATCCCCCCGACATATTCGTCCGCTCCAGTAGCTGTGGACAGACGCCGCAGACACGATCTTACGAAGTGAGTTGTTCAGCTCATCCAGGCGCCCTTGCAGCGCCTGCATTATGCTGTTGTTAAACATGTAGTCCCCTATAGCTGAATTTCGACCACCGTGCCCTCTGACCCTGCGCCGCACTTCGCGCCACAGGCGCCGTCTTTGCATGCACAGCCGCCCTCGCAACAAGTGCAGGACTGGCCGTCTAACAGCTTTTGACATTTTGGTCTAGGGGGCTCGGGGCTATCTGCGTGTAAGCGTAGCTGCTTCATTACGTCTCCTTTGTTGTAGGCAGTGTATGTACCGTCTCTGTTCGGGCCGGGTTAGCTGCGACCAGGAACCTGGTCTCATCACAATGATACGACGGGATGATCCACCCGCCATCCCCCAAAGCCTTCTTATTTCGTTCTATCTGGTCTGCGGGTACGCCTCTGTAGTCCTCGGCACCCACCACTTCCACTCCCCCGTTCCCCGCCGGTTTTTTACCCATGGCCTAGTACCACGGCACCATTGAGAAACCACGGGACCCCCAGAACTCACACCACTTGGCAGCGCTCTCGACAAGCTCGGAATCATCATTCGAGGAAAGAGTAAGCGCGGCGATCAATAGGCGTTCTCCATACCCCATCAACTCATCCGGATCGTGGTCCGTGTATGCCTCATCGATGAGATCCTGGTCCAGATCCTCGACAAACTGAAGGCACTTGCCTCGGAACGACTCAGCGCCAACCGCTATCCCGCTGACAGTGCCGATGCCGTCCTGGTTCTTGGCAAGCTCTGAGACGTACAGGCCCTCTGCGTACTCCAGGTAGCTCTCAACAGTTGGGTAGGCCGCCAGTAAGCGGCTGTTTTGCCCTTCTTTCCCCTCGGTCCATTGAGCGATGGCCCAGTCGGTTGCCTCCTTGTCGTGGCCTACGCGTGGAGCTTCGAGAGCCTCCATTGGGCTGACCACGCATAGGTCTGCGCTCTGCCGCCACTCCTTTTGTTTGTCGAGCATCCTTTTGGTCGTGTCTTCCTCATAGAAGGCGCTGTGCAGGTCATTTGGAAAGCACCCCGTGTACTTCATAATCCCGCGTTCCCACACCTTCTTCTCCTCTTCACTCGCCCCCTCGTCGGGCTCCTTCATCCCGATAACCCCTGGCAGGTTGTCCTGCAGGTACTGCTTCCACTCTTTGCCGATCTCATCATCGAGTTCGTTGAGCATACGCATATTGAATTCGTTCTGCTCCTCCTTCCCCTCGATCACCTTGTCTCTTAGACACCAGTCCAAGCCCATGATTACCCCCTAGTAAATTGAGCCATAACGTTTAGGCTCATTTCCCTTATACTGAAAACTCTGATTTGTTTGCCGTACTATGAGTATTGGGCTATATCTTCTTTCCGGAGGGCACTTTGAAAGAACCAAGCAATAAGACAGAACCGTTTATATGGACCTGGTCCGGTGGTCGCTTCGACTTTCTCAACCCATCACCGGGCTCGATATGTATAACGGACATCGCTCACGCGCTTTCGCTGATATGTCGCTTCAACGGGCACTGCACCGAGTTCTACTCTGTCGCTGAGCACTGCGTTGAGGTGGCAGATAGGGTGATGAAGAACAGCGATGACCCCAAACTGGCCCGCACAGCGCTTCTTCATGATGCCGCAGAGGCATACATAGGCGATGTGGTCAGCCCGCTCAAGGCGTTGCTGCCTGATTTTCAGCGCGTAGAGACCGCAGTAGAGGAAATTATTGCGCAGAAATATGATCTCTACTACCCGTTCCCGCCAGAGATTAAACAGGCAGATCGAGATGTGCTGGCAGACGAGTTTGCCCGGCTCCAGCCGTTTGCCGAGTCGACCGATTCCCTTTGGACACCGCTTCCGCCTGAAGAGGCGGAGCAGTTGTTCATGACTGTTTTTCTTGAGTGTTTCGGTACCGCTTTAGTAGCCGATGACGATCAAGGCTAGTCAACAACGAACAATCTGGGAGTTCTTCTCCTCTGAAGAATCTGCCCAGATCGATGCGCGCAACCGATTAGGCCCTTATAAAGTTGCCCTTGGCCTTGATTTTGGGCGGCATTTCGACTGCTCTAATTATGACGCCTGTTTGGCCTATTCCGCCAAGATGAACTGGTCTACATTTGACTGCCAGGGCTGCCGAAAGGCCGAGCACGGCCGATTTATTCCGTGCCGAGAACGGCCGATCCCTACTACAGCCAAATAAATTCTCATTTAAGATTGACATGCCCGTCGTAGTGTATACAAAGTAGCAAGAGCATTATGACAACGGCTTGGCGAGACAGCCAAGGGAGATAACACCGTCATGAGCAGTAAAAAGACCCAACGGCCCGACATCAGCCAGGTAAAGCGCAGGCTGGAGCCAAAGCCCCCTCCAGAGCCGGTCAAGGAAATGGCCCCCGCGCCGAGGATTAAGCCAGAGACACTTGCTGAGGCGGAGAAGTTTGTTCAGGACTTCACAGAGATCAACGCCATCCCCGAAGAGCCTGCCGAGGAGGTGCGTGTAGATCTGGGCCCTCTACCTGATGGCGTAGTGGCCGAGACACCGGACAGAATATTTTACCGTAATACCCCCATAGACAACGCCGATGTTCGCGCGTCTATCGAGAGTCGTTGCGGTCCGATGGACTTTGCTGACCTGGTGATGACCGGCCGCGTGGTTCAGGATGTCCCGGTTCTTCCAGACAAGCTGGAAGTTGTGTTCCAGTCGTTACTTGGTTCTGAGATCTTTTGGATTGAGCGCCAGTCTGAGAAAGAAGCCCTTACCGACTGGGCGCTCTCTAGCTGGATGGGCTATGCTCGACTTGTTATGTCTCTTGTAGTCATCAATAACCGTGAGTTTCACCCTTATACCAGTAAGGGGGATATAGACCCCGACATGTTTCAGTCAAAGTTCAAATCTGTCATGGATATGGGCGAGAAGCAGCTTGAGCTTTTGCTGGTTAACCTGAACTGGTTCAACTACAGGGTCGAGCAGCTCTATCTAGACGATTTTGAACAATTAAAAAATGGCTAGAGTCTCCTATAGGTTGGGCCCGGGCGAACATCTTCTACGAGAAGCTGGCTGCTCCTCCCGAGCCCGGAAGCTTACAGGAGGCTCTTTGCATACTGGTTCACAGGTACAAGCAGGAGCAGCACTTTTATCAGGTCTTGGCGGGCCTTCATCCGGACGGATCGTCTGAGAAACAGGAATCGTTTGAGCAGTTCCGGAGCGCGCTATTTCCTTATATTGAGCGTGTTGCCGCCGATGACACAGACCGAACTACTGAGATTCTTAACAGGGCCTTTGCGCTGGGTCCGATCAAGATCACCCGGTAGAGAATGAGCGTCCAAGGAGGAAGAAATGAGCGATGACCAACTGAATCTGGATTCCGGTGTTCTGATCATAGGCGTCACCAGCACCGTTTTGTTCGAAGGCGCTACGGCGACGGAGCTTGTTCTTTTGAACCTTAGTACTGGGCACGACTTCACGCTGCCTGTTTCTGAGGAGCAGGCGGAGCATGTTCTTGCGCAGGTAGGCTTTTGCGCGGAGCCTTCAGAGCAACCTCAGCCCGAGCCCTCGGGCATCACCACTCAACCCGCTAGAAACTATAACCGGCCGGTAACTACGCATGATGCTTGGACGGAATCTGAAACTACGCCGCAACTATAACGAGTATTGGTTATGTGGATCATGTGGTCGCCCAAGACGCGGCACAAAACCGAGCACCCAGTGCCCGCGCTGCCGCTCTACCCAGCCGCTGCGCTTGCGGATAACCTACCGAAAGCGTGCAATGGACGGAGACCGCCCGCACGAGGACTCTTCGTTCTCTCGGGACCTTTTCCGAATGACGGTTCTCGCCAGAAAGGCGCTGAGCGGCAGATACCACGACGCACCATCAAGAGATATTCTGGACTCGTTCCCCCTGGGCGCCGGGAAAATCCGAACGAGCAAACACTGGACTTGTCAGACGTTTATAAACGGCCTTTGTTATTTGGGCGTTACGGAGACAGACATCTGCGTTTTGGACAAAATTGACGAGGTGGTTAGATACATGACTGTTAAGAAGATGATGCAGATAAGAATACCGACGGACCTGCACAAGTGGTTCAAGCTGTACGCAGCCAAGAACGATACGACGATGACTGAGGTTGTCATCACTTACCTGCGGTCGATCAGGCGTGCGGACGAAGGTAAAATAAAGGTTGACCAGATATGAGGTCTGCTGGGCCTGATGCGAACGGTCTTGTGTATTCGCAAGACGAGATCGACCTGCCGTCAACCGCCGAGGGGGTGCTGGCCATTTTGCGTCGCGTATTGGCGAAGCCGTATGTCCAGAATATTCGTCTCGATATTGGTGGGCCAATCAAGGTGGACTGGTATAGGGATGTCTCTGACTCTCTGTCCATCGGCGAGCCCGAAGAGCCGCCAGATATCACTCTTGCTCGGATTGAGCTGGATGAGTTCTCTAGCGGCAAGAGCGCGCGCGAAGCCATCTTTGATGCGGTGTTCCATCTTAACCAGCGCGGCCTGCATGCAACCCACTTATTAGTTGGTTCTACTGAGTTTGTTCGCGATTGGTTCGGCATTCCGAGCGTTACACATCTGCCCTTATTCGAGGGCACCGACTACTTCAATTTTCTTGGCCTCATGCTGTGTGAGGTAGAGAGTCTGGAGCAGGACGTTGTTGTCTTGCTTTCTGCCGAAGTGAGAGATGCCTCTCTTACCGAGGTTACTCGTGGACTAAAAATAAGCCCGTAAGGAGAAGAGAATGGCGAAGCCGAGCAAAGCTCTTGAGAAGCTACAATTAGAGATGAAAAACACGCTTGAGGCGCTGAAATGCCTGGAGGTTGTGTCCACGTCCAGTCGCGGCAAGGACATCCGCTTTCTCTTCCGCGTTCTGGACGAGAACATCTGGCTTCAGATCCTGAACAGCTATCTGGCCCAAGAGGGCGATTGGTACTCGTTTGTCGGCAAGAAGTACTTCAGCAACGAAGGCAACCTTGTCTTTGGCTGGGTCATGATTCTTGAGTCGGACGATCTGGACAAGACCGTTACAGACGTCCGCCGTATTCTCCTTACGGTTAACGACGAGATCGCCAGACCACCACAGACCGCTTCGGGCGATGACCCCGGCTTTATTGAGGTGCCTCTGCCATTTAATGCCGGCTATGGAGATCGCCTTCAGAGCCGAGTTCGCCCCGTAAGGTAGCATGAGCATTTTTGACCCCAATACGATTGTTGCAGATCATCTGATTCAGATCAGCACAGTGTTCCGACCTGGCAAGCAGGCCATCATGGGAGCTTTCCATGTATGGAAGAAGGGCGGCTGGTTTGGTAACGCAGACGAGATGTTGAAGTTCTGCTCCGGCTCTGGTTGCATGGGAGTTCTGTCTGACAGCTTCTCCCTGACAGAGCAGGAACAGGAACGTATTGGTGAGGAGAATTTGGACTCTGTTACGAAGTGGCCCAACGATCTACAGATCAAGTACGAATACTGGTACGAGTTACCGGTTGCCTGCCCATGCGGCAAGACCGTGTGTGCACGGGAGTATCTTCCCGACTCTTACGGATTCAACATGTCCCCCGACAAGATAGGAGATCGTGCGGAGGAACTGTTTAATATGCTGGAGCGCAACGCAGACATTTATCTTGTTGTGACCAAAGAGGATATGCTTATCCACAAGGCTAGGCACGATCTCCAGACTCATGGGGATACGAAGTCTTACTGGTCCAAGCTCGGTCACGCCCGAGATCGAGAACTTGTCTTCTACCCCTTAAAACGCATTATCAGCGACCTTGCGGGCGGCACATCGCTGTCTAGTCGCATAAAAGCATTATTGGTGGCGTGATGAAAATAGAAGCCGTTATCGGCGCAATTACCGACGCGCAGCACAAACTCGCCGTTTATGACGAGGTTATCAACTTCTTATCTGACTGTTATTTGTCGTCTGATACAGACGACGGAGATGAAGGACCCGAAACCCTTACCGTTAACGAGCCTTGTTTGGTTCCAGAGGTCCCACAAACTGTGATTGACATAGTTATCGAAGAGATAGTATCTCTCCGAGACAAGGACTGTGCGGAACTAACCAGACTGCGATCTTTGGAGATAGCGACAAATGCAGGAAGAAGCAAAAAGCCCCGAGGGAAGCGAAAACCAAGCGGGAATTGAGGCGGCTGTTCAGAACGCCGAGAATGCGACCATTGATGACAAGGTGAACGCACACGAGCACTACCTCATCCAGCTCCTCCAGGGGTTTGAGGTGTCGGGCCATGCGATTAATCGTCTCGAACGGTTCACGTTCGCCTTGGTGAAAGTCCTCCTGGATCGAGAAATATTCAGCTTTCCTGAATACGAGAAGCTGATGGAAGAGGTCATGTCATACGATGATCTGACCAAATTCTGGGGAGTTTCGTCCGAGGACAGCGATGCTCCTGCCGAGACCGCTGAGGAAGCCGCAGATTAAAACTGTTGGGCGCATTTCTTGTGGGTGCCCGTCTGTCTATACTGTATTAGGGCGAAGTGCCCTGACCTGTCTATATGCAGCGGGGCGCTCATGGACTCTATTACGCTGAACTTGGTTTCTATCATTATTAGCGTTCTTGGTACGATGGTACCGGCGGTTTGGTTCCTTTCCACAAAGATTCAGCGCCTTCACGGTATGCTCGACGCACACTGGGCTCGGATCGAGGAAAAGATCGCCAATCTCGAACGGCAGATGACCGATATGGGAACACAGCTTGCCGAGTCCCGAAGAGACGCCAATGATCTCCGCGAGAGGCTGGTGGTGGTGGAAACACGCATGTCTGCATTCCCACAACGCCTGCAGGACTGCGGCCCGAGCTAGTGTATCGTCGGGTTTAGCAGCCACACCGCGTTTCGGAAGAAGAAGTCGTCTTCTGACTCGTCCTCTTCCGGGCAGGAGTCGTCTAGCTCGTCGATGTCTTCGTCTGTGTCGTTGTCCATCATGACCGAGAAGTCGATGTCGTCCAGCTCACCTCTTTTGCAGAACACGGAATAACCGGCTCCCTCCTCGACGTGTCCGCCCCATCCGTGCGTAACGTCTGTACCGTAAAAAAGAACGCGGCCTTCGTAGCGGATGCACAGGTACGTGGTCTCTTTGTTTCGGCTCTGGTACTGCCTGAGGCCGATAGCTAGTTCATCTGTCGTGAAGACCAGGTGCGGAGCAAGCACGCTCATTGTCTTGTCTTGGATATCGTTCAGCAGCTCATCTGTGGTCAGGACGCGCATAAAGCTTCCTTTTTGCTCAATAATTGTGTTGAGTATACCAAACTCAGAGGGGGGCCGAAGCCCCCCTCTTTATCAAGCTCGCAGCTCTTTGATGATTACGTCTACGACCAGTGCTGTTGGGCCGTACTGCTTAATAAGCTTCTCCAGATAGGCGAAGCCCCACCACTTTTTCTTCTCTGGGGTCGATTCCATCCTGGCCTCCTTGGGCAATCAGTTTTCGGCCTGACCAGAGCACACCTTTTTGGTGTGTCCATAATCTCACCGCCTTGCTTTTGTGGGCTGCGGTTTTGCTCGCAGCGCCATTTCCATCCCCGCCTTGTACGCCTCTACAAGAGCGCCCTTTATCTCCCAGATGGCGGCGTTGTACATGTCCCTGTCGTCGTTCCCGGTGATCCTGAGGGACTTGACACCGAAGTGCCTCCTGGCGATCAGCTTTAGCTCTTCTTCCATGCCCCGTCCCCCTCGTTTCTCAGCTTTACCAGCTCCACCAGGAGTGGCCGTATCCAATTCCATCCCACCGTGGACAGCGGGATTGTCATTTCCTGCCCATTCTCCCCGACCGGAATAGATATAACTACCCCTGGACACAGGGATAACACGTCTGCGCCAAAGTTGGCTAGCAGATCTTGGTACTCCTCGATGAGCCGCGACTTCTCCTCATCGTCGGCTCCCCAGAACTTTTCGGTGAATATCTCCATCCCATGCTTTGGCATGGCCCCCTCCGTATAATGTGTTAATAAAAGGAGTGATGCCATCGGCACCATTCCCTTCGCGCCCCGCGCGAGCTACTCCTTGAACTTCTGGGCGACGCTATCCCGGATGGACTCCGGGTCGTAGTGCCGCCCAGTGAGCTTCGCGTACCCCGCCAGCTGGATCACCTCGCAAGGCAGCTCCCGGGAGGTTTCGCCGTCCTCCCACTGGACGTGTAGCTCGAAGTACCCCGACTCGTCGTCGTCCCAGGTGACCTCGGAGATAACCCCGAACACACCCCCCCGCCCCGCGTACGACGCGGTAACCACCTGACCGACGTCAAATGGCTCAGAGTCCATCATCACCGTCAGCAGGTCCTCCGCCGCCTCCACAAACTCTTCCTTCGTCGTCATCTTCTACTCCAAACGTGCTTAGACTCGCTCATCACTCACCCCCTGACAGGACCCGCACGTACCCTTAGACCACTCCTGCTCATACCACATGGCGTTCCCGAACGTGTCTCGGGCCTTGTCCGAATCACCCTCCATCCAGTACTGGCGAGCCAGCTTCATGTACTCGGAGGCGTGCCAGCTCATGAGCGTCCACGGCGTCGGGCTGCTCGGGTAGGAAGACTTCGGCGTGGGTCCGCCGTACCGAACTCTAAAGGGCCCCGAAGGGCAAATGCACTTAGTCCCACTCATGACTCCTCCCGAATCTCATCCTGTGTTGCCCAGGTAAGCTGGTACCCCGACTCATACGGGTGCTGCCATCTTATCCGGACCATGGTGACGCCCTTACTTGTCTCGGATGTCTCCACGATCACTCCCAGATAGGAGTCGTGGAGAATCACCCTCCTGCCGATAAGCCCACCCATCACTCACCTCCTGACAGTGGCCGCACGCATGCTTCGTCCTCCTTGACCCGCTTCCTGATCCCTTGCAGCACAATCCATGTCGCATAGTTTGTGCGCGTCCGGCATGTCTCTTCGGCCATCATCGCCAGCGCGTCATACTCGCGCTCTGTCAAGAAAATGGTGATTGGCTTCTTGCCAACCTTGGTGCGCCCCCGATGGGGGCTAATCTTGATCCCTTTCTTGCTCATCCTCTCTCCTTGTCGTACTTACCCTTCGGGTACGGGTTGTTCGGATCGTTCCGCAGATTGTGGATACCATCGCTCCACCGTCCCACCGTCCCCTTAGTCAGCCAGTACTGCCCGTCGTGGTTGTAGACCCACAGCGGGTTCCTACTGGCGTTGTGAGTGGCGTAGAACTCCCTGTTCGGATCCGACCAGTTGTCGTAGGTGCTCTGGCCCCCTGCCGCCTTCACCTGCAGACGCTTCCGGTCCGAGCAGACCTTCGCGTCAGGGGAGATGCGCAGAGACCCCTTGTTGGAGAGGCCGGTGAACACCGTTCGCTCACCCTCGTTCCACTCGAACGCGTCGGCGGTGATCATCCCCTTCTTTTCGAACAACGCCTGGTCATAGTAAGGAGAGTTCATGATCATGGCGAGGGCGATGACCTCCGAGAGAGGGGCAATGCGCGTGTGCCCGTAGTCCTCGCAGGCGTAGTACAGGAAGAAGTTCTTGGTTTCTTCGTAGGTCATTGTGGCTCCCCTTGTATGGTGGAACAGCTGAAGATTTCAGCGAGCCGCAGTTGCGCAGCGCACATGAGTTCCAGGTCAGTTACCTCTTGGTCAGTCAGCACCTCATAGCTGAAGCTCCAGAGATGCATCTGGTAAGCCTCAACCGCCTTGCCAAATTCGTCGTAGAGTCTCGAAGTGTCGGGACTATCCAAGAAACATTTTGCGAGGGCCGCAGCGGTTCTGCCAGTTTTCGCGCGAAGCTCTTCGGTTTTGACGCTCACCATTACCCCTGTGTAAGGTTACTCGCTCTCGTCATCGCTCTCCCGCTTGACGTTCCAGCCTCGCTCGCCGGTTGCCGCCCACAGGTCTTCGGTTCCCTCTTCAGCCTTCCACAAGTCCTTAATGTCGTCCCGAGTTATCGCCGAAATCTTCTTGCACGGATAGGCCCCCGCGCACTCCTTCGGGCGCAGATCGTACGGGAGCTTGCAGCCGGTGTCGACGTCCAGAAGCCGGCACTGGCCCTCCTCGAAGTTGTCCATGAAATTCGCGACCTCCTGGCCGTCTTGGCAGGTCCTTCTCGGCGCGAGGACGTACGTGTGATCCTCCCCACCCCAGTATTCGACGATCAGGAAGCTATTGAAAAACTTCTTCTTCGACATGCCGAGGTGTTCTGCTGCGGGCCCAAGCTGCCCAGGGACAAACCAGCCGGGATTGCCCATACACAGAGAACGACATTTTTCGCATGAACATGCTTCCATGATCCCCCCCAGTGAACTGGTTTGTTAAGCAATGAGACCATCCCAAGCAGCCTCTCCATCATTCTTATACCCGCTTTTTATTTTGTTCTTGCGATTTCCATGGCGCGTCTTTGCCACGCTATACTGGTTATAGTGGGACTATCCTTTACCTTTATTTTTATTAGACGTTATGAATCCGACCTTCATCTATGCTGTTTGCTTGTTGGCTGTCTTTGCTCTTGGCATTGGACTCGGGGCGTTCATAGAGAGCCGGCGAATATCCGGGTTGCGTCTTGACGAGTTCCTTGGCGGCTTCAACGCCAAGGCCGTATCTCTTGAGGTTCGGCTTGCCCGCGTTGAAGATGACGCCATAGCCCTTCGCCGCTATCTAGAGGACCCTCCAGATGCCGGCGCTACCCAACAGTTAAGAACTGTTCGCGAGGACTCTTACTATGGATGACCGCGCTGATCGCATTAGACGACTGACCGCTGACGTGGCCAGGCTCGAAGATGAGAATGACTCGTTGTGGGCGATGCTGGATGAGCTGCACGCTTCCGATGTCAGCAACTTCCACGAGACGCTTCAACGCGCGCACGAGCAGCTTCTACTTGAGCGCATCATGCGCAACGGCCCAATCGTGGAGGCGTAGCTACGGCGGAGCTTGTTTTATCCCATTATCTTATTTACGCCATGAGACTTTATTATGCGCGCTGTCTGTTTTTACAGCATGTTATTACTTTTATCCTCCTGCTCGGAGGCCGGTATTCAAGGGCCTTCTAGCCACGAGGCAACAGACCAGTACGACCTCGACGCCCCTACGCTAGACGACACGCCATACGTTGCCGAGGACACCGGGCCTGATTCCGATCAGCCCGCCTGTGACGAGGAATGTCAGTATCAGAAGGACTGCTGGAAGTGCTCCTATTACTTCTGCCCTCCGCTAGACGCCATCTGGCAGCAGGAGCTTTGCTTTGATCGCTGTGTCGAGCCACCCGTGCTTATTTCTGAGAGCGAGTGCATCGAGTACCTTGAGTGCGATCCATCGCAGTACGTTATTGGCCAAGAACCCTGCACGACAGACGACGGCTATCCAGGCTACGCAACCATTTACTGCAACAAGGGCCACGAGCAGACGGGTGAGTGTGTAACAGAATGTGTCCCCGAGGCCTGTGACGGCGAGGACAACGACTGTGATGAGGTGGTTGACGAGGGCTTCTCCGAGATTGTGGAGGTGTGTAATGGCCTCGATGATAACTGCAACGGGGTGGTCGACGAGGGGATAACCGGTGAGTGTGAGGACGACTGCGGTCCCGGCACCATCTCCTGTATCGCTGGCGAAGAGGTGTGTGTTGGCACCGACCCCGAAGAAGAGTTCTGCAATGGCCTGGACGACGATTGCGATGGGTACATTGATGAAGGCCAGTTGAACGCCTGTGGCACGTGTGGTGACGTTCCTGACGAGGTCTGTAACGGCGTTGATGATGACTGCAATGGTGACACGGACGAGGATCTGATCGCAGGGTGCTCCACTGTTTGCGAAGCCGGGTACCAACTATGTCTTGGGGGTCAGTGGACACCGTGCTCTGCGCAGCCGCCCCTCGACGAGATTTGTAATGCGTTTGACGATGACTGCGATGGGCAGATTGACGAGGGCCTGGACTGCCAGTGCCCCCCTTCGTTTGTTGGTGCGCTGATTCCGTGTATGGAGCCTCCTCTTCTGTGTGGGCAAGGGTACAAGACTTGTGAGTGCGTAGACCCGTCTTGCCAGGCCACTACGATGACCCAGTGTTTTGCCGTGTGCTATTGGCTGCCTCCGTCGGAAGACCCGTGTGATCCGTTTAGCGGGGTGCCCGTCCCGGAGATGTGTAATGACTTTGACGACGACTGCGATGCCGCGATAGACGAAGACCTCTCCGCACAGTGCTACTCCGGCGATGAGAGCACTCTTGGTGTCGGCATCTGCCACGCAGGCGAGCTTATCTGCGAAGCAGGTACGTGGGGGAACTACCCCGCCAACAGCGGCGTGTTCGTGGATGAATATTGTCTCGACGAGCAACTCCCCCTAGAGGAAGACCTCTGCTCCGGGCAAGACGATAACTGTGATGGCGTACTCGATAAGGACATTGAGGACACAGATATTCTGTTTATTGTCGATACCTCCGGGTCTATGTCGCACATCATCAACGCCGTTCAGCAGGCTATGAGCATGTTCTCCGCTTACTACTCCGATGAGGAGGTTATCCAGTGGGGGCTCATTATTGGGCCGGTTGATTCTGGCTATCAGGAGATGCTCCAGTTTGACACAAACCTGGCCCCGTTCCCGCAGTTTTTACCCCACCTCGCCACCATCTCTGCGTCGTATTCGACGGGCAAGGAGATGCTCTACGATGCGGTTTATTTGTCGATAATGAACCTGGTTAATCCGTCGCTCCTGACCACGATCCCACAAGCATGGGTGTCGAGCGTTGTCTCCTCCCCGTCCCTCTCCAGCTTCAGCCCCTCCTGGAGAGAGGACGCCCACCACGTGATTGTTGTTTTCACCGATGAGCCTGGGCAGAGCTACCTCATACCTGAAGTTGACAAGGCACTAATTGCCCAGACGGCGGCTGCTGCGGATGACCTGTCCATTTACACGTTTAGCGCCTTTGGTGGCAAAAGCGACTGGGCAGACATCTCCATAGGCGGCTCTTGGTTCCCGCTCACCTCTAACCCCGCTGAGATGTTTGACGCCTTGATGCAGGTGCTAGACGAAACGGCCTGTTCCGGCGGCTCCCCATGAAGCAGTTTGTTCGAGATCTAATGCTAGTTTGTGTGGCCCTGAACGTCTTCATCTTTGGCACTGCGGCGATGCTAAATAGCGTGCCGTTAATGGCGTTATCCGTCGCCTCTGCTTGCCTCTGCCTTTGGCGCGTTACTGCTCACGAGAAGATCTTGCGCGCCGGACAATGCGGAGCAAAGAGCGAGATAAATGATCACTACAATGTCTGCGTTCAGACTAAGTCTCATGTGGGCCTTCATATTACGGCTGACGGGAAGCGTTTCGCGCGAAGGAAAACCGAGGATGACTGAAGAGGCCCTTGCTAAAAATATGCGTGTGTTTTTCAAAACAGACGTGACTGTTGCTGCGCCAGAAAGCACGCACAGCAAAATGGACCACTACGTTGTGAAAGCCGGGACAACCGGTACTATTACCGAGATATCACCGTACGTGGTAGTATCCTTAGATACCGGCGATGCAGGATTACGCAAGCAAATTGCTTGGCACTCGTCGACAGATATTAGCGCTGAATTAGCGCCAGTTCCCGATAGGCCACAGTTAGTGGCTGTTAAATAGTTGTTATTGGAGACATCATGAGTATTTCAGCCGTTGGTTCGGCTGGCGCTGCGGCTGCTGCGCCCGCTGCCTCACAGGGCAAGGTTGCCCCCGCCAGCCCCACCCCAATTACGCAGGCAGACGCCCCCGCCGCAGGAGTCGGTAAATCCGACCAGGACTCACAGGCATCTGTCGGGTCGATGTCCCCAGGGCATGGCTCAAGCTTTGCTCCGTGCCGAGGAATGAGCACCCAGGACTTTTTGGCGCTAAGTGACTCCGCCACTGGCGGAGTCCAGGAGACGCCATCGATCGACATAGAGAAGCTGATAGAATTGATGATGGCTCTTAAGATCCTGGAAGCTGTCGGCAAGGGCAGCGCGGGTGGCGGAGACGGTTTCTCTAGCACCGCTTAACCAGGCGGGGTGGTTGTCATGCCAGACAGCAAGGTCGCTCTTCTACATGTTTTCAATATTCTGGACGCTGCCATAACAACGCATGTTGTTTATTGTCTTGGTGTCGAAGAGGCGAACCCAATCATGGCCCTCCTCATTGAGAGGGGGCCGATTGTATTCCTGTTGGTCAAGTGCGTTGTTGGTGTTGTGGCGATAACCTTCCTGGACAAGGTTCTTGCCAGATCAGCGCGGCGTAGGATGGTCTTTTCCATGTTGTTAGGCGTTTATACCCTTGTGCTGTTGTGGCATCTGGTGGGATTGGTGGGTTTCTTTAGCTTTAGCTAAAAAAAGCCCAGGGAGGGGCGGGGTTTCTCAGTCTTGAAGAAGTCTGGTCTAGATATCAACCAGCCCTTAGGAGGTGATCTTTATCTAGCTGAGAAACCCCTGCCCCGCCCATTACATTGGAGCCCCAAACGAGAGTGCAGATAAGGATGTCGGCTATTGATTTGCCACTTCACCTTTACGCATTTCCTCGGCCCGGCTTAAAGGCTTCGAGTACTCTGCCTCCGCTGCAATATCCGCCCAACTCCGGGGCCCTCCCCGGATCTCGTTTGGGGCCCCAACAGGGAGCCGTGCCCACCGATGACAGCTGTTATCCAGCGCTATCAACGGCTTCCCCCAGCTGCTCTCGGGGGGCGAGGTCTTTGTAGCCCACAAAGGCAGTCTCAGCGCTTTCGGCCACCCGCGTTCTAGAAGCGGTGTGTGGCTTACTCTTCGCTGGAGCAGTGGGCTTTTGTTCCTCGCTGATAAGACACGGCTGTGATTCAAAAGAGCGGTGCTCTTATTATAAGCACATAACTCTTTATATAGAAAGACAGGCCAGGGCGGATTCGAACCACCAACCTCCGGGCTGGATGCCGGCGCTCTGCCATTTAGAGCTTACTGACCGGAGGGGTGGATTAGGCCCTCTGTCCGGGGGGCAGGACTCGAACCTGCAAATATCGCCGTGATCACAGCGACCGTCGTTTACCGGCTCCCTAGCTGATCAGTTACGCTAGGGCTACCCCACACCTGTATGCATCCAGGAATTATGTGGATTCACGCTCCCCCGACAGAAGGTCTAATCCTCACGGAAAAGAAGGCTAGCACCATCGCCTTCCCGTATCGGTGATCCCCAACCCCTTTCGGAGCTGTCCCTGTTTCCACAGGTTAGAGGTATGTACACGGCCTGTTAATCAGCCTTCACCGACTTTGCCCCTGTTGTCGACCATTTTAGGTGTCACGCAACAGCACGCCACTAGGATGCAGATCGTTCTGAGTTCGGTCCGGAAGGATAGCTATTCCCCCTCGCCTCACCCGGAGTTTCTTTCCCCACCAGGATGGGTTCCAAAACTCCCCTTTCGGACACTGGCCGACGTTAGTCTGCCAGCTTAGGCACTTCCGATCATGCAAACGCTTGTCTTGGACTTACGTCCTTCCCGGCCAATTCTTTGTTGGCACCTGTTACTCGATAGACCAAACAAATCCGAGTATCTTTTGAGCAGTATTCCGCAGGTGGTACCGCAGCTCTTGCTCTCTGGCTAACTTCCCGTTTAAGGACTACCACGTCCCTATCAGGCTCCTCCACTGAGATCAGGCTCATCACCCCGACATGAGCGAACACGTCGTTAGACCTCCGAAGGTCGTCTATCCGCTACGTTAATAGCAGCCGGCTGCCCAGGCAGTGCACACCGGTTTACGGTCCCGACGAGGAAGGGACCACTCCTTAAAATAGTAAGCAACGAGGAAACGGGGCATATACAGCCCCACAAACGCGCTGCCAAACAGCACGTGGAATGCGGCAGATCGGAGGGCCTTTGGAGGCTAACCCACAATCCCTTTGACCCACCGACTTCTCAATTCTCAACCGCAAGTGGATCCCACTCAGCGGGGTCAGACATTTCCGGAGCCACCGGGACCAGTCTCCGCGGGTCGATATAAGTGGGCCTGGGGTCAGACCTCTTCCAAGATAGCGCTTCCACGCAGACTGCTTGGCGCAGTGACGGATTCAGTCCGCCTCGCTTTGGGGGGCAACCGGCCGAGAGCCGCGCGACACATCCCAGGAACTAACCTTGCCCAACCCCGGGCCTAGTTTTAGGTGAAAGGGGGGCTGGGCCCGCAGGCCCGCGCCCCCTTCCGGTGACAACCACCGCTTGCGCGGCGTTCGCTTGCCTGGCGGGCCGTGGGATTGTTTTGCCCCGGTGACCACTTTCTGCGCCATCCATTTCAGGCCCCCTCATCCAGGGCTAGCCGGCATCCACGAACCATTTCCCCGGCATTTAATGTCACCTTGCCGGGCCGGTGTAAGTGCGCCTTGCTGCTGCTTATCCCCGCGCTCAGTGCAGGGTGTCTCGCAAACAGCCGACCCCCATGCCAGGGGCCTTTGTGTCAGTTCCCTTTTCGGACTATTTGTCCAAAAGACGTCTTTGGGAGCTGATCACCGGTCGTGCGCGGTGGGATTGCCTGTCACACGACCTTGTTCCAAAATGCGGGCCTTTCACCCGCCCGAGAACTCTTACCATCCGCTGCAGCGGATCTCCCCCATGCTTAGGCTTCCTGTACCCCTCAGGCATGAGTCGGGCAAGCGTCCGGCCAGACGCTTACCTATATATATCAAAGAGACTTACTCTCATCTTTCTTATCCCACATTTTCAATGAGCTTTTGCAGAGGCGTTTCCTCTATATGCTCGCACTTGTGCTTCTTTTTTCGGGACCGACCCTTCGACACGTCATGTTCTCGCGTGTGATGGCGTCCCTGGCTGCTCCCGCTTTTGATCGCCAACGCATAAGCCGCGGGGCTCCTACGCTTACTCTGGCGTGCCTTCTTCGTCATGACGTCCCCCCCAACTGGGCTATTTGGCTGTTCTATCTTGCAGAGGTTCCCGCCTCCAGCTGTTTAGTGAGCTACAGCAACCCTGCCCAATGGACAGGCTAGCCATTAACCGTTTCTTTTCTTCATCGTCGGCGTCCAGGATGAGCCCGCACATGTGCCGCTCTCCATTCCACCGAAGTTCTGGACATGGGCCGGACGTGAGGTCTTTGTGAATCTTGACCGCCTCACCACACGGAGCTTTCCAGCAGCAGTAGCCGCTACCTATGCAGATCATGCCTTATCCGGGTTCTCGCTACAGTCGCCGCACACCTTCTCTGCTGGCCCGCCAGTGCAGATAGGCGGCTCCTCTCCGCATGGATTAAGCGCGCCGGCTTCGTGTGCCTGCCGAAGCAGCTTCTGAGTGACCACGTCGATGCTTACCACGTTTGTGTCTGCGTACACCTTTACGACTGCCAGCGCATCCTGCAGACTGACTGGCCATCTCCACATGAATGGTGAGTCGTCGTCACAGTCGTCTGGGACTGCCCTGTACACCTGGACGAAGAAGCAGTT
>Ga0302123_10000613_pt1 | contig 27697 bp, 26 predicted proteins | sample CB21_321_MG_FD_203109 | JGI IMG/M metagenome (GOLD analysis project Ga0302123, IMG submission 203109) | Marine microbial communities from Western Arctic Ocean, Canada - CB21_32.1 | ecosystem: Environmental > Aquatic > Marine > Oceanic | place: Canada: Western Arctic Ocean | collected 2017-09-28 | reverse complement strand
GCTTGTCGCAGACTTTCACGATCAGGCCGAGATTGTGGGAAATGTAAATCAGGGTGGTGTTGTACTTTTTGCGCAAATCGGCGATGAGGTCGATGACCGTCGCCTCGACGGTAACATCAAGCGCCGTTGTCGGCTCATCGAGCAGCAACAGCGACGGGTTGGCGAGAAACGCCATGGCGATGACGACACGCTGTTGCTGGCCACCGGAAATCTGGTGGGGATAGCGTTTCATGACCGATTCCGGGTCGGGCATGTTGACGTCGGCCAGCAGTGCGATGGCGCGGGTGTAGGCTTCCTCTTTGGTCACATTCTCATGGAAGATGGGAACTTCCATAAGCTGGCGGCCGATAGTCAGACTGGGATTCAGCGCGCTCATGGGCTCCTGATAGACCATGGCGATGCGCGAGCCGCGAAGCTGGCGCATCTCCTCTTCGGAGAAGTCGGCCATATCGCGGCCTTCGAACAAAATTCGGCCGCGAACGATGGCGCCGTTGCTGCCCAGATAATTCATGATGGCCATGGCAACGGTCGACTTGCCGCAGCCGGATTCGCCCACCAACCCATAGCTTTCGCCGCGCCTGAGCGTCAGCGAGAAGTCGGGCACCGCCGGGATTTCGCCGGCCCGCACAAAATAGGAAATGCCCAAGTTTTCAATTTGCAGGACGGGGGTGTCGTCGGTCATGTCGCTTGCCATGGAAATTTACCTGTTGCCTTTAGTCGCGCATGGATATTTCACGGAGGCCGTCGGCTAGGAGATTGAAGCCGATAACCAGGGATGAAATCGCGACACAGGGCAATAACGACATGTGCGGCCATATGATCATCATGGCGGTGGTGTCCTTGACCATGCCGCCCCAGTCCGGATCGGGCGGCGGCAGGCCGAGGCCAAGGAAGCCGAGAACGCCGATGGTAATAATGGTGTAACCGGTGCGCACGCAGGCATCGACGATCAACGGCCCGCGCGCATTGGGCAGCAGTTCGACGACCATGATATAGAACGGGCTCTCGCCCCTTATCTTGGCGGCGTCGACATATTCGTGGCTGCGCAGATCGAGAATCATGCCGCGCACGATACGCCCGATACCCGGCGACGCCGACAGGGTGACCGCGACGACGATGTTGAACATCGAGGAACCCCAGACCGAGATAATGATGATGTAGAGGATGAGCACCGGAAACGACAGGATGATGTCGGAGACGCGGCTCAACAGCATGTCGACCCAGCCGCCCATGTAACCCGCCAGCATGCCCATCAGGCAGCCCACGAAATAGGCGCAGAAGACAGCCGTGGGCGCCACGATCAAAACTGTTTGTGCGCCCCAGACAAGACGCGCCCATATGTCGCGCCCCAGATGGTCGGTGCCTAACCAATGGCCATCCGCCCATGGTATCCAGGTCGGCGTCGGGTCGGCCAGGGCGGTGAAGTCATTGGAATTGGGGTCGAAGCTCGTCACCAGTGGCGCGAAAATCGCGATCATCACCCAGAAAGTCACGAGGCAGATGCCAATGATGGCAATTGGCGATTCCCGCAGCATCAAGGCCCAGCGGATGAGGTTGCGAAAAAAGCCAACAATGACCTCGAGAGCGTAGTTGGGTTCGTCGTAGTCCCCGGGTGTCATGTTGGCGGGTGTGCCGTTAAGGCTGGTCGCTTTGTCGGCCATGGTTTCGCTCCCCTAAATAAAGCGAATTCGCGGGTTCAGGAACATGTACCCGATGTCGCCGATGAGTTGGGTGAACACCGCCACGAACACGGCGAATACGGCCCCGGCCTCGACTAGGGTGATGTCGCCAAACAACGCCGCCTCCAGGAGCATGCGGCCGAACCCCGGGTAGGCGAAAATCACCTCGGTGACCACCACGCCGGTGATCAACCAGTTAAACTGCAACAGGATCACCGTGAACGGCGCGATCATGGCGTTACGCAGGGCGTGGCGCAGGATTATCGTGCGGTAGGGCAGACCCTTGAGGATGGCGGTGCGGATGTAATGCCGGGTCATAACTTCGACCATGGAGCCGCGCACCATGCGGGCCACGTAGCCGAAATCATAGAGCACCAGCACCAGGACGGGCAGCACATAGTGGGTGGCCAGCGGCCATTCCGGGGTGACTTCCAGGGTGCTTGTGCCCGGCAGCCAGCCCAGCCACACCACGAAGATGGCCATCAGGAATACGGCCGAGGCAAACTCGGGAATCGATGTCAGCGTAATCCCGGTCAGCGACAAGCCGCGATCGAGCAGGCTGCCTTCGCGCATGCCCGACAGCACGCCAAAGAGTATCGATAACGGCACAATGATGGCGAAGGCGATGCCGGCCAGGATCGCCGTGTTGCCCAGTCGCTTCCACAGCACGTCGTTGACCGGCACCTTGTACAGGGTCGAATAACCGAAGTTGCCGAAGTACTGGTGGCCGCGCGGGTCGTCGAATCCGAGATCGAGTTCGGGATCGCCGAGCGGATCCTCGATAATTCCTGACAGGACGCCGATCCAGCGGCCGTAGCGCACCAACAGCGGATCGTCGAGGTTCAGTTTATTAAACAGGAATTCCTTGGACTCATCGCTGGCGTAGGGCCCCAATGTCTTGCTGGCGACGTTGCCTGGTGAGAACTCCATGACCCCGAAGACCACGAAGGACGAGACCAACACGGTAACAACCATGAGGACCAGGCGATTGCCGATGAATACGGTCATGCGTAGCGCTCCCTGAACTACGTGTATGATTTTTCTTATTATTTGCGGTTAGCGCTTGTTGCCTCGGGCCCCCTCGAACATCGCGGATATGCGGTGGGACAGCAAACGACGACCGCATGGATTCGCGGTGATTGTCGGGGAAGAAGTCGCCGCTGTCTAGCCGGTAAGCGACTCAGCGTCTTTTTGTCACTTCACCCCATGGCCTTATCCAGCCGCGCCATGAGCTTGGTAAGCCGGGCCCGGGCCTTGTCGGCAAGCGGCTTTATCGGCAGTCGCGGGGGCCCGACCTCAACGCCACGAATTTGCGCCCCTGCCTTGACCGAAGCGACGTAGCCCTCGGCTTCGAGGAAGCGGTTGACCGGATAGAGCCGGCCCCACAGCTTTCGCCCGCCGATCAAATCACCGCGCGTGACGATACGCTCGAATAACGCGGCACAGGCGGCGGGAACCGCATTGGGCGCACCCCAGACAGCTGCTCGGGCGCCGGACACGAAACCGACGTATTGCAAGGTGTCCTGGCCGCTCAATATCTGGACCCGTTTGCCGCAAAGATGACGGATTTCCTCGATACGGGCCGCCTGATGGGTGGTATCCTTGATCGCCACCACTTCGGGCATGCGCGATAGCTCGGCAATGAATTGGGTCGACAGATTGTATCCCGTGCCGGCCGGGTTGTTGTACAGCAGCACCGGCAAGCCGCCGTCGCCGGCGATGGCGGCGACGTAGTCGCGTAGTTCATCCTCGGTGGGCTCTTCATAATAAGGACCGACCACCATCACCGCATCGGCACCAGCCTTCTTAGCGTGGCGCGCCAGGCCGACCGCCTCGGCCGTGCTCATGGCGCCGACGCCGACAGTGACCGGGACCCGGCCCTTGGCCGCATCGCATACGGTGGCGGTGACGGCGCGGCGTTCCTCATTGGTCAGGGCCGGGAACTCCCCTGTCGAGCCGCCCGGGATCAGGCCATGGATGCCGTTGCGGATCTGATCGTTGACCAGGGCGCGCAGGCGACGGTGATCGACCGCCCTGCCACCGCCGCGAAACGGTGTGCACAGGGCGACGTGAATACCGTGATAGTCCATGAATAGTGCCCTCTCCCCGAATTTGAAGCCGATAACGATGATGCCCATCATGGTGGTCGTCTCGCCGACACTCTGTCAACGGGGCAGAATTCGCGGAGACCAAAGAAAAAGCAAACTTACGGGAAATAAAATTCGCCCGCTATGATGATGCTGTGTTCAAAAATATTAATTTTCGAGTGAAACCAAGCAGTTACGCCCGAACATATCGAAATTAATAGATCGTAAATAAAGACAACTATTCTTTATTTTTTCACCGAAGATTAAGAAACCGCGTGCCAAGATCATCCTTAATGCTTGGTTAGTGTGTTGTTTTCCATTTTTCAAAAGAACACGAGGCCGACCATCGTTGATATAGCCCATAGCCCTTTGCACGGCGCTCATACCACGATCGCGCCGCTCCGCTCCGGTGACGACGGATCCATCGAAGCGCAGCGCGCCCGGCTCGAAGCGGCTTTTCCCACGACCGCCTCCGGCATCCATTGGTATCTCCTGATTCTCCGCTTCGCGGTGATCAATCTGGTCGGCATCGCCATGTTCGCCGGGGTCTATCTGCAGGGCTGGGTTCAGATGGTGGTCGACACCGACGCCACTGGCCCTACCTATGCCATCTTCGCTACCTTTGCCGTGGGCTTGGCAATTTGCGCCGCCAAGGTGTGGCGCGCCAGCGCCGAGATCAACCAGGCCAAGGATTCCAATCCGCGGTCCGATAGCCGGGCCGGCCGTTACCTCGCCGAGGTCCGGGGCCGCAATGCGGACAGCCGCGCCCTGTCGGCGTCGGCGCTCCGGCTTAAACTGTTCAGCCGCATCGCCGTGATACGGCAGATCGCCAATACCCTGTTGGTGCTCGGTCTTATCGGCACGGTCATTGGTTTCATCATTGCTCTGTCCGGCGTGCGGCCCGAGGCGGCCAGCGATCCCACCGCCATCGGCCCCATGGTCTCGACCTTGATCGTCGGCATGTCGGTGGCGCTGTTCACCACCCCGGTGGGGTCGGTATTCAATGTCTGGCTGATGGTCGCCTATCAGATTCTGGCCACCGGCACGGTCAACATGTTCACGGCGATTGTAGAGGCTGGGGAGCGTGATGCCGTCACTTGATCTGTTCCCCGAAGAGGACCAGAGCGGCACGGTTTTCCGCGATGTCATCATACTGGCCCTGTGCGGCTTCGTCGCCATTGTCCTACTGCTGCCGCACCTGAATTCGCCGGCAACCGCCGCCACCGAATCCATCACGCCGCCCGGCAACGTCATCATCGAGGCCCGCTGGCTCGACCATATGGACACCGACGTTGATCTTTGGGTCGAGGCCCCGGGCGATGCGCCGGTGGGCTATTCCAACAAGGGCGGCACCTATTTCAATCTGCTGCGCGATGACCTCGGTTATCTGGCCGACGCGGCGGAGATCAATTACGAGGTCTCCTACAGCCGCGGTATTCCCAGCGGCGAATACACCGTCAACGTTCACCTGTACCGCAATCTCTCCGGGACCTACCCGGTCACTGTCAAGGTGGTGGCCAGCGTCAAGAAGACCGCCGGGGGCGCGGCCGCCCACATTCTCACCACCGAGGTCGTGCTGCACCGCGAGAGGCAGGAATTCACCGCTTTCCGCTTCCGCCTCGACAGCAATGGCGAACTGGTGCCGGGCAGCGTGCACAATTTGTCCAAGGCGCTGCTCAGCGCCAGGACCTGATCCCTGGACCGGTGAAATAATGACCGGATTGATGCCCCTGTTCGTACTGGCCGCCGTGGCCGCCGGTATTCTGGCGGCGATCACCGTGTGGTCGCGGCGCGGGGTGAAGATGAAGGTGGTCGCCATCGCCGCTGCGGCGCTATTCATTCCTCTGGCCTATGGTAGCTTCACCGAGCTTATGAGCAAGCCCAAGCCGATCCAAATGGAATGGCGCTATGACGATCTCGCGAAGGCAACCGTGATCGCCGCCACCAGCCGCGAGAATGAGGCGATCTACCTGTGGCTCCAGATCGATGGCGTTGACGAGCCGCGGGTCTATGCGTTGCCGTGGAATCGCCGCGCCGCCGAGCAGCTACAGGCGACGACCCGCGAAGCCGAGGCGAACCAGAGCGAGGTTCGCGCCCAGCTTCCCTTCAACCAGGACCACGCCGCCTACGACGAACTGTTCTACGCCACGCCCCAGGACGTGCCGGCGGCCAAGGCCCCGATCGCGCAACAGCCGCTGGTCTACGCACAACCCGCCGACTAGTTTTTCACTAACATATTTCCGGCGAGCCTGGTTTGGCGATACGATGGCGCCCGTGTGCAGTTTTTCCATAGGTCCATGGTGACCAAGGTGCATGTGGTGGGCGCCGGCGTCGCCGGACTGTCCTGCGCGGTGCGTCTTGTTGGTCTCGGCCATCAGGTCGCGCTCTACGAGGCGGCGACTCAGGCCGGTGGCCGTTGTCGCTCGTTCTTTGAGCCGGCGCTTGAGCGGGTCATCGACAACGGCAATCACCTGATGCTCGGCGCTAACGATGGGGTCAAGGCCTACCTCGACGCTGTCGGCGCCCATGACGCCCTGACCACGGCGCCCGAGGCGGTGTTCCCCTTCCTCGATCTCGGCTCCGGCGAACGCTGGACGTTGCGGCCCAACGCCGGGCCGTTGCCGTGGTGGCTGCTGGTGCCCGGCCGCCGGGTGCCGGGCAGCCGGCCGGGCCAATACCTTGCGGCCCTGGCCCTGAGCCGGGCCGGGCCGCATGCCACGATCGCCGATGTCATGGATGTTCACGAGCCGCTGTTCGAGCGCTTCTGGAAGCCGATCATCGTCGCCGTGCTCAACACCCCGGTCGAGGCGGCCTCGGCCCGGCTCATGTGGCCGGTGATGGCTTTGTCCTTCGGCCGTGGCGCCGCGGCGTGCCGCGCCTATGTGGCCCGTGACGGGTTGTCGGCCAGCCTGGTCGATCCGGCCCTGGCCTGGCTCGACGAGCGAGGTTGCCGGCCGGCTTTCGGCCACCGCCTGCGGGCCATCGAAGGGGGCGACGGCCGGGTGACGGCGCTTCAGTTCGGCGATCACGCGGTGCCCGTGGGCGACGGCGACAGCGTCGTCCTGGCGGTGCCGCCGGCCCGCGCGGTCGAACTGATTCCCGGTCTCGACGCACCCCGGGGCAACCGCGCCATCCTCAACGCCCATTACCGGCTACCGTCGCCCGCAACATTGCCCGAAGGCTCGCCTCTGTTGGGGTTGATTGGCGGCCACGCGGAATGGGTGTTCCTGCGCAGCGACGTGGCCTCGGTCACGGTCAGCGCCGCCGACCATCTGATTGATACGCCGTCGGACGAAATTGCCGCTCTGCTATGGGCCGACGTCGGCCAAGCTCTCCACATGCCGGCCCAACCGATGCCGCCGCACCGGGTGATCAAGGAACGCCGCGCCACCTTCGACCAGACCCCCGCCGAAGTCGCCCGCCGGCCACCGGCGCGCACGGCGACCGCCAACCTCTACCTGGCCGGCGACTGGACCGACACCGGCCTGCCGGCGACCATCGAAAGCGCCGTCCGTTCCGGCAACGCCGCCGCTGACGCCGCCGTGGGCGGCGATTCTTAGTATAGAGCGTTCAAGCGCCCAGTCTGTGTGAACACAAGATTGGGCGTTTGAACGCGCTTTCCAATAATGGCGGACTTCTAGTTCGCCGCCGCCACAAGCCGCGCAACCGGGCGCTCGGCGATGGGGAAGTGGAACAACGCCGAGAGGACGCTGAGGGCCACCGAGAACCACCACACCATGTCGTAGGAGCCGGTGGCGTCGTAGACCACGCCGCCCAGCCAGGCGCCGCTGAAGCCGCCGATCTGGTGGCTCAGGAAGACAATGCCGAACAGGGTCGCCATGTAGCGTACGCCAAAGATATGGGCCACCAGGGCGCTGGTCAGGGGGACCGTGGAGAGCCACAGAATACCCATGGCGCCGGCGAATATCAGGATCGAGGTGTCGCTGATCGGCATCAGAATAAAAACCGCGATCACTGCCCCGCGCGCCAAATAGATCCATGTCAGAATATTTTTCTTGGCGAAACGGCTGCCCAGGACGCCGGCCAGGAAGGAGCCGACAATGTTGGCGCCACCGATAACCGCCAGGGCGGTCGCCGCCAGCGAGGCCTCGGCGCCATGATCAACGATGAAGGCGGGCAAATGCGTGACGATAAAGGCGAGCTGGAAGCCGCAGACAAAGAAGCCGATGGTCAGCAGCATATAGCCGCGGTCGGCGCGGGCCTCGCGCAGGGCTTCGCTCAGGGACTGTTCTTTGACGGGCATCGGCGCTGGCCCCTGGTTGCCGCGGGTGCCGGTCAGGGCGGCGGCCAGAGGCAGGGTCAGCGCCACCAGGATGGCGAACAAAACCACGGTGGTGGTCCAGCCGTAGTCGGCCAGGAACGATTGGCCCAGCGGCACCAGTAGAAGCTGCCCGGCGGCGCCGCCGGCGGCGCCGATGCCGAGAAACAGGCTGCGCCGTTCTTCGGTCACGCTGCGGCCGATGACCGCCAGGATAACCCCGAAGCTGGTGCCGCTGAGGCCGGTACCGATCAGGATGCCGGCGGTCAGGGTCATTTCTCCCGGCGTCGACGCGTGGGACATTAGATAGAGGCCGAGGGCCAGGATGACAGTGCAGCCGGCGATCACCCGGCCCGAGCCGTACTTATCGGCAATGCCCCCGGCAATTGGCTGGGACAAACCCCAGAACAGGTTCTGAATGGCCACCGAGAAGGCGAAGACTTCGCGGCCCCATCCCAGGTCGCTGCTGATCGGCTGAAGGAACAACCCGAATCCCGACCGGGTGCCGAACGACACCATCATGACGATCGTACTGAAGATCAAAATGATCATCGGCGTCCGCCATGTGCGGGCGGCTTCGCTCATCACAGCATGACTTCGATCAGGTACGGTCCCTGGGTCGCCAGTCCGGCGGCAAGCTGCGTATTGAACTCATCGACGGTCGTCACCCGGGCGCCGTCAACACCCATGCCCCGGGCCAGCGACACGAAGTCGAGCTCGGGCCGGTCGAGGTTGAGCATATCCATGGCCTTGCGACCCGGGTTCTCGGCCCCGACCTTGGTCAACTCCTGGTGCAGGCAGGCATAGGACCGGTTGTTGAACAGCACGGTGGTGACGTCGAGATTCTCACGCGCCTGGGTCCACAATCCCTGGATGGTGTACATGGAACTGCCGTCGGCCTGGAGCGCCACCACCGGGCGGTCCGGGCAGGCCACCGCGGCGCCGACCGCGAGTGGCGGGCCGATGCCGATGGAGCCGCCGGTGATCTGCAGCCAGTCGTGGGGCGGCGCGCCGCGGGTCATGGCGGGGACGCCGCGCCCGGACGTTATGCCCTCATCGACAACAATCGCGTTTTCGGGCAGCAGGGCGCCGACCGTGGCGGCCAGCGACTCGATGGTCAATTCACCGTTGGGCAGGACCGGTCGCGACGGCGCTTCGGTCACGGCGCTGCCGGGTACCGCGCCGACCTCCTCGGCCAGCCATTCCAAGGCGCCCACGACATCGTCGCCGATGGTTGCCAGGGGATGAATCTGGCAGCCTTCCGGATACAGCAGGCTGGGCTTGTTGGGGTAGGCGAAAAACGCTACCGGGGCCTTGGCGCCGACCAGGATGATGTGCTTCGCATCGGCCAACGACTCGAGGGCCACATCGACCGGATAGGGCAACGCCGATACGCGGACGCGACCGGCGCCGCGCTGGAGCCGGCCATTGGAGGTCTGGCTCATGAGCCGGGCGCCGGTGGTGGCGGCGATACGGCCGGCGGCGTCTAGCCCGGCCTCGCGCAGGGCCGCGCCGGTCATAAGTATGACGCAAGTCTCGTCAGTACGGAGCGCGGCGGCGGCCTCGGCGATGGCGGCGTCGCTGACCGCCGGGCGACCGGGTATCGCCGGCACCTCGGCCGGGCCGTTCGACTCGTTCCAGGCGGTATCCGCCGGCAGGATCAACGTCGCCACCTGGCCCGGCGGCGCCATGGCCGCGGCGATGGCGTCGGCGGTGTCGCCGGCCACGGCGGTGGCGTTGGGCGAGGTCCGCACCCAGCCCGACACCGGCCCGGCGATGCCTTCAATGTCGGCGGTCAGCGGCGCGTCGTGTTTGAGATGATAGGTGGCGTGGTCACCGACCACGTTGACCACCGGGCTGAAGGCTTTTTTGGCGTTGTGTAGATTGGCCAGGCCGTTGCCCAGGCCCGGCCCCAGGTGCAACAGGGTCGCCGCCGGCTTGTCGGCCATGCGGGCGTAGCCGTCGGCGGCGCCGGTGACGACGCCCTCGAACAGCCCGAGCACACAGCGAATGCCGTCGACCCGGTCAAGCGCCGCGACGAAATGCATCTCCGAGGTGCCGGGATTGCTGAAACAGACATCGACGCCGCCGCCGACCAGGGTTCGTGTAAGACTTTCCGCGCCGTTCATTATGTATGTCCTTGGTTTTGTGGTCAGCCGGTCGGGCCGATGACGACCTGGCGTTGTGCGCCGAGGCCTGCGACGCCGATGGTCACCACGTCGCCGGGTTGGAGAAAGCGCGGCGGTGTGCGGCCGGCGCCGACGCCCGGCGGCGTACCGGTAATGATGACGTCACCCGCCGCCAGGGTCATGAAGAAGCTGATGTAGCTGATCAGGTGGGCGACGCTGAAGATCATCCGCTCGGTCGAGCCGTCCTGCATGGCCTCGCCGTTGACCTCCAGATGCACCCGCAGGGCCTGGGGGTCGGGTACCTCGTCGGCGGTGACCAGCCAGGGGCCGAGGGGACCGAAGCTGTCGCAGCTCTTGCCCTTCTGCCAGTCACCGCCGCGGTTGGATTGGAAATCCCGTTCGGAGACGTCATTGGCGACGCAATAACCGGCCACGTGGGCGAGAGCGTCGGCCTCATCCACATAGCGCGCGGTGCTGCCGATGACGACAGCTAGTTCGGCCTCCCAGTCAACCTTGGTCGCGCCGCGCGGCATCACGATGTCGCCGTTGGGGGCGTTGAGCGAAGTCGTCTGCTTGGCGAACAGGATGGGCTCGTCGGGCGCCGCCATGCCGCTTTCCGCCGCGTGATCCGCATAGTTGAGGCCAACCCCCACGATCTTGCCGATGCCGCTGAGCGGTGGCGCCAGACGCGGGTTGCCATCGACCAGCGGCAGCGCTGCGGGATCGATTGCGCGCAACCGGTCAAGGGTCGCCGGTCCCAGGTCATCGCCGGCGATATCGGCGATCTCACCCGAGAGGTCGCGAAGCTCTCCGTTGGCATCGATTAGGCCGGGTTTTTCCCTGCCGGCGGGGCCGTAGCGTACTAGTTTCATGGTCTTAACCCGTCGGTTTTGGGTGGCGGTTAAACGTCGGCGTTCTCGTTGACAGAAGCCCCGGCATCGGTCCGCGCCTTGTGGCGGTGGTAACTGCGAATGCTGAACGGAATCGATGCCGCATAGCCGAGAGCGAGTGCCGAGAAGGCGTACCAAGGATAGCCGACGAAAGCGGCGAACGACAGCCCGACCAGCAACAGGACGGGAAGAATGTGCTCGTGGCGCATCTTGATGCTCTTGCCCGAAAACATGGGGATAGTGCTGACCGCCAGAAAAGCAACGCCGATGGTGTAGAGAGCGACGAACAGGGGTTCGCGCAAAACCGTATCGCCGAACTCGAAGGACAACATCATCGGCACCAGCACGATGCCGCTGGCCGATGGCGCCGGCACCCCGGCAAAGAAATGGGACGCCCATACCGGGCGGTCGGGGTCGCTCAGGCTGGCGTTGAAACGGGCCAGGCGGAGCGCCATGCAGACCGCGAACAGCAGGGATACGGCCCAGCCGACGCCGCGGCCGGCTTCCAGGGTCCAGAGATACAGCACCACCGCCGGGGCGACGCCGAAACAGACGAAGTCGGACAGGGAATCGAGCTCAGCGCCGAAATCGGAAGACGCCTTTAGCACCCGGGCGATGCGGCCGTCGAGGCCGTCGATAATGCCGGCGAGGAGGATCATCGCGACGGCGAACTCCCAGCGCTCGGCCAGGGCATAGCGGATCGACGACAGCCCGGCGCACATACCCAGCACAGTGACCGCGTTGGGTATCAGGGCATTGATGGACAGGCCACGCAGGCGCCGAGGGCGTGTCAAACTGGGGCGTCTCATGGGGCTATCGTACCTCACCGGTTCGGGCCGAAGCATCTTCGCCGGACTGCAGGCTACGCGCCAGCACAGTTTCGCCGCCAATCGCTTTCTGGCCGGCGACCGCAAGAGGGATCATGCCGTCGTCGAGGTAGACATCGACCCGGCTGCCGAAGCGGATCATGCCGAAACGCTCGCCGGCGCCGACCTGCTGGCCATCGCCGACCCAGCACAGGATACGCCGCGCCACCAGGCCGGCGATCTGGACAACAGCGAGATCCTTGCCGTCGGCGGTGGTCATGCGTACGGACTGGCGCTCATTATGTTCGCTGGCCTTGTCGAGGGAGGCGTTGAGGAAGCGGCCGGGCCGGTAAGCCAGGGCTGTCACCACGCCATCGGCGGGCATGCGGTTCACATGGACGTCGAACACGTTCATGAAGACGCTGATGCGGATGCGCTCGCCGCCGTCCATGCCCAACTCGGGCGGCGGCGTGGCCGGGCCGATGGATTGCACCAGGCCGTCCGCCGGGCTGATGATCAACCCGGCTTCGGTCGGGGTGACCCGCTCCGGGTCGCGAAAGAAATAGGCGCACCAGGCGGTGAGCAGGGCGCCGATCCAGCCCAGGGGTGCGGCGATCAGGGCCAGTGCCACGGCAACCAAAGCGAAGCCAGCGATAAACGGCCAGCCTTCGCGCCTGAATGGCACCAAAACCGTATCGAGCGCACCTTGGCTCATGAACTCCAATCCTCGTTGGCCGACAACCTGGGCCGTGGCCCCGAATCCTCGCCGCCTGTCTTAGGCCGTTGGCGTCACGGCGTCTAGAGCGTCTTCATCGTAATGGTTTCGGGGTAATTCGAAAAAACGCAGCTTTTACAATTTCTTAACGTAAGTCATGCCTACTTTGTCGTTAAGCTTCCACAGTAACCACCAAACGAGGTAGGCCGTGCCAGCCACCAGTGAGCTTCAAGCCGACGCAAGCGCCCCGGTCACCGGCGCGGCGAGCCTCAACGACCGCCCGGCCGTCGACGCCTATAGCGAACTCATGCGCCGCGCCAGCAACGCGCCGTTGAATTTCAATTTCGCCTGGCACGGGATGAATTTCGGCGGCACTCTGGAAGCGATCGAGGGCGGTATGCGCCTGTCTCTGCAGAGTAATTTGGCCGCGCTGCCCTATTCGGCCGAGGACGCCAAGGCTCGTGGCGACCTGCTGGCGGTGGTCGATACCCTGGATGGTCGTACGGAGGGTCTGCTTAAGGTGGTCAAGGGAAATACGATCGTTCTCGAGAATGAAATTCCCATGCCGCGTACACCGACCGGCAGCATCAGTTAGGTGGTGACCAATCTTGCGTTGCTGGTCCTCAATGCCGCGCCCTACCTCGATCTCATCGCCGAATTCTCAAACGCCGAAGAAGCCGCCTAGCGCGAGGCGCGGTCAATCGGCCGACGGCAGCAGAAATATCTGGCCCGGGTAGATCAGGTCAGGATCACCGATCTGATCCCGGTTAGCCTCGAAAATCGTCACATACTGGACGCCGTAGCCGTAACTCCGGCGGGCGATTCGCCACAGACTGTTGCCCGGCTGCACCACGACCACCGAATCACGGCCTGTGGGCAGGGTGAAATCGGCGCGGGCAAAGGGTGTCTCGATGCGGGCCCGGACGACGCCGTCCTCATCGACCAGATCGACGCGCAGGCTGTGCAGGCCGGGTTCGACCACACCGTCCGGCGCCATATGCCATAGGCCGTCGTTGCCGCCCCGGCCACTGCCGACAAAGACGTTGTCGAGATAGACCATGACCGGCCGGCCCGGCCCCACACGGCCGCCGAGTGCAAACCGGCCGTCGTCGTCGTATTCGATGGAATCAAGGGTCAGACCCTGGTCGCCGGCCAGTCCGACGCCGGTCTCCGGCGCCTGCAGGATTTTACTGGCGCCCAGGTCATCCTTGGGAATGAGGACCGCCAGGGCGTCTTCGCTGGTGCTGGTATCGTCGCCGGCCAGTCCGACGCCGGTCTCCGGCGCCTGCAGGATTTTACTGGCGCCCAGGTCATCCTTGGGAATGAGGACCGCCAGGGCGTCTTCGCTGGTGCTGGTATCGTCGCCGGTCTGTCGTTCGGGGACGACGAGGACCACCACGGACTCTGATTGGATGGTCTCGCCGTCGACCGTGTGTTCGGTCAGGGAAAGCTCCGCTGAGCCTGGCGCGATAGGTTCTTCGGCGACCACCGCCCATTCGCCCCGGGCGTCGGCCGTGGCCTCGGCGATGACCGTATCACCTTCCAGAATTTGGACTACGGCGCCGGGCTCGGCGCGACCGGCGATGACCGCGTCACCCTCGGGACTGATGCGGACAATGTCGAAGCTTGGCGGCGTCGCGGTGGTGTCCGGCACAGTTTCGGTGCCGCCATCCGCGCTGGTGGTCTGCAATTGAGACTGCGCCACCGCCGCGGGCGTGTCTTCCGCGTCCTGGCGGGAAGCGTTCCATGCCAGGAAGGCGATGATAGCCACGATGAGAACGACAATGGCGGCAATATTGAACTTCACAGGCAAGCACTCGGTTTCTGGGCCAGCAGGGGGGTGGGTTCTATATCATTCTTCGCCTCGCCATGCATCCTTTCGCGCGGCAGCCCTCACCGTCGGCTTGACTTGGCGTGCCCGCTCGGGAACACTTTGAGCCAATGGGGGTAGGCAAATAGACATGAGGTTCAGGACCATGGGTAGATTTCGAGGATTGTTTCACGCTGTCATGTTCGGCTTGCTCGCCATGGCCGTTTTGGGTGCTCCGGCGGTCGCCGCCGACGATCCGATCAACGTCATCAAATATCGCCAGAAGGTCATGAGCGCCGTCGGCGCCCATATGGGTTCTATCGGCGCCGTGCTGAAAGGCGAAGTCTCATTTACCGGCCATGTGGCCGGCCATGCCCGCGCCCTGCAGGCGACGAGTATGATGGCAGCCGACATGTTTCCGCCCGGCAGTGGTGCCGGTGATACCCGCGCCATGGCGAAGATCTGGGAAAACTGGGCGGAATTCGAAAAGGCCATCAAGGCGTTCCAGGTGGCGACCGGTGCGCTGGTCGAGGCCGCGGACAGCGACGATATGGCCGCCGTCAGCGCCGCCATGGGCAACCTCGGAAATGCCTGCGGCGGCTGCCACAAGCCATTCCGCAAACCCAAGGAGTAGATCATATCAAGGGTCGCAGTGGTTCTCTTTGTCGGCGTTCTGAGGGCCGGTGTTCTGTGGGGCGGCGCCGGTAGCGCCTGGGCGGAGGAAGCAGCGGCGCGAGGCGAATACCTGCTCCGCGCCGCCGGCGGCTGTTCTTGCCACACCGTATCGCGGGCCGACGGCTTCCTCGCCGGCGGCAGGGCGCTCCAGACACCGTTCGGTGTGTTCTACAGCCCCAACATCACGCCTGACCCGGAAACCGGTATCGGTGGCTGGTCGGATGCGGATTTCACCAACGCTATGACCAAAGGCGTCGCGCCGGACGGCTCGCATTATTTCCCCGCCTTCCCCTACACCTCGTTTGCGGCCATGACGGCGGGTGACCTGGCCGATCTCAAAGCTTATCTCGACACGGTGCGCCCGGTGCGCCGCGCCAATCTTCCCCACGATCTGACACCTCCGTTCGGCTGGCGCTTCTTGGCCGGGCTGTGGAAGGCGATATATTTCGAGCCCGGCCCGTTCAAGGCCGATCCGGATCACACCGAGAGTTGGAACCGGGGCGCCTATCTGGCTAACGCCGTGGCTCATTGCGGTGAGTGCCATACGCCGCGCGACGGCCTGGGCGGCACCGATCCGGAGAAGTGGTATGCGGGAACGTCGGATGGTCCCGAGGGTCGGCGGGTGCCCAATATCACGCCGCACGGCGCCACTGGTATCGGCGACTGGAGCGCGGCCGACATCGCCGGCTTGCTCAAGACCGGCTACAAGCCGGGCTTCGACAATGTCCAGGGCGCCATGGAAGAGGCCATCGAGCAGGGCTACAAGTATTTGAGCAACGATGATCTGGCGGCTATCGCGGCGTACGTCAAAAGCCTGTCGCCCATCGACAATGCCCTGCCGGCAAAGCAGGCTGACTGATTGAGGCTACTCGGTCAGGTCCACCGTCATCTCGATACCGCCGTGACCATGGACGCTGTCGTGGGCGGCGATGGTGACCTGGCTCAGGCCCTGGGCAATGGCGACACCCGAGAGGCCGCGGGTGAAAGGCTGTTCGTCCACATGGGGATGAGCCAGGACGCGGGTTACCAGCACCGCCCCCTGGGCGCCCTGCACCTCCCAGCGGTCGGCATAGTGGTCCCTGCCGGTGTCGTCGTGGCGCAGCGTCACCCGGAAGCTGTAGACCCCGGGCGCTGTTCGCGTCACCCCGACCCGCACCACATCGACCTCACCGCCATGGGCCGCGCCATGGACGGGGCTGTACATCACCCCTGCGCCACACACTATAATCAGCGCAACCTGGAGAATTCTTTTCATGATCGCTCTCACGTCTCTTTGCGTCTACTGCGGCTCAAGTACCGGTAAGGACCCTGCCCACCGCGCCGCGGCCGAGCGGCTTGGCCGACTCATGGCCGAACGCGGCTTGCGCCTGGTGTTCGGCGGCGGCCGAATCGGCCTCATGGGTGTTCTGGCCGATGCCGTGCTGGCCGCCGGCGGCCAGGTCACGGGCGTCATCCCCGGCCATATCGAAGAGCGCGAGGTCGGCCACCAGCAGGTCACCGAACTCTTGATCGTCGACAACATGCACGAACGCAAGCACAAGATGTTCGAACTGTCCGACGCCTTCGCCGCGCTGCCCGGTGGACTTGGCACCCTAGATGAGACCTTCGAGATCATTACCTGGCGCCAACTCGGCCTCCACGACAAGCCCGTGGTGCTGATCGACAGCGCCGGTTACTGGAAGCCGCTGGAGGATTTGCTCGAGCACGTCATCGCCGGTGGATTTGCCGGCGATGACGCGCGCCGGCTGTACCAGTTTGTCGATAGCGTGGACGAGGTTTTCGACGCTATCGCCAAAGCCTCGCCGCCGGCCACACCAGCCCGGGACGAACTCATCTAGCGGGTCTGGCAACCCGGTGATATCTTGCCGCCGCACAACCATTCAACACGAGGACACCATGGCCAAAATCAAGGTCGAGAACCCGATCGTCGAACTCGACGGCGACGAAATGACCCGCATCATCTGGGCGTTTATCAAGGACAAGCTGATTCTGCCCTATCTCGATGTTGACTTGGTCTATTTCGACCTCGGTGTCGAAGCCCGTGACGCGACCGGCGATCAGATCACCATCGACGCCGCCAACGCCATCAAACAGCACGGCGTCGGCGTCAAATGCGCCACCATCACGCCGGACGAGGCGCGGGTCGAGGAGTTCGGCCTCAAGCAGATGTGGCGCTCGCCCAACGGCACCATCCGTAACATTCTCGGCGGCACCGTGTTCCGTGAGCCGATCATCTGCAACAACGTGCCGCGCCTGGTGCCGGGCTGGACCCAGCCCATCGTCATCGGCCGTCACGCCTTCGGCGATCAGTACCGCGCCACCGACTTCCTGGTCCCCGGCGCCGGCACCCTGACCCTGCGGTTTGACCCCGCCGATGGCGGCGAGGCCATCGAGCGCGAGGTTTTCGAGTTCGAGGCGCCGGGCGTTGCCCTGTCCATGTACAACCTCGATGAATCGATCCGCGGTTTCGCCCGGGCCTGCTTGAACTATGGCCTGGGCCGTGAGTGGCCGGTCTATCTGTCGACCAAGAATACCATCCTCAAGGCCTATGACGGGCGCTTCAAGGACCTCTTCGAGGAGGTCTTCGAGGCCGAGTTCGCGGCCAAATTCAAGGCCGCCAACATCACCTACGAGCATCGCCTGATCGACGACATGGTGGCCTGCGCCCTTAAATGGTCGGGCGGCTTCGTGTGGGCCTGCAAAAATTATGACGGCGACGTCCAGTCCGACATCGTTGCCCAGGGCTTCGGTTCCCTCGGCATGATGAAATCCGTGCTCATGACCCCCGACGGCGAGACCGTCGAATCCGAAGCCGCCCACGGCACGGTGACCCGCCACTACCGCGAGCACCAGAAGGGCAACGAGACCTCGACCAACCCCATCGCCTCGATTTTCGCCTGGAGCGGCGGTTGCGCCCACCGCGCCAAGCTCGATGGCAACGACGCCCTGGCGAATTTCGCCGCCGCCCTCGAACAGGTCTGCGTCGATACGGTGGAAGCCGGCTTCATGACCAAGGACCTGGCATTGCTCATCGGTCCCGACCAGGGCTGGATGACGACCCAGCAGTTCCTCGACAAGATCGACGAGGGTCTGCGCGTCGCCATGGGGTAGGACGCCGCCGCACGGGCATGGCCACATGGGCATGGAAAGATAAAATAGAGTACAATGAATTCGCACTTGACCCGGCCCCTGGGGCCGCCCTCATAAGGATTGCGGTTAGACAAACAATGAGGTGAATCGTGAGTTCTTCCGCACAGTTTCTGAGCCCCTCCGAGGCCGCCCGGCGGCTCGGTATCTCCACCAAAGCCCTGCGCCTTTACGAACAGCGTGGCCTGATCACACCGGTCCGCACCACGGCCGGATGGCGGACCTATGGTCCCCATGAGATGGCCCGCGCCGCCGAGATCGTCGACCTCCGCGCCCTGGGCCTCAATCTTGCCCAGATCGGGCGGGTCCTGGATGGCGATCGAAAATCCCTCGAGCCGGCTCTGGCCGCCCATCAGGCGACGCTCGAAGGCCAGGCCCGCCAACTCGGCGAGACCGTTGAGAAGGTTCGCACCCTTCGGGCCGACCTCGCCCAGGGGCAGGCGCCGGACGCCGGAGAGCTTGCCCGTATGGTGCGCTCGAAAGGCGAGATCAACGTTGCCTTCGACCTACCCTGGCCGTGGGGCGGTGAGAGGTTCGAGCTGTCCGACATTCGCCCGCTCAACTACATCCTCGGCCCCCTCGGTTGCGGTAAGACAGTGCTGTCCCTGAAAATTGCCGAGGTTCTGCCGGACGCCGCCTACATTGGTCTGGAACGGTTGGACGAGGACGCGGCGGAAGCGCGCACGCGCATGGCCAATGACACGGCGCTCAAGTCCCAGGTGGATCAGACCGTGGCCTGGCTTGTGGAGGACGGCGCGGTCGAGTCGCCGGCCTTGATCGCGCTTCTTGTCGCCCTTGAATCGGCGGACGCCGCTGTCCTGGTTGTCGATATGGTGGAACAGGGACTGGATCACGCGACCCAGGTGGCGCTGATTGCTCACCTGCGCCACCATGCCCGGCGCGCGGGGCCGATCATGATGATGACGCGCTCTTGCGCCATCCTGGATCTGGACGCCGTGGGCCCCGACGAGGCTATCATCCTGTGCCCCGCCAACCACAGTCCGCCGACCCTGGTCGCGCCTTATCCGGGAGCGCCGGGCTATGAGTCGGTTGCCACCTGCCTGGCCTCGCCCGAGGTGCGGGCGCGAACCGAAGGCGTCATTTCCTGGCGACCCGAGCGGGCATGAGGCGGCTTGCGGCATATTTCGGTATCGGGTCGGCTGGCCGACTATGCTAGACCGAGCCGGGCAACCGGACATTGCCCTCGTCGCGCCATGATGGTTCGGTTCCATCCGGTGGCGAAACTGATCCTTGGCCGGGTCGCGGTCTCGGTGATCGCGTTGATCGTGCTCTCGTCCATGCTGTTCTGGATCCTCGAATTTCTGCCTGGCGACTTCGCCGACGCGGTTCTCGGACGTGGCCATACGCCGGAACGGCTGGCCGAGATCCGCGAGGCCTTTGGTCTTAATCGCCCGGCCTATGTGCGATATTTCGAGTGGATATCCAACGCCCTTTCCCTCGACTTCGGGCGCTCGTGGATATGGCGGCGGTCGGTGTGGGAGATTATCGAACCCAGGCTCTATAACTCGCTGTTGCTGGCGGCGTTGACGGCGCTGTTTGCGGTGCCCCTGGGTCTTATGCTCGGAATCTGGGCGGCGGCCAGAAAGGGTACGACTTTTGACCGCACGACCACCCTGAGTACCCTGGTGCTGTTCTCGGTGCCCGATTTCGTCCTGGCCTATTTTCTGGCGTTTCTGTTCGTCGTCACCATCCGCATTTTCCCCGCTCACACTGCATGGGTTCACGATATTTCGTGGCCCGACAGGCTGTACGGCATGGCCCTGCCTGTCCTGGTTTTGACTCTCATATCCTTGGCCCCGATCATGCGTCTGACCCGGGCCAGCATCCTCAACGTTCTGGGCAACGAATATATTGAGATGGCCCATCTCAAGGGCATGTCGCCGTGGTGGATCATTAGCCGCCACGCCCTGCCCAATGCGATTGCGCCGATTATCAACGTGACGCTCATGGTCTGTGCCCAGCTGATTGTCGGCGTGGTCATTATCGAGACGTTGTTCTCATATCGGGGCATGGGCAGCTATATGGTCGCGTCCGTGGTGTTGCGCGACCTGCCCGTGGTTCAGGCCAGCGGTATGATTTTCGCGGCGATCTACATTTTGCTATTCCTCGTGGCCGACATCATTTCCGTGCTCAGCAATCCGCGCCTGCGCCACCCCAATCGTGTGCCCATGAATTGACGTCGCCGCCAATTTGGTGGACGTTAATTGCCGCAGTTCCATTGAATTCGGAGGAGACGGCTATGGGCGACGGAATGGCATTTGTCGACGGTGAGTACGTGGCGCTCGAGGACGCCAAGATTTCCGTATTCGACAGCGGCTTCAGCAAGAGCGACGTGGTCTACGACGTGACCTCGACCAGCAATGGCCAATTCTTCCGGCTCGATGATCATGTGGCGCGCTTCCTGCGCTCCTGCGCCGGGGTCGGCATGACTTGCCCCTACAGCGCCCATGAGATCAAGCATATCCTCGCTGAATGTGTCGAGCGTGGCGGGGTCGGCGAATTGTCCTACGTCGACATGATGCTGACCCGCGGCACCAACAAGTCGTTCATTCGCGGCTTTGTCCCGGACCTACGCGACACCCATGTCAACTTCATCGCCTACGCCATTCCCTACGTCTGGATTGTGCCGCTGGAGGCTCAGCAACAGGGAATCCACATCATCGTCGCCAAAACCCGGCGCATCCCCGACGAGTGCGTCGACGCCCGGTTCAAGAATTTCCATTGGGGTGATCTGGTGCGGGCCAAGATTGAGGCCGCCGACGCCGGCGCCCACAACGCGGTGCTCTGCACCCCCGACGGTATTCTCGCCGAAGGTCCCGGCTTCAATGTCTTTTTCGTCAAAGACGGCGCCTTGCATACGCCGGCGCGCAACATGCTCGAAGGCATCACCCGGCAGACCGTGTTCGACCTGGCCGCCGAGACCGGCGCGCCCTGTCATGCCGGCGATTATGTGCCGGAAGACCTGCACGAGGCCGACGAGGTGTTCATCTGCTCGACCGCCGGCGGCATCATGCCGGTGATCAAGGTCGACGACCGAGTGCTGTCCAACGGCGCTCCGGGAGCGCTCTCGGCGAAGCTCCATTCTCTGTACTGGGAAAAGCGCGCGGCGGGCTGGCTCGGCACGCCGGTGGCTGAGGTGCTGAACCAACGCGCGGTCGCCTGAAGCGGAAGCGCAGAACATGACCGGATCTTTCCCCAATCTGTTTTCGCCGCTGCGTATTCGTGGCGTCGAAATCCGCAACCGCATTTTCTCCACCGGCCACGGCACGTTCCTCGCCGAAGACGGGGCGCCGGGCGATGTTATGATTGCCTATCATGAGGCCCGCGCCCGCGGCGGCGCCGGACTGATCATCACCGAGGCTACCGAGGTCCATGAATCGGCGGCCTATTCCCATGGCATCCTGCAGGTGCGTAACGACGACAGCGGTCCCGGCCTGCGCCGCCTGACCGACGCGGTTCACCGTCACGACTGCCGCATCTTCGGCCAGCTGTTTCATCCCGGCCGCGAGGTTCTGCACACCACCGACGGCACCGCGCCGGTGTCCTACAGCGCCTCGGCCACGGCCAACGAGCGCTTCCACATCATGCCGCGCGAGATGCCCGTGTCGCTCATTACCGAGGTCATCGAGGCCTATGGCGCCGGCGCCGGGCGCATGATCAATGCCGGCTATGACGGTGTCGAGGTGATCGCCAGCCAGGGCTATCTGCCGGCCCAGTTTCTCAGCCCCCGGGTCAATCGCCGGGGTGACAACTACGGCGGCAGTTTCGAGAACCGCATGCGGTTTCTGCGCGAGATCGGCGAATCCGTGCGCGCGGCCCTGCCCGATGACCGGGTCGCGGGATTGCGGATTTCTGGTGACGAGATTGGCCCCGAAGGGTTGCAGCCCGATGAAACCCTGGAAATCATTTCGGCCCTCGGCGCCGACGGCGTATTTGATTACGTCAATGTCATCGCCGGGTCGTCGGCGACCCTGGGCGGCTCGGTCCACATCGTGCCGCCCATGAACATTGATCCCGGCTATGTGGCGCCCTTCGCCCAGGCGGTGAAGGAGCGGGTTGATATGCCGGTGTTCGTCGCCGGCCGCATCAACCAGCCGCAGAAGGCCGAAGCCATTATCGCCAGTGGCCAGGCCGATATGTGCGGCATGACCCGGGCGATGATCGCCGACCCGGAAATCGCCAACAAGGCGGCCGCCGGGCGCACTGATGACATCCGCGCCTGCATCGCCTGCAATCAGGCCTGCATCGGCCATATTCTCGAGGGCTTCGGCCTCTCCTGCCTGCAGTATCCCGAAACCGGGCGCGAGCTTGAATACGGAACTCGGATCCCGGCCGCCCAGGTCCGCAAGGTGCTGGTCGCCGGTGGCGGGCCGGCGGGCATGAAGGCCGCCGCCGTGGCTGCCGAGCGTGGCCACGACGTCACTCTCTACGAGGGCGCCGCCCGGCTTGGCGGCCAGGTGTTGCTGGCCCAGTTGCTGCCGGGCCGGGCCGAATTCGGCGGCCTGGTGACCAACCTGGCGCGCGAGATGGAACTGGCCGGCGTGCGGGTGGTGCTCAACACCACGGTCGATCGCGCCCTGGTCGAGGCCGAGGCGCCGGATGTGGTGATTATCGCTACCGGGGCGACGGTCAACAAGCCATCCATCGAGGGCGCCGAAGAGGCCCATGTGGTCGATAGCTGGTCGGTGATTCGCGACGAGGCCAATGTCGGCACCGACGTGGTCATCGCTGACTGGCGGTGCGACTGGATCGGCCTCGGCCTGGCCGAGAAGCTGGCCACCGCCGGCAGCCGGGTGCGCCTGGCGGTCAACGGTTACATGCCCGGCCAGACCATCCAGCAATATGTACGCGACCGTTGGCTCGGCGATCTCCACAAGCTCGGGGTCGAGATCATTCCCCTGGCCCGGCTCTATGGGGTCGACAGCGACACCGCCTACTTCCAGCACACCACCAGTGGTGAGCCCATCATCTGCGACGGCATGGAAACCCTGGTCTACTCCCTCGGCCATGATTCCGTGGACAGTCTTGGCGCGGACCTGGCCGACTGGTCCGGCGAGACCCGCATGATCGGCGACGCCATGGTAGCGCGAACCGCCGAGGAAGCGGTGTTCGAGGGCCTCAAGGCCGGCGTTGCCGTGTAATTTCCGTGAATATTCTTATGGTCAACGACCGCATGATCCTGACACAGGTCAGCGACGAGGTCCGCTTGGCCGTGGCCGAGGCAGCCGGCCCGGATGCGGTGGTCACCGTCGCCGCGAACCGCGATCAGGCCATGGCGGCAGCGCCCGAGGCCGAGGTGATATTGGGCAGCATTGACGAGGAACTATTCATCGCCGCGTCCCGCGTGAAGTGGGTTCAGGCGACGTCGTCGGGCGTCGATTTTATGATGTATCCGGCCTTGCGCGACGGCGATGTCATTCTGACCTGCGAGAAGGGGCTGGTCGGCTCCCACCTGGCCGATCACGCCATGGGTCTGTTACTCGCCCTGACCCGTCAACTGGCCGAGGCCATCCGCCATGGCCATGGGGCCTGGGACAAACGCCTTGAATATCGCGTCCGCGCCACGGAACTTGAGGGACTGGTCATGGGCATCGTCGGGTACGGCGGTACCGGACGGGCCATAGCACGCCGCGCCGCCGGGTTCGGCATGGCCATCCGCGCCGTCGACCGCGACCCGGTGGAGGGCGATGATCTTGTGCCGGTGGTTGCGCGTCTCGACCACCTCGACGCCATGCTGGCCGGATCCGACGTGGTGGCGGTTTGCGCCCCGTTGACCGCCGAGACCAAAGCCATGATCGATGCCGGCCGCTTTGCCGCCATGAAGCCCGGCGCCCTGTTGCTCAATGTCACGCGGGGGGAGCTGGTCGATCATCCGGCGTTGGTCGCGGCGCTTGAATCGGGCCACTTGGGCGGCGCCGGTCTTGACGTCCATCATATCGAGCCGCTGCCAGCCGACGACCCCCTATGGCGCTTTCCCAATGTGGTCATGAGCCCTCATACAGCGGGCGCCAGCCAGCTTCGCACCGGCCGCAATCTCGATCGCTTTATGGAAAACCTGGGCCGCTATCGTCGCGGCGAAGCGCTCATCGGTCTGGTCGACAAGCAGTTGGGTTACTAGAGACTAGGGCGTCTCGGGCCCGGTGTCAGTGTCGTAGCTGATGTAGAGGTTTTCCAGGGCGTCGATGACGCCGTCGCGGGTGAAGCTGGGCGGGGTATCGAGATACCTGCAGGCGGCGAGCACGTGATCGGTGATGAACCGGGCCTGGTAAAACCCCAAATCCTGACCTTCGTTGGCGGCCAGCCGATCAATGATGAAATCGAGGATATCCTCGGCCAGTTCCATGCCGGCGTTCTCGACAACCATCCGGAAGGCTCTGCGGTATTCGTCAAGGGTCGGCGCGCCGAGCTCGATCTTGTAGGGAAGACGCCGCAGGAAGGCCGGATCGATCAGGTTCCGGGGCTCCATGCTGGTGGAAAAGATAAGCAGTTCGTCGAAGGGAATTTCGATGGTCCGCCCGGTCTTGAGCTTGAAGAAATCGACCCGGTTCTCCATGGGCACGATCCAGCGGTTGAGCAGCTTGCCCGGATCGACCAGTTGGCGCCCGAAGTCATCGACGATGAAGGTGCCGTTGAGCGCCTGCACATGCATCGGCGCCTCGTAGAAGTTGGAAACGTCGCTATAGGCGAGGTCGAGCATTTCCAGGGTCAGCTCGCCGCCGACGATCACGGTCGGCCGCTTGCAGGCGAACCAGCGGCGGTCGACCTCGTCGCGGTGCAGGCCCTTGCTGTGCTCGGGCAATTCCTCCACCAGACTGGGAATGTCGGCCGGCAGATGGACCGCCGAATCGTAGAGCTGAATGATCTGGCCTTCGATCTCGATGGTGTAGGGCACGAAAATGATGTCGGTGAAGATGTCGGCAACCCGGGTGGCGACCGAGGTTTTGCCGTTGCCCGCCGGGCCGTAGAGCAGCACCGCGCGGCCCGAATTGACCGCCGGGCCGATTTGGCGAACAAAGCCGTCGCCGACCACCAGATCGGAAAAAATCGGTGACCCGCTCGACACCAATTTGCTCGGAGGCAATTGTCTGTTTCAGAACCTGCGCCTGGAAGACGTTGAGAGAGACCGGCGCCGGTCCGATGTAGCGGTTGCGTTTCATGGCTTCCGATGCCGCGTCGCGACCGCGTTCGGTCAACCCGTAGCGCATGCCGGCGAGGCCACCGCCGCCGCCGGTGCCGCCGCCTGTACCCGAGCCGAGAGATTGCAGAAGTTTCATCTCGACCAGATCGTCGAGCAAAGCCTTGATGATGTTGTAGGGCAGTTTGAGGGCGTCCATGAACTCGGCGGGTGTCTCGCGCTGCTCCACGTAGATGAACTTGAGCAGCAACGGCATCAGGCTGGTCGACGGCAGCCCGGTGCCTTCCACGGTTTTAGGCGCCTGGGGAACATAGTCGTTGGCCTCGGCGATCAATTCCTCGGTGACTAGACCGAGAGCCAACAGGCTGTCGTCGATCCTGCCGCCGTTCTCCTCCTGATGGGCGGCCGTCTGGGCAGCGCCCTCAAGGGTTCATGGCCGCGGGCCATGAGAAATTCGGCCAGTTGCATCCTGTTTCCTCCAGTTGATCGCAACCACTCTGCGCCGGAAACCTCGTGGCTACAAGGGGTTGACGTTCCACTTCCCGAGGTAGCTATCGCAGATTTCGATCATCCGCTCGCGCCCGAAACTGGGTTCGTGACCGCCATGAACGACGGTGACGGGGAGGGATCTCAGGCGCTCCATGGTCGCAATGTAGTCGTCGATGACGTCTTCGAGGAGCGGCCCGTCGTAGATCGCGTCGCCCGAGAACAGGGTGCCGGTGGCGGCCTCCCACAGGCCGATGCTGCCCGGCGAATGGCCGGGGAAATGCAACACCTCGAAGACCCGGTCGCCATGGTCGACCACGTCGCCGTCCTCGACCAGCCAGGTGGGTTCCGCCGGCTTGATCATATGGCCGACCGGATCGAAGCCCTCGTAGGGCAGGGCGGTGAGGAATTCGCCATCCTCGGGCATGATTTAGCCGGCCTCGACCGCCTTTGCGGCGCCGCCGTAAGCGGCGACCCGCAGGGTCATCTCGCGCCCGGCCTCGGCCATGGCCGTCGCTTCGGCGCTGTGGATCAGGCGCTCATCAAACTCGTGGTGGCCGCCCATATGGTCGAAATGGCTGTGGCTGGCGGCGGCGATGACAGGCTTTTGCAGCAAATCCCGGGCGGCGTCACGCAAGGACACGATGCCCAGCGAGGTATCGACAATCATGTCGCGCTCACGGCCCGGCACGTGCCACACATTGCAGCGCAGGAAGTGGTGGATGTGGGGCTCGAAAATCCAGGTGATGCCGTCGTCCATTTGCTGGCGTTTAAACCAGGTATCGGCGACGGTCATGGTCATCCGGTGATGGCCGCCGCGATAGCGTCGAAGGCGTCGTCGGCCTTGGCCCCGTCGGGGCCGCCGGCCTGGGCCATGTCGGGACGGCCGCCGCCGCCCTTGCCGCCCAACACCTCGGCCCCGGCGCGGACCAGATCGACGGCGCTGAAGCGCTCGGTGAGGTCGTCGGAGACCGCCACCACCAGGGCCGCCTTGCCCTCGTTGACGGCGATCAGCGCGACCACGCCGGAGCCCAGCTGCTTCTTGAGGTCGTCGGCCAGGCCGCGCAGGTCCTTGGGCGCGGTGCCTTCGAGCCGGCGGGCGGAGAGCTTGACGCCGCCGGCGTCGCGCAGGCCGTCATCGCCGCCGCCGCTCTGGGCGCTGGTGACCAGTTTGCGCCGGGCCTCGGCGAGGTCGCGCTCCAGGGTCTTGCGTTGCTCGACCAGGGCGTCGATGCGCGAGCCGAGTTCCGTGGGGTTGGCCTTGAGCGTTGCCGCCGCGTCGGCGACGATTTGGGCGCGTCCGTTGAGGTAGTCGAGAGCGGCGGCACCGGTCAGGGCCTCGACCCGGCGGACGCCGGCGGCGACCGCGCCTTCGCTGGTGATCTTGAAAGCCCCGATATCGCCGGTGCGCCGGGCGTGGGTGCCGCCGCAGAGTTCCAGGGAATAAGGCCGATCTTCAACGCTGTCGTGGCCCATGGCCAGAACCCGGACTTCGTCGCCGTAGTTCTCGCCAAACAGGGCCATGGCGCCGTGCTTCACAGCTTCGTCCGGGCTCATGATGGTAGTGGTGACGTCGGTGTTGCCACGGACCTGAGCGTTGACGTCGGCTTCGACGGCGGCAAGGTCTTCATCGGACAACGGCCGCGGCTGGCTGAAGTCGAAGCGCAGGCGGTCAGCCGCTACCAGGGAGCCCTTCTGGGTGACGTGGTCGCCTAGGCGGCGGCGCAGGGCCTCGTGCAGCAGGTGGGTCGCCGAGTGATTGGCGCGCAGCAGGATGCGGCGTGTGCCGTCGACCGCCAGTTCGACCACATCGCCGACCTGAAGCTCGCCTTCGGTCA
>Ga0302123_10000610_pt1 | contig 27749 bp, 27 predicted proteins | sample CB21_321_MG_FD_203109 | JGI IMG/M metagenome (GOLD analysis project Ga0302123, IMG submission 203109) | Marine microbial communities from Western Arctic Ocean, Canada - CB21_32.1 | ecosystem: Environmental > Aquatic > Marine > Oceanic | place: Canada: Western Arctic Ocean | collected 2017-09-28 | reverse complement strand
GCTGGGCGGCCGCTACTCGCTGACGCTAATGCGGGCCAGCTAGCGCGCACGGGGGCGCAGCGCGAGCCGATCCTGTACGCTAGTTGCGTGGACTCCCCGCACCTCGCAAACAAGCCGCGCGTCGTCGTCGCCATGTCGGGTGGCGTCGATTCGTCGGTCGCCGCCTACCTTCTCCATCGCGAGGGCTACGACGTCATCGGCGTAACCATGCGGCTATGGTCGGCTGACGACCGGGCAATCACACCCGACCACCAGGGATGTTGCTCTATCGACGACATTGAAGACGCGCGCCGCGTCTGCCAGACCATCGGTATCCCGCACTACGTGCTCAACGTCGAGCGCGAGTTCCGGGCTCACGTCATCGACTACTTCGTCGCCGAGTACCAGCGGGGGCGAACGCCCCACCCGTGTATCGCCTGCAACGACCGCATCAAGTTCGACTTCCTCCTCAATCGCGCCACGGCCATGGACGCCGACTTCATCGCGACGGGTCATTACGCGCGCACGGCCTCGGCAGGCTCTGGCCTGCACCGCCTGCTGCGCGGCGTCGACACCGGCAAGGACCAGTCCTACGTGCTGTTCGGGCTCACGCAGCGCCAGCTCAGCCGCGTCCTGCTCCCGGTCGGCCACCACACCAAGGCCGGCATTCGGCAGCTGGCCGTCGAAGCAGGCCTACACCTCGCCAACAAGGCCGATAGCCAGGAGATCTGCTTCATCCCGCAGGACGACTATCGCGCGTTCCTGAGGGACCGAGTCACTCCGCAACGGGGCCAGCTCGTTGACACCGCAGGCCGGGTGCTAGGTGAGCACCCGGGCATCGAATTCTTCACCGTTGGCCAGCGGCGCAGGCTCGGCGTGAGCACCGGCGAGCGCCTCTTCGTGACGCGAGTGGAGGCCGACACCGGCCGGGTTGTCCTCGGCTCCGAGGCCGATTTAATACACAGCGGGGTCCGGGTTGCGAGCGTCAACTACATCGGCGAAGCCGAGCCCTCCGACCCCGTGCGGGTCGAGGCCAAGATTCGCTATAACGCAAGAGCACTGCCGGCGACGCTGGAGCCGTCAGGGACCGACGCCGTACTGCGGTTCGACGAGCCACAGCGGGCCATCACGCCGGGTCAGGCCGCGGTCTTCTACGATGGTGATGAGGTCATCGGCGGCGGCTACATCGAAGGCCCCGAAGGCTAGGGGGCTAGCGACTCACCAGGGCTGGAAGGCGTCACTACGCTGGGGGCCAACCGCCCGGACGGGCCGAGACCTACACCGAGGGAGGCTGAGATGACCGGTGCGACCAAGGCGGAGCCGAGGTTTCGCATCGTAGCGACACAGGCAGAGGAGCGTCGGCTCTGGGAGTCGGGCTTCGTACAGGTCGCTGGCGTGGATGAGGTGGGCCGAGGTCCGCTGGCGGGCCCGGTGGTGGCCGGAGCTGTCATCCTGCCCGACCTGAAAGGCTCGCGAGCCCGGGACCTCGACCTGATCCAAGACAGCAAATCCCTGACCGAACGCCAGCGCGAGCGCGGCGACAGCGTGGTGCGCGGGATCGCGCTGGCAATCGGCATCGGCGAGGTGTCGTCGGCCCAGATCGACGAGATTGGCATCATGCCGGCGACGAAGCTTGCGATGCGGATCGCGCTCGATCAACTGGACCCGCCACCGGACCATCTGCTAGTCGACGGCAAGGCCGGCATCGACTGGCACCTGCGGCCTTGCACGCCCATCGTGAAGGGCGACCTGCTGTGCTCGGCCGTCGCCGCCGCCTCCGTCGTCGCGAAGGTCTACCGCGACGCGCTCATGCGTGCGTATGACGAACGTTACCCCGGGTACGGGCTGGGCGGTCACAAGGGCTACGCCTCGGCCTTTCACTTGGCCGCCATCGCGGCCTTGGGCCCCAGCCCGCAGCACCGCCGCAGTTTCTCGCCGATGCGCCCTCTGCTGTTCGCCGCCGATGCCTAGTGCCCGTAGCCGCCTGAGCACGCGCGGCGAGAACATCCCTCCGACCATCTCCAAGCGCTCGGCCTACGCATCATCGAACGCAACATGCGCACACACTACGGGAAGGTCGACATCACCTTGGATGGCGACGGGCCTAACGTCCGCTACTACCGCAGCATCGACATCGGGGAAGGCTAGCGCCTATTCCCATCGACTCCCCTCCTCCCCAGCGCGGGGCCGGGAAGCGAGTGAGGGTGAGCAAGAGCAGCCAATGGGCGCTCGTGCTTCGGCAAGCTCAACACGAGAGGTTCACGCTACCTAGCGGTTGCCGCCCTCGTACTCCTTTGAGATCCGCGAGGCCGTCGGCATGCTCTGCCCTTGGTACTTGGAGCCGAGCTCCTTGGACCCATAGAGGTTCTCCGCCGGCGTCGTCAAGCGCAGGAAAGAGATCTGGCCAATCTTCATTCGGTGATAGAGCGTGATAGGCAGGCTGGAAACGTTGCTGAGTTCCAGCGTGAGGTTGCCCTTCCACCCTGGGTCGACATAGCCGGCCGTGGAGTGGATGAGCAGACCTATGCGGCCCAGCGAACTCTTGCCCTCGAGGCGCGCCACCAGGTCGTCGGGGACTTCCACGTGCTCGAGCGTGCTCCCCAGGACGAACTCGCCGGGGTGCAGCATGAACGGGTCGTCGTCCGCCATGGTGACCATGTCCGTCAGACGCTCAGTGTCGGCGCGTATGTCCACGTAGGGCACTCGGTTGTTGCGGAAAACCAGGATGCGGCGGTCAAGGCGCAGGTCGACGCTGGCCGGCTGAATGCAGTCCTCAGTCAAAGGCGTGACGATGATGCGCCCTTTGGCCAATTCTTCCCTGATCGTGCGATCGCTCAAGACCATGTTCGTCTCCGTCTCCGGCGCGAAGGATAGCGGATGGCGCGTGCGCCCTGCACTTACTGTGATCAGGTGCCGAGGAAATGGCGGGACCCAGTTACGACACCCTGAGCGGAACTACGGACCGCAGCGCCTGGTGACGCACCGCTACGCACTCAACCAGGGAAACCCGAGGAGGATGAGCCATGGATTACGAAACGGCACGGATGGAGAACCTGCCGGCGTCCTCAAAGAGCCGCTCAAGCGCCCGCAATCCGAACCCATTCTCCAGCGTCCTTCGCGGGCTTGTCGATGGGCAGGCCTTGCTTATCTTGTTCGGCGAGATGGGCTCGCATCAGAGTCAGAACACGATTCATTCTACCTGCCGCCCAGCAGGTCGAAGCCTTGGTGAATACCCGTACCGATAGGCCAAAGGGCGGCGTCTGGGTCTGGAAGCGTGAATCCAGTAAGTGAACGACGATGCGGGCCCCTTCAGATTCCTCGCGGGCGCGCCGAGGTCCGCTAGGTCACTTAGTAGACGATGGCCCGGCTCCCGCCTCCGCCAACGGAGATGGCTTCGCCGGTGACGGCCTGCGACAGCGGGGAACACAGGAACGCGACAACCGCCCCGATCTCCGCAGCGCTGACCACGCGTTTGATGGCGTTCCGCTGCGCGTCGGTGCGGTCCAGCACTTCCGCTGTCGTGCCCTGCCTCTCCGCGAGCGCCCGTAGCCGCGCGGGCCGGTCTTCCGTTAGAACGGCGCCAGGAAGGACGGTGTTGACCGAGACGCCGTGGGGACCGAGTTCTTGCGCTAAGGAGGAGGACAGGCTCACAAGGGAGATGTTGCGCATGCCGGCGCTGACGGAGCCACCTCCGCGCGCGGCCATGCCGCTGACGTTGATGATGCGCCCCCAGCCAGCGGTGAGCATGTGTGGCGCGGCCTCGCGGGCGCAGCGCACGTAACCCAGCATCTTGGTCTCGAAGTCACCCCGCAGCAGCTCGTCGGTGCCGCCGAGCAGCGAGTCGGGCGTGGCGCCGCCCGAAACACGGGCGGCGTTATTGACCAGAATATCGAGGCCGCCGAGGGTACCGACGCAATCAGCAACGAGCCGCTTGATAGCATCGCCATCGCTCGTATCGGCAACAAAGCCCACGACCGTAGCCCCGGTTTCGGCCGCGATCTCGGATGTCGTTGCCTCTATTTGCTCACGGTTGCGCGAGCAGATGACAACGCTGGCGCCCTCGCGGGCCAACTCCATAGCGATGGCCTTGCCTATGCCGCGGCTGGCCCCCGTAACGAGGGCACGCTTACTTCCCAACTGTAGGTCCACTTGGCACTCCCGTTGCTTGAACTAATCGCCTATGGACCAGGGCTGCCCTTCGAAGCCGACGCGCTCGTCCCTCGCGCCACGAAGAGCGGCAGCGAGCGGGCTCAGCGCATGCGCTGAGCCCGCTGAAACAGCACCGCCCGACTAGGTCGCGAAGCCGCTGCCGAAGACGACGGCGACGATGGCCATGAGTTTGATGAGGATGTTCAGCGCCGGGCCGGAGGTGTCCTTAAATGGGTCTCCGACCGTGTCGCCCACCACCACGGCCTTGTGCGCTTCTGTGCCCTTACCGCCAAGATTTCCGGCCTCGACGTACTTCTTAGCGTTGTCCCATGCACCGCCCGCATTGGCCATGGTGATGGCCAAGAGCGAGCCCGTGCTGATCGCGCCGATGAGCAGGCCGCCAACCGCCTCTGCGCCTAGGAACGGGGTCACGCCGACGACGATGGGGACGACCACTGCGAGCAGGCCCGGCACGATCATCTCGCGCAGCGCACCGTTGGTGCTGATCTCCACGCACTTCGCGTACTCAGCGCGCACGCCCGGGGCGCCTTCACGAAGGCCCGGTATCTCGCGGAACTGCCGCCTGACCTCTTCCACCATGTCCTGGGCCGCGTTGCCCACCGCCTCCATGGTCAGCGCACTGAAAATGAACGGCATCAGCGCACCCAACAACAGGCCGACGAGCGTAGACGGCTGGAGCAGGTCGATGACCTCGAGGTCGACAATCGTCGCGTACGCCGCCATCAAGGCAAGGGAGGTCAAGACCGCCGAGCCGATGGCGAAGCCCTTGCCGCTCGCCGCGGTTGTGTTGCCCAGCGAGTCCAGCGCGTCCGTTCGCTCGCGCACCTCCGGATCGAGGTGCGCCTGCTCGGCGATGGCGCCGGCGTTGTCGGCGACTGGGCCATAGGCGTCAGTCGCCAGCGTGATGCCAAGGGTCGAGAGCATACCCACCGCGGCAATGGCGATGCCGTATACGCCCGCGAACTCATAAGCCCCCAGGACCGCTGCGCCGATGACGATCAGTGGAATAACCGTGCTCAGCATTCCGGTGGCAAAACCACTGATGATGACCGTGGCCGGCCCTGTGGCTGACCGCGCCGCGATGCCCCGCGTCGGCTTGTACTCATACGAGGTGTAGTACTCAGTGCTCAAGCCAATGATGCCGCCGGCGGCCAGGCCAATGCCGACAGCGCCCATGACCTTCCACACTGCCTCCATGGGCAAGTCGTTCTGGATGGTGAAGAGCCACCACGTCGACAGGAAGGCGAACCCTAACCCGAGCAGCGCCGCGGCGAAGGTGCCGCGCCGCAACGCCCACAGCAGGCTGCCGATGTTGGTGGATTCGCCGGTGCGGACGAGGAAGGTGCCGAGGATCGAGGCGACGATGCCGCCGCCCGCGATCAGGAACGGGAGGACGAACGCCGGGGCTCCGGCCCCGGCGACGCCGCTGGTGGCTAAGAACGACGCGGTGCCGGCCAGGGCAAGCGTCGCGATGATGGAGCCTACGTACGATTCGAAGAGGTCGGCGCCCATGCCGGCAACGTCGCCAACGTTGTCGCCGACGTTGTCGGCGATGACCGCAGCGTTGCGGGGGTCATCCTCCGGAATCCCGGCCTCTACCTTGCCAGCGAGGTCGCCACCGACGTCGGCAGCTTTGGTGTATATACCGCCACCCACGCGCGCAAACAGTGCGATGGATGAAGCTCCGAAGCTGAAGCCGGCCACAATCTGCGGGTCCTCGAAAATCAACCAGAGGGCAGCTGCACCGATAATGCCTATGCCCACGACGCTGATACCCATGACCCCGCCCGACGAGAAGGCCACGCGCAGCGCGGGGTTGATCCCGCGGATGGCAGCGGCGGCAGTTCGCATATTCGCCCCAACGGCGATGCGCATGCCAATCAGCCCAGTGAGGCCTGAGGAGAAGGCGCCGACGAGGTAGGCAATGGACGTCTCCCATTGCTGCTCGTCACGGCTCAGTCCAAGCGCAAGCAGGATACCGAAGACGACAAGAACGAACACTAGGAGCACGGAGTACTCGCGGCGAAGGAAAGCGTTGGCGCCTTCATGAATCGCCGCGCCGATTTCCTGCATGCGCTCGTTGCCCGAGTCTGCGCTAAGCACGCGCTGTGCCAGGTAGGCCGCGAAGAACAACGCAAGCCCGCCAGCGCCCAAGGCTAGGTAAAGGCCAGTCATGAATGAATCCTCCCAGAAGTCGGGCTCCGGCTACCGCCGGAGCCATTTACGTAGCAATAAGACCCTTATAGCGGAGAATTTACACGGCTATTACGGAATTCGCAACCGGACTCGCTCCCGCTACGGGCCTGGGTAATTCGGATACGCAACTCAGCATAGGCCCAGCAAGCCGGGCAGGTCCGCCATGTCGGTTAAGGTGGCTACGCTCAAGCCCGCCAACGCCCAGACATCACCAGGAGGCCTGTCCTTGATGGCCGTGCAGCGAGCGAGCGAAACGCACGCCCATGCCTTAGGCCTCAGCCCTCGCGTGCGGCGAGCATGCGCTCAAGGCGCCGCTGCCGCATCGCCATCGTCAGGTCGCCCCGCGTGCGCTCCAACACGCCGCGCAGCTGGTCGGTCGTGCGCCGCAGCCCGCCGGTCAGCGCGTCGGGGAAGTCAATGCCGACCATCATGTTGTAGGCATCGTCCATTTTGCCCATGAGCTCCTCGGACCGCGAGTCGTCGTCGCGACGCAGCGAGTCGAGGATGAAGCGGCGCAGCTCGCTTGCCGCTTCCGCCATGCCGTTGAGGTAGGGCGCCACCTCGACGCCAATGTCACCAGGCGTCGGCAGTTCACTGTCGGCGATGAACGCGTAACAGAGGCGTGCCTCCGCGTACTCTTTCTGCGCATCCTGTGTGTAACCCGTGTAGTACAAGTCCGGGTACTCCTCTCGGACGAGGTCTCGCACTTCCGTGACTTTCGCCCCGGCGCCCTCGGCCATTTTGCTCGCCTCGGCCATCTCCTGCCGGTGGACAGCGCGGATGGCATTGGCGGACAGCCGGATAATTTCACGGGAGGCCTGGATGGCGACCTCGCGGGCCGCGTGCTTCTTGGTCAGTTCGGCGATGGCGGCCGCGGTGATCTCGTTCAGGCGGTCTTCGTAATCAGGCATGGCGCGAGGGTAGCACAGCGGTGCTCCTGGCTTACCAGCGGCTTGCGCGCATGCCGTCGGCGAATCGCCTCCATCGGCATCCCGCAGCCCTGCGATGCGACAGCGAGTTGGTCCGAGTAGCGCTCTGCTTGTGCGACTTTTCACGTATACCCCCGTGTGCTATGCTCGCGCCGGTTGGTGAGGGCGTTCCAGCAGGCAACGGACGGCTCGCTCGCCAGCCACTCAGGAGGCGCCCAGCGTGGAATCGCCGTCCAACGATGCCGATATTCGGTCGGCCTACGGGCAGGAGATACCGGCTGTCGACGGCTGGGACCTTGACCGCATAGAGGGCGCCACCATCGAGGGCCTGAAGTGGTCTGCCCAAGAGGCCTTCCCCGAGCCCCTCATACAGGTTCCTGACGACTACCGCGGCAATGTTGCCGTCACCTCGATGGACGCGCTGCTCAACTGGAGTCGGCGGTCGGCCACGTGGCCTGTCGCCTTCGGTCTTGCGTGCTGCGTATTCGAGATGCTGGCCTCCGCGATGGGTCGCTTCGACCTGGCTCGCTTTGGTATGGAGGCGATGCGCGCATCGCCTCGCCAGGCCGACCTCCTCATCGTCTCTGGCACGCTGACCTGGAAGATGGCGCCCGCCGTGCGCCGCATCTACGACCAGATGGCGGAGCCCAAGTGGGTGATCGCCATGGGCGTGTGCGCGACCTCTGGCGGGCCCTACTACCAGGGCTACAGCGTCGTCCCCGGCGTGAACCACATCATGCCCGTGGATGTCTACGTGCCAGGGTGCCCGCCCCGTCCCGACGCACTGCTGTACGGCATCATGCAATTGCACGAGAAGATCAAGAAGTACCAGCTGGGTCGCCAGCCCGCGGGATCGTAAGCGTGTCCAGCGCCACATCGGGCCATGCGCTGGCGGACGCGCTCCGCGCGCCCTTTGGCGCCGCCGTCGTCGGTTCCGATGAGCTCGCTGCGCGGGTGACTCCCGAGTCGATCCGTGACGTGTGTGCCTACCTCAGGGACGAGCCAGCAAGCGACTACAAACTGCTCAACGCCATCACGGCGGTGGACTACGTCGAGTATTTCGAGATGATTTACCATCTCACTTCCATCGAGCGGAACACGACGGCGGTGCTGAAGGCCAAAGTCTACGGCCGGGACACACCGGAGGTGCCTTCTGTCGTCTCAGTCTGGAAGGGCGCAGAGATCCAGGAGCGAGAGGTCTACGACCTGATGGGAGTCGCCTTCGAGGGTCATCCCGACCTGAGGCGCCTGCTGCTTTGGGAGGGCTTCGAGGGCCACCCGCTCCGGCGCGACTACTTAGAGCCCCCGCTCCCTTATAAGTGGCCACACGGTGGGTAAGCCCAGGCCATGACGCTGCACACCGAGCCGGTAACGGTCAACATTGGGCCGCACCACCCGAGCACGCATGGCGTTTTCCGCATGCGTGTCACCTTCGACGGTGAGAACGTGCAGGACGTCGAGCCGGTCATCGGCTATCTCCATCGCGGCACCGAGAAGCTGGCCGAGGAGCGCCAGTACACCCAGATCATCACACTTACTGACCGCCTGGACTACGTGGCGTCTATGACCAACAACCAGGCCTACGTGCTCTCCTGCGAGCGGCTCGTCGGCCTAGCGGTCCCCGAGCGGGGCCTCTACCTCCGCACCATCGCCGCCGAGCTCCAGCGCATTGCCAGCCACCTCGTTGGCGTTGGGTTTTTCCTGGCCGAACTTGGCGGGTTCGGCGGCACCGCGCTGATGTACTGCTTCCGCGAGCGCGAGCGCATCCTTGACATGTTCGAGATGCTCTGCGGCGCTCGTATCACCGTGTCCTACATGCGCATCGGCGGCGTCTTCCAGGACGCGCCGGACGAGTTCTGGCCCGCGCTCAGGCGCTTTCTGGATGACATGCCCGGCTACGCGGACGAACTCTACGATCTCATTTTCCCCAACGAGATCGTGCTTGCCCGGTCCAAGAATGTCAGCGTCATCACCGCAGAGCAGGCCATCAACGCGTCGATCACGGGCCCTGTGCTCCGCGCTTGCGGTGTGCCCTGGGACATCCGCAAGACCGCGCCCTACGACGCCTACGACCGTGTTGACTTCGACGTCGTCACAGCGACCGGCGGCGATAACTTCGATCGCTTCTGGGTGCGCATGGAGGAGGTACGGCAGTCGCTTCGCATCATCGAGCAGTGTTACCGGCAGATCGAAGCCGGGCCTGTACGCTCCACGATGTCGATGCTGTTCCGCCCGCCGCCCGGCGAGGCATACGTCCCCATCGAGGCGCCTAAGGGCGAGCTCGGCTTCTATCTTGTCAGCGACGGGAGCATCGCGCCCTACCGGTGCAAGATTCGCTCGCCGTCCCTCATCAACTTGTCGTTGTTCAAGGAAATGCTCGTCGGCTGGAAGCTGGCCGACATCATCGTCAGCCTCGGCAGCCTCGACTTCAACATGGGCGAGGTAGACCGCTAGTGGGCGACGTGCTGACCGACAATACGATCTACCGCACCGTCTACAGCTTCGTGGTGGACTGGCTCGGCACGGAGTGGGCATGGCTCGCCTATGCCGCGGCCGCGCTTGCCCTAGTACTGCTGACCGTGAACGTGCTGCTCGGGTTGGCCACAGGCTACACGTGGGCGGAGCGCCGTCTCCTAGGCCGCTTCACCAATCGGCTGGGCCCGAACCGGGCAGGCCCTTTCGGGTTGCTCCAGTCCCTCGCCGACGCGGTCAAGCTGCTGACGAAGGAAGACCTCATCCCGCGCGCCGGCGACCGGGTCGTCTTCAGCCTGGCTCCCGTGGTGATGCTGGGGTCCGTCGTGCTGGCGTTGGGCGTGCTACCGCTGGGGCGCAACACGTTCGTTGCCGACCTCAATATCGGTCTGCTTTACTTGGTGGCGGTTTCGGGACTAGCGTCCATCGCCGTGCTGATGGCCGGGTACGCCTCGGCCAACAAGTTCTCGACCTTCGGGAGCATGCGCGCGGCCGCAGTGCTGGTCAGCTACGAGGTGCCGTTGGTCATGGCGCTGCTGGGCGCGACGGTGCTGGCGGGGTCGATGTCGCTGGTGGCGACGGTCGAGGCGCAGTCAGTGCCTTTCCTGCTGGTGGCCCCACTGGGTGCGTTTGTTTTCTTCACGGCGACGTTGGCCGAGCTGAACCGCAGCCCCTTCGATGTGACGGAGGCCGACTCTGAGATCGTCGCCGGGTACCTGACCGAGTACAGCGGCATGAAGTTCGGGACATTCATGCTGGCCGAGTTCGCGGCACTCATGGTCGCGGGCGCCTTCTTCGCCGTGCTCTTCCTGCAGGGATGGCGATGGGACGTGCTCCCCTCGCACCTCTGGATGCTGATTAAGGTCGGCGGGTTCGCCATCGTCACCACCTGGGTCCGCGCCACGCTCCCTCGGCTGCGGCCCGACCAGATATTGGCGTTCGCCTGGAAGTTCCTGTTCCCGATCAGCCTGATCAACGTCGTCGCTCTCGCCGTCGAGCGGCTGGCTCTTGCGGATGCCGCGGGAACACTGAGCACTGGCGACCTGTGGCTGATGGCGGCGATCAATGTAGCCGTGGCGGCGATCGCGATCCCCACGCTGGCGCATTTCGGCCGCGTAGGGGAGCCAACGGCGCGAATAACCCCTTCGGGCGGCACACGCATGGAGGCCCACTGATGTACGGCATCGGCATGGCCAAGGCCTTCGGCGTGACGCTGCGCAATTTCGTCCGCAAGCCCTCCACCATTCAGTACCCGGAGGAACGGGTCCCGCAGCACCCGCGGTTCCGCGGGCAAGAGTTCGTCTGGTACGAGGACCGCTGCACCGGCTGCGCGTCCTGCGCCAAGTACTGCCCGCTTGGGATCATCCGCATCGTGACCGACGCCGAGGGCGGCGGGAACGAGCAGGACGGAGGCTCGTACAAGATCGAAACCTTCGACATCGACCAGGCGCGGTGCATGTACTGCGGCCTGTGCGTGGAGGCGTGCCCTTACGATGCGCTGCACATGGGCACACGGTTCGAGGCTGCCCAGCTTCGCCGCGAGGACCTCGTGATAACCATTGACGACCTGCGGACGCGGGACAAACACCCCAGCGCCTGGTTCAGGCCGCAGCTGGCACGCGACGGCTTCGACCCTTACGTGGGGCAGGCAGACGCCAAGCAGGTCGGCCGCGAGCCGTTCTTTTGGCACCCGAAGCGCCCCGAGATGCTGCCTGAAGGCGAAGCGAAGGAAGCATCTGCCGACGGCGACTACGAGTAACTGAGACCCTAGGAATCACCGTGGACAACGCATTTCAGGAAGTCGTGTTCTGGGCGCTGGCCGCCGTTACGATCGGCGGTGCGCTACTGGTCGTCGTCCAGCGCAACATGTTCCGGGCCTCGCTCTCGCTGATCGTCAGCTTCCTTGGCGTGGCCGGCATTTTCGCGCAGCAGAACGCCGAGTTCCTGGCCGTGGCACAGGTGATGATCTACGTTGGCGCGGTCTCCATTTTGGTGGTCTTCGCCGTTATGTTCACGCGCGACGTACCTCATGCGAGCCGCGCAACCAACCTCCAACCCCTCGCCATCATAAGCGCGGCGCTGATCCTGTCCGGGCTGGTGTGGGCCATAGTCCAGGCTGAGTGGCAGGTCCTGCCGGAGGCGCTGCCAGGACCTCTCGAGGCCGTGCTCGTGAACACGCCCGCCGAGTTGGGATTGCTGCTCCTCAGCGACTACGTGCTAGCCTTCGAGGCGGTGGGCGTGTTGTTGCTAGCTGCCGTCGTCGGCGCGTTGGCTCTGGTACGGGAGCGATAGGCGCATGCCTTTTCGCCCTACCTGGCGCTTGCTGTCGGCTGGAGCCGTGCAGAAGGACGCCGCGCAATGCTAGAGCGTCTCCTCGTGCTATCGGCGGTGCTGTTCGCCATCGGACTGTACGGCACTCTCTCCCGGCGCAATGTCATTGCCGTCCTGATCTCCACAGAGATCATGTTGAACGGCGTCAACGTGGCCTTGGTCGCGTTTTCGCGCTACGTGGTCCCCGCTGAAGTCCGCCTCGCAGGGGCCAACGCCGACACCGCCGGCGCGGTACTGACCGGTCAGGCCTTCGTGGCGTTCGCGATCGTCGTTGCGGCGGCCGAAGTGGCGTTAGGGCTGGCTCTCATCATCACGCTGGTACGCAACCGCGATACCACCGACATCACCGAAGCGAGCCTGATGCGGCGCTAGCCGAACTGGGTTCACCTCGCAGGCGAATAGGGCGAGTGGCCCGCGACGGACGAATGGAGTGAGCAGAAGAGATGTGGGTCGAATACAAACGGGTGTCGACGCTGATGACCGCTGAGATGTGGTCAGAAATCCTCGAAGGTGAAGGACTTCCGGTGCGCCTGTTGCCCGTCGGCGACATAACCGAACATGGCGAGTCGGTGCCGTTCAAGGTCATGGTGCCACGCGGCCGAGAGCACGTCGCCGACGAGATACTGAGGAAGCTCTAGGCATGATCAACGAGCAGGCGACATGGGCCATTGTCCTGCTGCCGCTTGGCGCCGCGGCGCTGATCACCCTTGCGATTCGCCCGCTTGCCGGGCCAGCGTCCCGACTCAGCGCCTACGTGACCATCGCGGCCATCGCCGCATCGTTCGGGCTCAGCATCTGGGCCTTGCGTTCGGTATTAGGTGAGCACGGCGAAGCCATCGGCTTCGCGTCCCATTCATGGTTCGTCATCGGCGACCCAGCCGCCGGCGGCTTCGCCATGACGATCGGCGTGCTGCTAGACCCGCTCACAGCCATCATGCTAGTGGTCGTCACCGGCGTGAGCCTAATGGTGCAGATCTACTCGCAGGCCTATATGCACGGGGATCGCTCGTACGCCCGCTACTTCGGTTTCATGGCTCTGTTCACCGCGTCGATGCTCGGGCTGGTCACCGCCCGCAACCTGATCCAGCTCTTCGTGTTCTGGGAGTTGGTCGGGCTTTCCTCCTACCTGCTCATCGGCTTCTGGCACGAGCGTCCGGCGGCGGTAAACGCCGCCAAGAAAGCCTTCATCGTCACGCGCCTCGGCGACTTCGGCTTCTTATTGGCGCTGCTGTACTTGTTCGCACAGAGCCCAACATTTGCCATCGCGGGTCTGAATCCGTTCGAAATCCCCGACATCTGGGCTGCCGCGCCGCTGATCGCCGGCGGCGGCGTCACGTGGATCGCGCTGGGGTTGTTTGCGGGGGCCGTCGGAAAATCGGCTCAGTTCCCGCTACACACGTGGCTGCCCGACGCCATGGAGGGGCCAACGCCTGTGTCGTCGCTCATCCACGCGGCGACGATGGTCGCGGCGGGCGTCTTCCTCGTCGCACGCATGTTTCCGCTGTTCGAGGAAAGCCCCGCGGCGCTGACGGCAGTCGCCGTCATCGGCGGGTTCACAGCTGTCTTTGCCGCGAGCATGGGCCTAGTGTCCAATGACATCAAACGGGTGCTCGCCTACTCGACAGCGAGTCAGCTGGGCTACATGTTCATCGCGCTGGGGGTAGGCCTGCCGGTGGTCGCGATGTTCCATTTGTTCACGCACGCCTTCTTCAAATGCCTGTTGTTCTTGGGGGCGGGGAGCGTTCACCACAGCACCCGCACCTTCGACATGCGCTACATGGGTGGCCTGCGCAAGACCATGCCCTTCACCTACGCGCTGGTCTTGATCGGTGCGCTGAGCCTCGCGGGCGTCTTTCCTCTAGCCGGGTTCTGGTCGAAGGACGAGGTCCTGGCCGGCGCCTGGAACGGCGCTCACGCCCCCAGTCTCGGCGTCTCGCAACTGGTCTTCTGGCTCGGGCTCGCTGCGGCGCTGATGACGGCGTTCTATGCTTCCCGTCTAGTGTTCATGACTTTCCATGGGGAGTTTCGCGGCGGTATCGATGCCGTGCCTGATGCCCAGAGACAGTCCCACGAGATGGGCGAGCACGTTCACCTCGCGGAGTCGCCGTGGGTGATGACGCTGCCGATGGTCGCGCTGGCAGGCGCCGCCATCGGGGCCGGTTACCTGGCCAACGCCACCACCGACGTGGCAAGCATCCCGTCGCACTGGTTCGCACACGCCTTCGGCGAAGAGGGCGAGCGTTTCCATGTGGGCATCGCGCTGGCCTCCTCAGCGGCAGCGGCAGCGGGTATCGGCTTGGCGGCGCTCATGTACCAAACGCGGACTATCTCAGCTGCGCGGGTGACGACGGTGCTGCGGCCACTTCACGTGCTGCTGACCCAGCGCTACTACATGGACTACCTCTATGAGGGCCTGCTGGTGCGCCGCCTCGCCTACCAAGGTCTGTTCCTCGCTGCCGACTGGTGGGACCGTCACATCATCGACGGCTTCGCGGACTTAACCGGGTGGATGGGGCGCAACTCAGGCCGCGCCCTGGCGCAGCTGCAAACGGGGCAGGTGCAGGTCTACGGCGTCGCCATCTCCGTGGGTGCGGGCGTCATCCTCTTGGCCTACATGGTGAGCGGGTAAAGCCGGCATGCTGAGCATCATCATCTTCCTCCCCGCAGTCGGCGCCGTACTAGTCATGATGCTGGGCCGCGACCCCCGGGTCGCACGGTCTCTGGCGTTGGCCGTTGCCGGTGCCGAGTTGGCGCTGACGCTGGTTCTGTTCGCGACCTTCGACCGCGAGGCAGTGGACGGCTACGACCTCGTAGAGCGGGCCAATTGGGTCAATGCGTTCGGTATTCAGTACCTGCTGGGCGTGGACGGGCTCAGCGCGCCGCTGGTGATGCTCAACGGCTTGCTGGGGGTCGCGGCGGTGCTAGTGTCGTGGCGCGTGGCGACGAACGCTCGAGGGTATTTCGCCTGGCTGCTGATCCTCCAAACGTCAGTCATGGGTGTGTTTCTGTCGCTCGACCTGATCTTGTTCTTCGTCTTCTGGGAGCTCGAGCTAGTCCCGATGTACTTCCTCATCGCGATGTGGGGCACAGGACGCCGCGAGTACTCCGCGATGAAGTTCTTCGTGTACACGTTCCTCGGCTCGGCCTTCATGTTCGCGGCCATCATCGCACTCTACTTCTCGTTCCCTTCGGCCGAGCGCACCTTCGATATGACGGTTCTCGCGCAGCGCGAGCTCACCTCCTTGATCGTGCCCGCCAGCACCATCTTCGCTGGCTTTCTGATCGCCTTCGCTGTGAAGCTACCCATTTTCCCGCTGCATACCTGGCTGCCCGACGCGCACACTGACGCACCGACTGCGGTCAGCGTCATGCTGGCCGGCGTGCTGCTGAAGATGGGCGGTTACGGCCTGCTGCGCATCAACGCCGGGCTATTCCCTGACGAGCTGCGGAGGATCGCGCCCCTGCTGGCGGGGCTGGCGGTAGTGAACGTGCTGTACGGCGCCTTCATCGTCATGCGCCAGACTGACCTCAAGCGGCTCATCGCTTATAGCTCTGTAAGCCATATGGGCTTCGTCGTGCTCGGCGTGGCATCGCTTGGGGCGTCGCAGGTCACGGCCGTCGGGATCAACGGCGCAGCTATGCAGTTGTTCACGCACGGCACCATCACCGGCCTGCTCTTCGTACTCGTTGGCCTGGTCTACGAGCGCACGCACACAAGGCATATCCCCGACATGGGCGGGATGATCGGCCGGATGCCGCTCATCGGCGCGGCCTTCGTTCTCGCCGGGCTGGCATCGTTGGGGTTACCTATGACGAGCGGTTTCGTCGCTGAAATACTCGTGTTCCTTGGGACATTCCACGTCTACGCGTGGGCCACCGGCTTGGCCGCCTTCGGCGTTGTGCTGGCCGCCGGCTACATCCTCTGGACGATCCAGCGCACCATGTTCGGCCCGCGCCTCGAGCGCTGGGACGGGCTGCAAGACGCAACGATCGTCGACGCCGGGGCCATTGGCGTGTTGTTGGTGCCTGTGATGGTTGTCGGCATCTATCCGCGCTTTCTGACCGACGCCTTTGAAAGCGGTCTCGCGCCCATTCTGGCGAGGTTCGGCTAGCGCACCATGGGCCTCACCACACGCGATATCTATCTCATTTCGCCTGAGCTGGCTCTCGTGGGGCTCGCACTCATCGTCGTGCTAGCGGACGTCCTGCTCCGGCGCCGAGGCGCGGTGGTCGCAATCGCTATTGCCGGGCTGGCCGCGCCGCTGCTGCTGAGCCTGGTGCTGTGGGACGACGTCCACGGCATGGCCGCCGGTGCCGAGATCGGATTCAACGGCTCACTGGTCGTCGACAAGTTCGCGCTCTTCTTCAAGGTCCTCATCGTCAGTGCCCTGGCCTTGGTCCTCCTCGCCTCGAAGGACGGGCTGGTCCGCTTCCGGTATCCGGCCGAATTCATTGGTCTAGTCCTGCTCTCGGCCACCGGGCTCATGCTCCTAGCGGCGGCGGCCGACCTGATTACAATATTCGTAGCGCTGGAGCTGGCCTCGCTGCCGGTGGTGGCCCTCGCTGCTTTTGCGAAAGGACAGGCGCGGTCGGCAGAGGCCGGCCTCAAGTACCTGTTGCTATCAGCCATCTCGTCCGCCGTCCTGCTCTACGGCTTCGCCTTTCTCTACGGTGCGGCGGGGACCGTGCGCGTGGTGGCGCTGGACCCAGCGATGCCCACGATCGCGCAGATGGTCAGCACGTTGGACCCCGAGGTGCCTTTCGGGAGCATCGCTTTGATGGCGGGGGCGGTCCTGGCCATCGCGGGCTTTGGGTTCAAGCTATCCATGGTGCCGTTCCAGATGTGGACGCCGGACGTCTACGAGGGCGCTCCGCTGCCGGTGGGCGCCTTCCTGGCGGTCGCCAGCAAAGCCGCGGGCTTCGCGGTAGTGTTGCGTGTCTTCTACACAGCCTTGGGGCACGACGTGGTCAGCCAGGATTGGGCCTTCCTTTTCGCGGTCCTGGCAGCCGTAACTATGTCGGTTGGCAACCTCGTGGCCATCGCCCAGGCAAACCTCAAGCGCCTGCTCGGCTACAGCACTATCGCCCAGGCCGGGTACATGCTCATCGGTGTGGCGGCCATTGCGGCTAGGAGCCAGGAGAGTGGCGACGCTTCCCTTGGAGCGGCGAGCGTGCTCTTCTACCTCGGCGGCTACGCGGCCATGACGCTCACAACGTTCTTCGTAATCATCGTTGTCACCGACCGCACGGGCGATGAGCGGATCGCGGGACTGGCCGGGCTGGGTCAGCGCTCGCCCTGGCTCGCAGGGGTGCTCGCGCTCGCGCTGTTGTCGCTGACCGGGCTCCCTCCGACCGTCGGCTTCATGGGTAAGCTGTTCCTGTTCCAGGCCGCGGTCAATGCCGACCTCGTCTGGCTAGCGGTCATCGGTGTCGTGAACAGCGTGGTCTCGGCCTACTATTACGTGAATGTCATCAAGACCATGTACCTGCGCCCGGCGGAGACGAAAGAGGATGCCCGCGTTGCGGTCAGCGCCACGTCCACGGCCGCGCTCGGAGTCACCGGGGCCGGGGTCTTGGTCTTGGGGCTCTGGCCTGGTGGTTTGCTCGAGGTCGCCCGCACCGCTGTCGCGATCCTCATCTAAGTCTGCCCTCGGGCGTCGCCATCCTCGCCTAGTTGCTGCCGGCGCTAGGCCTTTGCGGAGGCGAATGCTTCCAGCAGCGCGGCAGCAGCAGCCCGCGGGTCGTCGGCCTGCGTCACGGCGCTGATCACCGCGATGCCATCGGCACCGGCACGAGCAACCTCACCCGCATTGTCCGCCGTGATCCCACCGATGCCGACCAACGGCGGTCCGCCCGCGGGGACAAGTTCCCGCACGCGGGCCAACGTCTCCGGCCCCGCGGGGCGAGTGTTGGCTTTGGACGTGGTCTCGAACATACGGCCAACGGCGATGTAGCTAGCGCCGCCCTCGTATGAGGCGGTCGCCTCCTCGGCCAGCGCGTTGGATGTGCCCACGAACTGCCACGGCCGCACGACCGATTGCGCAACGGCCAGAGGAAGGTCGTGCTGGCCTACGTGCAGCCCGTCCGCGCCCACCGCCGCCGCCAGGTCGGCGTGGTCGTTGACGATCAGCGTCACGCCCTCTCGGCGGCAGAGGTCGGCCAGGCGCTGAGCGAGCGGCAGTCCATCGCCCTTATCGCGTGCCTTGTCCCGCAGCTGGAGCGCCGTGGCGCCACCCGCGATGGCCTGCTGGGCCACCTCGGCGGGGTCGCGACCGTTGGTGAGCTCCGGGTCGACGATGACGTAGAGGCCGCGCAAGCGCTCTGCCGCTCGATGGCGGTAGCCTGCCCCGGCGGCCAGGTTCATGTGGCGTAGCGCATCGCTCAGGCCCGCGAGGTTGGGGCGTCCGAGCTCGCGCATCAGCTCGGCGGGCAGCAGATCCGTCGTCTCGGCCAGGGCGCGGAGCGCGCCCGTCACTGAGAGGAACCGGACGTCCATTGCCGTGGGCCCCGCGAAGAAACCGGCAAGGGGTTCAAGCTCCGCGATAGCGTGCTCGATAGTCTCGCTGACCTCATCGTAGGCCGCCTCAATCCCCATCGCCTGCACCGTCTGCGCCATGCGGTTGTTCAGCTCGTCACCAGGCTTCACCGTCTTAGGCAGGTTGGCATCGCCCCGCAGCAACCGAAGGCCAGTGAGCAGATAGTTCTGGGTCCGGTGAAACTCCGGTCCTACGAAGAGAGGGCCGCCTTGAGTTGTCATCACTTCACCTTTCCTCGCTTCTTTTCGCGGAAGACCCGCGCCGCCGCGATGATCGCGACCAACACGTAAGCCACAAGCCATCGTTCTTGGCGAGGTCATGCTCAACGTCTACAACAGCGACCGTGCCTATAAGCACGACCAAGAAGCTCATTACCAAAATCAGCAGGACACGTAGGTACTGCTCGGTGCCTCTTTGCGGTGGCCGATGTGCCGAACGGTAGCACATCACGCCCGTCGGACGAGCCTGTGTAAAGCGATACACTTGGTACATGGCGTCCCAGCCTCAGGTATCAGCCCACATGCTACGTGCCCTCGAACTGGCCCGCGAGGCGATGGGCGGCGTGAGCCCGAACCCCGCCGTCGGCGCGGTATTGGTCAAGGACGGCCGTGTGGTTGGCGAGGGCAGGACCCAGCCGCCCGGCCAGGCGCACGCGGAGGCCGTCGCGCTAGAGCAGGCGGGCGCCGCGGCGCAGGGCGCCACGCTCTACGTGACGATGGAGCCCTGCGCACATCACGGCCGAACGCCTCCGTGCGCCGACGCGCTGATCGCCGCAAGCGTGACAGACGTGCGGGTGGCGATGCTTGACCCTGACGCGCGGACGGATGGCAAAGGCGTCGCGCGCCTGGAGGCGGCAGGCATCAGCGTCGACGTCGGCGAAGGAGCCTACGAGGCCATCGAGGTGGTCGAGGCGTTCGCAAAGCATGTCACCACCGGCCTCCCTTTCGTCACGGCGAAGTTCGCCATGAGCCTCGATGGCAAGCTGGCGGCGCGCACCGGCGATGCGCGCTGGATATCGGGCGATGTCTCACGCATCCGGGCCCATCAGTTGCGTGCGGAGTCGGACGCCATCATGGTCGGCATCGGCACGGTCCTGGCCGACGACCCTCGCCTTAGTGTCCGTGACGTCGAGCTGCGCAACGGTCGCCAGCCTCTGCGCGTCGTGGTCGACACCGAAGGTCGGCTCCCGCCGGCGGCGGCAATGCTCCAAGAGCCTGGGGCCACGCTGGTGGCCATCGTCGCCACCGGGCAAGCGCGACGGGCGGCGCTCGCTGGAGCCGGAGCCGAGGTCATCGAGCTGCCCGCGGCGACGGAGGGTGTCGACGTTGCCAAGCTCTTGGTGTTGCTGGGTGAGCAGGAGGTGACCTCGGTCCTCGCGGAGGGTGGGGGAACGCTCCTCGGCTACCTTTTCGACGCAGGGCTGGTCGACAAGGTAGTGGCCTTCGTCGCACCCGTCATTATCGGGGGGCTCGAAGCGCCGTCGGCCATCGAGGGCGCCGGAGCGGAGTCCATTGCCGCCGCGCTCAGGCTCGAGCGGGTCCGCTACGAGCAGGCCGGGGACGATATGATGATCGTGGGCTACCCGGCGCGGTAGACGTCGGCTACTCCGGCAGATAGGCCAAGAGCGGATTCATGTTCACTGGGATCATCGAAGAGGTCGGCATTGTCACCGCGCTGTCGCCTCATCGGCTCAGCGTGCGTACGCAGACGGTCGCGGCCGACCTGTCGCTCGGCGATAGCATTTCGGTAAACGGTGCCTGCCTGACGGTGGTCGAGCGCTCCGCCAACGGCTTCAGCGCCGACCTCGCCGAGGAGACGCTGGCGCGCACGAACCTTGGCAGAATACAGGCCGGCGACGGCGTCAATCTCGAGCGAGCGCTCCTAGCGAGCGCTCGGTTCGGCGGGCACATCGTCCAGGGCCATGTCGACGGCGTCGGGACCATCACTTCCTTCGGCGGCACCGCCGAAAACACGCGCCTGATAGTCGAGGCGCCGTCGGAGCTGGCGCGCTACGTCGTCGAAAAGGGCTTCATAGCCGTGGACGGCATCAGCCTCACCGTCACCACGGTAGATGGGCCGGTCTTCGGTGTGGCCGTGGTACCGTATACGCGGGAGCACACGGTGCTGGGCACGCGACAGGCTGGTGATCGAGTGAATTTGGAAATGGACATTTTGGCCAAGTACATCGAACGACTGACCGCAGAGCGAAAGGACTAGCCGTGCCACTGGCAAGTGTGGCACAGGGTCTCGACGACATCCGCGCGGGCAAGTTCGTCATCGTCGTCGACGACGAAGACCGCGAGAACGAGGGTGACCTCGTCATCGCTGCCGAGTGCACCACGCCCGAAGCAATCAACTTCATGGCCAAGTTCGGACGCGGCCTCATCTGCGTGCCGCTGACCAACGAGCGTCTCAGCGAGCTAGGGCTCGATCCGATGGTCCCTCGCAACACGGCTCGCTATGCCACTGCCTTCACCGTTTCGGTGGACATCGACAACGGCGGCACCGGCATCTCGGCCTTCGACCGCTCTGAGACGGTGCGGGCGCTGGTCGACCCCGAGACTCGCCCCACGGACCTGGCACGCCCCGGCCACCTGTTTCCTCTGGCTGCGCAAGACGGCGGCGTACTCGTGCGTGTCGGCCAAACCGAGGCCTCGGTAGACCTAGCGCGCCTCGCGGGCCTGAAGCCGGCCGCCGTGCTGTGCGAGATTCTGGACGACGACGGGACCATGGCGCGCGGGCCGAACCTTGAGGCGTTCGCCGAGTTGCACGGGCTAAACATCATCAGCGTCGCCGACATCATCGCCTACCGCCTGGAGCACGAGACGCTCATCGAGCTCACCGCCGAGGCCAAACTGCCGACCCGCTACGGTGAGGCCAAGGTTGTCGCTTTCCGCACCACTGTCGGCAAGGACGAGCACGTCGCCATTGTCTTCGGCGACATCTCAGGAGAGGGGCCGGTCCTAGTCCGCGTCCACAGCGAGTGCTTAACCGGAGACGTCTTCGGCAGCCTGCGCTGCGATTGCGGCACCCAGCTCCAGATGGCCCTAGAGATGATGGGGACCGAGGGGCGCGGTGTCCTGCTGTACATGCGGCAGGAAGGCCGCGGCATCGGCATCCACAACAAGATCCTTGCCTACGCGCTGCAAGACGATGGCGCCGACACCGTCGAGGCCAACGAACGGCTGGGATTCCCCGCCGACCTACGTCACTACGGTATCGGCGCGCAGATTCTGCGAACGCTCGGCGTGCACAAGATGCGGCTCATCACCAACAACCCCAAGAAGGTGATCGGACTGGATAGCTACGGTCTCGAAATTGCCGAGCGCGTCCCCATTGTCGCGAGGCCCATCCCCGAGAACCTCCGTTACCTGCAAACCAAGCGCGACAAAATGGGGCACCTGCTCGGCCCTCTGGACGCGGCGGCCTCCGACACCGGCAGCTAGGGCCGGTGCGTTGGCCGTACCCAGCCACGCCGTGAGGCGAGCGGGCGCAACCTGGTTCACAATGCAAGCCTAAGGCCTGGCCGGCCTTGCTAGCGTGGCTTAGGCCTTGCGTTCTTTCGAGTCCGCCGGTGTCGGGAGCCTATGGCGGGCTCGCTCTGTGCGGTTCTGTCTGGCAATTGGAGAAGTCCGCAGTGCCTCAACGGATATGCTCTCTTCGCCCGCCCCGTTGCGTCGCTCCCAAGGGTACGGGGCACCCCGCGGTTACGTCGCGGTCAATGCAAGCACGCTCCGTAGCCCGGCGGGCTACGGCCCCGCTACAATAGGCTCATGCCACCCGAACTACGGCCCAGCCTCGACGGAAACGGCCTCCGAGTCGGGCTCATCGCCTCCCAGTTCAACGAGTTCGTCACGGCCCGGCTGTTGAGCGGGGCGCTCGATGCGCTCCAGCGCGCCGGCGTCCGCGAAAAAGACACGCTGGTGGCATGGGTCCCCGGGGCGCTGGAGCTGCCCCAGGCAGCCAGGCGCATGGCCGATTCGCGCCAGTGGGATGCGCTGGTGACTCTAGGCGCGGTCATCCGCGGCGAGACTTCACACTACGACCACGTCGCCACGGAGGCGGCGCGCGGCGTCGCCGAGGTCGCTCGCGAAACCGGCGTGCCGGTCTCCTTTGGTGTGCTCACGGTGGAGAACGCGGAGCAGGCTGCCGACCGCGCGGGCGGGAAGCTCGGCAACCGAGGCGCCGATGCCGCCGATGCCGCCGTCAAGATGGCCAACCTATTCCGCGCGTTGCGCGAAGGCCAAGGGGTAAGCGCGTGACCATCCAAGAACGACTCAGGGACGACCTGTACACAGCCATGAGGGGCCACGACGCGGTGGCCAAGACGGCCATTCGCATGGTCCGTGCCGCCGTCCAGAACAAGGAAAAAGAGAAAGGCGAAGAGGTCAGCGAGGAGGCGACGGTCGAGATTCTCGCCCGCATGATGCGGCAGTACCGCGAGAGCATCGACACTTTCCGTCAGGCCGGCCGCGATGACTTGGTCGACAAGGAAGAGGCGGAACTGGCAGTGGTCATGCGCTACCTGCCCGAACAGCTGGGCACGGACGAGGTCCTAGCACTGGCCAAGCAGGCCGCCACTGAGGTCGGGGCTAGCGGCCCCGGCGACCGCGGCAAGGTCATGGGCAAGCTCATGCCGCAGCTGCGCGGCAAAGCCGACGGCTCGGTCGTGAACACGGTCGTCAGCGAGTTGCTCGACTCGTTGACTTAGCCCAGGAGGCACTGTATTTAATGGCCCTCAGGTTCGGCATCGTGGTTTTCCCCGGCACTTGGAGCGACACGGACTGGCATCACGCGCTGGTGGATGTGCTCGGGGCCGATGCCGGGTACGTATTCCACAAAGAGACGAACGTCAGCCGGTTTGACTGCATGGTCCTCCCCGGCGGATTTTCCTACGGCGACTACCTGCGTCCCGGCGCCATTGCACGCTTCTCGCCGGTGATGGAGGCCATCGTGCGCTTCGCTGGCGACGGAGGGCCGGTCATCGGCTCGTGTAACGGTTTCCAGGTACTGTGCGAGGCCGGGCTGTTGCCCGGCGCCCTCATGCGCAATAGCCACTTGCAGTTCCGCTGCCAGGAGCAACATTTACGCGTGGAGCGTGCCGCCGCGCCGTTCACGTCGCTGTGCCATCAAGAGCAGGTCGTATCGCTGCCCATCTCCCATGGCGATGGCAATTACTTCATCGACGACGCAGGGCTCGAGCGCATCGAAGCAAACGGGCAGATCGTGCTTCGCTACTGCGACGCCGCCGGCAACGTCAACGCGACAGCGAACCCGAATGGCTCGCGCGCCAACATCGCCGGCGTCACCAACGAGGCTGGCAACGTCCTTGGCCTGATGCCGCACCCCGAGCGCGTCGTCGAGACCGCTCTTGGCGGCACCGACGGCCTTCTGATCATCCAGTCGATCGCTAGCGCGATCGAGCATGCCGCGGCGGTCTGAGGCGACATGGGATTGGGAATCGCGCTTGCGCTAGTGGCGACGCTCGCCTTCGGCTTCGGTGACGTTTTGGTGCGCAAGGCACTAAACACAACGGCGCCCGGCGTGGTGGTCACGGTCACCGTGGCGGTCACCGCGCTGACTCTTGCAGTGTTCGCTGTGGCTCTGGAGGGGTTAGACGTACTGACCTCTCAGACGGCGGCGTTCTACGCCTTCACCGCGCTCATGGGTTTCTTGTCCAACGTGTCCGGGCAGTTGCTCTATTTTCACGGCCTCCATCGGGTGGGGATCACCCTTGCCGCACCGATGCTCGGCGCCGCACCGCTGTTTGCCATCCTGCTTGCGGTGGTTATCGCGGACGAGCGCCCCAGCAGCGCCACCATCGGCGGGGCCTTCGCCATCGTTCTGGGCGTCGGAGTGCTGGTCAGTGAGCGCGGCAAGGTGCTCCAGTGACGTCTGCCGAGCGGAGCAAGCCGGGAGCGTCCCGCGCAACCAGTGGCATCCTGCTCACGCTGATTGCGGCTATGTCGTTCGCGTCGGCGGGGTTCATCGCCAGCCGGCTTGTCGATGACGCCACGCCCGGAGTCACCGTTGGGTTCTTCGAGGCCGGCTTCGGCCTGAGCTTCGTCATCGCCGTCAATGGGCCGCTCCTGCGGCGCACCCGTCGGATCAACCGGGGCGCAATGCTATGGATCGCGGGCGCCGGCGCGTCTTTCGCTCTCGCCATCAGCGCTTTCTACACGGCACTAGAGCGCATCCCATTCAGCGTCGGCGCCCCGATCACCGGCGCGGTGCCGCTGGTTTCCTACGCCTTCGTCTTTGTGTTGTTGCGCGGGCAGGAGCGAATCACACCGCGAGCCCTCGTGGGCGCCGCGATGGTGGTCGCGGGCGTAGGTGTGGTCGGAGCGACGGCATGAGCGCATCAAAAGAGACTCTGGACCAGATCGCGCTCAACCGCGACGAGTACAAGCTGATCGTCCAGCAGCTAGCGCGCGAGCCTACCGAGGTAGAGCTTGGGATGTTCGGGGCGATGTGGAGCGAGCACTGCGGTTACAAGCACTCCAAACCGCTGCTGGGGCTGTTCCCGACCACGGGGGCAGCCGTCCAGGTGGGGGCGGGCGAGGAGAACGCCGGGATGGTGGACGTGGGCGACGGCCTCAGTGTCGTCTTCAAGGCCGAGTCGCACAACCACCCCTCGGCCGTCGAGCCCTACCAGGGTGCAGCCACCGGTGTCGGCGGCATCATTCGCGACATCCTGGCGATGGGCGCACGTCCGGTCGCGCTCCTCAATTCGCTGCGCTTCGGCCCGCCCGGTGACGCCCAGAACCGGCACCTTTTCGAGGGCATCGTCGCCGGCATCTCCGGCTACGGTAACTGCGTCGGCATCCCCAACGTGGGAGGCGAAGTCCAGTTCGACGCCTCGTACTCGGGCAACCCTTTGGTCAACGCCATGTGCGTCGGCCTACTGCCTCACGGCTCGCTAGTGCGCGCGGCGGCCAGCACGCCCGGCGCCGCACTGATGCTGGTGGGGGCCTCGACCGGGCGCGACGGTATCCATGGCGCATCCGGCCTAGCCTCGCGCACCTTCGAAGAGGAGAGGGAGATGCGGCCGACGGTCCAGGTCGGGGACCCCTTCCTCGAGAAGGTGCTCATCGAGGCCTGCCTCGAAGTGGCACGCGGAGGTCATCTCGAAGGCATGCAGGACTTGGGTGCCGCCGGGCTGACCAGTTCGGTGGTCGAGAGCGTCCACCGTGGCGGCACGGGGTTCGAGCTCGACGTGTCCATGGTGCCGCGCCGCGAGGCCAGCATGACGGCCTATGAGGTCATGCTCTCGGAATCTCAGGAACGGATGCTGCTTATCCCGAAGTCCGGCCACGAGGCCGAGGTGGTAGGCATTCTCGATCGCTGGGACCTGTCCCACGCTGTGATCGGCCATGTCACGGCCGACGGCATCGCGCGTGTCGTCGACGGAGGCACGGTGGTGGGCGAAGCGCCGGTGGCCGCGCTGGTCGATGCCCCGCAATACCGCCCCACCGGCGTCCGGCCGGTGGGGCTCGACGCGCTGCACGCGGCGCCCATGCCGCTGGAGCCGGCGCGCAGCCAGGCCAACGAGCTGCTGAAGCGGATGCTGGCCTCGCCCAACGTCGCCTCGCGCCGCGCCATTTACCGGCGGTACGACCACGAGGTACAGACCAACACACTCATCAAGCCGGGCCAGGCCGACGCCGCTGTCTTGCGACTCCGGGGCACCACACGGGCCATCGCCGTCGCCATCGACGGCAACGGCCGCATGGCCTACCTAGAGCCGTACATAGGCGGAGCCATGGCCGTAGCCGAGGCCTGCCGCAACGTTGCCTGCACCGGCGCCCGGCCCCAGGCCGTCACCGACTGCCTCAACTTCGGCAACCCCGAAAACCCAGAGGTGTACTACCAGCTTGAGCAGGCCATCCGGGGCATGGCAGACGCGTGCGAGGCCTTGGGCGTTCCCGTTGTCAGCGGCAATGTGTCGCTCTACAACGAGACGAGAGGGCAGGCCATCTACCCGACTCCTGTGGTCGGAGCCCTTGGCCTGCTGGCAAGCGCGGAAGCGTCTGTGACCGCTGGCTTCAAGCGCGCTGGCGACGCCGTGATCTTGTTGGGCGCCGATGGAGTCGCCGGTCTGGCCTCTGACCTGGCCGGCTCGGAGTACTTAGCTCATGTCCATGAGCAGGTTAACGGACGACCGAACATCGACCTCACGGCAGAGGCACGGCTCCAAGCGCTACTGGTCGAGCTGGCCGAGGCACGGCTGCTGCACTCGGCCCACGACTGCTCCGAGGGCGGCCTCGCGGTCGCCGTCGCAGAGTCGGCGATCATTGGCGGCGTCGGGGTTGAACTGGATGCGAAGGTCGTAGGACGTTGGGACGCCGCGCTGTTCGGCGAGCAGGCATCACGCGTCGTCGTTTCGGCCTCGCCGTCGGGGACACACGCGCTACTGGAGTTCGCCGCGAGCGCAGGCGTACCAGCAGTCCGTCTAGGCAACGTGGACGGCGTCAAGCTGCGCTGGAGCGGCCTGGTGGACGTGCCCCTCGCGGCGCTGGCCGAGGCCCATGAAACTGGACTGGCGCGCGCGCTGGCGGGATAGCAGCGCATCGCCTTATTCCTTATCACTCTTGGCCATCAGCCCGCGTCACGCTGAGCGGCGAGAGCAGGCACTGACCGCGGAGGGTCAAAGGCCGGCCGGCCTTTGAGCCTCCGACGAGAAGGCAACCCCCGTAATCCCCCCTGGCGCCATCAAGGGACCTTCGGGACTAGTGCGGTAATTCCCCTGAGTTCTACACTCGGATGTTATCCTGTTGGATCGGACCACCGTGCCAGTCTGTGGCCTATCCCGATCGAGGTAGTAATGCTATGCGAGTTATCTTTCTAGAGGACGTGCCCGGAACGGCCGACGCGGGCGAGGTCCGAGAGGTCAAGAACGGTTTCGCGCGCAACTTCCTGTTGCCGCGGAGCCTCGCCACGGCTGCCACAGTCGATGCCCTTCAACGCACCAACGCCATTCAGAAGGTGGCAGTGGACAAGCGCGTAAAGGAATCCAGCGACTGGCAGGTAGTCGCCGACGCCATCGCCGGATCGCACGTGGTGATCGAGGCTAGGGTCGGGCCGACGGGGCGCCTGTTCGGTGCCGTGACCGGTCGCCACATCGCCGATAAGCTTG
>Ga0302123_10000606_pt1 | contig 27850 bp, 23 predicted proteins | sample CB21_321_MG_FD_203109 | JGI IMG/M metagenome (GOLD analysis project Ga0302123, IMG submission 203109) | Marine microbial communities from Western Arctic Ocean, Canada - CB21_32.1 | ecosystem: Environmental > Aquatic > Marine > Oceanic | place: Canada: Western Arctic Ocean | collected 2017-09-28 | reverse complement strand
ATCATAGAGCCTGGCTATGACCACCGCATTGAACGGTGCGGCCTCGCTTTTGAAATGCGGCTTTGAGCCCCCTTCCAGAAGGGCTTTCGCCACTGCGGCGTGGTTGTACTTGGCCGCAACCATGAGTGGTGTCAAGCCATTGCTGAAGCCCTCGTTCGGATCGGCGCCGCGTTCTATAAAGTATCGGACACCCTCTTCGTCTCCGATTCGAACTGCCTCCTGAAAGGACCTGGAGTTTGGGTCACTCGAGCATGCCACTAGAATGCAAAGGGACATGCTCAGAACCGTGAGATGCACCGAACGTCGATGAGTGTCGATTTCCATCTATCTCTCCCGTTGTAGATGCGACGCGAATTTCCAGTTCGGATCTTAGCACCCATGTCCTGCTATGTCTGGTCGACCCGCAGGCAACAACCTTGCCGAGCGCTAAGCGGAGGTCCGGTCGAGACACCAAGATCCAGAAGCGCTTGTGCAGAGCCCACCGGGCAGTAGGTTCTTGACGTTACAGGAGACGAGAACGGGCGCTAGGACAACGGAAGAGACCTTTAGCGGCCCCTGCCAGCGGCTAGACAGGTAAACTGTAGCTTCCGCTTCGCCCATGCCTACCGAGACGCTCGAACGCTCTCACGTCGAGCAAGAAACCCTGTCGCTGGTCAAGGAACTGCTCACGGAGCTGGGTTCCACCGATGCGGCTGCCCGCGTGGCGCTCGATTCATCGTTTGACCGCGATTTGGGCCTCGGCAGTCTCGAACGCGTGGAACTGCTGGTTCGCACTGAACAGCGGTTGGGCGTGCGTGTTCCGGAAGCCCTGGCGCAGCGTGCGGAGACGCCGGCGGAATGGGTTCAGTCGCTGTTCGAGGGCGATGGATCCGCGGCCCTAGAGCGTCCACCGATTCGACAACCGGGCGACGCGTTTCCTCCATTGATGGATGCTACATCGTTCGTGGAAGTGTTGCGCGAGCAGGCACAACGCGACCCGGACCGAGTGCAGGTCCACTTGCTCGAAGAAGGGCAAATCGAGGAGATCACCTATGGGCGATTGCTCGAACGGGCGCAACAGGTAGCGGATGGGCTGGTTGTCTCGGGTCTGAAGCGCAATGAGGCCGTGGCAGTGATGCTGCCGACGTGCGCCGATTTCTTCTACACGTTTCTCGGGATTGCGCTCGCGGGCGGCATTGCGGTGCCGATCTATCCACCGGCTCGGCCCGACAAGATTGAGGAATATGTCCGGCGGCAAACGCTGATTCTACGCAATGCCGAAGTGCGTTTCTTGATTTCGTTCGACGCTGTGAAAGCGGTGTCTCAGGTAATGCAACTCGGCATCCCGAGCTTACAAGAAGTCACCACGGCGGATGCTCTACGTTTGCGGGCCGCCGCTGCGGCTGGACGTGTCGAGCCGATCGATACCTTCTTCATTCAGTACACGTCGGGCAGTACGGGGAACCCGAAGGGTGTTGTGCTGTCGCACGCGAATGTGTTGGCCAACGTGCAGGGTATTGGCTGGGCGGTAAAGGCTCGTCCCGACGATGCGGTCGTGAGTTGGCTGCCGCTGTATCACGACATGGGATTGATCGGGTCGTGGCTGTTCAGTGTGTTCTACGGGTTTCCGATCACGATGATGTCGCCGCTGGCGTTTCTGTCGCGCCCGGAGCGTTGGTTGTGGGCGCTCAGCGACTCGGGCGGCACGCTTTGTCCGGCGCCGAATTTTTCCTACGAGCTCTGTGCGCGGAAGATCACGGACGAAGCGATGGAAAACGTCGACCTGAGCCGCTGGCGGATTGCGATCAACGCCGGTGAGCCGGTGTTGCCGGACACGTTGGAGCGCTTCGCGGAACGGTTCGCGCCATGGGGATTCCGTGCGGAGAGCTACGTGCCTTGCTATGGCTTGGCGGAATCGTCGGTGGCGCTGACGTTCCCACCGATCGATCGACGTCCGGTGGTCGACCGCGTTCGCCGTACTGAGTTTGAGAAAGAAGGTCGCGCTGTTCCCGCATCGGCTGACGACACGAGTGTTCTCAGTTTCATCGCAAATGGACAGGCGCTTCCGGGGCACGAAGTGCGCCTGGTCGACGAAACGAACCAAGACGTGGGAGAGCGGGTACAGGGTCGATTGCTTTTCCGGGGCCCGTCGAAGACGGCAGGTTATTTTCGAAATCCTGAAGCGACGACCGCGGTGGTTGACGCCGAGGGCTGGATGGATTCCGGCGACCTTGGCTACCGGGCGAACGGCGAGATTCACATCACGGGGCGGCTCAAGGACTGCATCATCAAAGCGGGGCACAACATCATCCCGCAGGAAGTCGAGATGGCCGCAGCTGATGTCGCGGGCGTGCGGCGCGGTTGTGTGGCGGCGTTTGGTTCGACCGATCCGTCGAGCGGTACGGAGCGGCTTGTTGTGGTGGCGGAAACCCGATCCCGCAATGCGGCGGAGCGGGCAGAGATGCGGGCGGCGATTGTCCGTGAGATTGACGCGAAGGTTGGGCTGCCGCCGGATGTTGTGGAACTCGTCCCACCGCAGACGGTGCCGAAGACGTCGAGCGGGAAGATCCGCCGCAACGAAACCAAGCGGCTTTACGAAGAAGGCCAGCTACGTCCGACAAAGCATCCGCCGTGGCTGCAACTGGTACGTTTGTGGGTTTCAAACCTAGGGGGCGCGGTGGAGCGCGCGGCTCGGCAGACGAAGGATTTCGCGGCCGAGCGAGCGGCACGGGCGATACCGGCGACCGTGGCAACGGCCGGCGGCATGCTGGCGCGGCTGGCGGCGACTCCTTCGGGATCATCGATGATCGTTCGCAAGACTGTCGGGATTCTTCGTGCGATGGGAGACGTCACTTCACAATTGCATCGAAACGGAAACGGACCCACGGGCGGCCCCTCGGTGTTTGCCGCGAATCATGTGACGGCGGACGATTTGCTGGCGCTGGTCGAAGGCCTTGACGGGCCTGTACAAGTCGTCGATGCGCGTGTGTTGCATGGAGTACGCTGGGACGTCGCGTTCTTGTTGGAGGCGATGCTCGCCGACAGCGATGGCGAAAGGGGATCGACCGCGGATCAATTGAAAGGTCGAGTCCAGGACGCTATCGCGAGCGGTGCGTCGGTTGTGATCGCGGCGGATTCCGCTGCCGGTTCAACGCCGCAACGGAGCCGGTTCCGGATGGAACCGATCGAAGCCGCGGTCGAGACGGGCTGCCCGCTGATTCCGGTGTACGCGGCCAACGGAAGCTCGACCGATGGTACCGTCGTCCGCGTTGGCGAGCCTCTGCCGAGGAATGGAGCGAGTAGCACCGAGACGCGGCAAGCCCTGCGGGATGCAATCGAGCGGCTGATGCACGATCATCAGCCTGGGACTCACAACTAGAACATGCCTGAAACAGAAACACTCCTGCGAATGCTTGGCAGCTTTCTGATCGGATCGATCCCGTTCGCCATCGTGGCGATGTGGGGTACAGGGATCGACATCCGCAAGGTAGGTTCGGGGAACCCGGGTTTCAACAACGTGCTGCGCGTCAATAAGCCGCGGGCCGTCCTGACTTTGATTGGCGATCTCGGCAAGGGGTTCCTGGCGGTATGGCTATTGCTGCGGGTTGACGACCCCTACTACTACGGTTGGTTGTTTGGGTTTATGGCGATTTTCGGCCACTGCTATTCGCCGTTCCTGAAGTTCAACGGGGGGAAAGGAATTGCGACATCCGCGGGCGTGATGTTGGCGCTGTTCCCGAAATGGGCGGCGATGGCGCTGGTGGTGTTCGTGCTGGTTCGCTTGCTGGGAAGCCGCCGTAAATGGAGCGAGGCGGGTATGATTGCGTCGGTCGGGACCTGGGTGTTCTTCACGATCCTCATGGCGTTCATGGTGGGTGGCCCGGATGTGCGTAACGCGGCGTTGATGACGGTATTCCTTGCTTGGCGGCACAAACAGAATTTCCAGAATTTGTTTGCTCGCGAAGCCTAGCCGTGAGCGAATCACTCTTTGATCAAGTTCGGGGGCGGTGCGCGCAGGTCGCTGAGCGCAGCCGGTTCGTTCGGATACAGCACGAGCGGATCGCGGACTACGCGGGTTCGCTGTTAGATGAGACGCCCGCGCCGGCGGAGCTTGACCCGGCGCATCATTACGTTGGGCATGGGCCGGATACGGGGGCGTTCATCCTTACATTGGATGCGGTGAATTTCGGCTCAGGCTATTTTCCCCACCTGAAGAAGCGCCCGGGGATGTCGGGCTACTTTACCGTTGCTTCGTCGCTGAATGAGTACTTCGTGGAGCATGGTCCGTTGTCGCCTGAACAGTTGGCGGAGTTGTCGGCGGATGATTGCTGCGAGGTGTTCGGGCAGAATCGCGAGAACGAGACGGCTTTCGGGTTGATGGGCCTATTCGCTTCGGCACTGAACGACCTGGGACGACTGGTCGCCGAGCGCTTTGAGGCTCGGTTCCTACGGCTCGTTGAAGAAGCGGAAGAATCGGCGGAGAAGTTGGTCCGGATTCTCTCGGAGATGCCTTTCTATCGCGACGTGCAGCGGTACGGCGATCTTGACATCCCGTTCTACAAGCGCGCACAACTCACGGCGGCGGATCTCGCGCTGGCGTTCGACGGGAATGGGCCGGGCCGGTTTCGAGATCTCGATCAGCTTACGATCTTCGCGGACAACCTCGTCCCGCACGTCCTACGGATGGATGGCATTCTCGACTACGACCCCGACTTACTGGCGCGGATCGATCGTGCGGAGTTGATCGAGGCGGGAAGCGCCGAAGAGATCGAGATCCGTGCCTGTGCCGTGGCTGCTGTGGAACGGATTCGTGAGGAAGCTGTCCTCGATGGCGCGGACGTGACGTCGATGAATCTCGACTATCGGCTGTGGAATCGAGGGCAGGGAAGCTCGTACAAGGCACGGCCGCGCCACCGCTGCCGCTGCGTGTTCTACTAGGAGATTGTTTCCGCCTGCAGGATTCCGAATGCGCACACATATGTAGGCACGGCATGCTGTGCCCGATGTCCTCATGGAGAACCTTCCGTTTCGAGCCACCGTCCACGCCGACAAGTACGCGGGGATCGACAAGGTTCCCGTTTCGATTGTTCTCGACCGCGTTCGCAGCCTGTATAACGTCGGGGCGTTCTTTCGCTCCGCCGATGCGGCCGCCATCGCGAAGCTCTACCTGACCGGCTATACCGGCCATCCGCCTCACCAGGGGATTACGAAGACGGCCCTAGGCGCTGAAGTGCAAGTCCCTTGGGAGCACCACTGGGACCCGCTGCCCGTCATCGATTCGCTCCATGACTCCGGTCACCAGATCGCGGTGATTGAGACGGATACGCATTCGATCGACCTGTACGAATGGCAGCCCGCCTTCCCGGTGTGCCTCGTACTGGGCAACGAAGTCGACGGCGTGCTGCCTGAGATCAGCGAACGCGCCGATGTGCGGATTCGCATCCCGATGCTGGGGGTCAAGCAATCGCTCAACGTGGCCGTCGCCGGTGGTGTTGTGATGTACGAGCTACTTCGGAAGTACGCCGCGTTGCGATAGCAACGCAGTAGCAAGCGCTCGGGGTGGGGAACTAAGAGGTTGGAGTTGCTAGGTCGAGGCCGTGGCGCTTGCCGGATTCCACGATTGCCGCCCAGGTGTCGACGTGCACAGGAATCCCTTCCTTCTCGCGCTTGGCCTGGGTGCGCAGCTCCGGCTCACCGGCCACGAGGATTTCCGATACACCCTCGGCCTTGCGGCTGCTCTTGATCCAATCGACAAGGGCGGTGACGTCATGATCGAAATCGTCGCGGCCGCGCACTTGGTCCGGATCAATGATCGTCGCCCAGAACGAATTGCCGATGCGTGTTTCACCCTCGCGCGTACAGCCCGCTCCGGATAGCGCGCCGGCGAGAATATCCGACGCGAGCCCTAGAGCGTAGCCCTTGTGTCCGGCGATGGGCAGGATCGAGCCTTCCGGCGGGCCGTAGAACTTGGAGGCGTCGGTGGTGGGCCGGCCTTCGGAGTCGATGATCGAGCCTTCGGGCGCGGGTTGTCCGGCTGTACGGAAGTTGCGTAGCTTGCCTTCGGCGACAACGCAGGTCGAGATGTCGACGATGATGTGGTTGCCATCCGGCCGCGGAACCCCGATCGCGATCGGATTGGCGGAGAGTCGCCGGTCGATTCCGCCGAACGGAGCTACCAGGCTGCCCGCGCCGTGGGTGTTGAGAAACAGGATCGAGGCTAACCCCGCGTCCGCGGCCATGATCGGATAGTCGCCCGCTCGACCGATATGGGCACATCCGCGAACGGAAAGACTCGCTACACCCGCCTTGCGGGCTTTGGCAATGCCCAGGTCCATGGCTTTGCGAGCCATCACTTGCCCGAACCCCCAGTCGCCGTCGACGACCGCGAAGGCGTCCGATTCCGACACGACCTGGAACTCGGCGGCGACGTTGATGTCACCCTTCTCCATCCAGCTCACGTAGCTCGGGATTCGCATGATGCCATGCGAATCGTGTCCGGCTAGATTGGCGTTGACGAGGGCTTCGGCGACGATTCGTGCGTCGTCGGCACGCGCTCCCGCCGCGACAAAGAGATCACGCGAGGCGGTCTTTAACTCAGTGGCAGAAAAGATCGGCATAGGAATGTAGGGGCACGGCATGCCGTGCCCCAGGTAACGGAGGTGCTTCTAAGCTAGTTCACGCAGTCGGCGTGACGCTCGTACAGTTCATCGAGAGCCGCGCGGAGAGACTGACACATCGTTTCGCAGGCATCGGCCGCGGTCTGCATTTCGTCTTCCGACAGGGTCGACATGCGTTCAAGCAAGAGGCGAGGCTCTTCGTCGTCATCCTTGTGAACTTCGAAGTACGTCTCGGCCTTGGCCGGCAGGTCGTAGTGCGCGCGCAGTCCCTCGAGCTTCGACAGCGAGGTCGCAGGCTGTTGTGCCTCGAAGGCGTAGAGCGCTCCGAGAGAGGAGGCTTTGCCTTCAAAGAACCGATCGGCCGTTTCGCGAAGCTTGGCAACCGCTTCGGTCTTCGGCGCGCCGATCTCGGTGCCGAGGGCCGAGGCGAAGTCGCCCCACATCGTGACGTGCTCGCGCTCGATGGCGGCGGTCGCGTGGTCGCCATGACCGTCCCACCCTTTGGCGATCAGCGAAATGAACGCACCATACTCGTGGGCGTAGTCGCGCAATGCGGCGACGGGCAGCGTGCCAGCGCTCCAGGCTTGATAGAACTTGCTGTCGAGCAGGTTCCAGCGGCGAATCGATTCGTTTAGGCGGGTTTCCATGTGCGGTTAGATCTCCTTCAGGGGCTCAAAGATGAATACTCAGATTACTACGGACGGGGTGAATGCTGCGAGCGACTCTAGCGGACGCTCGTAGCGTCGATCGTGTCTGTGCGATTCAGCTCCAATGCTTCTCGAAGCGTGACCTTCAAGGTCTGAAGCAACTCTTCGCGTGTCCGCTCCTGGCAATTCACGCCGGGGACATCTTTGATCCAACCGATCCAGTAGTTGCCCTCGTGCTTTGTAACCGCTGTGTATTGAGCGTTCATGGCTAGTTGGCTCCGGGATTCACGGTACATAGGGTGTGGTTGTTAGCACAACTCTCTTGGTAGGCTGCCTCGCTAGCCGGAATCGCCTTGGTGCGAGTCGACAGGGCGCGGCCGGTGTGAAGGGACGCCATGTAGCATGCCTTCGGCGCTGATATCTTCATCGATGCCCGGCCAGTGAATTCCGTGCCCGTCACTGATAAGCTGCCAGTCCGCCCGCTGTGTCGGTGTCGCTTCCGACAAGCGCCACGACCACGCGAGTGGCACACTGATCACCCGGCAATCGACTAGATAGGCGGTGATCGTGTCATCGGTCACTTCAACGTTCTTGACCCGGGAATCAACGACTACCACAGTGCTCATACTCCTTCGGCGTGCTTCCAAGCGGCGAGCTCTCTATGGTGTTAGGAGCTTCTTCCGTCTTGCCTCATGGCGCTGCCTCCAGACTCAGGGCGTCGGCGACCGCGTTTCGGTCTCCGCTTCTCCAGGCCTCGATCAGCTGTAGCCCCTTGTCGGATAGAGCCACTTTGTAACCGATATGGGTCATGTTATCCACTGTAGCCTCTTGCCATTCGAGTTTGGCAAGATGAGTACCGATGAGCCGAGCAAAATTCACGACGGCGTCCGCCTTCAAGAGGAATCGCGGGTCATCCTTGATCTCATAGAGAAATAGCATGAGATCGACAGCCTCTAGGTCAAATGCTGCACTGAGGCTGACCAGTACTTGCTTGTAAGCGTAGAGAGCTTCCCGGGGAATTGTGCCTCTGTGATGCAATGCATGGCAAGTGGGGCAAAGTGCAAGGAGATTGGCCGGCTCGTCCTTGCCACCTTCACTGACGCGGTCCAGATGATGAAGGTCAATGGCTAGGATGTTGCGACACGTAGGAACACCACACCGGTAACCTGCCTCCATCAGTACCTGTCGAGTAACGCTCGCAGGCAGTTTCTTCCGCTTCGTCTCCTTCATTCTCAGCTAACCATCATAGCCACCTCTCCGGGCTACTTGCCCCCCTCAAGCCTCCAGGCCTCGTCGAAGAAGCCCGCCTCAAGCACTTCGGGCTCCGCCCCCTCGGTGAGCTTTAGAACCGCGTAGTCGCCCCAGCGGGGAAACAGCAGCGCGTTTGTTCCACGGAACTCGGCTTCGCCGAACGTGTGACCGCTGTTGACGACGACATAGCGTTCGGGGTTTAGGGGGTTGGGGTAGATGAGAGCGAAGGTGTGTTGGGAGGCGTCGTAGGTTTTCGAGCCGACATGAATCTTGTCGCCTGACCACCGAATCGGCAGGTCTTCGTGGATACGCTGCAACACCGCATTGCCAGCCGGATCGCCGAACAGGATCAGGTTGTTGTCCCGGATGTCAGCTTCGCTGACGTCCACGTCATTCTTGAACGGCGGATCGCCCCGCAGCCACTTCGCGAACTCACGCTCGAAACGGTCCGCTGTGTCGAGGGCCCAGCGGTGTATCAAGGGCTGCGCCGGGCGCCCCGTTGGGCGTACACACAGAAACGCATCCATGAATGCGTCGTCGATCGGCCCTTGCAGTCCCGGCTTCTTGCGCAGGCTGGGACGCTTGGGACTGTCGAAGGAGTTGACCGCGCTCCATTTGTCACCTGTCTTTGCGAATCGAATCCGGTCCGAGTTCGAGGGTAGCCCCGATGGGAACTTTACGGCCTGCCCATCCACCTCGACCGCCGTGGTCACTTCTACGTCACGCAATGCGAATAGCTGCACGTTCCGCGTCTTCACTTTCACATTCGTCACCAGCGAACCTTCTCGGGTGCGGACAGCGTCAACCTCGGCGCGTTCGTAGTGTTTGCCAAGGCCTTCCACCTCGACCCAGAAGCTTCTCGGATAGCGCAACGTGTAGGTGACGAATCGGATGTGGTCAGGTACGACGCGCCCTTCGCGGACAATCGGATCGATATACGCGTTGGAAGCCCCCTTTGCGTCAGGATGAAAACGATGAGGCGTTCGCGCGGCCCCGAGGAAGAGCGCCCGCAAATTCTTCGTTCGCCAATCGAGGCCATCCGGCTCGAAGCGAAAGCCTTCGCGCATGAGCTGCGTCCGAACATTGTCCGCCGCGAGTATTTGCTGGTCGTCCTCGCCGCCGTACCCAACGAGCGGAACGTTGAACGCATTCAACGCATAGTCGTCGGCATCGTAGATTCGGACGGATTGCCGCTGATGCTCGGGCAGGTTCGGCAGCCCCGCGTAGCGAATCGTTTCGGTAAAGCCCGCGCCACCTTCGGCGGCCGCCCAACGATCGGGATGATGCAAGCCCATGTGAAACGCGCCCGCGCCGCCCATCGAGAAGCCGCGCACGACGATGCGGTCGGGGTCGATCTTGTAGTCACGCTCGACGGCCGCCAATGCTTCCCATACATCGGTCTCGCCGGACCAGCGATAGGCGTTGTTCGTCCGCCCGAATACTTCGAGTTGAATGTAGTTCTGTGATTCCGGCAGCGCTTCATCCGTGGAATGCGTCGCGATGAACCAAGCCTCGGTGAGGCGCGAATTGCGTCCGTGGAGGACGATGTCGAGGCGGACTGGCCGGCTGCCGTCGTACGAATTCGGGATCAACAGCGCGTAGGGTTGAACGCTGCCGTCGACGCGCGATCGATACCCACGTGCGAGCCGGCCTTTCTGCATTGTCCACGAATGCTTACCTTGCGCGAGTTCGGCGGCACGGGCCAGTCCGATGTCGAGCGTGTCGAGCGTGTGCTGGACGTACTCTTCGCGGAAGAACTCCTCCGGATAGCGCAGTATCCACTCAGCGGCTTTGTGATGGACCTCGATATCGGCGAGCAACCGACCGTCGGTCTTGCTGTTTTGAAGGGAAGCGATGCGTTTCGATAGCTCGGTAGACTTCGCTTGGATTGCTTTTCGGTCACCGGGCGTCAGTGGGTAGGGCCCTGCGGGCTGTTGACCGAATATCCAAGTGGCCGTGGCGGCTAAGAGTAGCGCTGAAATAAATGTGCGTCGCATCGCAAAGATTGTCCCAGAAACCGACGGATTTGGGGATAGGTTAGTTTGCACGTCTCGGGACGGGTCTGCGAAACTCTCGACTAATGCGGCCGGGAATGACGATTGTTTCTGTTGGTGAGATTCTATGGGACGTCATCGGGGAGGACGAGCATCTTGGAGGCGCACCGTTCAACTTCGCTGTTAACGTTTCCCGTCTTGGTCACGAGGTACTGTTTGTCAGCGGTGTAGGCGATGACGCAAGAGGGCGGCGCGCGGTCGATCAAGCGCAAGCACTTGGCCTCTCCACGGACTACATCAAGACCGTCGAGGGCTTCCCGACAGGCCTTGCAACGGTCGAACTCGATGCCGACGGCCAGCCGAGTTTTCAGGTCCAACGGCCCGCCGCGTATGATCGCGTCGCGCTAACAGAGCAGGACGTGAGAGAGATCGCCGCCCGACAGCCCGACTGGATCTATTTCGGCACCTTGTGCCAACTCAGCAGCCAGGCTAGACGACTAACGGAGCAACTCATCGGTAGCGCTCCGCAAGCCCGCCGGTTCTATGACGTGAACCTTCGGCCCGACAGCTACACGCCCGCTCTTGTCGAGGCGCTTTGCACCGATGCCACCGTTTTGAAACTGAGTGAATCGGAAGCGGATACACTGGCCGGTTGGTTCGATCTCCCAATCGATTCGATTGAGGACTTCTGCCGTCGAGCCACTGACCGCTTCGGTTGGCAGGCGGTTGTCGTCACGCGTGGCGCCGATGGGTGCACCTTGCTGATGGGAGACGAGTTTTGCGAATCGCCTGGAGTCCGTATTCAGGTTGCCGACGCGGTCGGGGCCGGTGACGCCTTCTCGGCCGCCTTCCTCCACGGTCTCTCAGCCGGTTGGCCCGCCCGGCAAGTCGCCGAGTTCGCCAACCGGGTCGGGGCCCTCGTCGCCAGTCGCCGCGGCGCCACCCCGGTCTGGACACTCGACGACATCCAGCCTGCTGCCACGGAATGATAGGATCGAGGTCCACGGAGGCGGGCGCGACAACCCGCTGCCGGAGTCACACGAAACTATGTCCACACCTATTCTCCTGATCGGCGGCGGCATGATTGCGCACGATCAAATCCTGCCCACGCTCTACCAGATGCAGCGCGAAGCGCGCATCGGAGAAATCACCGTTTGTGCCCAGCACGGCCGCACCGTCAAGGCACTCGCCGAAGCCCCCACGCTGACCAAAGCGTTCCCCGATCGCAGCTTTCGTCCGCTACCTGATTACACATCCGGTGGAGCCGACGAGCGCAACCCGGAAATTTATAAGCAAGGGCTTGCTGAACTTCCTCCGCGCAGCGTCGTCGTCGTGGCCACACCCGATCAAACGCACTACTCCATCGTGATGGACGCGCTTCGCGCCGATCAACATGTTTGCTGCGTGAAGCCGTTGGTTCTCGATGTTGCTCAGTCGATCGAGATCGAAGAAGAGGCGCGGAAGCGTGGCCTACTCGTCGCGGTGGAGTATCACAAGCGGTTCGATCCGCGCAGTCATATGGCGCGCAGCCGCGCTCGCCAGGGGCTGTTCGGGGACCTCAAGCTCGGCACCGCTGTTCTGATGGAAAAGTGGCACTATCGGTCATCGAACTTCCAGAATTGGTTCACCTGCGATGAGACGGACTCCTTTGTCTACATCGGTTGCCACTATGTCGACCTGGTTCACTTCATCACCGGGCTCAAGCCGACGGCCGTCAGCGTCTATGGCGTGAAGGACCGCTTTCCGAACGGCAATGAAGGGTACCTCTGGACCGACGCTCGTGTCCTGTGGGAGAACGGCGCGGCGCTCAACGTGCAAAACTCGCTTAGCTTTCCCGACTCCGCCCCCGGCCCCAACACACAGGGCATGACGCTTTACTTTTCAGGCAATGGCAACGGAGCGTGGCTCGATCACTCCGACCAATACCGCGGCCTCAAGTATTCGTTCACCGAGAAACTCGACGCGCCCGGCGACCCGCAGCATGTTGAACCGAGTCCCGACTACTTCATGTATCAAGACCTGGGCGGCCCGGGCCTCGTACCGTGGGGGTACGGTGTGCGTTCGGTCGATTTCCTGGTCAGCGAAGCGATGCGTATCGAGCGCGAAACGGCCGATCTCTCGGCGGATGAAGCGCTCACATCCCGAGGGCGTCTGATCGGCGAGATCGAGCAACGGGGCATCGTTGCGACCCCCGGCAACAGCCGCTACAACGAGCTGGTTTGTCAGGCCGGACGTCTGTCGATTCTTAACGGGGGCCGTCAAGCTGACATTAGCTACGACCCGCCGGGGGTACAGCTTCAGGGCTGATGGGTGAACACATGGCCGGTCCGGGCGAGAGGCTCAAGCAAGCGGTACAGGACCTGCTGTGGCTCCCGGTAAGGAACGTTGTCCGCCTGCTCCCGGCGGCGTTTTGGGAATGGCGTAAGAACGCCGCGTCACGGCTCGCCGCGGCCCTGGCCTTCTATACGGTCTTTTCTCTAGCGCCCACGTTCATCATCGCGCTCGCGATCGCCGGCTCTGTTCTCGGCGAGGGCGTTGTCCGCTTCCAGGTGCTGCGCGGTCTACACGGGGTGCTTGGTGAGATTCCGGCCCGTTTCGCAATGAACGTGGTCGATGCCGCCGCCGCCGGCCTAACGGGTCGCTGGGCGGTGACGGCGGTGATAACGATGCTCGTCGGTGCGACGGTCGTGTTTACCGAACTCCATGAAGCACTCAACGAAGTGTGGAATGTGCAGTCGAGGAGCGGCGTGCGTGGCTTCTTCTACCGGCGGCTGATCGGGTTCCTGATGGTGCTGCTGGTTGGCGTGGTGCTCCTGGCCTCCCTGGCCGCCGATACTTCTTTCTCGGCCGTGAGGCGAATGATTGGCGCTATGGTCGGCGCCCCAACTCTGTGGGAGACACTGCACGTGGTGGGTGCGTTCGTCATCATGACGTTCTTGTTCGCACTGGTCTACAAGTTGTTGCCGGACATCTATGTTGCCTGGCAGGATGTTCTCCCGGCTTCGGCCGTTACGTCGGTCCTATTCGCGGTCGGAAGGTATCTGATCAGCCTCTATCTGGCAAACACTTCGTTGAGCTCGGTCTATGGCGCGGCGGGATCGTTCGTCATCATCCTGTTGTGGATCTATTACTCCGCGCAGATCTTTCTCTTCGGAGCACAGCTTTCCCATATGTACTCCAATCGATTTGGTTCGCGTGCATGGTCGCGTCCGCGAAATCTCTAGGGCCGATGTTGATGTTTCAGGTTGCTCAGCTTCGCAAGAACGTACCCTGCTGCAATTCCTGAAATGCCTGCTGTAATTGCTCTTGGGTGTTCATTACGATCGGACCCTGCCAAGCGACCGGCTCCTTGAGTGGCTGTCCCGAGACGAGTAGAAATCGGATGCCCTCGTCACCTGCTTGAACGCTCATTTCGTCGCCACGATCGAAAAGTACGAGCGAGCGGTTATCGACCTTGGCGGCCGACGTTGGTTCGCTTGCCCCAACGATTTCGGTGCGAACCGCCTGGGGATCGGACGCATTACCGAACTTGCCGCTCCCTCCGAAAACGTACGCAAACGCATGACGCGTCGTTTCCACGGGCAATCGCTTTGCCTTGCCCGGCGGTACGGAGACGTCGAGATACGTGGGGTCCGCCGCGATACCGTCGATCGGCCCGGATTGTCCCCAGAAGCTGCCGCAGACGATACGGACCTGTGTCCCGTCGTCGTCGGTGACGATGGGAATGTCGGGAGCTTTCACTTCCTGATACCGAGGCGTGGTCATCTTGAGCGCCGCCGGGAGGTTGGCCCAAAGCTGGAAGCCGTGCATGCGTCCGAGTTCGTCTCCTTTGGGCATCTCTTGGTGAACGATTCCGCTGCCGGCGGTCATCCATTGAATGTCGCCTGCTTCGATCGCGCCGTTGTTGCCCAGGCTGTCGCTATGCTCGACGGTTCCGGCGAGAACGTAAGTAATGGTTTCGATGCCGCGATGCGGATGCCAGGGGAAGCCGGCCATATATTCCTTGGGATCGTCGCCACGGAAGTCATCGAGCAGCAAGAATGGGTCGTAGTCGGACGTGTTGCCGAACCCAAATGCCCGGCGCAGATGGACTCCCGCACCCTCGCGGGTCGGCTTGGACTGAATGACTTGCTTGACGGGTCGAATTGACATCTAGGCCTCCAATTCCGAGTCTACCGTGTCGATGCTCGTCTTCCGCAAAATATAAGACCCCCACGAGCCGGCAACCATCCATCTAGCCGAGCCGCGCGAGAAACAAGCGGTGCGAACCCCGCATGCTATCTCGCGGCTGACGGTGGGGCGCGAAACATCCTGAATCGGATGTAGTAGAGTTTCTTCAGAGCGAGGATGCAAGGAGATTCTGAATGAAACGGCGCGAATGGTTGATGACGATGGCGGGTTCGCTGGCGGCATTGCGTGAACGGATGCAGGCGGCCGCTCCGCCCGATGAGGTGAACATCAAGTGGGCCGTTAGCATGTTCCTGTGGACTTCCACGCAGTGGACCGCGTCGTCGCATAACTTCACCGACATGCTCGACGTGATCAAGGACACGGGCTTCGAAGGCTTCCGCCTGACCGGGTGGCCGAAGTCACTCGAGACGTACGGCATGCCCCCGGCGCGACTGCAAAAGGAGCTTTCCAAACGAGACCTCCGAATCGCGACACTATCATTCGGCGGACCGGCAGATGATCCGTCGCAACACGCCGCGATTGAGAAGAAGGCGCACGAGGCCTGCAAGGTGTTGAATGACTTCGGAGCCACGGAGATGGTTGTCTTTTCGCCACGGCGTCCGAATAAGGTTTTGATGCGTCACCACATGGCAATCGCCTGTGGGTTCTGGAATCGGTTGGGGGATCTTTGCGCCGGCTACGGCATTCGTGCCGGCCTGCATAATCATTCGCAAGGGCAGCTCGTCGAGAGTCAGGACGAAGTCGAGTTGATGCTCAAACTTACCGATCCGAAACGATTCCACTGGTCACCCGACACGATTCATCTCTATCTCGGTGGTTGCGATGTCGTTGATCTTTTCAACCGCTACGGCCACCGGCTCATCTTCATGGACTATGTCGACGTCAAGTACGTGTACGCCGACGCGGACTACAAGTTGGCGAACGGCCTTACCGCCGAAGCCGGAACGGACAACTCCACGTTCATGCTGTGCAATCAGGATTTCGGCGACGGCGTGCTCGACCTACCGGCGCTTCATGGAGTTTTGAAGAAGAACAGCTACAAGGGCTGGATTTGCATTGACCACCACTACACGCCGGTAAGCCCACGGCACAGTTTTACGAGATGCCGGAAGTACATCCACGAAAGATTGGAACCGATCTATTCCTAGCAGCGTCGGATAGGCGGAGGCACGAGGATGGCGGCTCGACAACAGGCAGGGTTGAGGTTGCTTCTGGTTGCCGCGCTCGTCGGTGTCTCGACGACGGCCACGGCGAAGGAACGGGTCGCGCCGGCAAAGCAGGACTGGGCGCGTGTTGAATCGCTTGCGCCGGGTCGCCGTGTCACGGTGAAAAGGTTCAGTGACCCCAAAGTGAAAGGTACATTCGTGTCGGCCACGCCTGAGTCGGTTGTCATGCAAAGCAAGAAGGGCCAGGTTACGATCGCCAAGGATGCGGTAAGGACGGTGCTCGCTCGCCGAGGAAAGATGCGATACGCGCCTTGGATTGGTCTTGGCGCCGGTTTTGCTTTGGTCGCCGCATTGACCACGCGCGAGGGCGACTTCGTGCAACCGAGCGCGGCATTCACCTTTGGCGCGGCGGGGGCCGGCCTGGGGTACCTTGGTGGTTTGGCGGTGCGAGGCATTGGACAGAATGCGCTCATCTACCGCTCGCCGAAGAGGGCGCAAGGCAATTGAGGAAGTTCCTTCTCGTCACCCTGTTCGCCGCGCTCGTCGTTTGCTTCGCGCAGACGCAGGTATTTGCATCGGACGAGCCCGCGGAAGATCTACTTCGTGAAGTGAGTCAGACCTATGCCGCGCTGGAGCGCTTTCACTTTGAAGCGATCGAGACCACGGTCACCCGTTCCGAGGATCTAGAAAGGACGGCCACGAGCCGCGTCGTTACCGTCGCCGACGAGGCGGGGCGCTTTCGCGTCACTTCCGATCATCCGACCGATGGTGGCATCGTCGCCTTCGATGGCGAGACGACCTGGATCTACCTTTCGCGGCGCAATCAGTACCAAGAGATCAGGGGGGCGCTGATCGAGAGTCCTGATGCACCGGGGCTGGTTCGGCTCAAGAATCGTTTCATCTCTCGATATAGCGACATCACGAAGCGGCTACGAGCGGCCACGTTCCTTCCCGCCGAATTACTACGAGTGAATAGCCGTCAGCAGGACTTCCGTGTGGTGGAGGCCAGGTATGATGCGCCCCGCGGTTTGGCGGCCGAGCAGATTGTGCGGAAGTATTGGATTGCTGCTGACCGGCCTCTTGTTTATCGGGAGAGCTCCGAGTTTCAAGCCCGCAACCCGGCGAGTGGCCGGACGACAACCGTCTCGCAGCACATCGTGTTTCACCGAGTCGAAGTGACTGAGGCGGTTGATGACGGTGCCTTTGCTCCCGCATTGCCCGACGACGCCCAACTCGTTGTAGCATTCGATGACGAGGATGCAAATCCGGTCGGACGACCCGCCTCCGCCTTTGAACTGAGCGACTTAAAAGGCGCCACGCGGCGATCAAGTGATCTCATCGGCAAAGTCGTCTTGCTCGACTTCTGGGCGAGCTGGTGTGTTCCCTGTCGCATCGACCTTCCACGCGTCGAAGCTCTGCACCGCGAGTTGTCCGGGCAGGGGCTGGTCGTTCTCGGCGTGAACGACGAGTTGCCCGAAAAGGCGAACGCCTTCGTCGAAGGCCGTGGCTTCACGTTCCCCACGCTCAACGACGCGGAGGGCGAACTGTACCGCGCCTACGAAGTACGCACCATTCCCACCGCGGTCATCATCGACCGGGACGGCAAGGTCTCGTCATATCTAGTCGGTTCGCACTCCGCCGAAGAACTGCGGGCTGCCGTGCGCGAAGCAGGCATCGAGTGAAACGGCTGGCTGTTTGTCTTGCGCCGGGAGCGCTGCTACTCCTCTTGTTGAGCGCGTCTCTTCGTCTCGTGGCGGAAGAGCCCTGGTCGTACCCTGCGTTCCCACATCGTGTCCGGCTTCAGGTAGGTACGGCAACAGGGTTCGCACCGAACTCGCCTGTTTCTACGAGTCTCGACCTAGCCGGCCTCATTGACGGGAAGGGCGCTGCGGTTCCCAATGCTGCCCTCGACATTCGTGTCGTGCGAATTTCCAGCGGCGATCAACAGGCCTCACCGGTGAGGGAGTTGACTGTGTCGGAGTCGCTGCGCGTGACTGGATCAGGGCAACTGTCCTGGCTGGCCCGAGATCCGAAGTTAGCCGACTACTGGGCCTACGTGAGAGTTGTGAATGCCTCCGCTTCGGACGTTCCTCAGCGTGAGCCTATCGGCATCGGCGATGCGTTCCACTACAACCGGCCCAACGGCTTCGACCCGCTCGGCATCGGGATGACGAATGACCAGCCGACCGCTGTGGATTGGGATGGGGACGGCGTCGACGACCTGTTGCAGCGCAACATCTACTCGCATTCGTACGGTGAGCCCTACTGGGGACTTTTCTATTGGAAGAACATCGGAACGAACGATGAGCCCCGCTTTGATCGCTACGTCAGGGTACGTGCGGACGGCGAGGTCTTGCAAGAAAAGTACGCTACGTACCAACTGTTTGATTGGAATGCTGACGGGCGACTTGACGTAGTCGCCGGAACGGAGGACGCGGAGAAGCGTCCTTTACTCAAGGTCTATCTTCAGGTTGACGGGCGCGACCACGCGGGCCTTCCCGTTCTTGCGGAAGCTCCCTCGGTGCCTGTCGAAGGCAGCGGACGCCTCTGGTACGGTATGCGGCTGCTCGACTGGAACTTGGACGGAATTGTGGAATTCTTCACGCTGCGGTCCACGGTACAGTACTTTCCGACGCCGGTCGTGAACTATACGTGGTATCGGCACACGAATGCGGCCGGGGCGGGGAAGGCACCGAACTTCGGTCCGGGAGTGGCGTTGCGTTTCGCCGGAAGTACGGTTCATGCGGAGAGGCCGAACGACTTTGTTGATTGGGATGGGGACGGTGACCTCGACCTGCTGGGGTTGACGGGAGATTTGGCCGGTAGTCCGCCGCAGCCTTCCATCGTTGTCTGGCGCAACACGGGCTCAAAAGCCACGCCAGAGTTTGATGAGGCACCCAGTCGCGTTCGTAACGGCTATCCTGGCACGCTGCCGCTTCCGACGGTTGCGGCAAGCGCACGTCTTCTGCTGACACCCTTCATGGGGAGTTGGTTGCGGCGCTATTCGGTCGAGACTAAAAATACTCACACGATGCTGCGTGACGACGGGCTCCTGGTCGCTCGCGGGCAGGCGATATCGTCGGGTGGTTACAACAGCGCCGAGGTGGCCGACTGGGATGGTGATGGGGACCTTGATTTCATTTGCGGAAACGAAAAGGGGTTTCTCCACCTGATTGAAAACGTCAGTACGGCGGAGCGAACGATGTTTGCCTCAACGCGTCTGCTTCGTTTGGCAGACGGCGCGGCCATGCACGTTGCACGCTGGATGTTCATCGACGACCACGATCCCGAATGGAATCTCGGGCAATCGAAACCTACCTACGTCGACTGGGACGGCGATGGAGACTACGACCTACTCGTCGGGAACAATGCGAATCGGGTCGCTTACTTCAAGAACGTAGGGTCGCGGAGCAAGCCACGGTTCGAGGGCATGCGGAAACTCACTTACGGATCCGGCGGCGAGCACTTCTCGTTTCGCAAGCGTCCGGCTGTGGTCGATTGGGATGGGGATGGCTTGCTCGACTTGGTTCAAGCAGACGCCGGGGTCCGCGAGAAGATCGATCCGAAGGGCCACGATGTGATCTCGCTCTATCGCCGAACGCGCTCCGAGATAGGTGCGCTGCAGTTGGGTCTGCCTGAGACTTTTCATCTCACTGACGGGTCTTCGCTACAACTCCCCATCCCCTATCGCCACGGTTTTGAGGTTGCCGACTGGGATGGCGACGGTGATTTCGACATCTTCACCAACGAGCGATTCTTGCTTTACGTGTATAGAAATGTCGGGTCAAATCGAGAGCCGACGTTCGCGGCACGTGAAGTCCTGAAGGCTTATGGTCAACCGATCGAGATTGCCCATCACGAGACGAGTATCAAGATTATCGATTGGGATGGCGACGGCGTGCGCGACTTGATTGCGGGCGCCGAGTCGGGGTGGGTCTACTTCTTCCGGGGGCAGGTGCTGGACGCGATGGTCGCCCCCGAAGTCACCGTAGGAGCCGTGGAAGCGTGGTCAACGAACTAGGCGGATCGAGGCATGTCGGAAGATATCATCACCATCGCACAGTTTGACTCGCTGCAAGACGCCTATTTCGCGAAGAGTCTTCTTGAAGCCCACGGCGTCGAAGTATTCCTTACGAATGAGAACTCCACGCGGGTCATGATGCATCCGCATATGTCGGGCGGTATCGGGCTTCAGATTGCGAGCCGCAACCTCGCCGCCGCCCAGGAACTGCTGACCACCACGCATAGCGAGTCCGACGACCCCGTCGATGAGCTAGCTGAGGAACAACCGATCCATGAACCGTTGGTGATGTGCCCGCAGTGTGGAGGGACACGCTCGGAAGCGGCGACGGGCGGGGCATTCGCGGTGCTGAATCTTCTGCTGCTCGGTTTGCCGCTGTTGTTCGCACGCAACCGGCGTAAGTGTGACTTCTGCGGAACGATCTTCCGCGGCGCTACATAAGTTGCCGTGGTTCGGAGTGCGTCCAGTTCTTCTGGAAGAACTGCTGGCCGTTCTTGGTGACGTTGAGCTGTATGAGTAGATGGAACGCGTCTCGCGTCGCACGAATTGAGCTTTCCGCTTCGACCTTGATTTCCTCTCCGTCTCGCTTGTAGAGGTAGGTGTGCTTGCCGACGATGTTGGCGTGGTCGGGGTGTTTTCGGTCGGCGGTGCAGATGTATTTGCCTTCGCGAAAGAGGCTGCCGAGATTGTTCTCCATGACGACTGTGCTCGCCCTGCGATTCGTAACGGAGACCGTCCCTGTGATCTGGTCGATGATCGTTTGTTGCGAGGGCCGCTCACCGTAGGAAGTGAGGATCGTCTTAAGCTGCGGCGCCGGCAGAAAGCCCGGCGGGGCCAGTTCCGACGTATCGACAACCGGCAGGATCAACCGGGAGGCATGCCCGCCGCCGCGATGCACCTTGTTCGTGGCCTCGTAGGGTGTGGGCCAGAGGTTTGGGAAGTCGGCGCCGGATATCGCGAGCCGGATGCGGTGCCCTTTCTTGATGACCCAGCCGGTCGGAAACATGGGGATATCGAGTTCATAGACCTCCCCCGGCGTCATCGGCTTGGGGTTCTTCAACGCCTCCGCCAGATTGCCGCGTCGTGTCCCATTGAGGGAGCCGTCAACGATCAACGCCGACGTGCCGTCCGGGGCCACCTCCGCGATCTTGGCTACGAACGTAGCGACCTTGGCCGACGACGACCCATGAATCACCACCTTGGGCCAGCCGAGCACGTGCATATCCTGATCGAGCGGCGCGCTTGTGTAGACCAACGACAGCGCCTCGTCCTGGCGTTGATCTTCCGGCAGGTAGTAACTGATCCCGCCCGCCGACCAGTAACTGTTCGCGGTCCCGACCGTCGGGATGTACTCGAACGCATCCGCGCCCGCGCCGCGCCCCGGCTCGTCCATCAGGCGGCCTTCCGAGCGCAGATAGAAGGTGCGCTTCTTCGCGTCGTCCGGGGCGATCTCGGTGTCGTTGCGCCAATGGCCGGGTGTAATGGCGAGGGTGCGGCTGGGCTTGGCGTACTCCTGCATGTAGACCTGCACGGGCGGCTCGTCCATGATGCCGGTATCTTCATCGCGCAGGTAGTGGGCGAAGAAACGCGCCATCTCATTGAGGTGATCGATGCGCGGTCCGGGCGTTGACTGGTGCGGTCGCGAATGCACCCACGGTCCCATGAGCATCTTCTTCGGCACGTTGATGTTGTTGAAGACGCGCATCATGGCGTTCGCGTAGCCGTCCCGCCACCCGGCGATCACGTAGACCGGGCACTGGATGCGGTTGTAGTCGGGACGCAGCGACGCGCCGTGCCAATAGGGGTTGTCGAGTTGATTCTTGAGCCATTTGATGAGATAGGGCTCGTTCTTGTTGAGCCGCTCGCGCCAGATGTCCGCCCAGTCTGGGCCGGAGAGATCGGGAAGCTGGGGGAGCGCGTTCATTCCGACCATCGAACCGCCGTAGGTGCCGACGTCGTAGTACATGCGCATGTTGCCGCCGCGCGTGTAATGGCAGTCATCGGTGTAGCGGTAGTCGGTGGCGTACATCGGAGCGATCGCCTTGAGATGCGGCGGGCGGTTCATGGCCACTTGCAGCGAAGTAAAGCCGCCGTACGACGTGCCGAACATGCCGATATTGCTGTTTGAGTAGGGTTGCTGTGCGAGCCACTCGACGGCATCGTAGCCATCCTCTTGTTCTTGACGGACATACTCGTCGGTGTTGATGCCGTCCGAGCCGCCGGTGCCGCGCACGTCGAGGCGGACACCGATGAATCCGCGCTCAGCCAGATACCATTGCTGGCCGATGCCGCCGCGCGAAACGTCGTCCTTGCGGTAGGGGTGGTATTCGATGAGGATCGGGAAGCGGCCTTCGGCGTCGGGGCGAATCAAGTCGGCGGAGAGCGTCTTGCCGTCGCGCATCGGGATGCGGATATTGCGTTCGATGCGGACGTCGTAGGTCGGTTCCATGACCACCGGCGCGGATGGAAGCAGCGTCGGGATGAGAAAGGAGAGGAGCAGAAGTGGAAGCGGCACGCGTCGGTCCATGACCGCTGACCTTATCAAGGCTCACACGCTCGCGCAAGAAATGCACTTTCGATGGATCGGCTCTATGGCACAATAGACGCCGACATGCCAAAGCTTATTAATCTCGTGTTCAGTTTTGTTTTCTTCGCAGGGTTCTTGACGGCGCAGCAACCGAAGATGGACCCGATGCGGCCTGATCCCGAGATGCCGCGTCCGGTGGACGCCTACGACACGGTGTTCCTTGAAGAGATGACCTGGATCGAAGTGCGCGATGCGTTGCGGGCCGGCAAGACGACTGTCATCGTCGCCACCGGCGGTATCGAGCAAAATGGTCCTTACCTGGCGCTCGGGAAGCACAACTATGTCTTGCGCGGGACTACGCAATCCATTGCGCGCAAGCTTGGCAATGCGCTTGTTGCGCCGATCGTGCCGTTCGTACCGGAGGGGAATATCAGCCCGCCCAGCGGGCACATGCTCTATCCGGGGACGATCTCATTGCGCGAGCAGACATTTGAGGCGCTGTTGACGGATATCGCTGAGAGCTTTCGGACGCACGGTTTTCGGCATGTGATCTTCGTGGCGGATAGCGGCGGGAACGTGAAAGGGATGACGGCGGTCGCCGAGCGGCTCGCGAAGGACTGGCAGGGTAGCGAGACGACGATCCACTACATCGCCGAGCATTACGATTACGCCGATGTGCGGCGGTTTCTTGACTCCGAAGGAATCGAGCAAGTGGACGAGGGCTATCACGATGACGCTGCGATTGCGTCGCAGATGATCGTCGCCGACCCGATGACTGTCCGCATGCCACAGCGAATAGCCAAGGGGAAGACGACGATCAACGGCGTCGATCTCGCTCCGCCTAACGGCGAGAAGATTGGCAAGAAGGTCATCGAATACCGCGCCAACCGAGTAGTGGCAGCCATCCGGAGAGCCACACGCTGACTTTGAACGTCGACCCGCCAACCCGCGTCAAAGCGGGGAGGGAGATGAAATGAGCAGGCTCGTCATTGGGGAGTAGCCTCCCTTTACACCGCTGTGGTCCCGACCACCAGCCCTTCCACGTCAACCTCGTGCTAACAACGCGGCCGGTGCTCCGGCGTGTGCAACTTCAACCATTCGTAGGTCGTCGGCGAGCGAGATTCGTCTTCCTTGGCGCGTTTTCCACATGACAGTAACTCTCGCCGTTCACTCACCTCATACGCGGCGTCCCTTGCCCCCGCTTGGTTATCTTCTTCTTTTACAGTCCCTAACCGTCCCGGCGCGCTGAGCCTGATCGATCAGGGCTTGGCGTTGCTATGATCGTTGGATAGAGCGGCGCGTTTTCCAGAACGTCCAGCCCTCCCCCGTTGACCGGCGGACTCGTCGTTTGAGGGGGCTTCTTCCCACTCCTTGATGAGCAACACTATTGAGCAGACCCGTCTCGAACGGCTGCTGAATCGACCTAGGATTGTCGCCGGTCTCTACCTCCTATTGGCCGTTCTAATGACGTGGCCGCTCGCCGCCGATTTTGCCGGTTCCGTGGCTGGTGGGGCAGGCGACCTGTGGCAGAACTACTGGAATTTCTGGTGGTGGAAAACGGCGCTGCTTGACCTCGGGCAGCATCCGTACTTCAGCCCAATGATCTTCCATCCGACCGGCGCGAAGCTCATCTTCCACACGCACTCGCCGTTCAATATGCTGGTCGCGCTGCCGCTCACGGCAACTCTCGGTCCGGCGGCAGCATACAACTTCTGCATCCTGCTGGCCCTCTGGATCTCCGGTCTGGGCATGTATCTGCTTGTCCGCGAATTGACCTCCGAAGCACGAGGGGCATTCCTCGCCGGGTTGGTGTTCGCTTTCTTTCCACAAACGATGGAGCAGATTCTTGAACACTTGAATCTCGTCGCGGTGCAGTTCATGCCGTTGACGCTGTTCTACTTCGTCAGGCTGAACCGAGTGGGCGGCGTCGGGAACGTTGGGCGCGCCGGCTTTTTCTTCGCACTCAATGTGCTCTGTAGCTGGCACTTGGGATTGAAATTGCTCCTCATCATGGCTCCAATGGCGGCTGTGGATTTCTTCAAGCGGTCGCGGTCACGTCGTTTGTTGCTGCGCGACTGGACGCTGATGGGGCTCTTCGCACTGCTTCTTGTGCTGCCGCTGTTCGCCCCGATAGTCGCTGAGATGGCAACCACGGACGACGACTACTACCGCAAACCCGCGGAAGGAAAAGGGATTGAAGCTCCCTACCTATTCATCCCTCACTACGGACATTCGCTGTGGGGTGATGCGGCTTCCAAGGCATATCTTGACCAACCCTACCGGTCGCCGGGATTCGTTGCCTACGTGGGGTTCATCCCATTAGGGCTGGCTCTGTTTGCGTTGGTGCGGCGGCGGCCCGGGGCTCTCTTTTGGGTGCTGTTTGCGTTCGTTATGACGGTCCTGGCGCTAGGGCGTCACCCGTTTTGGAATCACAGAATCGTTGAAGACATCACGCTACCCTTCTATCTGTTTGAGCAGATTCCGGTGTTCAACTTGTTGCGGCTTGGGAACCGCTTCATGCTCTGCGTCGGCTTGGCGCTGGCGGTCTTGTCGGGGCTCGGTTGGGCGTCTTTCCGCAAGAAAGCGGACTGGAAGTTTGGTGTGCTTGCACTGGCGATCCTTGTCGAGTTTGCTTGGATACCGTTCCCGACCCGCCGGGTTGAGACGTCGCCGATTTACGAACAGTTGGTGGGGACAGCGGAAGACGGCGCGATTTTCGATATCCCCTCAAACCGACGTAGCAACACGGCACACAACTTGGTCGCACAAACGGTTCACGGACGTACGATCAACGGCGGCTATGTCTCGACCATAGCGCCCCGAGCTCAAGCCTTTATCGATCGGGACCCGGCGCTCAGCGACCTGACAGGGATGCCGAAGCTTGTGCGTCCCGTTGATTCGGGCCGTCTCAAGAGCCTCGGTTTCGAGTACGTCGTGATCCACAAGCAGCGACTGGATAGCTACGGGGAACGTGTCCGAGCAACAGCAGACGCTGGTGACATCGTGGCGCGAAGAAGGGTCAGCCGGTTCGGGGGAATTCCTGATGAGAAGTATGAGCGGATGCACGCCGACCTCAGCAAAGCCTGCGGCGAACCACCCTTCGAGGACGATTCAATCGTCGTGTTCTCGCTCGACGGTTGCCCGGAAGACTAACTACTCGTCGTCGGGTGCCGCACTGCGCTTCGACGCCACGTAGATCCAAGCCATTACCGCGAACAGCGCCGCAACGGACACGACGTTGCTATCGATAGCCGGAATCGGCAGGTTGACACCCATGGTTCGCGGCATCGCAATCAAAATGCCTGCGATGGCTTCACCGGCGATCAGTCCCGAGCTGATGAGAATCGCGGTGTGCTTCGCGGCGTCGACAACCTTCTCACCTTTCGCGGCACACGCGCGCGCAAGCGCCCAAGTCAGCAGTCCCCCGGCGAAGATGGGTGTGGAAAGCGAGAGCGGCAGGTAGATGCCAACCGCCACCGGCATGACATGGGCGCGGAAACGACTGCCGCTCTTGCGGAGCGCCTCGTCCGTTACGATCAGCGCGACGGCGATGCCCATGCCGATCATCACCATCATCCAGGGCAGGGAACCGCCGCCGAACAAAGCCTGCGCGATGCTTGCGAACAGCGTCGCCTGAGGCGCGCGCAACGAGCCTTCCGCGCCCGTGCCGATCCCGTAGCCCTGATGGAGCAACGTAAGAATCGGAGCGATGATTAGCGTCGGAAAGATGACGCCGATGAACTGCGTGAGTTGCTGGCGCCACGGTGTTGCTTTCACGAGGAATCCCGTCTTGAGATCCTGCGACGTATCGCCCGCCGTTGCCGCGGCACAGCAAACCACGCCGGCGACTCCCAATGCGCCGAGCGTGCCCGCCGTCCCCGTCATGCCGAGCAGCAGCAAGACGGCCGAGGCGAACAGCAGCGCACAAATCGTCATCCCCGAGACAGGGTTGTTCGAACTACCAACCAAGCCGACGATATAGCTCGACACCGCGACGAAGAAGAACGACGCAATGATCATCACGACGCCCGAGACCAGAGCGATCGTCATCGAGCTGGTAATGACCCAGTAGAGAACAACCGTCGCAATGCCTGCCAGCAGGAAGATGACAGCCGTGTATGCGGTCGGTAAATCCTGGTCGGTACGCTCACGTACGGCGGCTTGCTTTGAGCGCATTCCGCTAAAGGCCTCGCGCAAACCCTTTACGATGCCGCTGCGAATCCGGATCATCGACCACAGTCCGCCGACGATCATCGCGCCGACACCCATGTAGCGGATCTGGCCGCTCCACGCGCTCCAGGCCGCGTCGAGCACTTCTCCTTCGGGCAAAGGTGTCGTGGCGTAGTAGATCGGGATCGACACGACCCATCCGATCACGCCCCCGGCGAACACCAGCATCGCCACCTCAAGGCCGACGATCACGCCCACGCCGAGCAGTGCGACCGAAATGTCTGTACCGAAGTAGAACAATGAGCCACCCGCGCGGACAGCCCCCTCCACCACCCCTCGCAGCACCGCCACAACGCCGATCGCGGACTTGAATAGGACACCGACGATCACCGCGACTAGAATCTGCCCGAGCGAACGGCCGCCTTCCTGGCCTGCTTCGAGAACCTGCGCGCAAGCGACCCCTTCCGGGTAGATGAGCTCTTCATCCGTGTTGTCAGCGATGAGCGTCCGTCGCAACGGAATCATGAAGAGCACACCGAGAACGCCGCCCAGCAGCCCAATCATCGTTACTTGCCAGTATGGGAACTCGGTCCAAACGCCGGCGATCACGAGCGCCGGCACGGTGAAGATGATCCCTGCCGCCACCGACTCGCCCGCCGAGGCCATCGTCTGCACAATGTTGTTCTCAAGAATCGTTCCATGGCGGAAGACGCCCCGCAGTATCCCCATCGAAACGATCGCCGCGGGAATGCTCGCCGACACCGTCATCCCGGCATAGAGCCCGAGGTACGCGTTTGCGGCGGTCATCACCGTCCCGATCACGAGACCGAGGACGATCGCGCGGCCGGTGATCTCTACAAGGTGTTTGTCGGGACGTTGAGGCAGCTTGCTTGGCACAGGCCACTATTGTAGGCGTCGTGAGTGGGCAGGCGGCGGGCGTTCAAAGATTGCAGCACACGCAACGCGCCGTCGGCCGAACGCGTCAGGAGAACAGTACTTCTAATACGGCGACCCGCCATCGCGGGAGCTATACTTGACCGTGAGAGAGGAGGTTCGCCGATGGATCGCCGCCGGTTCCTTGTAGGCAGTGGAGTGGGGTTGGGAGTCGCATTAGCGGCTGCTCGCGGCATCGTGCATGCCGCACCGCCCACGCTGACCGATGACGAGAAGGAACGATTTTTGCTAACCGCCGAGGCGCTCAGCATGGAGTCCCTCAAAGTGGGGACCACCGGAACAAGGAAGGCCGCACTGAGCGATGGACGCCTACAGCACGCCGCGCATGTGCAG
>Ga0302123_10000604_pt1 | contig 27900 bp, 26 predicted proteins | sample CB21_321_MG_FD_203109 | JGI IMG/M metagenome (GOLD analysis project Ga0302123, IMG submission 203109) | Marine microbial communities from Western Arctic Ocean, Canada - CB21_32.1 | ecosystem: Environmental > Aquatic > Marine > Oceanic | place: Canada: Western Arctic Ocean | collected 2017-09-28 | reverse complement strand
CCCGCTTCATTCAGAAAAAGGCCGCGTTGGGCTTCCAGCCGTCGGACCTGACGGAGATCCAGCGGGGCGTCAATGACATGGTTCTGCGCGAGGTAAAACGGACCTTCAATCCGGAGTTTGTGAACCGGGTGGAAGAGATTATCGTGTTCGAGGCGCTCCGCGACGAAGATCTGCGTCAGATCACCGTCATGCTCGTTGACCAATTGAACGAACACCTCCTCGATCGCAAGCTGCAGATCACGCTGACACCGGAGGTGGTCGACTGGATCATCAATTTGACGTGCAACGATCGGTCGTATGGGGCACGGCCTCTGCGTCGGGCGATCCAGCGGTATGTCGAGGACCCGCTATCGGATGAGCTGATTGGCGGGCGTCTCGGCGGCGGCAACATCGAGGTGTTTCTCGATGGGAGCGAGCTGGCCTATCGGGACGCCGAGCGAACGTATCCAGGCCGTCGGCTGGCGGCGAGCGTCTAACCATGAAGGAGCGCCGGTTAAGCGCGCGGCGTGGGTAACCCGTTTCCCGCGCGCAAGTAGGTAGGAATATCAATGCTAAGTGCAGTAATGAGAGCTCGGTTGGCGGTCATGACGGTGGGTTGGTTCTGCGTCGGGCTGGTCCCGATCCCGGCCGCGGCCGCTGAGGCCAAATCGCCCGTCGCGGGCGAGCAGGCGCCGGCCGAGTTGCCGCCCCCAGATTCCCCTACCCTGTTAAACCTCGTCGAGCTGCGGTTTCCGACTCAGGGCGACGTGGCGAGTGTCGAATACCAAACCTATCTCTACTACATGCAGATCGACGAGCACCTCACCCGGCCGTCGCAGGGGATATGGACACCGTTCGACGCGGCCCTTGAGCAGATGTTGCTCGAGGACTATCAGGCGTTGTGGGATACCGGTTTTCTGACCGACCTGTCGATCGAGATCATCGATGCTCCGTTCGCGAACGGCGTCGAGGGAAAAACGGTGCTGTTCCTGCTGGAGGAGCGTGAGCGGGTTCGGATCGTGACCTTCGAGGGGTCCGACGAGTACGACCGAACCGAAATCGATGAGGCGCTGGAGCAGTCCGGCATCGAGTTGCGCCTGGATACCCGAATCGGACCGCGGCTCGTGCGGCGGACCGAGGGTCTACTCCGGGAGATGTACGCCGAGAAAGGCTACCAGTTTGCCGAGGTCAGTCACGAGATTACCTCAGTCGCCGGTGGTCCGAAAGTCGTTCGGCTGGCATTTCAGATAGATCAGGGGCCCAAGGTCCGCGTGGCCGACATCTCGTTCGTCGGGAACGAGCAGATGAGCGAACGTTCGCTCAAACGGCAGATGAAGAACACCCAAGAGCCCTGGTTGTTCTCTTTCATCACGAAGCGCGGGACCTACAGGCCGTTCGGTTACGAGCAGGATGCCGTGGCGCTCGAGGCATATTATCGGAACAACGGGTACCTCCAGGCCCAGGTTGGGCAGCCGGAGCTGGAGTACCTGGATGTGTCAGAGGATGGCAAGACTCGCCCCGTCCGCTTGCGGATTCCGGTCAGTGAAGGCGAGCGGTACAGGGTTGGCACCCTGGCCTACGAGGGGCAGGAGGTCCTGAATCAGGAGGCGCTGGATAATATTTTCTCGACGCTGCAGCCGGGCGATTACTACTCGGAAGGGGATGTTCGCGCGGGCTTCGACATCGCCAAAGAGGTATATGGCTCCGTCGGGTACTACGAGATGACGGCGTTCCCAGACTACGTGTTTCGGACTGATTCCGAGCCCGATGGGCCGCCGACGCGGATCAAGGGAGACCCGGTCGTGGACGTGACGCTCAACTTCCAGGAAGGGGAGCAATATTTCATCAACCGCATCAAGTTCGTTGGGAACAACACCACCCACGACGAGGTAATCCGTCGCGAGGTCAATATGGTCGAGCGCGGTGTTTTCAACACCGAGGCGCTCAAGTTCAGCGTCCGTCGGATCAACCAGTTGGGGTATTTCGAGCCGCTCGACGAGGACACCGCGATCCAGATCGAGAAGCGACCCGGTTTCGAGAATGAGGTTGATCTGACGCTCAATCTCGTCGAAGCGAACCTGAATCAGTTGACCTTTGGCGCCGGCGCGTCGCAGTTCGACGGCTTCTTCCTGCAGCTTGGGTTCTCGACAAGCAATTTTCTGGGTCGTGGCGAGACGTTGTCGCTGTCTCTCCAGAATGGTGAACGGGTCAAGAACTACAACGTCGGGTTCACCGAGCCGTACCTGTTTGGTCGGCCGATCACTGCTGGAGTCAACGTGTTCCGGCGCGACATCCGTTTTATTAACCAGTTTACGCAAGGCTCGATCGGGCTGACGACGTCGCTGGGGGTCCGAGTGGGACGGTGGTCGCAGTTCTTCGTCGCCTACTCTTTCGAGGAGACGGAGGTCTCGGAGCTCAACCCGGCCTTCCTGGACCCGAAGATTCTGCGGTTCAATCCGTTTCTCCAGGATGCCCTGCTGATAGGCCAGGACACGCGCACGATCAGCAAGGTGACACCCACTTTTCTGCTCAACACCGTGGACCACCCGATCTTCCCGACAACCGGGAAGAAATACACGTTGTCGTTCGAGTACGCGGGTCTCGGAGGCAATACGCAGTTCTATAAGCCGACTGCCGAGGGCATCTGGTATCTGAAACACGGCCGGAGGCTGTCGCTCGGGTTACGGGCCCGTGCCGAGTACATCGCGCCGATCGGATCGTCGCTGGGGCTGCCGATCTTCTCGCTGCTCACCATGGGCGGCGACTTCAGTCTGCGCGGTTTCGACATTCGCAGCATCGGACCGAACGACCCGATAGTCGTCAACGACGACGGGACCAGATCGGGGAGCGGATTAGTAATCGGAGGCAACAAGAGCCTGCTGTTCAATGTCGAGTACTTGATCTCGATTGCGGATCCGGTGCGGCTGGTCCTTTTCTATGACACGGGACAGGTCGCTGATTTCGGTCAGGACTTCGGTGCCGATCTGTTCCGGACGTCTACCGGCGCCGAGGTGCGGTTCTTCATGCCAGTGCTCAACGTGCCGTTCCGGCTGATCTACGTCTTCAACACGCAGCGGGGAGACTGTCCGGACGGGCCCAGTTGCGTCCTGAACGACCGGTTTCAACCGCAGGAGGGAAGCCTCTTCAAGTTCGCCATCGGGACCACCTTCTAGCGGTCCGCGGTGAACGTCCGCATCGCACTGGGTCTGGCGATGCAGCGCCGGTCGAAACTGACTGCTCTCGCGCGCGGCTCGAAGAAGCTGGTATTCTAACGGGCGGTGCCGCGACTGTCCTGTCGCCCTGGGGTGGCGGACCTGGTCGACCGATAGAACACTTTGACTGAAATTCCTGACGTGGACCAGGGAAGACAAACAGAATGAAACCAATGACTGATTCGATGAAACTGTTTAGTGTGGTCGCGACGATGATGGTCTCGCTCGTAGGCCTGTCGGCGCCTGCGCAGGTATCGGCGGGTCAGCCCCCGCAGTCGACTCCGCCGCCGCCGGCGCAGCTACCGTTTCCTCCGGGCGCCACGCATGCCTACGTCAATCTTGGGCGTGTGGCCGCCGAGTCGATCGACGGCCAGGCGGCCAACGCGCAGGTGCAGGCGCTGAGCGATCAGAAGGTCCAGGTGCTCGAGGGTCGCACAGTCGAACTGCAGGCGAGCCAGCAGAAGCTCCAGCAGAACGCCAACGTGATGAGCAATGAGGCCCAGCTGCAGCTGCAGCGCGAGATCGACCGGTTGACCATCGACATCCAGCGGATGACCCAGGATGCCGAGACGGAAGTGGGCGATCTGCAGCAAGGCCTTCAGCTCGAGTTTCAGCAGAAGCTCGTGCCGGCCATCGAGCGCGTTGCGGTGAGCAAGGGGTTGCGGTTCATCTTTAGCGCCGGCGATGGGGGTCTGATCTGGGCGGCCCCGGAACTCGACGTTACCGATGACGTCATCGCCGATCTCGACAAGGTCAGCCAAGAAACCCCGTAGGATTGTCTTGGCGCGTCGTCGTCCCGGTGACGTGGTGCGCGCGGACAGTGGGGCGGCGCCTCGACACCCACAAGTGGAACACTTATCTCCGTCAGGGTCCTAAGGATCGTGTCTCTGGACATCCCCGAGCTGCTTGACCGCCTCTGTTATCGCCATCCCTCTCTGCTTATCGACGGTGTGGTCGAGCACGAACCGGGCAGCCGGATCGTCGCCGTCAAGAATGTCACCGTTAACGAAGAATTCTTCCAGGGGCATTTTCCCGGGACCCCGCTGATGCCTGGCGTGCTGATGATCGAGGCGCTGGTGCAGGCGGCCACTGTGCTGTTGCTCGATGATGCTGTACGACCGTCGGCGATGCGTACCGTACTTCGCGGCGTCAACAACGCACGGTTTCGCCGTCAGGTGGTGCCCGGAGACCGACTCCGCCTCGAGGTTACGATAGGCCGGCGCAGGCGCCGGCTGGCGGTGGCGGCGGCCGTGGCGAGGGTCGACAACCACGTGGTTGCTGAGGCCGAACTATTGGTCGGTCTGGTTGTCGACGAGGCCAGGATTGATCCGTCCGCGCACGTGGCACGGGGGGCCGAGATCGGGGCGGGCACGGTTGTCGGGCCCAACTCGGTGATAGGCCCGCACGTGCGAATCGGACGCGAATGCCACATCGGCGCCTCGGCCGTTATTGACGGGTGGACCGAGATCGGCGACGAGAACCGAGTGTTCCCGTTCGCGTCTATCGGGATGATTCCCCAGGATATGAAGTTCAAGGGGGAACGGACCACCCTTGTCATCGGTCGCCGCAACGTCTTTCGTGAGTTTTCCACAGTCCATCGGGGCACACTGGGGGGCGGTGGGGTCACCCGGATTGGCGACGACAACCTCTTCATGGCCTATGTCCATGTGGCGCATGATTGCAAGGTGGGGCACAAGACCATCTTCGGTAACGCCGCGACGCTGAGCGGTCACGTGTCGGTCGAAGACCAGGCGAACATTGGTGCGTTCTCTGCCGTCCATCAGTTCTGCCGCGTCGGGCGGCAGGCGTTTATCGGCGGGTTTTCCGTCATCACGCTCGACGCGTTGCCGTATGTGCGCACCGTCGGCAACCGCGCTCGGGTCTACGACCTCAACACCATCGGGCTGGATCGGCAGGGCATGTCGGAGGAGACGATCGCACAGCTCAGGCGCGCATTCCGGTATCTGTTGCAGTCAAAGCTGAACACCACGCAGGCCCTCCAGCAGATTGAGGAGGATGAGACGATCCAGTGCCCGGAGGTCGCCTATCTGGTCGATTTCATCCGTTCGTCGCCACGTGGTGTCAACCTCCGCCGGCCACTAACGGGGATCGAGGCAACGGCGGCCGACGAGTGATGAACACCCTGAGAGGTAGGAGGCAGGAGGAAGCCGGTGGGCTCCGCCAGTTGCCGATCAGTTGACGGCAGCCGGCCGTGTCTGCGTCCGAAGCGCCGGTGCAGACGCGTGCCGGCACCCTGAGAGCCTGTTCTGGAGGCGCGATGCGAATCGGCTTGATTGCGGGGAACGGCCGGTTTCCGTTCTTGGCCCTCGAGGGTGCTCGCCGTCTCGGTCACGACGTGACCATCGTCGCGATCCGGGAGGAGACCAGCCCGGCGCTCGAGACCGTGGCCATCGGCGACCCGCCGGCCGATATCCACTGGATCTCCCTTGGGCAGCTGGGTCAGTGTATCTCCATTCTGCGTGACGCCGGTGTCACCCGGGCGGTCATGGCCGGACAGGTCAAGCACACGAAGCTCTTTGCCGGGATCATCCCGGACCTGACCCTGCTGAAGGTACTGCGGCGCCTCAACACCAAGAACACCGATGCACTGATCACGGCGGTGGCGGACGTGCTGGCCGACCACGGCATCGACTTGGAGAACTCCACCGCCTTCCTGCAGCCGCTGCTCGCTCGGAGCGGTGTGCTGACCGGCCGGCCTCTGACCGAGGACGAGCGTGCCGATCTGGAGTTCGGGTACCGGATGGCAGACGCCATCGCCGGGCTCGACCTAGGCCAGACGATCGTTGTCAAGGACCGGGCGGTGGTGGCGGTTGAGGCGATGGAGGGCACCGACGCCGTCATCGTGCGGGCGGGACAGCTGGCTGGTTCCGGGACCCGCGTCGTGAAGGTGGCGAAACCGGCGCAGGACATGCGGTTCGACGTGCCCGTGGTAGGGATACCCACGTTGGTCGCCATGCGCGACGCCGGGGCGACGGTGCTGTCGGTGGACGCGGGCCGGACACTGGTGCTCGACGGGGATGACTTCTACAAGTGGGCCGATGCGGAGGACGTGACGGTGGTGGGACGGGAGAGACCGGACGATCATGGCGATTAGCCGTGCTCGAGCGGAGTACATGTACGAATCGGATTCATATAGGATCCAGCCTGGTTGCCCCCCCCCGTAGCGGGGCTCTGAAGAACGCTGCCTAGCGACGTGAAGCCGTACTGCCATGTCTGATGCCCTCGACGGTTTGAGGCGGAACTCCGATAATACCGGGCCGCGGTTCGCGGTTGTCGGTGTCGGGCATTTCGGGCGATACCACGCACGGATCCTCTCGATGTTGCAGGGTGCGCGGCTTGTGGCGGTGGTCGATATCGACCCAGCCCGTGCAGCGGAGGTGGCCGCCAAGACTGGCGCCGCGCCGGAAACGGACGTGACCGCGCTCTACGGCCGTGTCGACGCGGTGACACTGGCTGTGCCCACCGAGTTGCACCATGCGGTTGCCCTACCGTTGCTCGAGCGCGGAGTCTCCGTCCTCGTCGAAAAGCCGATGGCGCGGTCGGTTGCGGAGGCCGACGCGCTGATCGCCGCGGCTGAGGCGAGTGGGGCGGTGCTCGCGGTGGGGCACACCGAGCGCTACAATCCGGCAGTCGCCGCGGCGCTGCCGCTGGTCCGGGCGCCCCGCTTCATCGAAGTGCATCGGATTGGAGCCTTTCCTGCGCGGAGTCTGGACATCGATGTCGTGTTCGACGTGATGATTCACGACCTGGACATCATTCTGACGACGGTTGGAACGGAGGTGGCAACGGTCGAGGCGGTCGGGGTGCCGGTGTTGACCGACCGTGTGGATATCGCCAATGCCAGACTCCGGTTTACGTCAGGGTGCATCGCAAACATCACCGCCAGTCGGATTAGCCGCGACCGCGTGCGCAAGCTGCGATTTTTTCAACGGGATGCGTATATTTCGGTCGACTGTGCCGAGCAGGAGGTCGAGGAGTGGCGCGTGACACGGACATCCGGGTCGGACCCCAGGATTGCAGGTGGCAAGATCGACGTTCCGCGGGGCGAGCCGCTGGAGCGCGAGCTCGAGGACTTCGTGCGGGCGGTCGCCGGGGGAGGACCGCCGCGTGTCGGAGGCGCCGACGGTCGCCGGGCGCTTGCTCTGGCGCAGCGGGTGGCCGACGCGATGAAGGAGGGACGTGATGAACGCTCGTAGGAGTCAGGAGGCAGGAGGAACCATGAGGGCTGGGCTGGCATGTAGCACCGCTCGGGTGCTCTGGCTGTCTCGAATGTCAGTCATTGGATGCAGGCCGTTGGAGGTGGATGCCATGGGGTACACCAATGAGTGATGACCTCAGCGTGGTGACGCAGAAGCTCGCGGATGGAACCGCGCTCGATGAGCGGGACTGCCAGATGCTGAGCGAGACATGCGGCCTGCTCGCTCTTGGGGTGGCGGCGGACGATGTGCGTCGGCGCCGTCACGCCGACCGGGTCACGTTCGTCCAGGTTGTTGACGTGCCACTAGACATCGCCGCGAATGAGGGGACGCTGCCGGAGCAGGTCGGGGAGCTACGGCTGACCGGTCGCCCGGCGAGTGTGGCGGTGGCAGTCGCGGCGGTACGGGCCGTCGTGGCGTGGGCCGGGCCGGTGCCGGTGACTGGGTTCGCCCTCGAGGATCTGCAGGGGCTGAGCGGTCATAAAATGGGGCAGCTTGGCGATGTGCTTCTCGAGTTGCGTGAGGCTGGGCTGGCGCTGGTGACCGAGGCTGCCGCCGATACGCTGGTCGATCCAGAGCCGGTGTTCGACGTACTACGTACCAGCGGGCTGGCAGTCGCGCGTCTCACGCTGGGTGATGCGGCCGGGCAGGCGGTGTTCCCGCTGATTCGCCGTATCGGGACATGGGATGGTGCCGGAACGGCATGCCGCTCTTTCTCGCCGTTGCGGCTGGCCGCGCCGTTGCCACCGACCACAGGGTATAGCGACTTGCGTCAGGTTGCACTCTCCCGACTCCTGGTTGACAATATCGACTCGATCCAGGTCGACTGGGCTGGCTACGGCCCCAAACTGGCTCAGGTGGCGCTGACCTTCGGGGCCGACGACGTGGATGCGGTGCCGGCCACCGCGCCAGACAATCTGGGGTGGCGCCGCTGGCCAGGCGAGGAAGTCCGGCGAAACATCGCCGCCGCGGGATTTACGGCGGTGCGGCGGAACGGTTGCTTCGAGACGTTGGAGGCCCATGGTGAACGTCCAGCGCACACTGAGACCCGTCGTGATTGAGGCCGCGCCCAGCCAGTGCAAGGCGCGACACGGGAACATGCCGGCAGGTGTTGACCGAGGAACCATCCGCACGTCGAGCGGCAATGGTTTACTAGACTCATGAATCCACTCAGAGCCAGCGCGGTCGAATACCTGAACGCTAGGCCACTCGTGCACGGGCTGGAGACTCGCGCCGACCTCTTCGATCTGCAGTTCGATATCCCAGCCCGCTGCGCGTCGCAGTTGCACGGTGGGTCGGTCGATCTCGGCCTGATCCCATCGATTGAGTACCTGCAGGGACGTGACTATCGGATCGTGCCTGACTTGGCGATCGCGTCAGAAGGTGAGGTGGCCTCGGTCGCTCTGTTCACCACACGACCCGCCACCTCGCTGCGGTCGATTGCCGTTGATAGCAGCTCGCGGACCGCCAGCGCGCTTCTTCGCGTCCTGTGCGCCGAATGGTGGGACACCGATCCGAAACTGGTGAAGCTCAGACCTGACTTGCCGGTCATGCTCAAGCGGTGTGACGCGGCGCTGGTGATCGGGGACACTGCGCTGTTTTGCGACTACGAGGCCCAGGGGCTCGACAAAGTGGACCTCGGAGACGAATGGACCGCCATGACCTCACTGCCATTTGTCTGGGCCATGTGGGTGGGGCGAGCTAATTCCGTGGGGCCGGAACACGTGGCGGCGCTGCAGGCGGCCCGTGCCAGCGGTGTTCTGGCAAGTGATGAGATTGCGGCGCGGCATTGCTCTGGCGGCGAGGAGCAGATCGAGGTCGGTCGCCGCTATCTGCGTGAGAACGTGTCATTCGGACTCGATGCGCGCGCCCTTGCTGGGCTTGATAGATTCTACGAGTATGTGGACAACCTCCGGTTGGTGCCGACGCGCACCGACCTCCGCTTCTTGGAATCACCGCCGGAATGAGTGTCGAGTCGAGCACGGAGAAGGTGCTGGCCGGTGCTCGACTCAGCCGGGAGGAGGCGCTCGAGCTGTATGTCGACGCGCCTACCAGTCTGCTCGGCCGTCTGGCGGACTCCATCCGGGTCCGGAAGCATCCGGCCGGGCTGGTGACCTACATCATCGATCGGAACGTTAACTACACGAACGTCTGCGTGGCCCGATGCTCGTTTTGTGCCTTCTACCGTCCAATCGGGGCCGACGACGGCTACGTGCTTGGTTTCGACGAGCTGTTTCGCAAGATCGACGAGACCCTGGCTGTGGGGGGCGAGCAACTGCTGCTGCAGGGCGGTCACAATCCTGACCTACCACTCGAGTGGTATGAGGACCTCTTTGGTGCGGTCAAGGCGAGGTATCCGACCTTTAAGCTGCACGCGCTGTCTCCGCCGGAGTTGCTGCACCTGTCGCGACTGTCGCAGCAGCCGGTACCGGTCGTCGTCGACCGGCTCGTGCGGGCCGGTCTCGACAGTGTGCCGGGCGGTGGCGCTGAGATCCTCGTGGACCGTGTGCGCCGGCTGTTACGTTGCGATAGCAAGGCGACCGCCGACGAGTGGCTGTCGGTGATGCGCGTGGTGCATCACGCGGGTCTTCGGTCGACCGCCACGATGATGTATGGCAGCGTGGAGCGGCTGGAGGAGCGGGTAGAACACCTGTGCCGGCTTCGCGATCTTCAGGACGAGACCTCCGGCTTCACCGCGTTCATCACCTGGAGCTATCAGCCGCCCAATACTGAGCTCGGAGGGGCTGAGACGACCGGGATCGATTACCTGCGCACTCTGGCGCTCTCGCGTATCGTGCTGGACAACTTTGACAACCTGCAGGCCTCCTGGGTCACGCAGGGCGGGAAGGTGGGGCAACTCAGTCTCGCGTTCGGCGCCAACGACATGGGCAGCATCATGATCGAGGAGAACGTCGTGCGCGCGGCCGGCGCCGAGTACTGCATGGACGAAGCGGAGATAGTCCGGAACATAGAGGACGCCGGCTTTGCGGCGAAGCGGCGCAATATGGCGTATGACGTGTTGGGTGACCCGCTCTTCCGCGAGCGGCCGATTCCGCGCCGTACCGAGCTCGCGGTGGCCCGCCAGGCCGGTGACAGCACCGTGCCGGCTGAGCTGTCTCGCTATCCCGCCCGCAGTCGTCCGGGCAAAGAGCAGCGGCAGGCCTAGCAACCCGCGGTCGAATACAGCAGAGGGGCGCACGTGCGCGCCCTGCGGCGCGGAGTGGGGGGCGTAGTGGCCGCAGGGCGGTTTGGGGCTTAGCCCCGTCTGGAAATGATTCGATACGTCGCCGACTGGGTCCTACCGATTACCGGTCCGCCGTTGCGCAACGGCAGCATCGACGTGGACGACGGGCGTGTGGTCGCGGTGGGGCCACCAGACGCTGTCACGCCCGCGGGCGCGACCGTGGTCGAGCTGGGCTCGAGGGCGGTCTTGCCGGCGCTGGTCAACGCGCACACCCATCTGGAGTTGTCGGGATTGCGGGATGGGGTGCCGCCCGCCGCGTCGTTGCCCGAGTGGGTGGCGGCGCTGCTGGCACGTCGCGCCGAGGCGGGTCCACCCGCTGCGCCCGCGATTCGGCTGGCGATCTCCGAGGCCAGGGCCTCTGGAACCGGGCTGTTTGGCGACATCGGTAACACCTTGGCTGCGGTGCCGATCCTGACGACCGCCGGCGTGGCGGCTCGTGTGTTCCGGGAAGTGATGGCGTTTCCGGACACCGGGGCGGCGGCGATCGTGGACGCGGTCGTGGAAGAGACCCGCGCGGTCGCCACGACGGAGTTGGTCCGCGTAGGGTTGGCGGCACATGCCCCGTACTCTGTCGGTCGAGCGGCGTTCGTGGCGCTCGACGCCGCCATCCAAGCGTCGTTCGATGGGCCTCGGTCTATCCACGTGGCCGAGTCGCCAGACGAGTTGGAGTTCCTGCTCAGCGGCCGCGGGGCTTGGCGCGATCTTCTTGAACTGGTTGGGCGCTGGGTGCCTGGGTGGGTGCCGCCGGCTTGTGGGCCGGTCGACTATCTGGACGGCGTGGGGTGGCTGCGCCCCGGGTTGATCGTTGTCCACGGTGTGCACCTGACCGATGCAGAGTTGGCGCTGCTGGTCGTGCGGGGCGTGACCCTGGTGACGTGTCCGCGCAGTAACGTCTGGACCGGGGTCGGCCCGCCTCCGATTGAACGGTTTATCCGTTCCGGTGTGCGACTGGCGCTTGGGACAGACAGCCTTGCCAGCGCGCCCGATCTTAACCTGTTCTCCGAGCTCGAGCTGATGCGGCGTCTTGCGCCGTCGGTGTCCGCCCGTCGACTGCTCGCCAGCGCCACCATACGCGGAGCCCAGGCACTCGGGTTCGCGGACGAGTTCGGCCAGATTGCGCCGGGCAGACGCGCGGCCCTGATCGCCGTGCGTGTTCCTCAAGATGTGAGCGATGTGGAAGAATACCTCGTTGGCGGTATTGTTCCGGACCAGGTGACCTGGCTCGAGGAATACGAGTCCGACACCGCCACCCACTGACCGACGGGCCTGCTATGTTGCGTCGTCTCCGCGTCTACGCCTCCTTCGTGCGAATCGGACACTCTGTGTTTGCCCTGCCGTTCGCCCTGGTGGGCGCGCTGCTGGCAGCCCGGCAGACACCCCTCACCGCGACGCGGGTCCTGTGGATCGTCGCAGCCATGGTGACTGCGCGCACCGCGGCCATGGGATTCAACCGGCTGGTTGATGCCAGGTTTGACGCGTTGAATCCGCGCACGGCGAATCGCGAGCTACCGCGCGGGGTCCTGTCGTCGGTCGAAGCGGTGGGCCTGGTGGTGGGCGCCTCGATCGCTTTCGTTCTCGTGACCACCCAGCTCGGCTGGATCTGCCTGGCGCTGTCGCCCGTCGCGCTCGGCATCGTGTTCTGGTATTCGCTGGCCAAGCGCGTCACGACGTACACACAACTGTATCTCGGGCTCGCGCTGGCGGTAGCGCCGGTCGGAGGATGGCTGGCGGCAGGCGGACGCGGTGGATGGGAGCCGTGGCTGCTGGCGCTCGCCACGGGTGCCTGGGTGGCCGGATTCGATATCTTGTACGCCTGCCAGGACCTCGAATTCGACCGCGCACAGGGGCTGCGCTCGATTCCGGCCAGGTTCGGTGTCCGGGTCTCGCTGGTGGTCGCACGCTGGCTGCATCTGTTGACGGTGGCGGCGTTGGCAGCGGTGGCGCTCGCCGCGCCGCTCGGTAGCTGGTATCTCGTAGGCGTGGCCGGTGTCGCGCTGTTGCTCGCATACGAGCAGTCGCTTGTGCGGTCAGACGATCTCTCCCGGGTGAAACAGGCGTTCGATTTCAACGGCTACGTTGGGCTCTTTTATCTGACGGCCACCGCGACGGCGATCTATGTCGGGTGAGTCCAGACGTCGCATCGTTGTGGGAATTACCGGGGCGAGCGGCGCGCTGTATGCCGTTCGCACGATCGCCGCGCTGTTGTCGCGCGACTGCCAGGTCGAGCTTGTCGTGTCCGAATTCGGCCGCCGGCTGCTCCGAGAGGAGCTAGGCGAGACGGCGAGGTTCGATGGCCTGCTCGAGTATCTGGTGACCCGATACGGTGACAGCGTGCTGGCCGGAACGCTCACGCTGCATCGCAACCGAGACGTCGGCGCGTCGATCGCGAGCGGAAGCTATGCATGCGAGGCGATGGTGATCGTACCGTGCTCGATGAAGACGCTGGCCGGCGTGGCGCACGGTCTGTCTCGCACGCTCATCGAACGGGCCGCCGACGTGATGCTCAAAGAGCGACGTCCGCTGGTGATGGTCCCGCGCGAAACTCCGATGAGCCTGCCGCAGTTGCGCAACATGGTAGCGTCGGCGGAGGCGGGCGCGCTGGTCCTGCCGGCGATGCCGGCCTTTTACCAGGGACCGCGCACGCTCGACGACCTGGCCGACTTCATGGCGGGCAAGATTCTAGGCGCGCTGGGGTTTTCCCACGAGCTGTATCCTCCGTGGACGGGATGAGCGCCGCGCCATCGGTGGAACCGGAGACCGGGCCCGGCGCTCTGTCGCTTGACAAGGATCCTAGCCGGATCGCGGGGATGTTCGATGCCATCGCGCACCGCTACGACCAGCTGAACCACCTGCTCAGCGCCGGGTTCGATCGACGTTGGCGGCGTGTGGCGGTCGCTGGGCTCGACCTGCGCGATGGTGCCCGTGTGCTCGACGTCTGCACCGGAACGGCCGATCTGGCGATGACGGCGTCCCGTGCTCAGCCGGCGCCAGGCGCCGTGATCGGTGTCGACTTTGCCGGCGCGATGTTGGCGATAGGGCAACGGAAGCTGCACGCGGCCGGGCTGGGTCGCGTTGTACGGCTGGTTCGCGGTGACGCCTGCCGGTTGCCGTGCGCGTCGGAGACAATTGATGCTGTGACGGTCGGGTTCGGGATCCGCAACGTGGCTGAGACGGGACGGGCCGTCGACGAGATGTTCCGGGTGTTGAAGCCCGGTGGACGGCTGGCCATCCTGGAATTCGGAGAGCCCCGTGTGCCGGTGCTTCGGGCGATCTACCTGTGGTATTTTCGGCGGGTCCTACCACTGGTCGGCGGTCTACTGTCGAAACACACCGAGGCGTATGCCTATTTACCGGCCTCGGTCAGCGCGTTTCTCGGCCCAGACGCGCTTGCCGCGCTGTTGCGGGCGTCCGGCTTCTTTGGGGTACGCGTAGACCATTTGACCTGCGGCGTCGTCTATCTCTGTGTGGGTCGCAAGCCGCCGGAGTCCTGATCGCTACACGCCAGGGAGACTCTGCCTCGGCCCGTCCCAGTTGGTTCCGCCTCCGCTGTCCGAGGCTTTCTCACAGCCTCGCTACGCGGGGGCTAGCAGTCCATGGTGAAAGTCTAACATTGCACCGAGATACGTGATGCGCCCGTCTGACATACCCGCTGGTATACTGACTGCGGGGCCGCGATTCGCCCATGTACTTCGACTTTGAAGACCGCCGATTCGATACACCGACCATCGAGTCGGCCATGTCGTGGCGCGAGCGGAGTCTCCTGGCCCTGTTCGCCCACCTGCTGGTTGCGGTGCTGTTGCTGCTGCTGCCACGGCTTGAGTTCGTGCAGGATGCGGCCGCGCGTCGAGAGGCGCGGCTGGCCGAGATGGTGGAGGAGCAGCAGATGGCGCTGCTCCAGGAAAGGCAGGACGAGCCCGATTTCATCTTTGTCGCACCTCTGGTCGACACGCCTGCGCCCGAGCCGCCGCCGCAGGCTAGTCTGTCAGACGTCGACCGCGTGGCGCAGTCACCAACGCAGGCCGAGAATCCCATCAACGATCTGCCGAATGCCGACGGGAACTCGCCAAATTTCGTCGAGGCGGAGGACCCGTCCAACGCTCTCGATCTGGCGGCCGAGTCTGGTGAGGAGTTCGAGGAGGCCGCGGTCGCAGGTGCGGAGCCGGTCGACGGTGTGGACGACGGCACCCCAGACGCTCCCGAGCCGGATCCCGAGACGACGCCTGGAGATGGTGGTGAGTGGGCCAACCGGCTCCTGTCGGATCGGGGTGAGGCGTCACGGGCGACGCCGCCGACCGAACGGCCGGGCACGATTTTCAATCAAGCGCTTCGAGGGCTTGACGGTGTGGCTCACGTGGATACGTTCCGGAATCTACAGGGGCGTACCGACCAGTACGGCTCCGACATTCAGTTCGATACGAAGGGGGTCGATTTTGGGTCCTGGATTCGGCGCTTCCGGGCTCTGATCTACCGCAACTGGAGCCTTCCTTATGCCATCTGGTCGATGTCCGGTCACGTCGTCCTGACGTTCAATGTTCATCGGGACGGGACGATGACAGACCTGACGGTGATCCAGGCCTCTAGCGTCGATGGCTTCACGAACTCTGCCAACAACGCTCTCGTTCAGTCGAACCCGACGCCAGCGTTGCCACCGGAGTATCCGGACGATACGGTGTTCTTCACGGTGACCTTCTACTTTAACGAGCGGCCGCCCGGGCGGTAGTGCAGTGGGCGCGAGGTAGCTGGAGTTTTCGCATGTGGTGGCCATACCGCGTTTGGCGACCGCAACGTTCGACGAGAGAGCGAACCTGGGCTGTGTGACCAAGGAGCAATCTGCCTTCGCCCCGGCTACGGCGCGACCTGGCCAGAGACCGGACCTGAACGGTCCTGGCGTCGGCTGGCGCAGCCAGGCAAGATGCAGATGACCGACATGCCGCTGCCGACGCCGCGCCAGCAGATTGGGCTGCTGCTGTTGACGTTCGTGGTCGTCCTGGCCATGTTCGGCTAAGTCAGACTTCACTCGGGACACCACGGCCGGGGCGTACACGGCAGGCCGCGGCCGCGCGACAATGCGCGCTCCGCGTGGGGTTCGGGGCAGAGCCCCGTCTAATTACTAAATGCGAACCGCGGATGGGCGTCCGGTGCTGCTGGCGGTCGTGGGGGCGACAGCGACCGGCAAGAGCGCCCTCGCGTTGTCTGTCGCGACGCAGATTGGCGGCGAGATCATCAATTGCGACTCGACGTCCGTCTATCGTGGCTTCGATATCGGGACTGACAAAGTCCCGCCGTCGGAGCGGCGCGGCATCCCGCACCATCTCATCGACGTCGCCGAGCCGACCGAGGTCTATTCCGCGGCGCGCTACAGCCGTGATGCGGGGCAGGTGGTGCGCGAGGTTACCGCCCGCGACAGCCTACCGGTAGTTGTGGGCGGTACCGGGCTCTACTATCGGGCACTGACCCGCGGTCTGTTTCCGGGACCTGGTCGCGACCCGGTGTTGCGCGCTCGGCTTAGCCGGGTGGCCAGACGCCGCGGCGTAGAGACGTTGCATCGCCTGTTGCGTCGCCACGACCGCGAGTCAGCGCAGCGGATCCAGCCGCGAGACGAGAAACGGCTCATCCGGGCGCTCGAAGTGTATATGCTGACCGGCCGGTCTCTGACCGAACACTTCGCGAGCACCCGGTCACCGATCGCCGATTATATGGTCGTGACCGTCGGTCTCCAGCTGCCTGGTGACGAGCTTGAGGATCGGATCGTGCGTCGCGTTGACCAGCAGTTCGCCGGCGGGTTACTCGACGAAATCCGCGGGTTGCTGGTCGCCGGCGTGCCCCCCGACGTCGGTCCGTTCGGCGGGCTCGTCTACCGCCAGGCGATGGAGCACCTGCGTGGCGTGCGGGACGAAGCAGCCACTCGAGAGTTGATCGTGCGGGGGAACCGCCGCTATGCGCGACGGCAGTTGATCTGGTTCCGGAAAGAGCCTAACCTACAGTGGCTTCGCACTCCCGGCGAGCGCCTCGAAACTTGCGAGGCGGTCGGGCGGCTGCTCGAGACATCCTGTCGCTTGGCCTGATTCAGACGAACGACCCTGCACGATGCTGCCGCGTCAACATTCTCGCCTCCGGCCGGAGCCAGTCGTTTGTGAGCATTCGAGTTGATCTGGAGGCGCGCGAGGCGGAGCACCTAGCCTCCTACGCTGCTCGCAGCCGCGACTCGAAGGGACGGTTGCGTTCCGAGCCCGAGGATCCGATTCGCCCGGCGTTCCAGCGCGACCGGGATCGGATCGTTCACAGCAAGGCGTTCCGCCGTCTCAAGCACAAGACACAGGTTTTCTTCGCCCCAACGGGAGACCACTATCGGACCCGACTGACCCACACGCTGGAGATGTCGCAGATTGCCCGGACGGTGGCCAAGGTGCTGCGTCTCAACGAGGAGCTCACTGAGGCGATTGCCCTCGGGCACGATCTGGGGCACACACCGTTCGGGCACGCGGGTGAGCGGGTGCTAAACGATTTGATGCCGGGTGGGTTCAGCCACTACGAGCAGAGCCTGCGGATCGTCGACGTCCTGGAGCAGGAGCGCCAGGGGCTGAACCTGACGTGGGAGGTCCGTGACGGCATTGCCAAGCACTCCAAGGGTAAGGACGGTGCGCCGCTCGGAATGGATCCGTCGCGGCGGTCCGCGACGCTCGAAGGGCAAGTGGCTCGTATCGCGGACATGATCGCCTATGTGAATCACGACATCGACGATGCGGTGCGGGCGGGGGTGCTGCATACCACCGATCTCCCGGTCGAGGCGATCCAGGTCTTGGGCCGTTCCTCTTCGGAGCGGATCGGCACCCTGGTGTCCGACATCGTGGAGCGGACATTGGACACCAGACCCGATGTCGAGTTGCGTATGAGTGACGGCGTGCTGAGCGCCCTGCTCGACCTGCGGGCGTTTCTGTTCCATGCGGTCTACGAGAATCAGGTGGCAATGTCTGAGTTCAGGAAGGCATCAGGCATTCTGGGCGGCCTGTGGGAGCGCGTACGGCAGGAGCCGGAGGTCTATCTCGATCTCCAGACGGTGCGGGAAGAGGGAATCGATGCTGCCACCCGTGATTTCCTGGCTGGCATGACCGACCGGTTCGCCGTGGGTCTCTACGAGGGGTTGTTCATTCCGAAGCCGTGGGCAAGGCCAACCCGACTTTAGGCAGTCCGTGGCATGACGTCGGCCCCATTCGACCGCCGATGCATCCTATCGGGGACCTCGCTCTGCGCTGTTCAGCGCGGTCGCATGCTTCCTCCTCGAGCAGGGCGGCACGATCTACACCTCCACGGCGGCCGTCGTCGTGACCCAGAATGGTGCCCCCGCCGGCGCCAACCGGCTCCAGTAACCGAGCGGCACAATGCCCGTGGCACGCGCGCACCCCAGCCCCCTGGGGGGTCGGCAACAGCCACGGGATGCCAGCCGGACGCGGGTATCCCGTTTCTCTTGTACCGTATCTTGTCTACCGGAGCGCGAACGAGGCCAATGCTATACTCTAGGAGTCTGTGGTGAAAGTCTCGCGTCGCACCGAGACGCGGGGGCTAGACATCTCCAGCTGTCACGAACACTCGTTTCAAGTGTCAAGATCTCAGCCTGAGGGGATGTCTGGTGCAGTGAGCCTTGACCTCCGCGCGGTCAAGGAACCGCGCGTCCATGTTCGACGAGATTTTTCGGCGGACTCGCTCAGTCGTGATGGTGACGACCATTACAGGGTGAGGGACGGAGTGACCCTTGACCTGGATGTCCGCAAGGACGGCGTGAAGGTTCGGCTTGTCGGCCGCCTCGACGCGGCGCTCGAACTCGGGTGTTGCCGTTGTCTTGAGCCGTTTCCCTTGGTCGTCGGTGTAAACGTCGACCTGTTGTATCTGCCGGCATCTGACAGCGCCGGCGCCGGCGACGTACGGATCGAGGAGGCGGATCTGCGCACGGCGTATTACCGGGACGATCGGATCGACCTGGGACTGCTGGTGGCGGAGCAGTTTCAGCTGGCGTTGCCGATGAAGCCGCTCTGTCGTACCGACTGCCGCGGGCTTTGTGCGGTGTGCGGCGGCAACCGGAACACGACGGCCTGTGAGTGCGTCGCGCGGTGGGACGACCCCAGGCTCGCCGTGCTGAAGGGCATGTTGGACCAGTAGGGCACGAACGTCCTCCTGCTGTCAGGAAAGCTGGACTGGCGACCTGGGACTGACTCTCTTCGGGGGTGAGGCGCCGGTTCGCTGGCAAGAGAGGACTCGACATCGATAATGGCTAATCCCAAGCGACGGCATTCCAAGTCCCGGACAGCAAAGCGGCGCACGCATCATAGCCTCGACCCGATCATGCTCGGCGAATGCGCGCAGTGTCACGAGCGAAAGCCGTCCCATCAGGTCTGTCCGCATTGTGGGTACTACCGAGGCCGCCAAGTCCGGCCGGTCAAGGAAGTCTAGTTCCAGGCGCCATTCATCAGCGGTGACCAGCAGTCAGCCCAGTCAGATACGAGTACGCCGGCCGCGTATCGCGGTCGATGCCACTGGAGGAGACTTCGCGCCGCGTAACATCGTCGACGGCGCGCTGGTGGCCGCTCGGCATCTGGAACTGGGTGTAATCCTGGTCGGAGCCAGCGAGTTGTTGCGGGACGAGCTGCGGCGGCACGACGATGCGGCCAATTTGGACGTCACGGTGGTCGACGCCCCGGACACGATCGGCATGCACGAGTCGCCTGCCGCCGCGTTGCGACATAAGCCACGCGCAGCGGTCCGGGTGGCGGCCGGCATCGTGGCCAAAGGGGATGCGGTAGCGCTCTTCAGCGCCGGGAACACCGGCGCGACGATGCTGGCGGCGCACCGGGCGTTCGGCCGCCTCGTCGGTGTGGATCGTCCCGCGCTGGCGACGACTATTCCGACGGCTGGGTGCGGTGCCGTGCTGCTGGATTCAGGAGCAAACGTCGAGTGTCGCGCGCCGCATCTTTTGCAGTTTGCGGCGATGGGTACAGCGTATGCGCGGGTCGTGCTGGGCGTGCAGGAGCCGAAGGTGGGGTTGCTGTCGATCGGCGAAGAGGAGACCAAGGGCAACGACCTCACGCGTGAGGCGCATCAGTTGCTTCGCGCCAGTCGGCTGCGTTTCATCGGCAATGTCGAGGCGCGCGATCTGTATAGCGGTCAGGCCGAGGTCGTCGTGTGTGATGGGTTCACCGGGAACATCGCGCTCAAGGTGAGCGAGGGGTTGGTCGAGGTCGTCGAAGGGTTTCTGCGGGATGAGCTCAACCGCACGTTCAGCACTCGCGTCGGATACCTGCTGTCCCGCCGGGCGTTCCGGCGGTTTCGCCGGCGGGTTGATTATTCTGAGGTTGGTGGCGCTCCACTGCTTGGATTGTCTGGTCTCTGCATCGTCGGGCATGGGCGCTCGTCGGTCAAAGCGGTACGGAACGCGGTGGCGATGGCCCATCGCTTTGCGACGGGGGAGATGCTTGCGGGGATCGCGAGCGAGCTCTCGACCGCGACGGTGATGCATGCGTAGTGGTCTGTTCAAAGAGACAGGAGGAGCCGGTCAGTCCGCCAAAGCCCTCGCGAAGGCGGGATGGCTTCGCTCCGTTCTCTGTCAGCTCGGGGTGGTCTTGGCGGAGCGACGGGTTGCGCTGGGTGCCAGCGTGCCTAGGCTACACCGATGATTGCACTGGTGTTTCCGGGCCAAGGGTCGCAGCGGGTCGGCATGGGCCGCGCGCTGGCGGATCGGTTTTCCGAGTGCCGGGAGACGTTCGCCCAAGCCGACGCGGCGCTCGGCATGTCAATCAGCCGTCTGTGCTTCGAGGGGCCGGCCGACCAGTTGACCTTGACCGAGCACACTCAGCCGGCGCTCGTTGCGGTGTCCACCGCCGCGGCGCGGGCGCTGACGGCACGCGGAATCCGGCCGGCGTTCCTCGCGGGGCACAGCCTCGGCGAGTACTCGGCGCACGTGGCCGCCGGAACGTTGTCGTTGGCCGATGCCCTGCGGACCGTCCGGAGCCGCGGCCGCTACATGCAGGAGGCGGTGCCGGTGGGCGAAGGCGCTATGGCGGCGGTGCTGGGACTGGACGAGACGTTGTTGGAGCAGGCCTGCGCAGAGGCGGCTCACGGGCAGATCGTGAGTCCGGCCAATCTCAACGCGCCCGGTCAGATCGTGATTGCTGGCGCGCAGGCGGCGGTGGAGCGAGCCGGTGAGCGCGCTATGGCGCTCGGCGCCAGACGAGTCGTACCGTTGAAGGTGAGCGCGCCATTTCACTGTGCCCTGATGCAGCCGGCCCAAGATCGCCTGGCGCGGGACCTGCGCGACTTGGTCGTGGCGGACCCGACGGTGCCTGTCGTGGCCAACTTGGACGCGGAGCCGAAACGCGATGGAGCAGCGTCAATCGCGGCGCTCGTGGGGCAGGTGACCGCGCCCGTTCGCTGGGAGCAGGTCGTGCGTCGCCTTGCATCGGAGGGCGTCGACACGTATGTTGAGGTAGGTGTGGGCTCGGTGCTGAGCGGGCTCATCCGGAAGATTGACCGGAGCGCTCGAGTTCTGTCCGTCGCGGATTCAGCCGACGTCGACAATGCGGTGTCGGTGCTGGCCTCTGCATAGCGGGACGGTCCGGTAGCGCGTCAATGCGACATGGACAGTCTGCGTGATCGCGTCGCGATCGTGACGGGAGCGTCACGAGGTATCGGTCGCGTCGTCGCGCGAGGCCTTGGCGCCGCTGGCTTCGCGGTCGTGGCCGCCGCACGCGAGCAACACGCCGAGGCGGCGGCCGCGGAGATTTGCAAGGCCGGAGGTCGGGCCGTCGCCGTCTCGGCGGACGTGACCGACCCCGGCCAGATCGACGCGATGGTGCGCACGGCGCTCGACGCGTTTGGCCGCATCGACGTGTTGGTGAACAATGCCGGTATTGCGCGCGACGGGCTGGCTCTTCGGATGACCCTGGCCGACTGGGAGAGCGTTGTCGCGACCAACTTGACCGCGGCGTTCACGTGTGCGCGGGCGGTGTTGCGCCCGATGCTGAAGCAGCGGAGCGGTCGCATCATCAGTGTCGGCTCCGTCGTTGGCCAGATGGGGAACGCGGGTCAGGTCAACTACGCGGCGTCCAAGGCGGGCCTGGTCGGGTTCTCGAAGGCGCTGGCGCGCGAGGTGGCAAGCCGGGGCATCACAGTGAATGTGGTGGCTCCAGGTATGATCGATACGGATATGATCGTGGACCTTGGCGAGTCTGCTCGCTCGGCGATGCTCGACCAGATTCCACTGGGTCGGTTGGGCACGGCCGACGAAGTCGCGGCGGCAGTCTGTTTCCTCGCGTCCGATGAGTCGGCGTATATTACGGGGCATGTGTTGGCGGTGAACGGTGGCATGTACATGTAGGAGGGCTTGAATGGGCGTTTCTGAGAAGGTAAAGAGCATCATCGTGGAGCAACTTGGCGTCGACGAGGAAGAAGTAACCTCGGACGCGTCCTTCGTGGATGATCTGGGGGCGGATTCCCTCGACACCGTGGAGTTGGTGATGGCGTTTGAGGAGGAATTCGGGCTCGAGATACCGGACGATGACGCCGAGAAGATTGCACGCGTCAAAGACGCGGTCACGTACATCGAGTCACACGCGAAGAAGTAGACTGAGCTTGCACCCTGAGAGTGACTGTGAGTAGGCGAGTCGTAGTCACAGGCGTGGGCCTGGTGTCGTCGCTCGGTGTTGGTACATCGGTGACGTGGGACGGGCTGTGTGCCGGACAGAGTGGGATCGGCCCGATTACACGCTTCGATACCGCGGAGTTCTCTGTGCGGATTGCGGCCGAGGTCCGGGGGTTCGACCCGCTGGTCTTCGTGCCCAAGAAAGACGTCAAGAAGATGGACGTCTTCATCCAGTACGCGATCGCCGCCGCCGAGTTCGCGCGCGACGATGCCGGGTTGGAGGTGACACCTGAGCTGGCGCCGCGGGTGGGCGTCTTCATTGCGTCCGGTATCGGTGGGTTCAGCACCATTGAGCGCGAGCATCGCAACTTGCTGGATGGTGGACCACGCAAGATCTCCCCATTCTTTATCCCGGCATCGATCATCAATCTGGCTGCCGGACACGTGTCGATTCGGTTGGGCGCCAAGGGGCCCAACTCGGCCACGTGCACCGCTTGCGCCGCTTCCGCGCATGCCGTGGGTGACGCCTTCGAGGCGATTCGCCGTGGAGCCGCCGATGTGATGGTGGCGGGTGGGTCGGAGGCGGCCATTACTCCGCTGGGGGTCGGTGGGTTCGCCGCCATGCGCGCGCTCTCGACCCGCAATGACGAGCCCACGCGGGCCTGCCGGCCGTTCGATCGCGAGCGGGACGGGTTCATCATTGGTGAGGGCGCTGGCGTCGTCGTGCTCGAAGAGCACGACCGGGCCATCAGCCGGGGCGCCACCGTCTATGCAGAGATGGTGGGATATGGGATGTCGGCGGACGCCTTCCACATGACCGCACCGGCCCAGGACGGCGCGGGTGCGCTGCGGGTTATGCGCGCCGCGATCGACCAGGCCGGTATCACACCGGATCAGGTGGACTACATCAACGCGCACGGCACGTCGACGCCGTTCAACGACCGCATTGAGACACTGGCGATCAAGCGGTGCTTCGGTGACCACGCACGCCGCCTGGCGATCTCGTCCACCAAGTCGATGATCGGGCACACGCTGGGAGCGGCTGGTGGTCTCGAGGCTGGAATCACCGCATTGACCGTGCGTGACCAGCGGATTGCCCCGACCGTGAACCTCGAGAACCCAGACCCGGACTGCGACCTAGATTACGTACCCGGCGTCAAACGGTCCGCGGCGATCACCTACGCCCTGTCGAACTCATTCGGGTTCGGGGGCACCAACGCGGCCTTGCTATTCAAGCGCTACGACGGGTAAGCGGTTCGGATTAGACGTTTGTTAACTAATTTTCCGGCGCGCGGCGTCCGGGTGACAAGGTGCAACGATAGAGTGTACCGGCAGTATTCGACTGAGGAGCAACACCGCCTGGCTGGATACCCCGCGCGGAAAATGTCCAGGAGCGTCTGATTCGTGGCGCTAAGCCCAGTGGCACGCCGGCCGACACTAGAGGACTCAATGAAGATTGCCGTCTGCGTCAAACAGGTCGTAACGCGCGAGTGGCCCCTGCGTGTCGATGACGCCCGGACCTGGGTGCAAGACCGTGACGCCAGTTTCGAGATGAACGAGCCCGACGCCTACGCGCTCGAAGAGGCGTTACGGCTCAAGGAGCAGCATGGCGGCGAGGTGGTCGTCTGCTCGGCCGGGCCGGCCCGGGTGGCCCAGGTCATTCGCGAGGCGCTGGCGCGGGGAGCGGATCGGGCGATCCTAGTCGAGAGCGACGCACTGGCTGCGGCCGATGGCGGCCTGGTGGCCGAGGCCCTGGCGGCGGCGATCCGGGAGGAGGCATTCGACCTCGTGCTGACAGGGCTCCAGTCCGATGACCAGGGCTTCGCACAGACCGGCGTGGTACTGGCCGAGTTGCTGGGAATTCCGCACGCGACCATCATCATGGAGGTCCAGGTCGTCGAGGGAGGGCTGCGCGTGAAGCGCGAGCTTGAGGGCGGCTGGTTCCAGTGGGTCTCGATGCCGGCACCGGCGCTGCTGACAATCCAGAGTGGGATCAATCAGCTGCGATACGCCACCTTGCGGGGGATCATGGCGGCCAAGAAGAAAGAGGTCCGGGTGGTGGAGCCGCCGGTGGACCTGGCGCCGCATCACGAAATCCTTGAGTTGTATGTGCCGGAGAAGGGGAAACACACACGGTTGATTGAGGGGGCACCGGCCGAGGCGGCCACAGAGCTGGTCCGGGTGCTCCGCGAGGAAGCCAGGGTGATCTGACGGATTGGCCAAGTCGTAGCTGTGGGTCTTTAGATCTTCGGATCGAGCGCCATAGCCTGAAGCCGTAGAGCGAACCGTATGATCCTAGTCATCGCTGAACAACGAGACGGAATACTGCACAAGGCGAGCTGGGAGCCGATCGTGGCTGCACAGCAAACCCACCAGCCGGTCCAGGTGGCGGTGGCCGGGGTCTCGCTCGCGTCTGTCGCGGGCGAGCTGGCGGCGGCCGATGTCGAGGCGGTGCTGACCATCGAGCATCCCGCGCTAGAGTCTTACACCCCGGATGGGTTCGTCGCCGCGTTCGCCGATGTGGTCACCGGTACGCAGCCTGACCTGGTGTTCCTGCCACACACGTATCAGACGCGAGAGTTCGCGCCAAAGCTCGCATCACGTCTCGGGGGAGCGCTTATCACCGACTGCATTGCGGTCAAGCATCGAGACGATCGGCTCGCCTTTGTCAGACCAATGTTTCAGGGCAAGTTCGTGGCCGATGTCGCGCCGACTGGGTCGGCACCGCACTTCGCCAGCTTCCAGATCGGCGCGTTTCGTCCAGATGCGGTTACGCGGGGCGAGACGGCCGCCGACATCAGGGCGGTCGACTGTGCGCTCGATGCCGGGGCGATCCGTCAGACGGTGGAGCCGCCATTCAAGGAAGCCAAGCAGGCGGTCGATTTGACGCAGGCGGAGCGCATCGTGGCGGTGGGCCGCGGTGTCAAGGCGCAGGAGCACATCGCGCTGGTCGAGACCCTGGCTGCAGCGCTCGGCGCGGAGGTTGCGGCGTCACGGCCGATTTGCGACTCCGGGTGGCTCCCGATGGACCGTCAGATCGGCAGCTCAGGCCAGACCGTGACGCCCAAACTCTACGTGGCCCTTGGGATCTCGGGTGCCATTCAGCACCTCGTCGGCATGAAGGGCTCACGTACTATCGTGGCGATCAATAAAGACGCCGAAGCACCCATCTTCGAGGTGGCCGACTTCGGGATCGTGGGCGACCTGTTCGAGGTCGTGCCCGCCCTCGTCGCCGCCCTCGGGGCTGACTGAGGAGGTTCGTCTGGTGCGGGAAACCTTCGATGTCGACGTCCTGATCGTCGGTGGTGGGCCTGCCGGGCTCTCGGCCGCGCTCAGGCTGGCCGCGCTGCAACGGCGCGACGGTGGTGAGCCCCTCGCAGTGTCCGTGCTGGAGAAGTCGCGGCAAAGCGGCTCACACAGCCTCTCCGGGGCGGTGCTCGACACGGCCGGGCTCGACGAGTTGTTGCCGGACTGGAAGACACGCGGGGCGCCGGTCGAGACCGCTGTGTTGGATGACCGATTCTACTTCTTGACCGAGCGGTTCGAGGCACGCTTTCCCTTCACACCACGGCCCCTTCGTAACCATGGCAACTACATTATTTCGCTGAACCGTTTCGTACGCTGGCTATCGGAGCAGGCCGAGGCTGAGGGCATTGACATCTTCTCAGGGTTCGCCGGTACCGAAGTGCTCTACGAGGGGAACCGCGTCGTCGGTGTGCGTACCGGTGATCGGGGGCTCGACAGGCACGGGGAGCGGAAGGGGACCTTCGAACCCGGCGTCGACATCAAGGCGTCCGTCACGATTTTCGCTGACGGCGTGCGCGGCAACCTCACCAAGACACTCATCCAGAAGCTTAACCTCGAGGGTCTGACACCGCAGACCTACGCGATCGGGTTCAAAGAGCTCTGGGAGATCCCACCCGACCGGGTCCCGCCCGGCCGCGTGGTGCATACGGCGGGCTACCCCTTGCGGAACGCGAATGGTGCGGGCGGGGGGTTCATCTACGCCCTTCCCGAGGGGCGGCTCGCGATCGGATTGGTGGTCGGGCTCGACTATCGGGACCCCTTGTTCGACCCGCACATGGCCTTTCAGCGGTTCAAGCAACATCCCCTTGTCTCGACGATGCTGACCGGCGGTCAGATGATCCGATATGGCGCGAAAGCGCTACCCAACGGGGGGTGGCACGCCATTCCGCGATGTCACGTCGATGGCGCCCTGATCGTGGGGGACGCGGCCGGCTTCATGAACGCGGAGCGGCTCAAAGGGATACATCTGGCGATGAAGAGCGGGATGTGCGCCGCCGACACCGTCTTCGGCGCGGTGCGCGCCGGTGACGTTTCGGCGTCGAAGCTTGCGATGTTCCAGCAGCTGATCAACGCCGGGAGTCTGCGGCGTGAGCTGTATCCTGTGCGGAATGTCCACCAGGCGTTCGTAGGCGCCGGGTTCTTCGCGGGCGCTGCGTGCTCCCAGCTGGTACCGCTGACCGGGGGGTGGTGGCCTCGGGGCCTGCTGTCGAGCGAAGCTGGTCACGAGCGGATGGCGCGTCTGGCTCGTTACTACCGCACCGAGCGTCCAGACCCAGACGGCACGAGCAATGCGGTGAAGGTCGATCGTACGGTGACCTTCGACAAGCTCACCAACGTGCACTACTCCGGCACGCGTCACGATGAGGACCAGCCGGTGCATCTACACGTGGCGGACACCGACGTCTGCCGTACCCGGTGCCGCGAGGAGTATGGTAACCCGTGTGTGCGTTTCTGCCCGGCGAACGTCTACGAGATGGTCAGTGACGGCAACGGCCCAGGCGACGGGCGCCGCCTGCAGATCAACCCGTCGAACTGCGTCCACTGCAAGACGTGCGACATCATGGACCCGTATCAGATCATCACTTGGGTGCCGCCCGAGGGCGGGGGCGGACCCGAATACGAAGGGTTGTAGGATGCACGGCGCTCAAGAAGTCAGGCGCCGTCGATTCGGGATTCGAGCCGCGGTCGGGTGCGAGTGAGCCGTGGTGAGCGACGTGGCGCTTACGCGGTGGCAGCTGGCGCAGGCGGCGATTATTGCCGGGGTCGGGGCGCCAGTCCTCGGGGCGTTGTGCCGCACGGTGCGGTGGCGGGTCGAGGGGACGGAACACTACGACGCCATCGTAGCGCAGGGTCGGCAGCCTATTTTCGCCTTCTGGCACGGGCGCATCCTCTCGGCGACCTATTACTGGCGCGACCGCGGTATCGTCGTCATGACGAGCCGGAACTTCGATGGCGAGTGGATCGCCCGGATCATCCGGCGCTTCGGATATAGCACGGCCAGGGGGTCGACCTCGCGCGGTGCTCGGCGTGCGCTCATTCAACTCAAACGGGACGTGACCGCCGGGCGCGCGGCAGCGTTCACGGTCGATGGCCCACGTGGCCCAGCGTTTCGCGTACAGCCCGGAGCGGTGTGGCTCGCTGGTGTGACCGGGCACCCGATCCTGCCGTTTCACATCGAGGCGGACCGCTTCTGGTCGGCCGGTAGCTGGGACCGCACTCAGGTTCCGCGCCCCTTCAGTGCCGTGGCGGTGTCGATCGGTGCGCCGTTCGAGGTGCCAGACCCGTCGGGAGACGGGGTCATAGAGGAACGCC
>Ga0302123_10000599_pt1 | contig 28097 bp, 28 predicted proteins | sample CB21_321_MG_FD_203109 | JGI IMG/M metagenome (GOLD analysis project Ga0302123, IMG submission 203109) | Marine microbial communities from Western Arctic Ocean, Canada - CB21_32.1 | ecosystem: Environmental > Aquatic > Marine > Oceanic | place: Canada: Western Arctic Ocean | collected 2017-09-28 | reverse complement strand
TACTCATTGCTGTCCCTTGATTGTCACTATACTTCAGCAACTCGCGAGGAGAGCGCCGCGTCCCACCGTAATCAGTTGGACACCGTGCCAGTCTTGGCGCGACGCGAGGCTCTCCTCGCGAGCTGCCAGGCCCAGACAAGACTCAGGCCGGCGGCTGCGGCTCCACCCACGGCGTCAGCGATCAGATCAGAAAGTTCGGCCGTGCGCCCGGGCACGAAGCGTTGATGCACCTCGTCAGTGACCCCGTAGAGAGTCGCCAGCAACACCGCCAGCCAGGCGACATCGACCCGCACCCGATGCCAGCGCGCCCCGGCCAGCCCTCGCAGGAGCAGGGCGGCAAGCACGCCGTAGGCGACCGCATGCGTCACGCCGTCATCTTCGAAGACGCCGGGCACCCGTGGAAGCTGCGACATCGAGGACAGGCCGAAGATGAGCCCCATCATCGCCCATGCCGGACCCCAGACCCGCACCCGACGCGTCATGACGAACAATCGAGCAGGGTGCTCGAGCACTCGCAGCCACGCGGAACCCGAGATCCAGGAACCCGCCTTGCCACCCACGGCGGATGAGAGGGCCGGATCGACGACACGCCCTGACCCTGCACCCCAGAGCTCGGATTCCGGACACCGAGGTAAGTACGAATCACAGCGGGAACGGAAAGAATACCCAGCCAAACACGACCGCCGTGGCCACAAAGCCCGCGAACAGGATGCCTCCCATCCTCGCCTGGTCTGCCGGCTCGTCCTTCATGAGCACCGCAAAAATCAGCGACACCAAGCCCGCAAACAGCAACATCGCGAAGAAGTGACTTTGCATCTTTTCTAAACGAGGCTACGCCCCGCCCCCCCGCGCGCGCTTCGCGGGGACCCCAACGCCACACGCCGCGCCCGCGAGGCGCGCCTTGGACGCCCTTGTGTCTTGGTCATTTCCGGCCGATCGCCACGTCGTAGGCGTCGAGGCAGACCAGCATGTTCAGCAGACCGGACACGATGGTGAACGTGTTGCCATACTCGAATGTTGCGGCCACGCTGCGTCCCTCGCCAAATCCGGCCATACGGGCAATCAGATACGGCAGCCCATTTCCGACGTCCGCGAACGCCGTCAGCAGGACCAGTGGCTGCCCCGTATCGAACGGAGGCAAGCGACCTTCGAACCACAATCCGATGGCGAACATCACGGGAAGCGCAACCAGAAAGATGAGGCCCTTCTGGCGCCGGCCGAGCCAGAGATGGCCGCCGCCTGGAATCAACCAGGCGAGCGCGGCGGCGGCCAACGCCAAACCGGCATCCGGAGCGGCTGCCAGCCTGGGCGGCGTCGCCGCTACGCGATCGCGCCGCGACTCGCTAGACTTACGACCCATGTCACTCCCGCTCCCAGCGGCACCGCTGCCGCGGCCCGTACACCATCGGCGAACGGCAGCCATCCCACCGCCTCAATCAGCCAAGTCGCGCCGGTCGGAACCGCCGACGCCAGCACCATCGTCCGGAGCGCCCACGACGCCGTCCGCGCAGTGCCGCGGCCGGCACGACGTGGAATTCCGGCCAAGAACGCGCCGACCGCAGCCCCCAGATACAGACCGGCACACCGAGCACACACCGGCATCTGCACACCCCAGAGTCGGAACGACCGGTCAGGCCGCTGGTGACAGATCACGCTGCCAGCCAGATACGCACCGGCCGACACCGCCCACACCGCGCGTCCCCCGGTCTCATGAGCCAGCAGGAAGGGCACCAGCACGAGCATCAACACCCAGGCCAGGGTGGCGCACAAAACGCCTCGCGCCAGCCATCCACGCGCCCAGACAGCTCCGGTTGGCATTGTCACAACGCGTCGAAGTGGGTGAGCCGCTTGAACTCGGCGAACCGGTCACGCAGATCGTCGAGTGTCAGCCGTAGGAGCCGATCCAGCCCAAAAGCCTCAACCGAATAGGACGCCAGCGCGCTGCCCGCGATAATCGCGCGAGCCACGACCGTGTCGGTGATTTCACCGGCTGAGGCCAGAAACCCCATGAATCCGCCGGCAAAGGTGTCCCCGGCCCCGGTCGGGTCCAACACCTCCTCGAGTGGCATAGCCGGCAAGGCGAAGAACCCTTGGTCGCGCGTCACGAGGACGCCGTGTTCGCCGCGCTTGATGACCAGTAGCGCCGGCCCCATCCGCTGAATGGCCCGCGCGGCCTTCACGAGATTCGACTCACCGCTCAACGCGCGGGCCTCCTCGTCGTTGATCACCAGCGCGTCGACCCGCTCGAGTACCTTTCGGAGCTCACCCGGCGTACCGTCAATCCAGTAGTTCATCGTATCGGCGGCCACGAACCGCGGCGCGTGCACTTGGTCGAGCACCTCCAGCTGTAACGCCGGGTGGATGTTCGCGAGGAACACGAATGGCGTGGACCGGTAGCTCTCCGGCAAGACAGGACGGAACTGGTCAAACACGTTCAGATGGGTATAAATCGTCTCGCGACTGTTGAAATCGACGCTGTACTCACCTTTCCAGCGGAAGGTTTCGCCGGGCATGTGCTGCAACCCACCGAGATCGATTCGACGGCCGGAGAAGACCCGCATCTGCTCCTCCGTGAAGTCGTCGCCGACGACCGCCACCAGACGAACGTCGGTGAAGAAGGATGCCGCGACACTGAAATAGGTAGCCGCTCCACCGACCACTCGCGACGCTTCGCCAAATGGTGTTTTGATAGAATCGAAGGCGACGGACCCGACGGTAAGGATGGGATGCACGGTAATGTTCTTTCGACGCTTGGCTTCAGGCTCGGCTGCCGAACGCCGGCCTGTCGTCTGACTTCCGACAACCTTCCAGGGTTCTTGAGGTCGCGGCAAAGCCCTCCGGCTCGACCTGCCTCCTGAACGCCTGGGAGCACTCTACGCCTTCACGTATTTGCCGATGATCGGCGCCAGATCGCGCTTGACGTCTGACGGAATCAGACCCGGCTGGGTAATGATAGCCGAGCCGAGCGCCGTGGCGCACTCGCACGCGCGCTCGACCGGTAGCCGGGCGACAGCGCCGGCCACGACTCCTTGCGCCATTACGGCGTTCTGTGTGAGCGTGGCGATAACCATGTCAACGGTCACGGCGTCGTGCCCTGCGTGCCAGCAGTCGTAGTCGGTCACCAGCGCCAGCGTCGTGTAACAGATCTCGGCTTCCCGCGCGAGCTTCGCCTCCTGCAGATTGGTCATCCCGATGACGTCCATCCCCCACGAGCGATACACCGTCGACTCGGCCAATGTCGAAAACTGCGGCCCCTCCATGCACACGTATGTGCCGCCACGATGAACGCGCGCGCCGGCACCGGTAGCCGCATCGAACGCGATGCCACTCAGCACCGGGCAGAACGGGTGCGCAAACCCGACATGCGCCACGATCCCGCCGCCAAAGAAGGTACTGATCCGCTCCCTGGTGCGGTCCAGAAACTGATCCGGAATGACGATGTCGAGCGGTCGGTATTCCTCCTGCAAACTGCCGACCGCGCTTGCCGACAAAATCCAGTCAACGCCGAGCGTCTTGAAGCCAAAGATGTTGGCGCGAAAATTCAGCTCCGACGGCATCAACGTATGGCCCTTTCCGTGGCGGGCAAGAAACGCCACACGCCGGTCATTAAGCGTGCCAACGATGTAGGGGGACGAGGGGGCACCGAACGGCGTGGTCACCCGCAGTTCCTCACGGTCCGTCAACGCGTCCATTGCGTACAGACCGCTGCCGCCGATCACCCCGATCCGGATATCCGTGTGCTTGCTCATCACGCGCCCCGTCCTGTGGAATCCGCCAACGCCGGGCTCTCCAACAGCTCCACCAGGACGCCGTGAGCGGCGGACGGATGGATGAAGGCAACCAAACGCCCGCCCGCGCCCATGCGCGGCTCCTCGTCGATGAGGCGGACGCCACGTGCCTTGAGCCTGGCAAGCACGGCTACGATGTCGTCGACGCGGAGGGTCAGGTGGTGCAAGCCTGGACCTCGCCGCTCGATCGAGCGCGCGATCGGCGACTGCGGGGATGTGGCCTCGAGCAGCTCCAGAGTGGCTGGTCCGGCCGACACGAACTGCGCGCGCACGTGCTGTGAGGCCACCTCCTCCACCACACCCTCGAGCTCCAACCCCAGCGCATCTCGATAGAAGACCAGTGCCGTGTCCAGATCCCGGACCGCGATGCCGATGTGCTCGAGAACCCCTGTCAGCGGCTCCGCATCGTCCGTACGGTTCGCACCGCGCGGAGATCGGAGCGCCTGGTCCATGACCGCCTCGGCGGCCGTGTACGGGTCCATCTCCGCGCCAGCAACCTGATCGACCAACTGGTCGAAAGCGCCGGGCTCGAGCACCCTGTGCTCGGCATGCTCCAGGAAGCCGTCCGACGCCAGTTGCCGAATCCGACCACAGACACGCGCCTGTCGTCGCCGCCCGGCCACCCCGTCGGCGCGAGCACGAAACCGGTCGACGGTATCCACGACGTCGTCGACGCCAATGCCATCCGTCGCACAGGTCTGGAGCACCGGGGGCTGCCAGTCGTCTGGGCCGTACTCGTTAAGCCCTAGCATGGTCTTGATCTCCGAGACCGCTCGGTCGGCACCGTTGTGGTCCGCCTTGTTCACGACGAACAGGTCGGCGATCTCCATGACGCCAGCCTTCAGGGCCTGCACTCCGTCTCCGGACCCCGGCATGGCCACGACGACAGACATGTCGGCCGTGCGCGAAATCTCGATCTCAGCCTGCCCGACACCGACCGTTTCGATGACGATCACATCGAAGCCGCCGGCGTCCAAAATGACCGCCGCGTCAGCGGTCGCACGCGACAATCCCCCCAGCTGACCGCGCGTCGCCATGCTCCGCACGAACACGCCTGGGTCCAAGGCGTGTGTCTGCATCCGCACCCGATCGCCCAGTATCGCGCCGCCGCTGAACGGGCTGGTTGGGTCCACCGCCAGCACACCCACCGTGCGCCCCCGCGACCGTAGCACCGTCATGATCCGATCGACCAGGGTGCTCTTCCCCACACCCGGTGCGCCGGTCACCCCGACCAGATACGCTCGGCCGCTTCGATGGTAGATCCCTTTGATGAGCGCCGCGGCCGACGAGCCCTCGGCCTCCACGACCGTGATGGCCATCGCGATCGCCCGTCGGTCACCATCGAGAACTCCTCGGGTCAGCTGGTGCGCGTAGGCGTTCATGCAGTTGGGTCCAGATACTGTCTGGCGATGACCAGCCGTTGGATCTCGCTCGTACCCTCGCCGATCGTCGTCAGCTTCACATCGCGGAAGAACTTCTCGGCAGGGTAGTCCTTAACGAATCCGTAACCACCATGAATCTGGCCCCCGTCCTCGGCAACCCGCACGGCTGTTTCACTTGAGAATAACTTGGCCATCGCCGACTCGCGGGTGGTCACGCGGCCCTTATTCTTGAGATACGCGGCGCGGTAGGTCAACCATCGCGCCGCCTCGATCCGGGTCGCCAGCATCGCTCCCAGCCTGCGGCTCGGTCAGCGCCAAGGCGCCGAGATGCCGGCCCCACGCCAGCAGCGTGAGATACCGGTCGCGCTGGGCGTCTGTCCCGAACATGTAGATATGCGCGGCCGCCAACCCATTGTGCGCCGAGACCGATAACGCGATCGAGGGATCGACGCGGGCCAGCTCCTCGATACAAATGCAGTAGTCGACTGCCCCCATAGTGGCCCCGCCGTGGCGCTCAGGAAATTGGATGCCCATCAGCCCGAGGTCGGCAAACTTGGGCACCAACTCGAGCGAGAAGCGCTGGGCCTCGTCCCACTCCAGGGTGTGAGGCGCCATCTCGGCTTCGGCGAACTCGCGAACGGTCTGACGGAGGAGACGTTGCTCGTCGGTGGGCCGCAGGTCATCGGATGCGGGCCATTTTAACACACGGCCCCTACCGGCTCGACTGCACCTGGACATCAACCACGGACTGCTAGACTGGTGCCATGCGATCTGTCCTCGTCACTCTGTGGCTGCTGGCCGCGATGCTGTGCGCCGCGGCGCCAGCCGACGCCGACCTGACCGCCTTCGTGGGCGCGAACGCGACCCCTTCCAACCGCCCGGTTCGGGGGTTCGCCGCCGGGCTCTCGTTGCTGGTCGTCGGCTTCGAGTTCGAGTACTCGGATACGGCGGCCGACGAAATGGCCGGCGCGCCAGGACTCCGTACAGGGACGTTCAACCTCCTGCTCCAGACGCCGTTCGGTGTCGCCGGTCTGCAGTTCTACGGCACGGCCGGTGTGGGGATCTACCAGGAACACGGGGGTGGTCTCAAGGAGACCAACGCCGCCGCGAATGTTGGCGGCGGCGTCAAGATCGCCGTTGCCGGGCCGATCCGGATGCGGTTGGATTACCGGGTCTTCATACTTCGAGGCTCACCCCAGCACGAACGACATCAGCGGCTCTACGCCGGGCTCAATCTAGGGTTTTGAGATGCTCGGCTCCCCTGCGGCATCCTGCCCTCGACGTGCGCGGACGAGCGCTCGAGTCGGCCGCCAACCGACGTTCCGTGCAAGCCTCGTCCATGCGCTGGGCAGACACGGTCTGCGCACTGCCACGTACGGACCCCCACCACACACTCGGCGACGGTCCACCGGCCGGAACTGGTCTGGCGGGGTACGCAACCACGGCCAGGATCGCGACCGGGCGTACTCCGCGGCACGGTGCGCGCCCGGTCGTGATGAGTCGTGGCGGTCCTGACGGGTAGCTAGAATTCCATGACGAGGTTCAGGTTGGCCTGGGCCTGGCCACCACCCGTCAGCGCGCCCTGATAGGCGCCGAACAGTTCCCTTACCTCGTCACCGTTGCCAGGCGGCCCCCCCTCCACTTCGTCGGCCAGCACCTTTGCCACCGCGTAGTTGGCACCGGATATGACCGGATCGACGAACCAGTAATACACCACGAAGTTGTTTGGACCGGGCTCCACGGCGCGATAGACCTTGAAGCCGGCCGCCATCCGTCTGTATTCGGCGTTGCTGCTCCCAGCGAGCCCCTCGCCGTATGCACGCATCACGCGCTCAAAATCGGCAGCCTTCGATGGGTCGACGACATTCGTCATCATGGCGGTGCTGCCACTAAACGTCGTGACAGGTTGGGCTGCTGCTTCGGACCGCGAAGCAAACGACGAGCCCAGCACCGCGCCGACGACAAGCGCCAAAGTGATAGCCACACCCACCAAGAGCCGGCCGCTTCGAGATCGATTATTCAAGATCGTCCGCATGTGCTCCTCCTTCGTGCCAACGTCGCTGTCAAGAGTTAGTCACTTTACTGCAACCCCTCATTTTAACCAAACACTTCCGCGCACTCGCCTCCAGAGGTTCGACTCCCTGGCCACTGCTCGCGACCAGACAACAGGCGTCACGTGTTGCGGAACAGGGCCGTCCGCGAACGCCCCGGCGCAGGAAGGCCAGGGCTGCGACGAACCTGGCGGAGTGAAGGCGCTATCGCTCAAGCGTATCAGGATCGGCCAGCGCCCGCGGCGTCACGCCGGCATGTTCCACGGGTATGCCATGCCGGAATGGGCGCCCCCCCAGGCTCGACTCACACCACGGGCCGCTAGAATTCCATCACGAGGGTCATGTTGACCTGCTGCTGGCCTCCGCCCTCGAGCGAACCGATATAGGCCTCGTACAGCTCCTGCACCTCAACACCGTTGCCAGGCGGCCCTGGCTGCACCTCATCGTTGAGCACCGGAGTCACCGCGTAGTTGGCGCCAGACACGACGTGGTCGACAATCCACAGGTAGAGCACCGTGTTGTTCAGACCAGGCTCGGCTGCGCGAAAGACCTTCAAGCCGGCCCCCATCTGGTTGGATTCAGCGTTGTCACTCCCGGAGAGGCCCGCGCTGTAGGCCCGCATGACGCGCTCGAAATCGGCCGTCTGCGCCGGGGCAACAAAGTTCATCAGAACAGCAGATTCGCCACTGAACGTCACGGAGGGCTGGGCCAACGCATCGGTCCGGGTGGCCAACGAGGTTCCCAGCACGACGCCGACGACCAGCGCCGCAATGGTTGCCGTACTCACCCAAGCCGGGCCCTTCCACGATTGATCGGTCACGATCGTCCGCATGCTTCTACCACTCGGCTGGCCACAGGCAGCCCCCGCACCAGTCCGCCGAACAAACCTTGCGTCCCTCCGGAGCCATATTTCGCCCCCGGTTGCCATTCACGACCCGACAACGGGACTCAGGTTCAAGAGAATCTGGCCGTCCGCGAATGACTCGGCGTAGGACTCATACAACGCCTGCACCTCGGTCGGAAACGCCTCGTTCAAGATCTGGGGCACCCAGTAATCGGCCCCAACCACGACCGGATCGAGGATTGACAGGTACAACACGACGCCCCCGTCAAGAGGCTCCGTGGCCTTGTAGAGCTTCCACGTGGCCGCTTGTCGTCTCCGATCTATGCTCTCGCTGTTGTTGAGCGCGTCACCCACTCGCCTCATGGTGCGCTCGAACCGGGTGACCTGATTGGACTTGACGTAGTTGAGCACCATGCCCGTGCTCCCGCTGAACACCCGGGTCTTCTGCTGGCCCGCAGTCGCGCGCGGTGTCGCGCCCCAGATGACACCGATCGCGAACGCCGCCGCGGTCAGCACCGCCGCGCCTGCGCGCCGTCGTACCAGACCGGTTACTCGCATACCCATTGCCACCCAAATCCCCGCTCCGAAATCGACAGTAGGTGTCGAAGCCCTCCGCCTCTCCTGCCTTCTAAATTCTAGAGCTCGTGTCCCAGACGGAGACGCTAGACGAACACCCGCATCACCTCGTTGGCCAACAGCATCCCGTCCCGTGTCAGCCGCAGCCGATGCCGCTCGCGCACGAGAATCCCGTCCGCCACGAACGGGGCCAGCTCGCCACCCCACCGGGCCCACACATTCACATCGAATCGTCGCTCGACCGCCGTCAGGTCGACACCGTCAGACAGACGGAGCCCGAGAAATAACGTATCGGCCAGACGCTCTTCGGCCGACAGAGTCCGGCAGCTGGCGACGGGGCTCATCCCGTCCCTCAGGTGGTCGATGTAGCGGCCGATCTCGCTCACGTTGTGCCACCGCCGACCGTCTCGGGTCGAGTGCGCGCCGCACCCGAACCCCACCCACGCGCCATCGGACCAATACTTGAGATTGTGACGGGACCGCCGCCCCGGCAGGGCCACATTCGAAATCTCGTATTGCCGGTAGCCCGCCGCGCCGAGGCGGTCGAGACCCGTGTGATACATCTCGGCCGCGGTATCGTCCGGCGCCTGGAACCACTCCTTCCTCGCCATCTCCTCTTTCAACGGCGCGTTGGGATACAACTCAAGCAGATACAGTGACGCGTGGTCGGGGCCAAGATCGACGAGCGTCTCGACCGATTCGATCCAGTGCGGCACGGTCTGCGCTGGCAGCCAAGCCATGAGGTCGATGCTGATGTCGTCGAAGCCAGCGGCCCGCGCCAGATGGAAGGCCTCGATCGCCCGGTCCACCGTGTGGATCCGCCCGAGACGGCGCAACTCCTCGTCCCGAAACGACTGGACACCCAGACTGAGACGAGTCACGCCAGCCGCGCGATATCCGTCCAACCGCTCACGCGACGCGGTCTCCGGATTCATCTCCAGTGTCACCTCCGCCGCTGGATCGACATCGAAGCTCGACCGGCACCGCGTGATGAGGCCGCACACCTCGGACGGCTCGAGCACCGACGGCGTGCCGCCACCAAAGAACACCGAGTCGGCCTGCCCCCCGTCCTCGTAAGACGCGATCTCCAGGCTCAACGCGTCGAGATACCGCCGCTTCAGACCAGCGTCGAGCAACCCACGGTTGAAGTTGCAGTAGTTGCAGATCGCTTCACAGAACGGAATGTGGAGATACAGCCCCAGTGGTCCGCGGCGCCGGTCGCATCCAGTTGGACTTTCGCCGCGGCCTGCAACGGCGAACAGCGAGGCTCCCGCCGCGTCGAGCCGTGACGCCACTACCCGCCCGCCTTGCCCCCGGTCCAACCGAGGTCGGTCTTGCCCCGTTTCAGCTGGGCCCGAGCGCGTACCGACGTACGAGTAGGGAGCTTGCGCCGGGGCTGGTTCCTCCAGGCGCTATGCAGCTCCGTGCTGGTCGGAGCGCCCTCCACGAAGTCTCGATAATCGGGTCCGCTGTACTCGAGGAACTCGCACATCTCACGCAGTCGGGAGTACATCCTGAACCCGACGCGCACCAGGAGTGAATCCAACTCCTCTGGGTCCGGGGTGGCCTCGTAGTTTGACGTAAAGATGGTCGGGCGGCGGTCGTTGTAGCGGGTGTTGACGATGAGGTTCATCGTCTCCTCCACCCAGTCGGTCGGACGCTCGGCACCCAGGTCGTCCAGCACCAGCAACTCCGCCTCCATCACCGGACGGAGAATGTCGACCTCCGAGGTCCGGGTCACCGGGTTGTACGTGGTGCGGATCGTGCTCAGCAAGTGGCGGGTATCGTAGTACAGCCCTCGGACGCCCTTCTCGAGCACCACCTGGCGAAGGACCGCGACCGCGATGTGGGTCTTCCCGATCCCAGGTGGGCCGATCAGCAGCAGCCCCTTATCGACCACCGGGAACGCATCGATGAACCGGCGCGCCCGGTCGACCGCACGCACAAGCTGCCCGTTTTCGTAGGTAAGGAAGGACTCAAGGTCGCAGGCCCTATACCGTGGCGGGATCTGCGCGCCGGTCAGCATCGTCTGCGCCACGCCTTGACGCCAGCACACGCACCGTTCGACACGGGACGCGTCGTCCTTCGGAATCCTGCGCCAGCCGGTGTCGTGACAATGTGGACAAGACATGATGGGCAACCGCGACGGCCGGCTCGTTGTCAGTCTGACACTTCGCCCGGCGCGCTCCGGTCAGTACGAACCAAACCGGTCGGCGACGATTTTACCAGGGCGGTGCCCAATCGTTGCTCCCAATCGCCGAGACCGCGGGCGAGCTCGCGCTTGGCGTAGGCCATGAACTCGTTCACCTCACCTTGCATGCGATCCATCTTAGTGCGCATGTTCAAGATGATCTCGACTCCAGCCAGATTCACCCCCAGCTCGCGCGTCAGCGTGAGGATGGTCTCCAACTGCTCCAGGTCGGCGTCCGAATACAACCGCGTATTGCCATCAGTCCGCGACGGCTTGAGCAACCCTTCGCGTTCGTAGAGCCGTAGCGTTTGCGGATGGATGTCATAGCGCCGAGCCACCGTGCTGATCATGTAGGACGCTGGGCCGGTTCCCTTACCTGGCATTGCCGCTCGCTTTCTCGCGGTACCGTCGCGACGACCTCACCGAACATCCCGGTCATAACAAGAGTGGCACGATCACCACGCGGCGATCACGATACGAGCCCAGTTCGCACGTCCTCGGGGTGCAGCCGCCGGAATTCACGCATCAGATCCTTCGAGCGCTCATCGAGCACTCGCGGCAACACGATCCGGACCTCGACCATCAAGTCCCCGGGCGGGCCGCCCCGTGGTGACGGCGCCCCTCGACCCCGCAACCGGAACCGCTGACCGGACTGCGTGCCCGGCGGGATCCGCACGTTGGTCGCCCCTTCGAGGGTCGGCACTTCGACGCGGGCGCCGAGGGTCGCCTCGTGCACGGCGACCGGCACGACGATATGCAGGTCGTCGCCCTCCCGCCGGAAGAGCGGGTGAGGGTCGACGGCAACAGTCACGTAGAGATCGCCGGTCGTGCCGCCGCGCCCCCCGGTGCTGCCCTTGCCGGGCACACGGATGCGCGCGCCATTGGCGACCCCGGCCTCGATTCGAAAGACGACCGTCTCGGTGCGTGACACGACGCCCTCGGTGCGGCAAACACCGCAGGCACGGTGCCGGCGACGGCCGGTCCCGCCACACTGTCGGCAGCGACGGGAAAATACCATGTGTCCGCGGGCCCATCGGGCCTCGCCAGTACCCACGCAGCTGACGCAGCGGCTCTCAGCCACCCGCCGCCGGCCGGTCCCGCGACAGGCATCACAGCGCGCGACCCGCGTCAGGGTGACCTCGTGGGTCCCGCCCCGCATCGCGTCATCAAAATCCATGCGCAGCGCGGTGTGCAGGTCCACACCCTGGGTACCTGTTCCCTGGGCACGATCCCCGGTCGAGTTGGCGAAAACGTCGGCAAATAGATCGCCAAACGTCGATGCCGACTCCCCTGTGGAGGACACCGAGAAGTCGAATCCTTCGAATGCGACTAACGAGTCAGCGGCTCCTTCGGGGCTGGTCCGCCTCTGCCCGTGCACGTCGTACTCCTGCCGGCGCTCTGGATCAATCAGCGTCTCATAGGCTTCGCTGACCAGCCGAAAGAACGCCTCGGCTTCCTGGTCGCCCGGGTTGATGTCCGGGTGATGCTTTCGCGCCAACCGACGATAGGCCCGCTTCACGTCGATCGCCGACGCGGTGCGGTCAACGCCGAGAATGACGTAGAAGTCCATGATCACCCTGATGCCCGAAAAGTCAGGTATCCGATGGCAGGAGGAAACCGGAGGGCTTCACCACCCTCTGCTTCGAACACGCCAGTCGGAAAACCATGGCCTCCGGCACTTCTCCGGACCACGCGCTAGGTCTTCTCCTCGACTACCTCGGCGTCAATGACCTCGCCCTCGGTCGCCCCGGCGGCCGCGGCGTCATCTCCACCAGAGCCATCGGTCGCCCCGGAGTCAGGTTCCTCGGGCGACGAGGTCTCGCTGTTCTGCGCGTACATCGCCTCGGCCGCCTTGTGCTGGGCCGACGTCAACCGTTCCATCGCCTCTGTGATCGCAGCATTGTCATCCGACTCAAGCGCCTTCTTCACATCGGCAATCACACTCTCGATCGACTCGCGGTCGGAGGCCGGCAGCTTGTCCCCGGCGTCCTTGAGCATCCGCTCGGCCGTGTAGACCGACTGGTCCGCTTGATTGCGGGTCTCGATCGCTTCTTTCCGTGCCTTGTCTTCGTCGGAGTGCGATTCGGCCTCGCGCATCATCTGATCGACTTCTTCGGTTGAGAGCCCACTCGACGCCGTGATCGTAATCTTCTGCACCTTGCCGGTCCCCTGGTCCTTGGCCGAGACGTTGACGATGCCGTTGGCATCGATATCAAAGGCGACCTCGATCTGTGGGACCCCCCGTGGCGCCGGTGGCAGTCCCGCGAGATGGAACTTGCCGAGCGTACGGTTGTCCCGCGCCATTGGTCGCTCGCCCTGAAGGACGTGCACCTCGACGCTTGTCTGGCTGTCGGCCGCTGTCGAGAAGTTCTCACTTTTCTTGCTGGGAATGGTAGTGTTGCGCTCGATCAGCGTCGTCATGACACCGCCCAGCGTCTCAATCCCGAGCGACAGCGGGGTAACGTCGAGCAGCAAAAGATCCTTGACCTCACCGGACAGTACACCAGCCTGCAACGCGGCGCCGAGAGCGACCACCTCATCGGGGTTGACTCCCTTGTGAGGGTCCTTTCCGAACAACTCCTTGACGATCGCCTGCACCCGCGGCACCCGTGTGGACCCGCCGACCATTACGATTTCGTCTATCTGCGACGCCTCGAGCCCGGCGTCTGACAGCGCCCGCTTGACCGGTCCGACCGTTCTCTGCAGCAATTCCTCGACCAGCTGCTCAAAACGCGACCGACTGAGCGTCATAGCCAGATGCTTTGGACCGGATTGATCCGCGGTCACGAACGGCAGATTGATCTCGGTCTCGACGACGGTCGACAACTCCATCTTCGCCTTCTCCGCCGCCTCCTTAAGCCGCTGCAGGGCCATCCGATCCTGCCTCAGATCGATACCGTCGCTCTTCATGAACTCGTCGGCGATCCACTCGATGATGCGCTGGTCGAGATTATCGCCACCCAGGTGCGTGTCGCCGTTGGTAGATTTAACTTCCACGACGCCTTCGCCGACCTCGAGGATCGAAATGTCGAAGGTGCCGCCGCCGAAGTCGTACACCGCGATCATCTCGTCCTTCTTCTTGTCCAGCCCATAGGCCAGCGCCGCGGCCGTCGGCTCGTTTACGATCCGGAGCACTTCGAGACCGGCGATCTGGCCGGCGTCCTTGGTCGCCTGGCGTTGGGCGTCGTTGAAGTAGGCGGGCACGGTGATCACCGTTTCGGAGATCGACGTGCCTAAATACTCCTCGGCGGACTGCCTGAGCTTTTGAAGGATCATGGCGGAGATTTCCGGCGGTGACGATTCCTTGCCTCGAACCTTGATCCGCGCATCGCCGTTCGACCCTTTCATCACCTCGTACGGCACCATCTTCATCTCTTCATTGACTTCGCTGAACTTGCGGCCCATGAAGCGCTTGATGGAAAACACCGTGTTCTCCGGGTTGGTGATCGCCTGGCGCTTGGCGACCTGCCCCACCAGTCGCTCGCTCGACTTGGTGAATGCCACAATGGAGGGAGTAAGCCTGTTTCCCTCAGGGTTCGTCACGACGACCGGCTCCCCACCTTCCATGACTGCGACAACAGAGTTTGACGTTCCGAGATCTATTCCGATTACCTTTCCCATAACACCATTTCCTATAAGAGTTTAAGTATGAGCACAGTGGTCCTATCGGAACCATTATGTAACACCTATAGAAGTATAAAATATGAGCGTGTTATTGTCAATAATATTAACACTACCCTTCATCATCTAAAAATAAATGAGCGGTGCAAGCGCCGGAATCGCAGGGCAAAAGGCCTGCGATGGCACGGCTAAAGCCATGCCCAACAGCCGGACTTCGCCGACAGACTGCTAGAATAGGGCCGAGGGAATCTACATGGCACGATCCACCAACCCGTTCGTCAGACAGGCCAAAGGCATCTTTCTTCTCGTCATGGCGGCGCTCGGTGGAGGCATCAGCGGCGTCATGTTCGCCTATTCCCCCGATCTACCGGAGGTGTCGACGCTCGACGACTACGCACCAAGCACCATCACGCGGGTGTATGCAAACGGCGGCCAGGAGATCGGCCAATTCGCGACCGAGCGGCGAGTCATCATCGGCTACGGCGACATCCCAGACGTGCTACGCAACGCGATCATCTCCTCGGAGGATGCCAGCTTCTTCAGCCATTTCGGCCTCAACCTGCGACGGACCGCGATCACGCTCGTCCAAAACGTCCTGCGGTGGCGCCGGCGTGGCGCGAGTACGCTGACCCAGCAGCTGGCTCGGAAGGTGTCGCTGGACGGCGCAGCGCCACTCGGCACGGAGAAGCTATGGAGCCGGAAGATTAACGAGGCGCTCGTCACCCTCCAGATCGAAAAGCGGTACACCAAGAGCGAGATCTTCACACTGTATTGCAACCAGATGTATCTCGGCAGCGGCGCATACGGCGTCGAAGCGGCCGCGCGGCTCTACTTCGGGAAGCCGGCGCTGGACCTGGCGCTCGAAGAAGCCGCACTGATCGCCGGCATCCTGCAGAATCCCGGGCGTCAGAGCCCGCTACTCAACCCGGATCTCGCGCGCGCCCGACGCAACTACGTGCTGGAAGAGATGACCGACAACGGCTACATCACGCAGGCCGAGTCGGATGAGGCAAAGGCCAGCGAGGTCGTGCTGGCCGATCAGACGCCGCAACAACGATCGATCGCGCCCTACTTCGTCGAGGAGGTGCGACAGCATCTCGAGACCGTCTACGGCGCCGGCTCACTTTACGAGGACGGGCTCGAGGTACACACAACGCTGGATGCCCGGATGCAGGCGGCGGCAAACGCGGCGGTCGAACGGCAGTTACGTGTGCTCGACAAGCGTCATGGCTATCGACCGCCGGCGCGCAACGTCGTCGAGGACGGCGAAGCGCTGAAAGACTATTCGCACCGGCGCTGGCGGTCCGGCATGACCGAGGGCGATGTCGTTCCGGCCGTCGTGACGGGCACTGATGACGGCGCCATTCAGGCTCGGCTCGGACGGTACACGACCACCTTACTACATGATGCGTTCGCCTGGACCCGTCGACAGACCGGGGCTGATCTGGTCACGCCGGGGGACCTCATCGAGATCCGGATCGTGTCCATCGACGAAGATCACGGAGTGGCGCGGGGCGTGCTCGAGCAAGAACCTGAAGTCGAGGCGGCGTTGATCGCGATCGACAACCGCACCGGCCGAATTCTCTCGATGGTCGGCGGATACAGCTTCGACCGCAGCAAGTTCAACCGCGCCACGCAGGCCGAGCGACAGCTCGGGTCACTGTTTAAGGGCATCCTTTTTACTGCGGCGATCGACCAGGGCTACACGCCAGCGTCCATCATCATGGACGAGCCGGTCTGCTTCGATCCGGGCCCCGACCAGGAACCCTACTGCCCGGCCAACTACAAGAACGAATTCCTGGGTCCGATCCCACTGCGATACGCACTCGAAAAGTCCATCAACGTCCCGGCAGTACAGCTCATGCACGAGATGGGTCCGGAGACGGTGGTCGCCTATGCCCCGCGGTTCGGCATCAGCTCGAAGGTGCCGCCATTTTTGTCGGTCGCACTCGGGTCGTCCGAGTCGACGCTCGAGGAGATCACCAGCGCCTACGCCGTCTTCCCCAATCGCGGCATCCACATGACGCCGTATCGGGTCACCAAGATCGTCGATCGCGACGGAAAGGTGCTTGAGGAGAACCGGCCGGTGGCGCACGACGCCATCCGCGCAGACACCGCATATGTGATGCTGAACATCCTCCGCGGGGTCGTCGAGCGCGGCACGGGTCAGAGCGCACGGTCGCTCGCCTGGCCGGTGGGCGGTAAGACCGGCACGGTCGATGAATTCACCGATGGCTGGTTCGTCGGCTTCGACCCGGACATCACGGTAGGGGTCTGGGTGGGGTTCGACCAGAAGCGTTCGCTCGGTGAGAGCCAGGATGGCGCATCGGTGGCGCTCCCGATCTGGCGGGAGTTCATGCAGGCCTATATCGAAGACCGCGCCGCCCCCAAGGGCTTTGTGCCCCCCAATAACATCGTTTTCGTGGATGTCGACGCTACGACCGGAAAGGTGACCGAGCCCTGGGCAACCAACGCCATCCGGGAGGCGTTCATCGTCGGCACCCAACCGGGAAGTCTGTTCGAACCTTAGGTTTGCGGGCGGGACATGACCGGGTCTCGCCGAAGCCTGGGCGAAGGCGAATTGCTTCGTCGGTCACAGCCAGCCTGGCTGCTCCCTCCTCGCGCTTTGCCAGCCGGGTGCAGCGCTCCGGAAACCTGCCCCTGCCGTTCCCTGGCGATAGTGCTGCCTACGTCTTCTTGGTCGCCTTGCCGGCGCCGCGCTCTGCGGCCTCGGTCGCCTTCTGCATCAGATACGCCTTGATGAACGGATCGAAATCGCCGTCGAGCACCCGGTCCACGGCGCCCACCTCGAGTTTGGTGCGGACGTCCTTCACCATCTGGTAGGGGTGTAGTACGTAATTTCGGATCTGGCTTCCGAAGCCGATCTTCTTCTTCTCGCCGCCGATCTTGTCCAGTTTCTCCTGCTGCTCCTCCCGCCTGCGATCGTAGAGCCTGGACCTGAGCACCTTCATGGCAGCGTCGCGGTTGCGGTGCTGTGACCGCTCGTTCTGGCACGACACCACGATGTTCGTCGGGAGGTGGGTGATCCGCACCGCCGAGTCGGTCACATTGACGTGCTGGCCACCGGCACCGCTCGAGCGGTAGGTATCAATCCGCAAGTCTTTCTCGTCGATCTCGACCTCGATGTCCTCGGGCAACTCGGGCCAGACGAAGACGGAGGCGAACGAGGTGTGACGGCGCGCGGCCTGGTCGAACGGCGAAATCCGGACGAGCCGGTGGATGCCGGCCTCGGCAAGCAGCAACCCATACGCGTAGTCACCGGCGACCGTCACGGTCGCGGCCTTGATTCCAGCCTCGTCGCCAGGCTGCCATTCGATGACTTCGACCTTAAATTCGCGTCGTTCGGCCCAGCGCAGATACGCGCGGGCGAGCATCTCGGCCCAATCCTGTGACTCGGTGCCGCCGGCGCCGGGATGAATCGTAAGAATGGCGTTCTTGTCGTCGTGCTCGCCACCGAGCATTTTCTTGATCTCGGCAGTCTCGACTTCCGTGCCGAGCGCGTCGAGCGCCGCCTGGAGATCCTCGCCGACTTCCTCGCCCTGGCCGGCCCAATCGACCAGCACCTCGAGATCGCTCACCTTCTGACGTAACGACTCGGCGAGATCGCGGTCATCCTGCAGACGCCGACGGCGACGCAACACCTGCTGCGCCTGGTCCGGATGCTTCCAGAAGTCCGGCGCCGAGGCCTGCGCTTCGAGCTCCTTCAGTTCCTCGACGGCATGTGTCGTGTCAAAGATAGCCGCGCAATTCGGTCGACCGCCCCATCAGTTCTTCGTACCGCCGAAGCTGTTCCTCGCGCTCTACGATCACTGGCGTCCTCCTTAAACGGGGCTGCGCCCCGGACCCCCACGCCGCCGCCGCGGGGCGCGCTCGTGCGCGCCCTGGCTGTTTTCGACCACCTTGTCGAGCGCTCACGCGCTACGACGTTACGACACCGAACCGATCGTTCCATGGGGCCTCGATCCTACTCGCCCTCGACTCCGGCGCCAGGCGGCACCCACTGCGACCACCGTCATCACACCACACAGATAAGCGAGCAGGTCGCCAATTCGCCCATAGAACGTCAACCCCCGCAGCAGCCGCACCTCCTCGGTAATTACCGCCGTCTCGAAGAGCGCGCTGCGCGCGAGTACGCGCCCGTATGGGTCGACAATGCCGCTGATCCCGGTGTTGGCGGCGCGCGCCAGATACCGCCCCTGCTCGATCGCCCGCATCGCCGCCTGTTGAAAGTGCTGGTGCGGCGCCGCGGACCGGCCATACCAAGCGTCATTGGTAATCGTTGTCAGCAGTTCGCTCCCATTCCGAACGAAACTCCTCACCAGCCCCGGATAGATGATCTCATAGCAGATGGCCGTGCTGACCCGGTGCGAACCGATCGCCAGCGTCACCGGGCTGGTGCCAGGCGTAAAATCCGTAACCGTCTCGACGAGCGGTTTCGCGAAAAACAACAGCGCCCGGAACGGCACGTACTCGCCAAACGGCACCAGGTGCATTTTTCGATACACCGCCGCGGTCTCGCCATCGGGGCGCAAAACGAATGCGGCATTGAATACTCGCGGCAGCGGGTCGCGGCGACTCTGCGTACTACCGAACAGTAGATGAGCACCGGTGTCGCGCGCCAGTTGACGGATTGCGTCTCCGTCCGGATGATCCTCGAAGCTGAATGGGGTGGCCGACTCGGGCCACGCGATCAGCCTGGCTCCGTCCGCCGCACTCTGCCGGCTAAGGGCCAGGTAGCGGCGCAGAATCGTCGACCGCATCGCCGGGTCCCACTTCTCCGCCTGCGCGATGTTGCCCTGCACCAAACCAACACGTAGCGGCGTGCCGTCCCGCACGAGGCGATTGTCCTCCAGCCGCCAGACACCAAACAGCACGACCATGCCGAACACTCCGGAGGCGAGCGCCAGCACGCGCACCCTGTGCGCGCGCGGTCCGACCAACGCCAGCGCCAAGGCGCTGTTGATGAACACGACGAACAGGGTCACGCCGTGCACGCCGAACAGGCTGGCCAGCTGGGACACCGGCAGCACGCTCGTCTGACTGTAGCCCAGGAGCTCCCAGGGAAAACCGCCGAACAGCCACATCCGACCGAGATCGGTCGTGAGCCAGATCGGCGCCGCGCTCAACAGCCACCACGTACCCCACCGCGCGCGCTGCAGCACCACCATCATCACGGCGAACGCCGCCGGAAAGAGCGCCAGGTAGGCAACCAGCAGGCCGTTGAGCAGCACACCCACCGGCTGGGTAAAGCCGCCGAACTCGATCATGACCTGGGTCAGCCAGGGTAACGTGCCGGCAAAGTGGACCGCGCCGGTCGTCAGCCCAAGACCAAACGCGAGCCGGAGTGACCGGGTGGCGTGCAGGATGACAAGTAGCGGGATCAGCGCCACCCAGGCTGCCGCAGGATGACCAAGCGAGGGAAAGCTGAGCGCGAGCAACGCGCCCGACAGCGCGGCGCAGGTGAACGCGGCACCCCGGTGACGGCCGGAACAGAACAGCTCTGCCACGACGCTCCTACGGCTGGATAACGAAGGGCGTGAGCTGCTCCTCCGTTTCCAGTCGCTCACGCACCGCGTCCGCCTCGCGCCGGTCCGCGTAGGGTCCCAGGCGCACCCGATAGACCGCGCCCGGCGTCCCAGACGTCGGATCGATCACGCGGGCTGGATACCCCTTCGCCACCAGCTCGGCTGCGACCGTCCGCGCTTCGTCGTTGTTCCGCAGCGCGGTCACCTGGACGACGAACGAGGGGGCGGTGGGCACGCCCGCAGCAGCCCGAGGCGCCCGTAACGACGATTCGGCACCGCGCTCCGGTGCGATCTCCTCGGCGGGCGCGACCAGCGTCTCCAGCTCTGCGTCGGCGCGGCTCAGCCGGTCAAAGTAACTCAGGGCCTCGAGCGGCGAGCCCCGCGCGACCTCCGGATCCTGGGTGATCTCCGGCCCGCTAAACCTGGTTCCGGCGCCGCTCGTAACCGCCTGGGTTGCCTCCCTCCCCTGGGCACGTCTCGCCGGCACCCCGCGGCCCACCAGCACACCGCACAGGAAGACGATGACGGCCACGACCGTCGCCATCATCGCCAGGAAGACCAGCTGCTTCGCGCTGGGCGCCAACTCACTCGGACCGTGGTTCGCCATCGTCGCCGGCGCTCGGCTTGGGCTGGAACAGGCGCATCATATCAATCGGGATCGGGAACAGAATGGTGGAGTTCTTCTCCCCTGCGATTTCATTCAGGGTCTGCAGATAGCGCAGGGTCATGGCGCCCGGCTCGGTCGCGATGACCGCTGCGGCCTGCGCGAGGCGCTCCGACGCACTGTACTCGCCCTCGGCGTGGATGATCTTGCCACGCTTCTCGCGCTCGGCCTCCGCCTGCCTGGCCATCGCGCGCTGCATGTTGTCCGGCAAATCGACGTGCTTCACTTCGACGGCAGAGACCTTGATGCCCCAGGGATCGGTCTGCTGGTCCAGCAACTTCTGGAGATCCTTGTTCAACCGGTCCCGATCGGAGAGCAAGCCGTCCAGATCGACCTGTCCCAGCACGCTCCTCAGGGTCGTCTGAGCGAGCTGTCCTGTGGCGTAGTGATAGCTCTCCACTTCGACGATTGACCGGTTCGGATCCATGACCCGGAAGTAGATGACGGCGTTCACCTTCACCGAGACGTTGTCGCGCGTGATGATGTCCTGCGGCGGCACGTCCATGACAATCGTCCGGAGCCCCACACGCACCATCCTGTCGATCGGCGCGAACACAAGGGCGACGCCCGGTCCCTTGGGCCGCGGCAGTAGCTTCCCTAACCGGAAAATCACGCCACGCTCGTACTCGGGAAGAATCTTGATCGAATTGACGAGATATAGCACCACGACCAAGGGAAAAATGAACAGGGGATTCATAGCTTCGTTCCTTTCGCGTCGGGCCCGGCCGGCGGCTCGGGCGATACCGTCAAGGTCATTCCGTCGACGTCGACCACCCGCACCCGCGCGCCTTGTGGAATCGGCTGACGCGCGATCGCCGACCAGATTTCGCCGTGGGTGGCAACCCGACCCGCCACTTCCGGAGCGATCGCGTCGATCACCTCACCCGACTCGCCGAGCATCCCGGCGCCACCGGTCACCGGACGACGGAGCTGGGCGCGCACCGCGAGCCGCGTGACAAACATCACGATCGCTGCCAACGCCAGCATCGTCGAGATGATGAACGGCCATCCCAGCTGCCACTCCGGCGACGGCGAGTCTACCAGCATTACTAGCCCGAGGATCATGCTGACAAGACCACCGGCGGCGAGCAACCCGAAGCTCGCGGTCACCATCTCCAGCACGAGCAGCGCCAGCCCGAATAGCACCAGGAGCAGCCCGACGGCGTTGATTGGGATGATCTGAAACGCGAAGAACGCGAGCAACAGACAGAGGCCGCCCACCACGCCGGGCAGGATCGCCCCCGGGTTCCAGAGCTCGATGGTCAACCCGAGCGTGCCAAGGCTGAACAGCAGCACCGCGACCTGTGGATGGGCGATCGCGCTCAGCAGCCGCTGGCGCCAGTTCATCTCGATCAGCTCGACCCGCGCGCCGGCGGTGCGCAGCACCTGAGTACGACCGTCCCACCGTGTCACCACGCGACCGTCAAGCGCCTCGAGCAAGGCGTCAAGATCGTCCGCCACCAGATCGATCAGCGAGGGTATGGCGGTCAACGCCTCATCCTCGGTAAACGACTGGCTCTCGGTGACCGCCTTCTCGGCCAGCTCGACGTTCCGTTCACGCTGGCTCGCCAACGAGCGGGCGTACGCGGCGACATCAGACGCCGCCTTCTCGGCCATGGTGTCGTCCATCGGCTCGCCGGTACCGGCGACCGGGTGCGCGGCACCGATGTGCGTGCCTGGCGCCATCGCGGCGACGTCAGCGGCGATCGTGATTAGGAAGCCGGCCGAGGCGGCCCGGGCCCCACTCGGCCCAACGTAGACGACCACCGGCGTACGGGATTCGATGATGCTGGAGTTGATGTCGCGCGTAGAATCGACGAGACCACCGGGGGTACGCAGCACCAGCACCACGACGTCGGCGCCGGCGGCGTCAGCACTGTCGAGGACCTGCGCGATGAAGTCGGCCGACGCCGGCTGAATCAGCGCGTCGACCTCGGCGACGTGCACGAGCGGACGATCGTCACCGGCAACGCGGTCCTGGCGTGCCGGCAACACCGCGCCACCCAGCCACAGCAGCACCACGCCACTCGCGAGCAGGCGGGCCGCCAAGCGATAGCCGTGGGCTCTCATCGCCACATGTCCTGTCCCCACGGTATCGTGGAGTCCAGCCAAACACAAGGGAACGCGCCGGCCAGGCGGGGACATCCCGCTGCATGCGACAGACGCGACCACCCGTCCCTGTCTCACGAGAACGTGGTTCACCGGCACGACGTCACCCATAGGAGAAGTCTAGTCGGCGTCCGACGGGCGCGTCTCCGGCTCACCGATGTGGATGATGAGCTCGCAGGCGCCGTCACCGGTGGCCCGACACCGTGAGAGCTGGACACGCGCCGACATGCCGAAAGCCTCGAGACTGCGGGCGAGAACGGCACCGTAGAAACGACACAACGGGGCGCTGGCTGGCTCGCGCACGTCACAGAACACCGACCCCCCGAATGTGACCACCGCCACGTCGCGCCGCACGAGGACGCGTAGCCGGCCGTCGTCGTGCAGTCCGCGGACCATCCGGGCCGCCAACCGCAGCACGACCCGCACCCGAATCGGGTGCGGCAGCCGGCGCAGCACGGCTCGTTCGACGACCGGCAGGGCGTCGACCGTCAAGTCGGCGGTATAACGGCCCGCCCGGCCCACGATCGCGTCGTACTCGGCGCCTTCCTGGCGGAGAAAGCTGACAACCGCGGCAAAGCGGGCGCGGCCCAGGTCCCCCTGCCGGATGCGGACCGCCGTCAGCCAGTTCTCGTAGAACTCGACCCGCGTGGGTATGAGCTCGCTGATCGACTGGTGCAGGCTCGCGGCGAGCACCCGCCCGATTTTCTGTTCCGACATCGAGGATCTGGTAAGGTTGCTGCTACGTGTTTGAACTCAGACGTTTGCGAACCAGTCTTTCCAACGTCGTACTCATGTCGCGTCCGGCCATGGCACGGCGCAACGAGGGAGCCAACCGGTGCGGACTGCGGCCATCATCGCCGGAGGCCTGGCACAGCGCCTCGGCGGCCTCGAAAAGAGCGATCTCGTCATCGGTGGCAGACGCATTGTCGATCGGCAACTGTCCGTTCTGGGGCATGTGGCCGAACATATCCTGATCGTCTCGAACGACCATCACGCCTTCCGTTCCTCGGGGCTGCAGGTGTGCGCGGATCTGATCCCGGGGGCGGGCCCACTCGGTGGACTCTACACGGCGCTAGTTAGATCACCGACCGCCCGGACAATCGTGGTGGCCTGTGACCTGCCATTCTTGACCGTGCCGTTCCTGCGGCACCTCGTGTCCCAGTCGCGCGGCACGGACGCGGCGATTCCCCGGACCGCCTCGGGCATAGAGCCGCTCTGCGCCGTGTATGACCGCGCCTGTGTCGAGCCGATCCGCGCACGGCTCGCGCGCGGCGCGTTCCGGGTATCGGCACTCGGGGACGCGATACGGGCAACAGACATCGGACCGTCTGAGATCGCACCGTTCGACCCTGCCGGCACGCTGTTTTTCAACGTCAACTCACCCGATGACTATACACGCGCGAACGAGCTGGCGCAGCCGCCCGCGGCACCGGGGCACACCTCATCACGACCGGATCAACTGCCGAACACACGCATATCATGATACTGGCGCTGCACACATACCTACGTGACCGGATCACCGCGGCGCTGCAGGACCGCTACGCGCTCGATCCGTCTGCGATTCCGACGATCGTCATCGAGTATCCGCCGACCAGGCGGCTCGGCGACCTCGCCGTGACCGTCGCCTTCGAGCTCGCGCGAACCCTTCGCAAGGCCCCCCGCGCGATCGCCCAGGAGGTTGCAGAGACGGTCGGCGAGCTGCGCGGGGTCGGGCGTCTGGAACCGACCGGTGCCGGATATCTCAACGTCTTTCTCGACCGGCCGGCGTTCGCGCGAGACCGGATGGCCGGCGATACGCCGACCGCCGTGACCGCCGGCGGTCTCAAGACGATCGTCGAGCACACGGCCATCAACCCGAATAAGGCGGCGCACGTCGGCCACCTCAGGAACGCCGCGCTCGGCGACACGCTGTGCCGGCTGCTGCGGTACCGCGGCGCCGAAGTCGAGGTCCAGAACTACATCGATGACACCGGCGTCCAAGTGGCCGACATCGTGGTCGGGCTGCGTGAGATCGAGGGTTCCGGGCTCGACGAGCTACAGACCCGTGTCGACGCACCGGGATTCGACTGCTACTGCTGGGATCTGTATGCCCGAGTGACGCGGTGGTATGAGGCCGACGACACCCGACTGACCCACCGACGCGCTGCGCTGCGGGACCTGGAACACGACACGGAACCCACCGCCGCGATAGCACGGCTGCTGACCGACCGGATCGTGCGATGCCACCTGCAGACCATGGCGCGGCTCGGCGTTGAGTACGACCTCCTGAGCTGGGAGGGAGACATCCTCCGTCTGCAGTTCTGGACCCGGGCCTTCGAACTGCTGAAGGCCTCCGGAACGGTGGTCCTTCAACAGGGCGGCAGGCTCGCCGGGTGCTGGGTGATCCCGATCGACGACGGTGCCGCCGAAGACGAGGACGCCCAGTCGGACGACGCGGGCCAGACCAGCGCGGTCGACGAGACCCGGGCCAAGGTCATCGTGCGGTCCGACGGCACGGTCACCTACATTGGCAAGGACATCGCCTATCAACTCTGGAAATTCGGGCTACTCGGCAAGGACTTTCACTATCGCTGGTTCGACACCCAGCGCTCCGGTCGCCCTTTGTGGGCCACGTCGAGCCGCGACACGGCACTCTCCCTGGACCGGGGACCGGTCCCCAGCTTCGGCCGAGCGGACGCGGTCTACAACGTTATCGACACACGGCAGAGCTATCTGCAGCGGCTCCTCGTGCAGGCCCTGACGGCGATGCAGCACCCACGCGAGGCAGAGCGGTCCATCCACTTCTCGTATGAAATGGTTGCGTTGTCCCACGCGACCGCGCGCGCGCTCGGCTACCACGACGCTGAGGCCCAGGCAGACACGCCGTTCGTCGAAGTCTCGGGCCGGAAGGGCCTCGGCGTCAAGGCCGACGACCTCCTCGACCAGGTAAGGGACCGGGCAGAGCGCGAGGTCGCAGAACGGCACACCGACCTAGACGCGACCGAACGCCGGCGGATCGCGGTGATGATCGGGACAGCGGCCGTTCGGTATTTCCTGATCAAGTTCTCGCGTGGCAAGGTGATCGCCTTCGACATCGACGAAGCCCTTAGCTTCGAGGGCGAGACCGGACCTTACCTCCAGTATGCCACCGTCCGCGCGCGGAAGATTCTCCAGAGACTACGAGACCGCGACGGGATCGAGACACCGGCACTGCTCGAGAGTCTGGTGTCGACATCGGCCGACAGCCTGACGAGCGAGGCCGGTGACGGGCTGTGGGACCTGATCCTGGAAGCCTCCCGCCTGGACGAGGTGACCGAACAGGCGGTGCGCACGCTCGAGCTATCGGTTCTGGCCAAATACGCGTTCGGGCTGGCACAGCGCTTCAACGGCTTTTACCACAGCAGCCCTGTCCTCGCGGAAGAGAACGAGGCGGTGCGACGCTGGCGAGCGGCCGGCGTCCACTACTTCCAATCGCAGATGACGCGCGCGTTGGACCTGATGGGGTGCGAGGTGCCCCCGCGGATGTAGGGGCCGTATTCGAGCAGATGTCGTGGCGCAGGCCTTCAGGCCTGCGAGGCAAGGCTGAAGCCTTGCCCCACGGAGGTCGACACAACCGAGCTCCAGTCTAGGGCGCTCCGGACGGGCGGTTGACGCTGGTGAAGCCCTTCGTTCTTTCCTAACTTCTGGCTCCCGTAGGGCCGGACGTGCTCACGTCCGGTCAAGAGACACCACCGTTTCGATGTGCGCGGTGTTCGGGAACATATCGAACGCCTGCACCTGGTCGATCTGGTAGCCTGACTCCACGAACGCGCGCAGATCGCGCGCCTGTGTCGCGACGTCGCAGGACACGTAGACGATGCGCTCCGGCCGCCGGCGAACCAGCCGCGAGACGACGTCGCGCGAGAGCCCGACCCGTGGTGGGTCCACGATCACGGCGGTGCCCTCCAGCCCGGCCGATCGCGTCAGGAAGGTCTCGACCGACGCCCGGACGACCCGCACGGCAGAAGCCAGCGGCGCCGCATTCAGCACGAGATCGCCGGCGCTGCTCGGGTCCCGCTCGACAGCAGTAACCGGCCCACCCCGCCTCCCGGCGATGCTCACCGCGAAAAGCCCCACTCCGGCGTACAGATCAACCACCTCGTGACGTTCGGTGAGACGGGCCACGGCTTCGACCAGCGCCGGCACCAAATACCGGTTGGACTGAAAGAAGGATGCCGCGTGCCGGCGCAGGGAGGCGGTCCCCGAGCCAGCCGGGTGCCGCCCCGCGGGGGCACCCACCGCACCACTATCCGAGACCCCTAGGAACGCCGTGAGCGGATCGCTGACGTACGGCGTGCCGGCCAACACGACGCGGGTACGCGGGTCCGTGCCAGAGGCGACGGTGAGCCCGGTCACACCATCAATAGATGCCAATGGCCGCAACGCGTCATGCGTCGTGACCAGCTTGACGTGCTCCCCCTCCTGAACGACCACGTGCAGCACGCACTGGTCACCAGCGAGGTCCTCCGCCAGCTCCACCGTCCTGGCTCCGGTGGATATCAGTGCGCCCACATGGGCCCCAAGCAACCCGACCAGCCGTTCCGTCTCCGGACGCAGCTGACCGGTGCCCACCACGTCGCACACGCGGTGCGACCCTTCCTCGAAAAACCCTAGCCGGCCGTCTCCCACATGAAGTCGGGCGCGCATCCGATACCCGGTTTCTGGCGAGGGGATAACCCGAAGTGAGGCAGACAGATGAATCCGTCCGATCCGTCGAAACGCGTCACGGACTATCTCCGACTTCAGCTCCAACTGCCGCCGGTAGGTAATGTGTGCGAACGACCGGCCACCACACTCCGGCGCGCCGACGACCGGCCGCCGGTCCCGACTGCCATCGAGAATCTCGATGGTGCGCGCCAGCACGGCCCCGCCCCGCGACCGTTCGACCGCGGCCAGGATGCGTTCTCCGGGTATCGCCCCGGCAACCAGCACGATTCGACCGTCGAGACGGGCGATCATCCGGCCGCCGACCGCGGGTCGTTCGATACACAGCTCGATCATCGTATCGCTGGTCATCGGGGAATGCTCTCGGGAGGCAAGAGGCCGGGTCTCGGGGACCGGGCCGCGTTCTCTAGCGATCAAACCGGACCGTCGGCAGCCTGAAGCGCTCCGCTAGCAGCCGGTCGGTGCAGGCCGTCACTGCGCGATCGTAGGGCGCCGCGCCCATGCGGGTCTTGAACGGCGCCAGCTCGGCACGCGCCGCAGCCTGGATGCCCTCCAACAACGATCCCGACGCCGTGCGCGCGTCCACGATCAGTGCGCGGTCGATCGCGGCAAGCCGGTCAACCAGGGCGGCGCGCGCGGCTC
>Ga0302123_10000598_pt1 | contig 28127 bp, 24 predicted proteins | sample CB21_321_MG_FD_203109 | JGI IMG/M metagenome (GOLD analysis project Ga0302123, IMG submission 203109) | Marine microbial communities from Western Arctic Ocean, Canada - CB21_32.1 | ecosystem: Environmental > Aquatic > Marine > Oceanic | place: Canada: Western Arctic Ocean | collected 2017-09-28 | reverse complement strand
ACGGACCTTCCCGTTGCCCGTGGCAAAGTGCCCATGCCAGAACAGGGTGAGCTTTTCCTCGAGCGGGCGTCGCGTCACGAGCATTCGCTCGGCCCACCAGAGAGCGAGGCGCTGGGTCTCTATGGCATTCGAGCGCAACCCGTAGAAGAACTTGTTCACCACTGGTTGCAGACGGCGTTGCGCGCCGTCCGGCAGCATGGCGACACCCATAGACGACCCGGTCTCACGCGCGATGCGCACCGCATCCGCCCGGCTCTTCGGGAATGGGTCCATGCCGGGATCCCAGATTGGTGACGGATCGAACCCGGGAGTCGCGCTGTTGTCGATTGTGGTGTAGTTGACGATCTCGTCGACGGCAGCGTCGGGGGTCATTGCCGCCAGGCGCTCGATCTCGGCCGGGGTCGCACCGAAGCCGGCCCGCTCTATCAGGTGCGCCGCCTTGTCGTAGTCCCAATCGACCTCCGTGATGGGTGTCAGGTCGTTGACCCAACCGGCCGGACCGGACCCGGCGGAGGCAACCACAGCGGCTCCCGCCGCCGTCAGCAGCGCGCTGCCAAGCAAGAGCGATAGCGGTCGGAACACGGTGGGGCGCCAGCAGGGTGCGCTTCGACCGACCCGGTCGTAGACGTTTTGCGCCGTAATCATCTACCGACCTCCTAGGAGGAACTGGCTGGAATCCAGACAAGGATGATACGTCAACCTTCGAAATCAGCCAACCTGTACGCTGGGGACCAGGAGAGCAGCGTTTCCCGGGCGGGGTTCGGAGCGTGACCCCCTCTAAGTAGCTAGTCTCGGTGAACCATATCCGGGGCGAATGCCGGAAGACAGACGGCCACATACTCGGCGCCGCCTGGCTCAGGACTGCTGTAGCGGACCCATTCTCCAGGCGTCGTGACAACCGCCTGCCCGGCCCGAACATCGACCGAGCCCGCCTCGTGCTCGACCCGCACCAGACCGCTGAGCACGATGGTGATCTCCTCGAACTCGGGCCGCTGTCCCGGCTCGACCCAGCCCTCAGGTGAGACCATACGGGCGACGCTCACGCTGTCATGACCGCTGTTCACACGACCGGCGTATTCCTCGATCCGCTTCGGGAGGTTGCCCGCCGCCTGGATGACGGTCGGGCCCGCGATGAGTCTGGGCATGGGCGGACTCTCTTAGGAAACAGGAAGATCGCGGTGGGCTGCTCTAGCATCACTGCTGTCAGCCGATACGGCGGGAGCGGCTGGCGACGTCTCCAACTCGGCCCCGTCGGCCACCTGAAAGAAGTCCCGGATGATTGCCCGAAGCTCGTCAAGCGACCCGGCGTGATTGATCGCGACCCGGAGCCCTGACCCGTTGTCGATACCCTTGGTATACCAGGAACCGAGGGACCGAAGCTTGTTGACCACCCACCGGTCGCGGCAGCGCGCGCTACGACGCGTCGGCCCGGCTTTCGAATCGACGGTCGCCGAGTGACGAAATCCTTCCGCCTCAGCGGTCCCCTCGAACAGCAGCAGGTCGATATAGGCCAGCAGAAATAGGCCACGTTCCGGTTCGGCAACCGGGCGCGGGGCACCGCCACGACTCAACACGTGCGCCTGTTCGAAGATCCAGGGGTTCCGCAGCGCGCCGCGCCCGACGAGCACCCCGGCGACCGCGGTCTCGCGCAGCCGCTCTACAAGGTCCTCCGGCGTCACACAGTCGCCGCTGCCAAGCACTGGAATCGAGACACCGCGCGCCACTTCGTCGATGAGACCCCAATCCGACTGACCGCGGTAGGACTGCGCCGCCGTGCGACCGTGCACCGCGACCGCCGCCGCGCCGGCGTCCTCCATCAGACCGGCAACATCCGGGGCATTGACGTGGGTGTCGTCCCAGCCCGCGCGCATCTTCACGGTGACCGGAATAGACACGGCGCGGGTCATCGCCCTGACCACCGCGGCGGCATGCTCTGGTGTCCTCATCAGGCTGCACCCAGCCTGATGCTTGGCGATCTTGGGCACGGGACAGCCCATGTTGACGTCGATCACGTCGGCGCCCATACCCTCGACGATCTGCGCTGCCTCCGCCATCCTCCCAGGATCACCACCGAAGATCTGAATCGACACCGGCCGCTCTTCCTCGGTGTACTCGGCGTACTCGAGGGTCCGGTCGATTCCACGGACCAGCCCCTCGGAGCTGACCATCTCGGTGACGACCAGCCCGCACCCGCCCCGCCGCTTGACGAGACGGCGAAAGGCGGTGTCGGTCATCCCCGCCATCGGGGCCAGCGCGAACGGCGAGTCGAGTGTGACCGAACCGATTTGCATAGCTGAATGAAAGACGGTGAAGCCCTTCCGATCCCTTCTGGCTCTTGTCTTCTGATTTCCTGGGCGTCAGTACGCCTTGACGTCTGCGGCGTCGACCTCGACGGACACCGCCTGACCGATCAGATCAACCGCCAGCACGAGCCGGGCGTTTGAACCCTTCCTGACGAGACGCCCGATTACGCCACAGAGCGGGCCGTGCACCACCTCCACCATCATGCCTGCGTGAATGAGCGGACAAGGGTCGTAGCGGAGATCGTTGTTGACGAGACGCCGGACGCTGTCAATCTGGTGCGTTGCGATCGGAGCTGGTTCGCCGTCGAACGACACGATATTGACGACGCCGGTGCACCGGAGAATGCGCAGACGGCTCGTTGGGTCGAACCGCGCGAAGCAGTAGCCCGGAAAGAGCGGCCACTCGATCTTCTTCCTGCGGTCCTTCCAGCGACTCCACCGCGTGATGGTCGGCAGAAAGGTTTCGACTTGCTTTCTCTCGAGCTGCTCCCGAACCACCTGCTCATGCCGCGACCGGGTCCAGATGGCGAACCAGTCACCGGGCGGCGACTCCGTGCGAATACCGAAGCCGACCGGGGACGGGGATGTGTCGGTTACCGTCACCGCTAGACTCCTTGCACAACGAGCATCGTGACAGGTGGATCACGCGCCGAAGCCTTCTAGGAGCCCGTGCCGCTCCGGTTGGCCAGGGACTCGTCGTAGAGGCTCTTCAGACCCTCGTCCTTCCACTCGATGATCGCATCGTCGCGGAGCTTGTTCAGATACTCTTCGAGGGCCCTGAGTCGCCGCTCGTTGAAGACGTTGTTCAGGATGCTCACGCGAACCTCTTCGAAGGGTGTTGGTGTCGGTTCTGTCGCCGATGCGAGCTGGAGAATTTGATATCCAGCGGCCGTCCGTTCGATCTCGCCCACCTCCCCGATCTCTAGCGCTTCGACCCGCTCCCGCACCCATTCGGCCAGATCGCCCAGCGCGATCGGCCCGATGAGACCGCCGTTCGTCTTGGACGCAGCATCGGACACTTCCATCGCGACCTGCCCAAAGTCGTCGCCAGCAAGGACCCGAGCACGGGCCGCCTCCGCCGCTATCCTGGCCTGGTTATCTCGCGCCACATTGAGGGCACCGCCCTGATCGGGGACCGAGATCAGGATCTCGCGCAACGTGGCGGTCGCCGGCTCTGTGAATTCCTCGAGGTGTGTGTCGTAGTACTCGCTGGCTTCGGTGTCGGTGATCGAGACCCGCCCCAGGATCTCGACCTGCCGCACTTGGCCGACCAGCATGTTCCGTTCCATCATGACGCGCAGCCCGGGCAAGGTCATTCCCTCGTCAGCCTGCAGCGCCGCCACGAGCTGCTCATCGTCCATGTCGTTTTCTTCCTTGATGCCGTCCAGGATTTCCTGGAACTGCTCGTCACTCAAGGAGTACCCAAGGTCGCGGCCCCGCTGTACGAGCAACAACTCCTCCACCGAGTTCACGATGAGGTCCGGCGTGATCTCCTGAATCACCCGCTGCAGCTCGGCGTCGGTCTCCGGTGGAACTCCGCGAGCCCGCAGGGTGTTGATCTGTGCCCTCTCCAGTTCTGTTTGGGTGACCATGCCTCCGTTGACCTTCACCAAAATCCGCTCGAGCACGACCGCGCCGGGGGTGTTCGACTTGAGGTCCTGTCCCTGCGCCGGCTGGACAAAGGCCAGACTGGCACCGAGCGTGACCAGACCCGCGACGAGTCGTTGGGTGTGCTGTTGCATGGCGTGCTCCATCATTTACGATTCTATCGTTTCCAGGGCGCGCAACTCTACCAGCAGCCCGCCGACCCGGGCGAACAGTTGGGCCGATCCCTCGCGGTTGTGCTCGGCACGCTGGAATTCGACCCGCGAGAAGCCGGTCCGAACCTCGGCGTTTCGGGCCTGGGCCGTCCACCAGGACAAGTTGTGGGACCCGCGTCTCACCTCGTCCGGCTCCCGCATATCCATCGTCAGCATTGCGGGCGGCTTCAACACCACGTCCGGACGTCGTTCGACAAACCGGACCAGCCGTACCGGGTCCACCCTAGTGGTGGTACTGAACTTTATGACGAGCAGATGCCGGTCTCGGTCGATCATCTCGACCCCGAGTCGGTCGGCCAGCAGCCGGATCCGACCATATTCGGCCAGGGTGGCAACCGAGGGTGGAATCGGACCATAGCGGTCGCACAACTCGTCGAGCACGTCCGTCAGGTTCGTCTCGGTACGGGCGGCGGCGACCCGGCGATACACCATCAACCGCTGGTTCATGTCCGGAATGTAACCCTTGTCGATCTTTAAATCGAGGTTCAGGTTGACCACCGCCCGCACCTCGTCCTCGATCTCCTCCCCCTTCAGCTCCCTCACGGTCTCTTCGAGCAGCTTCACGTAGAGGTCAAACCCAATCGACTCGATGTGCCCGCTCTGTTCCCCTCCGAGCAGGTTTCCAGCGCCGCGGATTTCCAGGTCGAGTGCGGCGATCCGGAACCCGCTGCCCAAGTCGCTGAACTCACGAATCGCCGTGAGCCGCTGACGTGCTACCGGCGAGAGCGTCGCCTCCGGCGGTACCAGCAGGTACGCGTAGGCCCGTCGGTCGGACCGTCCCACCCGCCCCCGCAGCTGGTAGAGCTGCGCGAGCCCGAACCGTTCCGCGTGGTTCACGATGATGGTGTTCGCGTTGGGGATATCGAGCCCGTTCTCGATGATCGTCGTGGCAAGCAGCACGTCATACTTGTGCTGGACGAAGTCGACCATGCACCGCTCCAACTCCCCTTCCTTCATTTGACCGTGTGCCACCGCCAACCGCGCCTCCGGCAACAACCGACGGAGAAAGTCGCCCATCGCGTAGATGGACGTTACACGGCTGTGCAGGAAGTAAACCTGTCCGCCCCGCTCGAGCTCGGTGCGGATGGCCCGCGCGATAACCTGGTGGTCGAATCGAACCACGTTGGTCTGGATCGCCTGGCGGTCCTTTGGCGGTGTCTCGATAACCGACATATCGCGGATACCGACGAGTGACATGTTGAGCGTCCGCGGGATAGGGGTGGCGCTCATCGTCAGGACGTCGACGCGACGACGCATCTGCTTGATCCGCTCTTTGTGAGCCACGCCGAATCGTTGCTCCTCGTCGACGATCAGCAAGCCGAAATCGCGAAACCGGACGTCCTTCGACAGGAGACGGTGGGTGCCCACAATGATATCCACCTTGCCGGCGGCCAGATCCTCGAGCGTCTGTTTCTGCTCGGCGCGGGTGCGGAACCGGCTGACCAGATCGATCCGGATCGGAAACGCGGCGAACCGGTCGGTCAACGTCTTCTGGTGCTGAAATGCGAGCACGGTGGTCGGCGCGAGAAACCCGACTTGCTTGCTGTCCATGACGGCCTTGAACGCGGCGCGCATCGCCACTTCCGTCTTGCCATAGCCGACGTCCCCACAGAGCAGGCGGTCCATCGGCGACGGGGACTCCATGTCGCGCCGGATGTCGGCGATCGCCTCCTCCTGGTCGGGTGTCAGCGCATACTCGAACGCATTGTCGAATTCACGATGCCAGTGCGAGTCCGGGCTGAAACCGTACCCCGGCATCGCCTTGCGCGCTGCGTACAGCTTGAGCAAATCCTCGGCCATGTCCCGCATGGCACGACGGACTCTGGTCTTGGTCTTGGCCCAGGAGGTCCCTCCAAGCCTGTCCAGGGTGGCCTGCGTGGCCCCGGTGTATTTCTGCAGCAGGTCGAGTTGCTGGACAGGGACAAACAGCTTGTCCTGGCCAACGTAGCGCAGCTCCATGAATTCGTGCTGCTCGAGCCCGACCGGGAGCTGCCTCAAACCGACGAACACACCCACGCCGTGGTCCACGTGCACGACGTGGTCGCCGACCTTCAGATCGCGAAAGTCTGACAGGAACGACCCGGCCGGTCCGGAACGGCGTTCCCGCACCCGCCGGTCCTCGTCGAAAACGTCCGGCTCGGCGAAAATTTGCAGCCCCGCGTCCGGAAGCCTGAACCCTCGAGTCAGCTGACCGGTCGCGACAAGCAGCGCCGCCCCATGGGGCTCCTCGGCCGCGTCGATCGACTGCGCCGTGAGGTCGTACTCCCCCAGCAGCTCGATCACACGCTCGGCGCGGCCAGGAGTACCGGCGACCAGGAGCGCTGTCTCGCCGCGCGCACGGGTTCGGGTGATCTCGGCCACCCAGTCGGCCAGCCGGCCATGAAACTCCATCACGGGCTGACAGGGCACGTGCCGCACCGATAGCGCACTGTCCTGGTCCTCCCACAACTGCTCCAGGCGCGCAGCTGATTCCAGATACGCGTCAAGGGTCGACCACTCGACGAATAACTGGTCCAGGGGCAGCACTGGATCCCCGCGCTCCTGTGCCGCGGCGAGCCCGGCAGCCGCGAGCGCCAGCCGTTTCTCAATTGCCGCCTTCGCCTCGTCCGCCTCCGACAGATAGATTCGGTGTGCAGGTGCGCGGAGAATGTAGTCGAGCAGCCATGCCGAGCGGTCGGTATCGTGCCCGAGCGCGCCGCGGTCCGATTCCGGCTCGAACAGTTCGCGCAGCGGCAGAATCTCGGCACGATCGAGGGACCCGGTCGACCGCTGTGTTGACGGGTCGAAGCGCCGCAGCGATTCAAGGCTGTCGGCTGCGAACTCCGCTCGGATCGGCTGGTCGTCCCCTGCCGGAAAAAAGTCCACCACACCGCCCCGCACACAGAATTCCCCGTGCGCATCCACCGGATCCTCAGGCGTAAATCCGGCATCGGCCAGCAACGCCCCGAGGTTGGGTGGATCGAGCAGCGCCCCGACAGTGAGGCTGGTACCGGCCGCCAGCAGCCGGTCAGGGGGGCTCAATCGCGGCAGCAGCGCGGCGGCCGCGGCCACCACGACGCGCGTGGATCCCGTGGCAAGACCGTAGAGAGCCCGCCCCCGGGCGGCGGCCACGTCGAAGTGGGGCGCGAGTCCGCGATACGGATCGACTTCGTGTGACGGGAACGGCACGACGCCGTGGCGTACTTCGTGGTCCGACAGCCCAGCCAGCGCGCAGAGGAAAAAACGGACATCGGCGACCATGTGCTCGACATCGCCGTCGGTCGGCACGATGATGACGACGGTCGCGTTAGTGGCCGCGGCAGCCACAGCGAATCCCTTGGCCGCTGGGGACAGACCTGCAATCGGGCCTGGACCGCCAAGACCTGCCTGGGCCGCGGCGGATCCGAAGAGCGCGCGGAGGGTGAGGGAGGTCGCAGTCACGGGCTCCGGAGGCCGTCAGGCGTCGGTCCGGCTGTCGGGCGCCTTGAAGCGCACATTGTCGGTGAAGCGCCAGACATGGCCGGGCCGGTAAATACCCGTGTCCTTGGTCCTGGACTTCACCCGGAACGTGTAGAGCAGCCGGTGGTAGTCATACGAGAACCCGTCGCGCTTGTGGGCAGCGACGTCGAGCTTGTAGGTACCCTCGACGAGATCGAGTCGCTCGATCGCGAACACCACCTCGCCCTCGCCCTCAAGTGACTCGGACTCCATCTCCTCGATGTCGGTGTTGGTCCCGTAACAACAGACGCCGTCGGTGCTGACGATGCTGATGCCGAAGGCAAAGTCATCGACCGGCTGCGCCGCGCTGATCCGCATGCGAATCGTCATCGGGTCACCCGTGTGAAACACGTGCGCAGGTCCGTGGTCGCCTTCCAGCGTCACCGATTCGATTCGAACGGCGCCTGAGCCCCATCGCCCTTCCTGTGCACCGACCATCTCGGCAGCGGTTTCGTCATCAGCGGCCGCGTCCGGCTCGGCGGCCACCTCGACCGGCGACGCGTCCGCCGCCTCTTCAGGGCGTGCCCGAGTCGCGTCCTTCACCGCCGGCTCACTCATCGGCCCAGTCGGCGCCTGCGTAACCCGCGCCTGCTGCACTTTGGCGTCCGCGGCGGCGAGATGCTTATCTTCGGCCTGCTCGACATCGGCCAGATACATCTGCACGACCCGCGTCGGGTCGCCAGTGGTCCGGTTCTGCCCGGCTTCGAGCCACACCGCCTCATCACAAAAGCGCTCGACCATCGACAGGCCGTGGGTGACGAGCAGAATAGTCTTACCGCGCCGCTTGAACTCGGCGAACATGTCGAGACATTTCAGGCTGAAGCCCTCGTCACCCACGGCGAGCACCTCATCCACCAGGAGGACGTCTGGGTCGACATGGGTCGCGACGGCGAACCCGAGCCGCATATACATGCCGGACGAGTAGGTCTTGACAGGCGCATCGATGAAGTCTTGCAGCTCGGCAAACTCGACAATCTCGTCGAACCGGTCGCTGATCTCGCGACGGGACAGACCCAGCATGACGCCATTGATAAAGACGTTCTCGCGACCGGAAATCTCCGGGTGAAACCCGGCTCCGAGCTCGATCAGCGCCGATACCCGGCCGTTCACATGCACCACGCCGCCGGTCGGTTTGGTGATACCAGCCACGATCTTGAGCAACGTGCTCTTTCCCGATCCATTCCGCCCGATAACGCCGTAACAGGCCCCCTTCGGCACAGTCACCGACACGTCGTTCAGGGCATGGAACGACTCGTCCGGCTGCAAGTGCCTCACGAGACTGCCGGTCAGCAGCGCGCTCTTCAGGGTGGCGAACTGCCGCCTTCGCCCATGTCGCCGATACACCTTCGAGACGTGGTCGAGCGCAATAGCTGGCATGGGTGTCTCAGACCTCATCGGCGAACGAGTCTCGCAGCCGGTCGAACAGCCAGTAGCCCAGCAGAAACATCACGGTACCGGCCGCCGCCAACGCCAACAGCCACCTCCAGTGGCCGAACGGACCGTCGTAGAACAGAATCTCCTGGTAGGAAATAGCCAGGTGTGCAAACGGGTTGAAGTCCATCCAGAATCTCAAATTCCCCGACAGCGCCGACATCGGGTAGATGATCGGCGAGGCAAAAAACCAGAGCGTGAGTACGTTGGCCAGCAGATCCTTGATGTCGCGGAAGTGCACCGTCATGGCGGCAAGCACCATCACCAACCCTAGCGACAGGATGAACTGCACCGCCATCACCAGCGGGAACCAGACCAGCTCGGTCAGCCGCAACGGGATCGCATACCACCAGAGGAACCCGATCAAGATCGGCAGACCGAATAGAAAGTGGATCATGTTCGAGATCACCGCCACCACCGGTAGAATCTCGGCCGGGAACATGATCTTCTTGATCAGGTTGCCGCCGACGATGAGCGCGTTGGCGCCCTCGGAGAGCGCCGACGAGAACCAGGTCCACGGGAGCAGCCCGCAAAACAGGAAGACCGCGTAAGGCTCGAGATCCACTTCCTCGCCGCGGCGCATGATGTACGTAAAGACGAACGAGTAGACCAGCAGCAGCAGTAGCGGGTTGATGAAGGACCAGACAAAGCCGAGCACCGACCCTCGATACCGCGCCTTGAGATCGCGAGTAACAAGGATCTGAATGAGGCCCCGATAACGGAACAGCTGCCGCAGGTTAGACAGCATTGATCTCGAGCACGACCGCGGTCACGTTGTCGGGACCGCCTCCGTCGTTCGCCCCCTGGATCAGGGCGTGACACAGCTGGTCAAGATCGGTCTCGCGCCGGAGCACCTCTCTTATTTGATCATCTTCGAGCACCGTGAAAACACCGTCCGAACAGAGCAGCAGGCGGTCTCCAGACTGCAGCGCGACCTCCTGAATGTCCACCACGAGGTCTTCCGACCCAGACAGCGCGCGGGTCACGATGTTGCGCCACGGATGCGTTCGCGCTGCCTCTTCAGTCAGTGCGCCGACGTGAATCTGCTCCTCTACCCACGAATGGTCCCTGGTCAGCCGGTCGAGCTGCCCGTCGCGTAGCCGATAGGCGCGGCTGTCCCCAACATGGGCCAGCGTGGCGCTCGCACCTTCGATCAGCACCGCTACCGCTGTCGTTGCCATGCCTTGGAGCTCGCTCGACGTCGCGATCTGCGAAGCGAGCCGCCGGTTCCCCATCCAGAACCCTGCACTCAGGCGGTTCGCGTTCACGGTCTGCTCGAGGTCGAACGGAATGGGCCAGGTCTGGTCCGGAGACATGGCCTGGGTCGCCATGATAAACGCCACGATGCCGTCCACCACCGCCTGCGACGCAACCTCGCCGGCCGCGTGCCCACCCATTCCGTCGGCCACGACGAACAAACTCAGATCGTCGCGGGCCGAGAAACAGTCTTCGTTGATAGACCGCCGCAAGCCCTTATCGGTAGCCGAAGCAGAGGAGACTCGCATGGGCTCGTATCACTGCGACGCCGGGACGACCCGGCCGGACCACGTCCGCCGTGCCAGATTACCCCCGGGTTCTGGTCTTCGACGCGACCCGCAGCCGGACAAGAGACTTCAACATCGCCAGACGCGCACGCTCGATGTCTATGTCCGTAACGGGTCGGGCCAGTAGATCTTTCGCATGCTTCTCGGCGTTCTTAGCTCGTGTAACATCGATTTGCTCGCCCGATTCGGCGATCTGCGCCAGGATCGTGACACGGTCCGGAAGCACCTCGGCAAACCCGAACGACACAGCCACGAAAGAGGTCTCCTGGCCTGTCCGATACCACAGCTCGCCAACTTGTAGAGTCGCCAGTAACGGTGTATGACCCGGCAGCACCCCAAACGAGCCCTCTGCGCCTGGGATCTGAACTTCGTCGACCTGCTCGCTCACAACCGAGCTCTCGGGGGTCACGATCTCAAGCGTCAGATGAGCGGGGAGGGGCATGGTTAGCTTCGGGTTTTGGGTTTCAGAATCAGGCGGCGGCTTCTTTCATCTTCTCCGCCTTCTCGACCGCTTCCTCAATGCCGCCGACGAGATAGAACGCCTGTTCTGGCAACCCGTCGTGCTTGCCCTCGACGATCTCCTTGAACCCGCGGATCGTGTCGGCAATCGACACATACTTGCCCTCTAGCCCGGTGAACTGCGACGCGACGAAGAACGGCTGGGACAGGAATTTCTGAATCCGCCGCGCCCGCGCCACGCTCTGCTTGTCCTCTTCCGAGAGCTCGTCGATGCCCAGGATCGCGATGATGTCCTGCAGGTCCTTGTATCGCTGCAGTACCTGCTTGACGTCGCACGCGACGGTGTAGTGCTCGTCTCCGATGACGTGCGGGTCGAGGATACGCGATGACGAGGCCAGCGGATCAACTGCTGGATAAATACCCTGCTCGACGATCGCTCGAGACAGGTTGGTCGTCGCGTCGAGATGTGCGAAGGTCGTGGCCGGTGCCGGGTCGGTGTAATCGTCGGCAGGCACGTAGATCGCCTGCACCGAGGTGACCGACCCCTTCTTGGTCGAGGTGATCCGTTCCTGAAGTGCCCCCATCTCGCTGGCCAGCGTCGGCTGGTAACCAACCGCGGACGGCATCCGGCCGAGCAATGCGGAAACCTCCGACCCGGCCTGGGTGAAACGGAAGATATTGTCGATGAACAGGAGGACGTCTTTCCCCTCCGCATCACGGAAATACTCGGCCACCGTCAGCGCGCTGAGCCCGACCCGGAGACGCGCGCCAGGGGGCTCGGTCATCTGGCCGTAGATCAAAGCTGCGCGGGATTTCTCGCGTTCCTTGATGTTGATGACCCCGCTCTCCTGCATCTCGAGCCAGAGGTCGTTGCCCTCGCGGGTCCGTTCGCCCACCCCACCGAACACGGACACACCGCCGTGCTTGAGCGCGATGTTGTTGATGAGCTCCATGATGAGGACGGTCTTGCCGACGCCAGCCCCGCCAAAGAGCCCGATCTTGCCGCCCCGCAGATACGGCTCGAGTAGATCGATAACCTTGATCCCAGTCTCGAACATCTGCAACTCGGTCGACTGGTCCTCCAGGGTGGGGGGCGGTCGATGAATCGGCCACCGTTCTTTGGTCTCGACCGGCTGGTCTGGAAAGTCGACGGGTTCGCCGAGCACGTTGAGCACGCGCCCCAATACCTCCGGGCCGACCGGCACCGAGATCGGCGCGCCCAGATCGACCGCGGACATGCCGCGCTGCATGCCGTCGGTCGGCTTCATTGCGACGGCGCGGACCCGGCTTTCGCCCAGATGCTGCTCGACTTCGGCGATGACGTCGATATCGACACCGGTCTCACTGGACTTGATGTGCAGCGCGTTGTAGATCGCGGGCAGATCATCCTCGAACTCTACATCGAGGACCGGTCCGATGATCTGCACCACTTTACCGACGTTGTGTTTCGACTCTGTGTTGTTCGCCATGCTTTGCGCGTCCTTACCGTCTTCGCGAGTGTTGTTCCTACAGTGCCTGGGCGCCGGAGACCACCTCGATGATTTCCCGTGTGATCGTGGCCTGCCGCACCTTATTCATATACAGCGTCAGGTCCTCGATCATCTCCGTCGCGTTCTTGGTCGCGGAATCCATCGACATCAGCCGCGCGGCATGCTCCGCCGCGGCCGACTCGAGTAACGCGCGGTAGAACTGGATTTCTACGTGACGCGGAATCAACGTGTCGAAAATGACCGTGGGATCCGGCTCAAACAGATAATCGGCCGGCAGCGCCGCGTCGGTCGGTGGCGTCTCGAAACGGACAATCGGCAACACCCGCTCGACCACGACCCGCTGCTCCATCACACTCTTGAACTCGTTGTAGACAAGCTGCACCGAGTCGACCTCGCCCCCTGTGAACGCTTCGATCGCGGCGCGTGCCATCGCCTGCGCGTGACCGTAGTTGAGTTGGCTGAAAATGTTGACCAACTCGAAGCAGACGTCGAACCCTCGCCTCCCGAAGAAGTCCCGACCCTTGCGTCCGACAAGCCCCAGCGACGGCCCGGGGTGGCCGCTCCCGACCAGGAGTTCACCGGCTTCCTTAATGACGTTGGTGTTGAAGCTGCCGCACAGCCCTTTGTCGGCGGTCACCACAACAAGCAATGTCGGGCGCTCCGGCGCGTCCTCAGCACGCTGGGTCAGCAGCGGATGCGCCGACGTGTCCACCTGCGAGGCCAGACCGCTGAGCACGCGGTGCATCTGGTGGGCAAACGGCCTCGCGCCAAGAATCTGGTCCTGCGCCTTGCGGAGCCGTGACGCGGCCACCGCCTTCATCGCCTTGGTGATCTGCTGCGTCGACTTGACCGCACGAATCCGTCTGCGGAGATCGAGAAGAGAAGGCATTGGACCCTACGCGGCCGCGGTCTTGCGGGCGGCGGTGAACTGCTCGGTGAACTCCTTCAACAACGCTTCCATCCGCACCTTTAAATCGTCATCGATCTTGGTCCGCGCGGCAAGATCGGTGAACAGCGCGGCATCACGGCCCTCGACGAACTGAAAGAGTCCGGTCTCGTACTCAGCCACCTGATCCATTGCGACGCCGTCGAGGAAGCCGTTCGTGCCGGCAAAGATGATGAGGACCTGCTTCTCGACAGCCAGTGGCTGGTACTGGGGTTGCTTCAACACTTCGACCAACCGGCCGCCGCGGTTGAGCTGATTCTGCGTGGCCTTGTCGAGATCGCTGGCGAACTGGGCAAAGGCGGCGAGTTCGCGATACTGGGCGAGGTCGAGCCGGAGCGTGCCGGCCACCTGGCGCATCGCCTTCACCTGCGCCGACCCGCCAACACGGGACACCGAATTGCCGACGTTGATGGCAGGCCGTATCCCCTGGTTGAACAGGTCCGCCTCGAGGAAGATCTGCCCATCGGTGATCGAGATGACGTTGGTCGGAATGTAGGCGGACAGGTCGCCGGCCTGTGTCTCGATGACCGGCAACGCGGTCAACGACCCACCGCCGAGCGCGTCGTTCAGCTTGGCAGCCCGTTCAAGCAGACGGGAGTGCAGATAGAAGACGTCCCCCGGATACGCCTCGCGTCCGGGTGGTCGCCGCAGCAGCAGCGAGATCTCGCGATACGCCTGGGCGTGCTTCGAGAGGTCGTCGTAGACGCAGAGCACGTGCTTCCCGTTGTCGCGGAAGAACTCGCCCATCGCACAGGCCGAGTACGGGCTGATGAACAGCTGTGACGCCGGGTCGGCCGCGGCAGCCGCGACGACAATGGAGTAATCCATCGCCCCCGCCTCCTCAAGGGTTCTCACGACCTGCGCGATCGTGGACTGTTTCTGGCCGATCGCGTTGTAGATGCAGACAACGTCCTTGCCGCGCTGGTTGATGATGGCGTCGATGGCCACGGCGGTCTTCCCGGTCTGTCGGTCACCGATGATGAGTTCCCGCTGACCGCGTCCGATCGGCACCATCGCGTCAATGGACTTGAGGCCTGTCTGGAGCGGCTCCCGTACCGGTTGGCGGTCGACGACGCCCGGCGCGATCTTTTCGATCGGGGCGGTTTCGGTGGTCGCAATCGGCCCCTTGCCATCCACCGGCTGCCCGAGCGAGTTGACTACCCGGCCGAGCATCGCCTCGCCGACCGGCACCGACACGAGCCGTCCCGTGCGCTTGACGGTGTCGCCCTCTTTGATCGCCTGACTCTCGCCCAGTAGCACGACGCCGACACTCTCCTCTTCGAGGTTCAGCGCCATCCCGAAGACGCCGTGCGGGAACTCGAGCATCTCGGTCGCCATGGCGCGCTCGACGCCATGGACCTGGGCGATCCCGTCACCGACAGACACGACGGTGCCGACTTCTGCCACATCAATGTCGATGGCGTAGTCGCCGATCTGGTCGCGAATAATCTTGGTAATCTCGTCCGAATTAATGGTCATCGCAAAAAGCTCTCTATCGCTCCAACAGATTGTGCCGTATTCGCTCGAGATGACCCGCGACGCTACCGTCATAGACCGTGGTGCCAAGTCGCGCCACGACGCCGCCCAGTATGTCCGGGTCGATGTCAGTGCCCATGGTGACGGTGCGTCCAGTGACCTGTGCCAGGCTGTCTCGGATCGCGGCGGCGCGCTCCGGGGTCAACGGCTGGGCGGTCGTGACCTGCGCCTCGATAACACCCTGATGATCGAGTACGCGGGCGCGATAGAAGCGCAGCACCTGAGGGAGGAGACCAACGCGGTCTCGCTCGGCCAACAGCCTGAGAAGCCTCGCAACAGGCGGGGCGATGTCGCCGATTTGGCCGACCAGCGCGTCGACGACGGCTCGTTTGCGCGGGGTCGGGATGGCCGGGTTAAGCAGCACACGGCTCAAAGTGTCGTGTCCGTCAATCAGATCCGCACACGCGGCAAGGTCCGCCTCGACCTGCCGTAGATCGCGGTCTTGCACGCTGACATCGAAGAGTGCGCGGGCGTACCGCGCAGCGGCCGTGCGATTCGTCATAGGGTCCGGTGGCCGATCGAGCGCCCCGGGTCAGTTCATCGCGAACCTCAGCGTCCGGGCTCGAGTGACGGCGGGGCGCGGGAGGCGTTGTTTCTGCGCCCGGCCTGAACGGGCCAAACGTCGAATTATACTATCACGGCCTGGGCGCTGGCAAGCTGGGGCGACAGGCGCCCAGCAGCTCGCCACGAGTTACTTCTCTCAGGTGACCGGTCTCGGTTCCACGCAGGACTTTCACCACGGGCTGCTAGCGGCCTGGCCAGGATTCCGTCATATGCTCGAAGAGCCGTTGTAGCTCGTTCTCAGACTCGAAGTCGATCTCTATGCGACCCTTCCGGCCTCGACGCACGATCCGGACCCTGGTGCCGAGGACAACACGCAGACGGTCCTGCGCCGTCTTGGTGTGGATGTCGGGTGACGGGGATGAACCCGACGGCGACGGTGCCGTCGGTCGGCCGAGGTGCTTGACCAGCCCCTCGGTCTCCCGAACGGACAGGCCGCGCGCTACGACCTCGCCGGCAGCGCGGCGCTGCGCCGAGGGCTCATGCAGCCCAAGTAGCGCCCGGGCGTGTCCCATGGCGAGTACGCCAGCCGCCACGTCTGCCTGTACCTCGGACGGTAGCGCGAGCAGGCGAACGTAGTTAGCGACTGTCGCGCGATCCTTGCCAACGGCGGCGGCCACCTGTTCCTGTGTCACGTGATACTCATCGATCAGGCGGCGATACGCCTCCGCTTCCTCGATCGGGTTCAGGTTTTCGCGTTGCAGGTTCTCGATCAGCGCGAGCTCCAGCAACTTGTCGTCCGGAACATCCCGCACGACCACCGGAACCCGTAGCAGTCCGGCCTGCTGCGCGGCCCGCCACCGACGCTCGCCGGCGACAATCTCAAAGGTGTCGGCGGCAAGGCGGCGGACGATGATTGGTTGGATCAAACCACTGTTCTGGATCGAGTGGGACAACGCGTCCAGCTTGGGCTCGTCCATGACTGTGCGCGGCTGGTACCGATTGGGGGTCAGCTTGTCGAGATCTACTTCTGTGGGTCGCTCCCGTGTCTGCGGGGGCGGCGGATCCGGAATCAGGGCGCTGAGCCCTCGTCCTAACGCCGGTCGTGTCTTCGCCATGAGGTTTACTCCCGCCTTATTTATAGGGTGCCGGAGCGCCGGCTCCGGTTTCTCACTCGCGCCTAGAGGATGGTATCTGGCAACTGGCGGCTGCGGCTGGCCAGGATTTCGCGCGCCAGTGCCACGTACGCCTCCGCGCCCGTGGACCGGACGTCGTGGAGAAGGGCCGGTACTCCGAAGCTCGGTGCCTCCCCAAGACGGACGTTCCGGGGGATGGTGGTCGTGTAGACCTTGTCCTTGAAGTGCTGTCGCACCTCCCCTGCCACCTGCTGGCCAAGCCGCGTTCGGGTGTCGGCCATCGTCAACAACACACCATCGAGCTCGAGCGCGGGATTTAGATTCGCCTGTACGCGGTGCATCGTCGCCATCAGCTCGGCTAGCCCCTCGAGAGCGAAGTACTCGCAGTTGAGGGGAATCAGCACCGCGTCAGCCGCGACCAATGCGTTGAGCGTCAGTAAGCCGAGTGACGGGGGGGTGTCGATGAAGATGTAGTCGTAGCGGGCGCGCGCCTGCTGGAGCAGTGGCCGAAGCCGGCTCTCGCGATTCGAGAATCCCACCAATTCCACCTCGGCACCAGTTAGGTCGCGGTTGGCGGGAATCAGGTGGAGGTCGGTTACGCCGGTAGCGAGCTCGAAATCTGCCGGATCCGGCACATCGTCCATCATCAGCGCGTCGTAAATCGTTCGCCGAGCGGTTGTCGTCTCCTTGAACCCGATGCCACTGGTGAGATTGGACTGCGGGTCCAGATCGACGAGCAAGACCGTGCGATCACCAAAGGCTAGAGAGGCAGCCAAATTGATGGCCGTGGTCGTCTTGCCAACACCACCCTTTTGGTTGGCTATCGCGATAATTCTACCCATTTTAGGTCAAATGGAATATAAAATATGTCTAACTTTAAATGCCTGGTAATACGGGTGTGGTATGTGCATTCTCAGGCCCCTGATGGTACCCTTGATCTGTTACTGATCGCAAGCTTGGCACTCTATTTAACCAGGCCTGCACCGCTGGTCGCTAGCGAAACTGTGTTTCAGTGTTCCACGTGGAACACTCGTGTCGTCCGTGTCAAGAATACGCAATGGGCCTATGGCCACGCGCCCAACTATCTGGTCGTCCAGTCGCTCGCCAGCTGGAAGCCAGGCATCCTAGGTCTTCTCGAGCACGACAAGCTGACTCTTCAGCGACTCGACCAACTGGTACTTCCCCCGCATTCGAAGCGGCCTCCGGACATCGTTCCCCGCCTCGTCCTCCCTGACCCTCCGAAACAAGAACAGCTCGCCACCAACCTTTAGCAACGTTTGAAGGCCATTCAGCGCCCGTCCGTCAATCTTGACCGCACGCACCGTAACCACATCAGCAGTCCCAAGCAGCTCTTGCCGAGTCAGCAACTCCTCGTATCGACATCCATCGACGATCACATCCTTCAACCCTAACTGCCGTACAACCTCTCGCAGAAATCCGGCCTTACGAGTCCCCGACTCCACCATCCGAAGCGTCAGCCGCGGTCGAGCCAGCTTCAGCGGCACCGCTGGCGAGCCACCCCCTGAACCTATGTCCACGAACGATCGCACTCCCAATGGCCACTGCTGCACAGCTACCAACGGTTCCACGACCAACCTGTCCAGGCCACGGTCATCCGGCCCCAACCCAGTCAGGTTCATCCGTCGGTTCCACCGAAACAACAGCCTCAGATACTCCGCCAGTGCGCCCGCAAGAGTCGAATCTATCTCCACCCCAGCCAGCCAGGCTCGCCGCACTATTCGGCCTGCTAGATCCGTCCCAGTCATCGCCTCGTCACGTCGCCGTCGACCGCAACTTCACCGAGCGGCCCCAGCGCTTCACGTACGTGCCAAGCACAGCCACCGCCGCCGGCGTCACCCCCGGCACCCGCGCCGCCTGCCCCAGTGTCTCAGGCACGACAGCTGTGAGGCGCTCTACAACCTCCCGCGACAGCCCTGACACATCTCCAAAGGGAAAGCCGGCCGGAATACGCCGACGCTCGTCCAGCGCCATTCGCGCCACCGTGGACTCCTGTCTCCGCAGATACCCCTCGTATTTCACGACGGTCTCTACACTTGACACTTCCACCGAAGCGCCGTCGTCACCAGATTCGAGCTCCAACACGCCCTGCGACACCAAACCTGTCAGTGTCACGCCAGCCCTCTTCAGAACGCGCGACGCCCTCACAGACCGCCCCTTCTCTCGCACCACCGTCGCGCGCACGCGCTCAACATTCCGCTCGAACCGTCCGCGCCTCGCCTCAAACCTCCCCCAGCGCTCCTCGTTAACAAGGCCAATCTCACGCCCAATTGCGGTCAGCCGCAAATCCGCATTGTCGATCCGTAGCAATAGCCGATGCTCCGCACGCGACGTGAATATCCGATAAGGCTCCAAGCATCCCTGCGTCGTCAGATCATCCACCATCACCCCGATATAGGCCTCATCGCGCCCAAGCACCCACCCACCGAGCCCACGCGCAGACCGAGCGGCGTTCACCCCAGCCACCAGGCCCTGGCCAGCAGCCTCCTCGTAACCAGAGGTCCCGTTGATCTGTCCAGCCAAATACAAGCCGTCCGCCACACGAGTTTCAAGCGTTGGCCGCAACTCGGTGGGCTGGATGAAGTCGTACTCGACCGCGTAGCCTGGACGCAAAATAACCGCTTCCTCCAGCCCAGGCAGCGCCCGCACAATCTGTCCCTGCACAGCGCGAGGCAGGCTCATCGAACACCCGCCCACATAGATCTCCGCAACATCTAACCCCTCAGGCTCCAAGAACAGATGATGGCGTTCCCGATCAGGAAACCGCATGATCTTATCTTCGAGCGACGGACAGTAGCGAGGGCCAATGCCGGTGATCTGTCCATTGAACAGCGGGGACTGCTCTAGATTCCGTCGCACCAACTTGTGCACCGCATCGTTCGTGTACAGGGCGTGACAGCAGATCTGTGGCCGCTCAACCGTACCGGTCATGAACGAAAATGGTACGGGCGGTCGATCTCCTCGCTCCTCCTCAAACTGGCTAAAATCGATACTCCGACGGTCCAGCCGTGGCGGTGTGCCCGTCTTCAATCGGCCCCACACCAACCCAAGCCCCTTCAGCGACTCTCCCAGCGACCGAGACGCCGGCGCGCCAACCCGCCCCCCCGCGTGCTGCTCTCGACCAATATGGATCAATCCGTTCAAGAACGTCCCGGTCGTTACGACGAGTGACCTACACCGGTGCTGCCTGCCGCTCTCCAGTTCGACACCAGCCACCCGACCATCCTCAATCACTACGGCCTCTGCCCGATCGACGATCCACCAGATGTTCGCCTCTTGCTCCAGACGTGCGCGCATCCACTCCCCGTAGCGTCGCTTGTCTGCCTGCGCCCTGGGTGACCAGACGGCCGGGCCACGGCTTCGATTCAGCAGCTTGAACTGGATCGCTGTCTCATCGATCGCCTGACCCATCAACCCGCCCAATGCGTCGATCTCCCGAACAAGGTGCCCTTTCGCTGTTCCTCCGACAGACGGGTTGCACGGCATGTGGGCCACCGTCTCCACCGACAGCGTGCACAATCCCACGGTACATCCCAGGCGCGCCGCCGCATGCGCGGCCTCGACACCAGCATGTCCGCCACCGATGACGATCACGTCGTAGTCAGCAACCATCCGTATCCATTCTCTCTTATAGTCCTTGATATGCCACGGCGAAGACTGTCCAAACTATTTACGTTTTTTATTCGCCTTCACTTCCCGATACAGAACCGATCGAAGATGTGCCGCAAAACATCGTCAGGCGTGCGCTTGCCAGTCAACTCGTCCAGCGCAGCGCGTGCGCGCTGCAGGTCGGCCAGCACGAACTCCTCCGCGGCCCCACTCGCCGCCGTCTTTTCCGCCGCACCGAGTGCCTCACCGCCACGCTCGAGCAACCCGATATGCCGCCGGTTTGCCAACGCCGGTGTGTCGCGCAGCGACTCTCCGCCGGTCAAGACATCGCACAGCAAGGCCCGCAACACGTCGCAGCCCTCACCCGTCCGAGCCGAGACCTCGACTACGGCCGTCTCCGCTCTGAGCGCCAGCGAATCTGGCGCCCAGACCGCAGGCGCATCCACCTTATTCACAACGACGACGCGCGGTAGCGGAGCGGTGTCCTCCAACACCGCTCGATCCTCCTGGTCGACCGGCGCTGACCGATCAACCACGACGACCGCGGCTGCCGCGACACCCAGCGCCTGACGCGCCCGCGCCACGCCCTCGGCCTCCACCACGTCGCTAGCCGACCGGATCCCCGCCGAGTCAACAAGGGTCACCGCCAGCCCGTTCAGATCCGTCACGTCGCTGACGAGGTCCCGTGTCGTCCCCGCCTTGGGGGTGACGATCGCGCGGTCTACACCCAGCAACCGGTTAAAGAGGCTCGACTTTCCCACGTTCGGCTTTCCCACGATGACGACCTGACATCCTTCGCGGATCAAGGTGCCACGCGCCGCGCCGCTCAGCAGCGCGTCGACCTGTCGCCGGATGGCGCCGACCGCCTCGGCCACTGCTCCCGCCGCCACGAAGTGATACCCCTCCTCCGGGAAATCCAACGACGCCTCCAACCTGGCGATGAGATCGAACAATTGGCCATCGAGCTCTCGGATTGGCCCGCTGACGGTGCCTTCGAGCTGGTCGAACGCGATGCGCGCCTGTAACGGCGTTACCGCGTCGATAAGGTCGGCGACAGCCTCGGCCTGCAGCAAATCTAGCCGACCGTTCAGATACGCTCGGAACGTGAACTCGCCAGGCTCAGCCAATCGCGCCCCGGCGGCGCAGGCCAGGGCAACAATCCGATCCACCAGGACAGGGCTTCCGTGAGCGCTAATCTCGACGACGTCATCGCCGGTGTAGGATCCGGAATGCGGAAAGGCGGTTGCCACAACCTGGTCGACAGCGGTGGGTGCCGCCGCCGTATGGTCCACAATCCGCGCCAGAGTCGCATGACGTGGCCGAAGCGGCTCCGATCGACCGAGGAGCGCCACGGCGATGGTTGCAGCACGTGGGCCACTCAGACGCACCACACCCAACGCGCCCCGCCCAGGCGGTGTGGCGACCGCGACGATCGTGTCGTCGGGGGTGAACACCTTACAAAGAGAATCCCAGAGGAGTCAGAAGTCGGGAGCAAGCGGGTGGGTTTCCCAGACTTCTGCTTTAGAAACGGCCTACACTACATCGACTTCGCGCGAAGTCTGATGCGGCCACCACACCCGATCTCCGCAGCCAGGTCTCCGATCCTCGGCAGGCTAATCCCGCCGTCAGACCTCGTTGACCGATATCAGGACGGTCTTCAGGAACGCGTCGCCGATGCTCTCCGAGGACACAGTCGGGTCCGTAGCCACCGCCAGGTGCACGATTCGGCGGGCATACGGATTCAGCGGTCCGATCTCCTGGCTTTCACCGGTCGTGGCAGCCCGCTGTGCCAGCACCAAGGCGGTCTCCCTGAGCTCGTTGTCCTTGCCCTTCCGGTAGTCCAGGCAGTCGACGGCGATGTGGCCCTTGGTATGCTCGCTTCGGAACACCGCGTTGACGATGTGCTGCAGTGCGTCGAGTCCGGCGCCCTTTCGCCGCAAGAGCAACTCGCCCTCGTCGCCATCCAGTGTGAGCCGCGTGCCATCCTCGATCGGCGTGCATGTCACCGTCAGGGACAGGCCCATTGCGGACATCACCGCCTCGATAAACGTCACCATTCGGGTTTCAAGATCCGCTGTCACCGCCCACCTCTTGTCATCGCTTGTCGCCTACTGCGTACGTCTGCTCCTGGACCGGCGTTGGCCCTTGCCCTGTCGAACCGTTCGTGCCGGCGGCGGTGGCGCCTTGGCCGTGGCCTCGGACCCGTCGCCAGACGGCTCGGCATCTGTCGTGTCGTCCTTTGCCGCCTTCTTGACCAGCCGTTCCGCGGGCGGTCGCACCTGATGCGTGCGTAGAGGACCCGTAAGCCGGTTCGTCAGCAACTGCTGGCCGATGCCGATCACGTTACTCGTCAGCCAGTACACCACCAGCCCGCTCGGTGCGCTCAGGAACATGAACGTGAACACGACCGGCATCGCCATCATCATCTTCCGTTGCATCGGGTCGGCACCCACAGGCTGCAACCGCTGTTGGAAGACCATCGTAGCCCCCATCACGACCGGCGTGATGTAGAGCGGGTCACTGACTGACAGGTCGGTGATCCAAAGCATGAACGGCGCGCCCCGAATCTCGATCGCCATTGACAGCAACCGGTAGAACGAGAACAGGATCGGCATCGTGGCCAGCATCGGTAGACACCCGCTCGCGGGATTCGCACCGTGCTTCCGATACAGATCCATTACCTCCTGGTTCATCTTCTGCTTCCCAGGGTCGGTCGCCTTCAAGTTGGCATAGCGGGCCTGGATGGCCTTCATTTCAGGCTGCAATTCCTGCATCTTCCGCATCGATACCACGCTCTTGTGGCGCAACGGGAAGATCAGGACGTTGATCAGCACGGTAAGCAGAATAATCGACCAGCCGTAATTCCCGATGTACCCGTAAATCCATTTCAAGGTCTGGTGCAGCGGTACCACGATGACCGACAAGAACCCGAAGTCGATCGCCCGCACGAGGTCCGGGTGAACGGCGCGAAGCACGTCAAAGTTCTTCGGGCCGATAAAGACGGGCAGGTCGCCACCGCCCGGTTCAAGCGTCAGATTGAAGGCCACCAAATCCTGTTCTAGGCCAACCACCGAGACCGGGTTGTAGTCGACCCGGATCGGTCGTGTGCCTGGCAGCGCCGCGGCCAGGAAATACTTGTTATCAACACCGACGAACTCCAGCTCGCCCTCATAGGATGAACGCTCGCGCAGATCTCCCGGTTGCGCCCGGTAGATATCGACCTCCTCCAGCAAGCCGTTCTCGAACACACGGCCATAGAGCACCGCAGCGGGCGCTTGCGGGAATGTCATCCGCGACACGCTGGCCCGCTCGCCACCGATCGCGGGGCCCCACCGCATCATCACCGGCACCGCGCCGGCCGCCGTGGTGACCGACGCGGCGAACCGCACGAGATACGGTTGTGGCTCGCAGCGCTCTTCCCGCGCGCGCTCCTCACAATCCGGCAGCGCCTGGAAGGTCAGGGACTTCCGCGCCCGCAAGCCCGTGCTGTCTTCATACTCGAAGACGAGCGTCGCCGGGTCGGCCGTCAGCTGAAGCCGGTCGGCAGAGGGGCGGAACAACGCGGCATCGAGCCGAGCCGTAATCCCGGGATCGTCGGGCACCGTCAGCGAGAACGGCCAAGTCTGGTCCGGCGACACCTGCGGTGGCACGAGCTCGACCGGGCCACCATCGTCGTCCACGTGGCCTTTGATCTGCCAGCTCACCAGCTTGGCTCCCCGGTTCGAAAACACCGCACGCACGAACGCGCTTTCGACGACAATGTCCCGTGGACCTTCGTCTGCCACCACCGGTTCCACCACTACATCGACGACGCCAGGCAGTGGCGTGGAGTCGCCGATGGCCGGCGTCTCGGTGGCCGCAGACGCACGCGCCATACCGATCGCCGCCCGCGTGTCAATTGCGCTCATCGATGAGGGGGACGCGGCTGCCGGCTCAATACCGACCAAATCGACCGATACCGGAGCAACTGGGGGACCGACCCAGCGCTGGTAGACCACCAATACCAGAAAGGACAGAAATACCGCGAGCAAGACTCGACGTTCCATAACAGATTACGTGCCCCTGGCAGCCCCCGTCACGAGGACGGTTAGATACAGCCGCCGATCCATCCCATCAGAGACGGCGATCGGCTTTTCCCCCTTCGGGGTCAAATACTGTCGGCGTGCTCCCCCCTCGCCCAGCGCGAGACGACCGCGGATTCGTGCGACGGGTCCTCGGTGCGTGGCCATTCTCAGGGTTGGGACCTCTTGGTCACGGCCGATCCAGGGCGCGCGGGCACCGGATCGTACCCGCCTGCATGCAACGGATGACACCGGCCCAGCCGGCGTAACGTCAGCCAGCCCCCCCGCAGACTGCCATAGCGACGCACCGCCTCCTCGGCGTAATGCGAGCAGGAGGGTTCGAAGCGGCACGATCCGGCGAACAGCGGGGAAATCAGAATCCTGTAGCCGTTGAGGACAAAGACCACCACCGGGATAAGCAGCCGGTCTAGTGTCCCGTGCCAGTGGTTCGAGGAATAGGGCGCGGGCGCTGCAGCGTGCCTGGGAGTCGTGCGCGAACCACCTATAGGGGCCACTCGCAGTCCCTGGTGACAGTCCCGCGTCGCACCTATATCCGTCGCGCGGACTGCCGGCCGGTGGAGCACAGACGGTCCAATGTCACGACGAGCTGTGCGCTCGAACCTGGCGGCGAAGCGTCCGGCGATAGTCGCCCAGCAGAACGGCAAAGGGGGCATCAAGGAATTCACGCCGCGGCAGGACGACGAGATCGAGACCGCCCAACGGCTTGTTGTGTCGGAAGAACTCGCGCACCTGGCGCTTCGAGTAATTGCGTTGAACCGCCTTCCCCAGGCGCCGCGGTGCCACGATACCCAGCCGGCTGACCGTGCGTGCATTTGGTCGTCCGATGAGCGTCATGTACCGCCCACGTATCCGAACTCCGTGCTGCTGAATCTGCAGAAACTCAGGACGCCGCCGAATGCGCTCCTCGCGTGTCAGTGTCAAGGCCGCGTTCGGCTGCCCCATCACGGACTGCTACCCGGAGACGGTCAGACGCCGGCGCCCCTTCGCTCGTCGCCGGCTGAGCACGCGGCGACCGCCTGGTGTGCTCATCCTTACGCGGAAGCCGTGCGTCTTCTTGCGGTGTCGATTGTTCGGTTGGAAGGTGCGCTTCATCTAAACCAGACTCCTCAGTAACGGTGAGAACTCATAATAATAACGACCGTCAGACACCAGTGTCAACAGTCCAAAGACGCCTCGTGAAGGGAACCGGTAATTCACATTGCGGCACAGACTACGGCTGTGTTACAGTCCCGTCCCTGCGGTGCACCGCAGGGCTCCCCCCTTCTGAAGTTTTCCACAATTGTGGAAAAAAATGTGGAAAGTCCACGACTTTTATGATCTGCCAGTGCCGTCTACCGTGAAAATATCGGTTTTTCGCTTCCAGGTTCACGGAATTGCGCTTATTCTTGCGGTTTATCGCGCTGTTTGGCCTCTTCAGCGGACCTCGAAGAGCTCTCTTCCCGCTGCTATGACGGCACTGTTGAGATCCGTCCGAACAGCCTCTTAACCGGTTTTTGTGCCGATCTGAGTCCCACGATGGCCGGGAACGTTTGGAATCAAATTCTCGCTCTTATCGAGACCAAGGTTAACCGCCACAGTTTCTACACGTGGTTCAAGCCTACCTCTTTCCTGAAGGACGAGGGCCAGACCATCATCGTGAAGGTCCCGAACGATCTCTTTCGGGACTGGCTCACTAAACACTACGCCGGCGTCATCGGGGAGGCAGTCGACGAACTCGAGCGGCATGGAGCACAGATCTCGTTCGTCACCACTCCCCCTGTGCCCAGCCCGTCTATCCCTACACAGCCGCCGGACAGCACCTCCATCTCCCAGCGGCCACGCACGCTCGGTCCACTCAACCAGCGCTACACCTTTTCCAAGTTCGTCGTCGGGCCCTCCAACCAGTTTGCGCACGCGGCGGCGTGCGCCGTAGCCGAAGCACCTTCACGATCCTATAATCCCCTGTTCATCTACGGCGGCGTGGGACTGGGCAAAACCCATCTCATGCACGCGATCGGGCAGTATCTCGACACGCACTCCCCGCAACTCTCGTTCACCTACATCTCCTCAGAACGATTCATGAACGAGATGATCAACGCCATACGTTACGACCGGATACTGGAGTTCCGCGAGCGTTATCGGAGCGTGGACATCCTGCTAGTCGATGACATCCAGTTCTTAGCCGGAAAGGAAGGTACACAGACCGAATTTTTCCACACCTTTAATTCCCTCTACGACGCGCAGAAGCAAATCGTCGTCAGCAGCGACTGCCCACCTCATGAGATTCCATCACTTGAAGAGCGACTACGCTCCCGATTTGAGTGGGGTCTCATCGCCGACATTCATCCACCCGATCTCGAGACCAAGGTTGCTATTCTCAAGAAAAAGGCCGCCGCCGAAACAATACCTCTACCGGACAACGTTGCGATCTACATCGCCGGCAAGATCAAATCCAATATTAGGGAACTCGAGGGGTCGTTAATCCGCCTGATTGCATATGCCTCGCTGACCGGTCGGCAAATTTCCTTGCCCCTGGCCCAGGATGTTCTACGAAATATTCTGGACCGCGACGACTCGAAAGTAACCATCGAGATCATTCAAAAATATGTTGCTAACTACTACTCACTCAAACTGAGTGACCTCAAATCACGAAACAACGCCAGGTCCGTTTCCGGGCCCCGCCAGATAGCTATGTATATATGTAAGTCACTCACAAATGCCTCACTACCACAAATCGGGAAGAGTTTTGGCGGAAAACATCATTCGACGGTTATTCACTCTATCCGAAAAATAGAAACCAACCGCAAGAAAGACGCCACCTTCAACTCTCTCATTGAAAATTTCCTCAAGTCGTTCACGTAATACCACATTAACGTTTTCCACAGAATCCACAGCCCTGACGTGTTGATGATTTGTGGACGTTCTTGATTCACGCAAAGAGCTTTCCTACGAGCGGTGATCGTCTTAATTTATTGTTTTAATATTTAACATGGTAAAGTATTGATATAAAAAGGTTTACGTGAATTAAAACCCTTTTCAACAAGAATTCTATTAGTTGATATAATTAAGTGTCCTAAATATATCTTTATAAACCCAGCAACATCGCAACCTCCGAGGTCACCTTCTAGATGGAACTCAGCGTTAGCAAAACTGAACTCCTCAGAGAACTGCAACTTTTTCAAGGAATTGTCGAACGGAAGAATACGATTCCGATTCTCGCTAATATCCTGGTAGAAGCCAAAGAGGGTGGCGACACCATAAGTCTCGTCGCCACCGATCTTGAAGTAGGGTTGCGGAGTCGTTGCGCTGCGGAGGTGACCAAAGGGGGGGCACTGACGCTGCCAGCTAAAAAATTATTTGAAATAGTTCGAGCGCTGCCGGAAACAGAAGTGCGCATCACCCAGTCTGCATCTGGGACGGTTAACGTAGCGGCTGAGAGATTCAACTCGCGGATCCAGACGCTCCCGCGAGAAGATTTTCCGGCGTTGCCAGAGGCCGCCGATACCGGGACAGTTATTCTCCCGCGCGACGCGCTACGGGAGATGGTGGCGAAGACGCAGTTTGCGGTCACCGGAGAGGATACGCGCTACTTTCTGAACGGTGCGTTATTGGTTCTGACCGGGAAGTCGATGACCCTCGTGGCGACAGATGGGCATCGTCTGGCCCTGGTCTCGGCTCGCCGGGAGGACGCAGCCGGCGGGGAAAATTCGATACCCTCCGATAAGAGCGACAGCGGCGAAGAAGAAGAGAATCGGGTTATTCTTCCGAAAAAGACTCTCTGGGAGTTGGCTCGGCT
>Ga0302123_10000596_pt1 | contig 28161 bp, 22 predicted proteins | sample CB21_321_MG_FD_203109 | JGI IMG/M metagenome (GOLD analysis project Ga0302123, IMG submission 203109) | Marine microbial communities from Western Arctic Ocean, Canada - CB21_32.1 | ecosystem: Environmental > Aquatic > Marine > Oceanic | place: Canada: Western Arctic Ocean | collected 2017-09-28 | reverse complement strand
GGACTGGAACTCCTTGGGTAGCACGAAGGATACGTCCTCTCTGATTACTTCGAGGGAGGTGATGTTGTCGGGGGCCAGGGTATCGATGACCGCCTCCACCAGGGTTTCTGGCGTTGAGGCGCCAGAGGTGATGCCGATTCGCTGGACGTTGTTCAGCCAGGTTGCGTCCATATCCTCAGGGCCGTTGATGAGGTAGGAAGGGACGCCCATGTCGGAGGCGACCTCGCGCAGCCGGTTGCAGTTGGAGCTGTTTTGTGCACCGATGACCAGTACCAGATCCACCTGCTTGGCCAGCGCCTTGACTGCGGTCTGGCGGTTGGTGGTGGCGTAGCAGACGTCGTTCCGGGCGACCAGCGTGGGGAAGCGAGCGCGGAGCGCCTCAATAATGGTCTTGGTATCGTCTACGCTGAGTGTCGTTTGGGTCAGAGCGACGACCCGGTCGGGGTTAGCCACCTGTACCGTTTGGGCTTCCTCCACCGTACCTACAAGAGAGCTTTCCCGAGGAGACTGGCCCATGGTGCCGATGACCTCAGGGTGGCCCTCATGGCCGACGACAATGATGGAGTAGCCCTCGCGGGCGTATTTGATGGATTCGAGGTGTACTTTGGTGACCAGTGGGCAGGTGGCGTCCACCACGTGAAGATTGCGGTGCTTGGCCTCTTCCCAGACTTGGGGTGCGACACCGTGGGCGCTGAACACGGCGTGCTGGTCGTCGGGGACCTCACTCAGGTCTTCCACGAAGATGGCGCCCTTGCGGCGCAGGCTCTCCACGACGTACTTGTTGTGGACAATTTCGTGTCGGACGTAAACGGGAGTGCCGAACCGCTCCAGGCACAACTCCACGATGTCGATGGCGCGCACAACGCCGGCGCAAAAACCTCTCGGAGCGCTCAACACTACGTCCATTCTGGCTTCTCCTGTCGGGAATCCTCTGGTAAGGCCTTCAACTCGTGCTTAAGGTCTAATCCTGAGTCGATCGAGGTATGTCAGATTCCATGCTCAGCCACTATAAGCGGGCGGGGAAATATCCGTCAATCTGATGTGCTTCCAGTATCGGGTTTTGTAAGCACGCCAGCGGAGTGAGGCCATCTCTGTTCAAGGACGTTGCGTGTTTCCTGGAGGGTTTCTGCACAAACTCTTATAATGACTGAGTCCGAAAACCTTTTCGGCGGGGCGATACTGAGGTAATGGACCCACATAACGTTCAGATTATCTACAACGGCCTTTCTGTCGAAGCGCTCAAGATGGCGGAAGCGTTGGCGCTCAGACTGGGAACGCGCCATGCGCTGCGTACGGCTGACGAGGGTGGCTTGCCTATGCCCGACGACGTGGAGCTGGTGGTCACCGTCGGCGGCGACGGGACTATTCTTCGCGCCGCCCGTTTCGCCGCGCCCCTGGGTGTGCCGCTGCTGGGGGTGAACCTGGGCAGGCTGGGCTTTTTGACTGAAGTGGAGGGTTCCGATGCCCTGGAGGGGGTCCCCTACTATTTGCAGGCGGGGTATGCCTTGGTCCAGGAGAGAAATATGCTGGAGGTGCAGGTCTGTGCTCCCGGCGAGGAGCCATGCCCAGCGGCCCACGCCTTAAATGATGTGGTGGTGGGCAAGGGGCACGGAGGTGGCCGTATTGCCCGCATACTTGTTCGCGTTGATGGAGCGGAGTTGGGCATTTATTCAGCTGATGCCGTTATTGTTGCCTCGGCCACAGGAAGCACGGCCTACGCGCTGTCGACGGGCGGGCCGATTCTCTATCCAACCTCCTCGGACATGCTCTTGAAGGCGGTGGCTCCTCACGGGGACTTGGCGGCAGCCGTAGTGGTCCCCGCCGATGCTGTGGTGGAGCTGGTGCTCCAAACGCGTGACCCAGCGGTGGTGAGCGCCGATGGCTATTGGGAGCGTGGCCTGGGACCCGAGCAGACGGTTCGGGTGGCCAAGAGCCCCCATGTGGCCCGGTTCCTGCGGGCGGGGACGCCTCAGCGCTTTTATGAGACGCTCCTCTACCGCCTCTACCGAGGTCCGGCGGCGCCGGCACCGTTGCCCCTGCCCAACTTTCCGGAGACGCCACACCGTGGCTGATACTCCTCGCGTTCTTTCAAGTGAGACCGTTTTCGTCGGCAAGCGGTTTGTCGTACGTCACGACCTGGTAGATTTGCCCAACGCTGGACGCTTTCAGCGGGAGGTCATCGACCATTTGGACGCTGTGGTGATCGTTGCCTTGGACGAAGAGCACAAGGTGCTTCTGGTCAACCAGTTCAGAGCGCCCCTTGGCCGAACGAATCTAGAATTGCCAGCAGGAACCATCGAACGGGAAGAGGAGCCCTTGGCGTGCGCTCAACGGGAACTGCGGGAGGAGACGGGCTACGCCGCTGAGCGTTTCCGACCGATTGGGGATTTCTGGACAACGCCGGGATTCTGTACGGAGCGGATGTATGCCTTCTTGGCTACGGGTCTGCGGTTGGACCCGCTCCCTGCGGACGATGACGAGGACATTGAACTAGTGCGGATTCCGTATGCGGAGGCGCTGGAAATGGCCTGTACAGGGCAGCTTCCCGACGCCAAGACCATTGCCACACTGGTCATGTCCGAGCGCTATGTGGCACTCTAGCAGCAGGGTGTGAGTGGATGCTGTTGTGGATACCCTGTGCCATCAGCGGAGCGTTGGTGTACCCCCCCTTAGTTCCTGCTGAAAGTCCCCTGCGCCCAGCGCCGCTCCACTTCGTCCTTCAGGTGAGTGTAGGACTCTTGGAGCATGGCCAACTCTTCGTTTAGCCGGTCCATCACGCTGTTCATCTCAAGGAGGCGTTGCTGGTTGGTCCGCTGGCCTTGTAAGAGTAGCGGGACCAGGAACGAGAGAACCGTTGCTACGTCGGGCAGCGCTACGTCCCGGAGGTAACCTCCGCGGAGCGCTGCCAGCGCCTGGACGTGGCGGACAGAGGCATCCTTGACCTGACCCACCAGGGCTGTAGTCGCCGAGGCAGACTCGTCTTGGGGTAAAAACCGTACCTGGGCTGCCAGGTACGGGTGGGAGTGGTCGTAGCTGACCACCCGGAATCGCTGTTGACCTGTGGCACGCACGTGCAGACGGCCGTCGGCCAAGGTCTCGACTCTGTCGATATGGGCGGTGGTCCCCACTTCGTAGGGCAAGGTCCCCTGGGCACCCGCCTCGCGGCCTTCCTTCAGCAGAAGTACGCCAAAGGGCTCTCCGCGAGCTAGGCACTCTTGGGTCAACTGCCGGTAACGCGGCTCGAATACCACCAGAGGCAGCTCCATGCCGGGGAATAGCACGACCGATTGGAGGGGGAAAAGACGGAGGAATTGGGTATCTTCGGCCATACGTCCGCCTTGCTTGCGAGCCGTTGTGTCGGGCTAGCCTATTGTGCCCTGTTATAGGTACCGGTGATGTAGCCGGGGTGAGTATATGCCCTTCCATTGCTTCGAGACGCTGTGCCTTGGTGGTGCCGGACGATATCTCCAGCATACGGTGCAGGGGGGGGGATGGTAAAGACATAGCGGTGAGTCCCCAGAACCCCGGGTGAAACTTGGCCCTCATCCCGCGGTGCCACCACCCTTGGATGTCGAGTCGTGGGGGACCGGCCTGACGGTGACGAAGTTGGTGGGTGCGCCTGTTTCCCAGGGCTCAGCCCCGACCACGACGACGTCATCGCCAGGTTGAGCCAGTCCCAGGCGGCGGAGTTCCTGCAGACCGTGGTCAACCATGGTGGAAGAGTCTTCGCTGAGCTCGGTCAGGAGGGGAGTCACTCCGTACCACAGCGCCAGCCGCTGGTGAGTTTGGGGGTTGTCGGTGAAGGCGTATACCGGGGTGGCGGGCCGGAGATGAGAGAGTACCTGGGCGGAACTTCCTCTCCGCGTGAACACAATAATGGCCCGGGCCTGCAGGGTCTTGGCCAGTTCTCGGGCAGCCAGGGCCAGGGCATGGGACTGGTCCTGGCTGGGGTAGCGAAATGCGATGGAGTTGACCTGCTCTGCTTCGATAGCGATCCGCGCCATGGTCTCCACCGTCTCCACGGGATGACGGCCCACGGCGGTCTCGGCCGAGAGCATCAGGGCGCCCGTGCCGTCGAGGACGGCGTTGGCCACGTCGCTGGCCTCCGCGCGCGTGGGAATCGTGTGGTCGACCATAGACTCCAACATCTGGGTTGCGGTGATGACCGGCAGCCCCATATCGTTGGAACGGTGGATGAGGTGCTTTTGGAGCAACGGTACTTGTTCAGGCGAGAGTTCCACTCCCAAGTCACCCCTGGCCACCATGACGCCGTCGGAGGCGATTAGCACCTCCTCTAGGTTGGTGATGGCCTCGGGGTGCTCGATTTTGGCAATGATGGGGCAATTGCTCCCCAGTTGGTGGAGGTAGCGGCGGCATTCGAGGATGTCTTCGCGACGGCGCACGAAGCTTAGGGCGACGTAGTCCACATGGTGGGCGGTGCCGAAAGCTAGATCCTCCCTGTCCTTCTCCGTCAAAGTGGGGACCGAGACGCGGCTGTCGGGCAGGTTCACGCCCTTATATGCGCCCAACAGGCCTCCTTGCACGACGGTGGCCTCCACGTCTGGCGCGGAGACTGCCGTAACTCGCAAGACGATGGTGCCGTCGGCGATGAGAATTCGGTGGCCGGGCGCTACGTCGTCGGCCAGGCCGGAGTAGGGGATAGGGATGGTGGCCTCGGCACGTTCGTGTCCGTTGGTCTGGATGATGACTGAGCTGCCATCTTTGAGAGATAACGGTGTGCCATTCGACAATGGGCCTGTCCGAATGCGCGGCCCTTGGATGTCCTGCATCAGCGCCAGGGCACGGTGCTCCTCCGCGGCAGCGCGTCGAATACGGGGGATGGCCTCGGTGAGTTCTTTGTGGGTTGCGTGGGAGAAGTTCAGCCGGAAGACGTCGACGCCTGCCCTGACCAGTGACCGAAGGGTCTGGTCGTCGCTGAGGGCAGGCCCCCAGGTGGCAATGATTTTGGTGCGGCGGTATGGCGGCGTTGAGATTGGCACTGCCTCCGCATCATACCCCAAGGGCGTGCCACTGACCCATAACTTGAGAGACCCGGCAGTGGGCTTGGCCGGCACATGCCGCGGTGCTGCGTGCTGGCCCCGCATGCAGGGCCCCATACTACCTGCTGCGGCTCCCTATTTCGGCTTGCTGCCCGCCGCTGCAAGTCGCCGTTTGGCCTCCTCGTACACGTCCGTTGGCAGCGCGCCTTTGGCCAGCGCCGACACGTTGCCTTCCAGGTGCTCTGGGTTGATGGTGCCGACGATATTGGTGTGCAGGTTGGGGTGGCTGAAGGTGAAGCGCAGGGTGAATTCCATGCGGCTCATGCCGTCCTCCAGCAGATCGTCCAGCTTCGCCTGCTGCCACACGTCCCACGTATCGCCCTCCTGGTGGCCTTCTGACGGCGCGCCCCGGGCGGCCCCGCCCCGGACGATGATGCCGGCGCCAACCTGAGCCGCCTCGCTGATGGCCGTTTCGTGCTCCCGTTGCAAGGCTGAATAAGGGATCTGGAACACGTCGAAGATGCCCATGGCGATGTGGTCGAGCAGGTGCGGTAGTGTGCCCGACATGCCGATGAAGCGTACCTTGCCCTGGTCCTTCAGGTCCTGGAGTGTCCGGGGTGTGTCGTTCTCCTCCAGCACCGCCTTGGACGGGCTGGCGTGGACTTGTACCAAGTCCAGGTAGTCGGTCTTCAACCGGCGCAGGCTCTGTTCCACTCCGGCCACGATGTTTTCCCGGGTGAAGACGTGGGGGAAGCGCTGTCTGGACGGATCGGGGGTTTCGCCCACCAGGCAACCGCACTTGCTGGCCAGGAAGTAGTCGGCGCGGCGATTTGCGATGAACGCTCCGATCAGTTCTTCGCTCTGGCCGTAGTCGATGGAGGTATCGATGAAGTTGATGCCTGAGTCGAGGACGGTATTGAGAACTTGGTTGGCCTGCTGTTGTGTGATCTCCCGACCCCGGGGCGCACCCCGAAGCTCCATCGCGCCATAGCCCATCATAGTGACGTCCATTCCCGTCCGTCCCAGGGTCCGCTTGGCGATATCTGGCATGGTTGCCTCCCTCTCGCAGTTCGTAGGCCACAGTATACAAGGGCTCGCCCTTGACCCACTCGAACGTGTCTTGAGCTCATACTGCGAGGGCTCGTGGTGCGACTTTTCGCTCCACTTACAGAGATTAAAGCAAATCTAATGGAGGGCGTCCTCCAGCGTGCCCTGCCTGGTACAATAGAGGAGTGGCCGTGTCCCTCGTTTCCAGGATCGGGCACGGGAAAGCCTCAGATGGAGAGTTATGGTCAGCAAGCTGTTCGGAATCCTTGGAGATTCCAACGAAAAACAGATCAAGCGCCTGCAGTGGGTGGTGGATGAGACCAACGCACTGGAGGGCGAGTTTGAGGCGTTGTCCGACGAGGCCCTGCGGAGCACTGTCGTGGAGCTACGCGAGCAGCTTGACGAAGACGAGACCCTGGATGACCTTTTGCCTGAAGCCTTTGCGGCGGTCCGCGAGGCGGCACGCCGCTCTATCGGCCTCCGGCACTTCGACGTGCAGCTCATTGGCGGCGCCGTTCTCCACGAGGGGAAGGTAGCCGAGATGAAGACCGGTGAGGGGAAGACCCTCATGGCAACATTGGCCATGTTTCTCAATGCCCTTCCAGGCGAAGGCGCGCACCTGGTGACCGTCAATGACTACCTGGCCCGTCGCGACGCCGGGTGGATGGGCCCCGTTTACGATGCCCTGGGCATGACGGTGGGCTGTCTGCAACACCAGGAGGCGTACATTTTCGATGCCAGTGCCGAGGAGGGCCAGGACGGTCAGCACTATCACCTGCGGCCTGCGACTCGCCGGGAAGCCTACGAGTGCGATATCACCTACGGCACCAATAACGAGTTCGGTTTCGACTTTCTGCGCGACAACATGGTGGCCTCGGAGGAGCAGCGGGTGCAGCGGACGCTGGTCTACGCCATCGTCGATGAGGTGGACAATATTCTCATCGACGAAGCCCGCACGCCACTGATCATCAGTGGCGCCACTCAAGAGTCCAGCAATGCCTACAAGACCTTCGCACACGTGGTGCCCCGTCTAGCCTACGAGCGGGACTATGTGGTTGATGCGAAGACGCGTACTGTGGCCCTCACCGATGACGGCATCACCAAGCTGGAGGGGATACTCAAGCTGGAGAACCTTTACGACCCTGCCAATGGGACCGTGGTTCACCACATCGAGAATGCTCTGCGTGCCGTGGCGGTTTACGAGCGCGATAAAGAGTACGTGGTCCAAAACGGTGAGGTGGTCATCGTCGACGACTTCACGGGCCGGCTCATGGAGGGCCGCCGTTTTGGCGATGGGCTTCACCAGGCCATCGAGGCCAAAGAAGGGGTGTCCGTCCAACAGGAGACCGTCACCTACGCCACCATCACGTTGCAGAACTACTTCCGTATCTATGGGAAGCTGTCCGGCATGACGGGTACGGCGGTCACTGAGGGCGAGGAGTTCCACAAGGTCTACAAGCTGGAGGTGGTAGTTATTCCCACCCACCGGCCCATGGCCCGTAAGGACCTGCCCGACTATATATATAAGACCGAGGAGGCCAAGTACCAGGCGGTGGCTGAGGCTATTGCGGAGATGCATGAGGAGGGGCGTCCAGTGCTGGTGGGCACGGTTTCGATCGAGCGCTCCGAGCACCTCAGTCAGATGCTTACGCGCAGGAAGGTTCGCCACGAGGTGCTGAACGCCAAACAGCACGAGAGAGAGGCGCATGTGGTCGCGCAGGCGGGACGGCCAGGAGCGGTGACTGTCGCCACCAATATGGCTGGACGTGGGACTGACATCGTTCTGGGAGGCGACCCCTCCATCGCGGAGTCTCCCGAGGAGTGGCAACGGGATCACGATGCAGTCATCGCCGCGGGGGGGCTCTACATCCTGGGCACTGAGCGGCACGAATCCCGCCGTATCGACAATCAGCTGCGGGGGCGCTCCGGACGACAGGGCGACCCGGGCAGCAGTCGCTTCTTCGGCTCGCTGGAGGACGAGATTATGCGCCGGTTCGGTGGCGAGCGCCTCAAGGGCATTATGAACTTGGTACGGTTACCCGACGACATTCCCCTGGAAAGTCGCATGATCACCAAGGTCGTGGACAGCACGCAGTCCAAGGTGGAGGCCCATAACTTCGATATCCGCAAGAACCTAGTCGAGTACGATGATGTGGTCAATACACAGCGGGACATCATCTACAGCGAACGGCTCAAAATCCTCAGCGGCATTGACCTTAAAACCGACGTCCAGGAGATGGTGACAAGGGAGATCCAATCCGTTATCGGAGGCCTTCTCCAGGGTGAATCAGACGATTGGGAGACCGACGTTTTCCTGGCTGCTATGGGCACCATTTTCTCGCTTCCTCCGGGCTTCGATGAGGACCATATCCTGGACCAGAGCGCAGCAGAGACTGAGGAGGAGCTTCTGGTTTATGCCGAGAACCTGTACGAGGAGCACGAGGTGGCCCTGAGCCCGGAGCTTATGCGCAACGTGGAGCGCGGAGTGATGGTCCAGACCATTGACCGTCTGTGGGTCCAGCACCTGACGACTATGCAGAACCTGCGTCAGGGTATCGGTCTCTACGCCTACGGACAGCGTGATCCCCTGGTCATGTACAAGAAAGAGGGCTTCGACCGGTTCCAGGAGCTCCAGGATCGGATTCGGCATGATGTTGCGCGCACCATTTTTCACATCGTTCCGCCAGAGCACATCCGTAACGGCGCGGGGGCCAAGAGGCCAACGAAGCATGCTGTCCAACCCGCGGTGGCCGCGAGGCCGGAAACAGTGCTCACCCAAGCTGCCGTCTCGGCGAGGCAGCCAGCCCCCTTTGGCGCCAGCCATTCTGGAGGTATGCCCAAGGTAGGCCGCAACGACTCTTGCCCCTGCGGCAGCGGTAAAAAGTACAAGCGGTGTCACGGCGCTCACTAGCCATGGCCTCACCGCCCAACAAGACCCGTACCCCGCTTACACCCCAGGACCTTTGGGTGGGCAACACCCTGGCGGGTCCCGATTCGTCTACCCTGCCCGTCAACGGTCATCACGCCACCATTCAGGCGATCGACCATTTGCGTTCCGGCGTGACGGAGGGCCGCCCCTGGGAGGATGTGCTGCTGGAAGCGGTGGGCCTGTGGACTGCCAGGGAGGAGCGCTACAAAAGCCGAGACTACGTTTATTTGATTCAGGGCGAGGCCTTCGATTGGTTGCTGTTGGTGGAGCGTCTACTGCGAGAGGTCCCGAAGGCTGTGCCGGAGGTGGAGAGGGAGCGATTGCTGTTCCGTGACGAGATGCCGGATTCGGTAAGCGGATCGCGATTCAGAGAGGCTCTGGGCGAGGAGAAGTACCAGGCCCATCTGAACTTCTTCTACGGCGTGGTAGTAGAGGAGGCGCTGATGCTGGCTGTTGAGGGGGAGGTGATGAAGCAGCGCGGCGTGCGTGGGCTGCACCACGTCCATGGTGTGGATGATCTGGTTATGGTGCGTCTCTACGGCGACACCACAGGCGTGCTTCTGCGCCGCTATTACCGTGAGATGGGCCGCCGGTTCCGGGGATCGCTCACGCTGAGCGATTGGAAGTCCTTCACCTACTGGCTTTTCAAGCGTCGGCTGGCCCGCTCCGACCAGTCGCGTATCGCCTCCGACACCCGGAAGGGCCTGCGCCAGCTGCACACTTTGCGTCCTCTAGGTGGGGTGGAGATGGCTGTTTCCATGTTGTCGGCCTTCTAGAGGGGCACAGAAGGGACGTGGCCGTCGCGTGCGGCACGCACTCTTACACGACGAGGGTCTTGCCCTAGGATCGTGCCTGCGTTCAGGGCAGCCACGGCTTCGTTGATGTCTTCCAGCCGGTAGCGGGCCGTCACCATTTGCTCCAAATCGAGATTGCCTTCCTGCCATCAGGGTATGCCCTTGTGCTAGGTGTCCAACTCTGTCATGAGCGCTCGAAGCTGGAGTCGCCGCGCTTGTAAGTCTGCTAGCCGTTGGCGCTCCCGCTCCACGACCTCTTCCGGTGCCTTGCTGGTGAATTGGGTACTGTTAAGCCGACTGCTCAAGCCTTGGGCGTGTTTCTCGCTTTCGGTAAGCTCCGCCTGGAGCCTGCGGCGTTCCGCTTCCATGTCCACCACGCCGCCCAGCGGCAGCGTGACCGATGTTCCCCCCTGCACGACGACGGTGATTGAATCGGAACTAGCAGTCGCTTCGCTTCGGTCTGCGACGAACTCCAGCGTGCCCACTCGCGCCATGTGGCGAATGGCCTCCGCCTCGGCTTCCAGGGCATCGCGGTCGCTGGGCGCGGCGATGAGCGCGTCCAGCGACCGCTGAGGCTCCACATGGAACTCGGCGCGCACGTTGCGAATGGCGCGGACCGTCTCCATCACTAGGGCAATCTCCTTCAACGCCTTCCCGTCGGCGGGCTGGCCGGAGGGCTCAGGGTAGGGTGCGAGCATAATGGACTCGGCCATACCGTCTTGGGCGGGAAGCCGTGCTTTAAGCTGCTGCCACAGCTCCTCGGTGACGAAGGGCATGAATGGGTGCAGTAGTCGGAGTAATCGATCCAGGGTAAAGGCCAGCACGCGGTGGGGGCCGGTATCACCGCTCCGCAAGCGTACCTTGGCCAGCTCGATATACCAGTCGCAAAACTCGCCCCAGATGAAGTCGTGGAGCGTGTATTGGGCCTGACCAAACTGGTATTCGCGCCAGTAGCCCTCCATTTCCGCGCTTACTTGATCAAGCCGACTCAGTATCCACTGGTCCTCTCGGTGGGTGCGCGGCGGCTCAGTCTGCCAGCCGGTCATATCCGCGGCGTTCTCCAGGGTGGAGAGGACGTAGCGCGAGGCGTTCCACAGCTTGTTGGCGAAGTTGCGGGCGGCCTGGATCTTGCTGGAGCTTATCCGCGAGTCGTTGCCCGGCGAGGTGCCCGTGGAGAGGGCGAAGCGCAAGGCGTCGGTGCCGTATTCGTCCGCGAGTTGGAGTGGGTCCACCACGTTGCCTTTGGTCTTGCTCATCTTCTGGCCCTGCTCGTCGCGGATGAGGCCGTGAAGGTAGACTGTATGGAAGGGTATCTCGTCCATGTTTTCCAGGCCCAGCATGATCATTCGGGCCACCCAGAAGAAGAGGATGTCGTAGCCCGTCTCCAGCACATCAGTGGGGTGGAAGTAGCGTAACTCCTCGGTGTCGTCGGGCCAGCCCAGAGTCGAGTGTGGCCACAGGCTAGACGAGAACCAGGTGTCCAGCACGTCTTCGTCCTGGGTTATGGAGGCAGATCCGCACTGCTCGCAGGCCTCTGGGTCGTCCACGTCCACGGTCAGGTGCTGGCAGTCGGCGCAGTACCACACGGGAATACGGTGCCCCCACCAGAGCTGTCGACTGATGCACCAGTCGTGGATGTTCTCCATCCAGTTTACGTAGACCTTGGTGAAGCGCTCCGGGACCATCTTGATGCGGCCCTGCTCGACCACCTCCATGGCCCGCTTGGCCAGAGGCGCCACGTGGACGAACCACTGTTCGCTGACGATGGGTTCCACGATGTCGCCGGAACGGTCGCAGTGACCCACCGAATGTTGGTGATCCTCGATCTTCTCCAGCAGTCCCTCACGCTCCAACTGTTCCACGATGGCCTTACGGGCGTCGAAGCGGTCGAAGCCCTGGTAGGGGCCAGCCTCATCATTCAGCGTGCCGTTGGGGTTTAGGATGTTGACTATAGGAAGGTGGTGACGCTGGCCCATCTCAAAGTCCGTTGGGTCGTGGCCGGGCGTTATTTTCAGCGCACCGGTGCCGAAGTCACTGGCTACGGCTTCGTCTTCGATGATTGGGATGGCGCGGCCTAGCACCGGCAGCACGACGCGCTTGCCCTTGAGGTGGCTGAAGCGGTCGTCGCCGGGGTTCACCGCTACCGCCGTATCGCCCAGCAGGGTTTCGGGGCGGGTGGTTGCCACTGTCACGTGGCCGTTGCTCTCCTCTAGCCGGTAGCGTATGTAGTAGAGTGCCCCCTGTTCGTCCTGGTGGTCCACTTCCAGGTCCGAGAGCGCTGTGCGGCAGGTGGGGCACCAGTTGATCATCCTTTCGCCCCGGTAGATGAGTCCCTTGTCGTAGAGCCGCTTGAAGGTGGTGCGGACCGCGCGGCTGGGGCCAGGGTCCATGGTGAAACGCTTGTGGGTCCAATCGCATGATGCTCCGAGGCGGCGGAGCTGCTTGTTGATGACGTTTCCGTACTTGTCCACCCAGTCCCACACGCCGCGCAGGAAGGCCTCGCGGCCCAACTTGTGACGGTCGATACCCTGCTTGGCCATCTCCCGTTCCACCACCATCTGCGTGGCGATGCCCGCGTGGTCGGCGCCTGGCACCCATAGCGCCGCGTAGCCCCGCATGCGGTGGTAGCGGATGAGGGCGTCCTCCACTGCCGTGGTCAGCGCGTGGCCCAGGTGGAGCTCGCCGGTGACGTTGGGCGGTGGCATCATGATGGTGTAGGGCTGCTTCGCTGGGTCCACCGAGGGCGTGAAGAAGCCCGACGACTCCCACCAGAGGTAGAGCCGCTGTTCGACCTCCTTGGGTTCGTAGGCCTTGGGAATCTCCTGGCTTGGCTTGGTGGTCATGCTCGCCTGTTCCGCCGATGCTGGGATTCCGTCATTCTAGTGAGCGGAGTGCGTAGGGGTCAACGGCGGCTGACTCAACTGGAACCAACAAACATGTGTAGCGTTCGGGATTCAGGAATAGGTGTCTATTGGTAAATGTAACCATTCGCTGGAGATATCAAAGGCCAAGCGGCTATACAGAGGAACGCTTCGGGTGCTCGGCCAAAGCATGAGGGACTCGATGCCTGGGCCTTTTGCCCAGGCATAACATGTTGAAGAATCGTGCCTTGTCGGAGGCCGCGCCCTTGTTACCACCAGTGGACCTCGTCCAGCTTTGCCGAGAGCTTTGCCGCTCCCACCCACGGGCGCGACGGCAGATACTTCCACCCGCCGTCGGAGAACATGACCACGATGTTGCCTTGGCGCATCTTCTTGGCGAGCTGCAGCGCCGCGTGCAGCGTTGCGCCCGACGAGATGCCCGCGAACAGACCCTCCTTGGCCACCACCGACCGGGCCGCCCTGATGGCGCTGACGCTGTCGACGAGGTAGCGTCCGTCCAACTGGTCGACGTGGAGCAGCGGCGGTGGGTAGGCCTCCGACAGGCTTTGTAGGCCCTGCAACCGCTCGCCCATGCGTGGCTCCACCCCGATGATGCGCACGGCTGAGTTTGCCTCTCGCAAGCGCCGCCCCACGCCCATGATGGTGCCGCCGGTGCCGATGCCGCCTACGAAGGCGTCCACCTCAGGTAACGCCTCAACAATCTCGGTGCCCGTGGTGCCGTAGTGGGTCTCCTCGTTCACATCATTGGTGAACTGGCGGAGGTAGAAGTAGCCTTCCCGTTCGGCGATTGCGGCCGCAAGGTCGATGGCAGCCTTCATACCCCCGGGGGAGTCGCACCAGGTGACCTTTCCACGGTAGAGTTTGAGGATATCGCTAATGCTCGGTGCGACGTGGCGAGGGATGACCAGGCGGACGCCGTAGCCCTTCTGTTTGGCGACCATGGCCAGGGAGATGGCCGTATTGCCGCTGCTGGCCTCGATGATGGTATCGCCGGGCTTGAGGTCTCCCCGGCGCTCTGCGGCTTCCACCATGGCCAGGACGATGCGATCCTTGACGCTGCCGCTGGGGTTCTGCCCCTCCAGCTTGGCGAAGATACGGACGCCCTTCTTGGGCGAAAGGTGCGGCATATTTACCAGAGGGGTGTGGCCGACGAGGCCTAGCAGTGTAGGGTTTTGCTTATCCACTCCGTTAGCTTACCCCACGCCGTGCGGCTATGTCTTAGCAAGGTTGAGGCATATCGGTATCACCCAGCAGGTGGGCCAGCTGGCGGTCGGTCTGGAGTAGGTACTGCCGGCCCAGGTGCTCCTTATCGGTTGCTAAGGCCACGGGGCAATACACCCCGTGAGGGTGGACACCTGCTTACCCCTATTCGTGTATTCGTGCATTCGTGGAGGAGATACGAACGAAGGTGGGAGCTATGGGGGTCTTCGGCGACGACCTGCATAACGACTGGCTGGTGGAGCCCCAAGTCCAAGCTGATGGCAAGGTCGAAACCTGCGAGGGGAATCTGCAGTGGGACTCTCTTGATGCAGGCGCTTCCCCGGTTGGTATGGGCGCCAATGTGCGCCGGTTCGAGACGGATGGCTCTCGTCGTAGTCACTGATGGCCTCGTTCAGTCGTCCTGGTGCGCGACTCAGCGTCGAGGTGCAGCTTGGACTTGGCCCGCCTGGTCTGGGCAAGGGCTGTATGTGGCCAGCATGCTAAGGTTCACCAATGGCATCAACAAAATGAGGGACGCCGGATATGCACATATGCTTTCCTCAGCCTGCTAGGGCAGTGGGCGAGGTCGACAGGGCTGCACGTCCAGCAAATCCCGAACGCGCTCCAAGAGCCGTACGGCCACCTCGTACTTGGGTAGCAGTGGCAACGCTTGAGCGACTCCTTCGCGGTCGAGGATCGTGACCTGGTTGTCGTCGGCGCCGAAGCCGGAGTCGTCGCGGGTGATATCGTTGACAGCGATGAGGGCCAGGTCTTTCTCCGCCAGCTTCTTCCGCGCGTTCTCCAGTAAGTTTTCACTCTCAGCGGCAAAGCCAACGCGCAGAACACCCTCCCGTACCTCGTGGAAGAAGTCGGGATTCTTGGCGAGGCGAAGGAGCAGTTCGGAGTTCGTGGCCTTCTCTTTTTTCTGTTTTTGAACCGACACTTCCGCCGGGCTGAAATCGGCTACGGCTGCGGCCATGATGAGCACGTCGGCCTCGGAACATGCCTCCAGCACCGCCTCGCGCATTTCCTCATAAGTCTCTACTCTCACGACACGTACGCCCACGGGGTCGGGCAGGGTTTTCGTGGTACTGATGAGATGTACCAGTGCTCCCCGGTCCCGGGCGGCTTCGGCTATGGCATAACCCATTTTGCCCGAGGAGCGGTTGGTAAGGACTCGCACGGGGTCGATGGGTTCCTGGGTGCCGCCAGCGCTCACCACTACGCGCCGATTCGCCAGGTCCCTCTTGCGTCCCAGTATGAGGGCGATGTGCCCCAGGAGCTCCGGCACCTCCAGCATGCGGCCCCACCCCTCTAGGCCCGACGCGAGGTGTCCTTTGGCTGGTCCGGCGATGTGCATTCCCTGCGACCGCAAGGTATCTGCGTTGTCCATGACGGGCTTTTTTGTCCACATGGCGGCATCCATGGCCGGTGCGATGAGTATGGGTGCCTCCGTGGCCAGGGCCGTGAGGCTCACAGGGTCGTCGGCGAAACCCCAGGCCAGCTTGGCTATGGTGTTCGCTGTGGCGGGCGCGATAATCATGATATCGGCCGCCTTGGCCAGCGCGACGTGTTCCACAGCGTTGGGAGAGGCGGCGTCGAACACGTCGGTCAGCACCGGTCGGTGGGTGATACTGCGGAAGGTGAGGGCCGATACAAACTCCTGGGCCGAGGGGGTCATGAGGACGTCAACCTGGGCGCCGGAGTGAGTGAGCTTGCTGGCAAGGTCCACCGCTTTGTAGAGGGCGATGCTGCCAGTGACGCCTAAGATTATCCGCTTTTGCTCAAATGGGCCGCTCATATCACACTCCCTGGTTCATGGCGTGAATGTATTGGAGGCCTCGAAGGGTCAGATCTTCGTCCACCACATCAATGACTGAGGTCTCGCCAGCCAAAAGATGGGCTAGCCCGCCGGTTGCCACCACGGTAGCCTGGGGTGCTTCCATCTCGGCTTTAAAGCGATGCACCATGCTCTCTACCAGCCCCACGTAGCCGAGTACCAGGCCCGATTGCATGGAGTGGGATGTGTTTTTGCCAATCACCGTTTTGGGAGCCACCAGCTCCACCCGTCGCAGCTGCGCGGTGTTCAGGAACAGGGCGTCGGCGGCGATGTTGAGACCTGGTGCTATGGCGCCGCCCAGGTAATCGCCTTTGGCGCCAATGGCGTCGAAGACCGTGGCGGTGCCGAAGTCGACTACCACGGCGGGAGCGCCGTAGAAGTGATACGTGGCGGCGGCATCCACAACGCGGTCGGCGCCCACGTCCCGGGGCGCATCGTAGAGGACGCGTACCCCGGTCTTGGTGCCGGTGCCGACCACTAATGCTTCCACGCCGAAGAGGACGCGGACGACCTCTTCAAAAACGGAGGTTAACGGGGGGACCACGCTGCACATGGCTACCTGATCGATGTGCTTCGGGTTGACGTTCTTGAGGGGGAAGAGGCCGTTGAGCTGCAACGCGTACTCATCGGCCATGCGCCGGGGGTCGGTGGCGATGCGCCAATGAGCAACGAGCCTCTCGGCGTCGAAGACGCCTGCGGTGATGTTGGTGTTGCCGATGTCGAGTGCGAGGAGCATAACGTGAGTCGGATCGAGCCTAAGGGGCTAGTATCCGCTTGGTTTTATTCTACCACAGGGTTCGGGCGTTGGTGAAAATCCAACCGTGGCTGAGCCCACCGCCGGTTCTTCAGTTAAGGGCGCGGCCTTGGATCCGGGCGCGGGGACGTATTGTGAGGGATTCTATCCCCGGATAAAACGGGGTTAGAATGACGGGTGGGAGTTGGGATGCAGCGTCTGGTTTGTCACTCCGAGTCCCGATGACAGTAGGGCAGGGATCTGGTGCCAGCCCCCTCGCCCCGATTGCCTTCTTCGACAGGCTCAGGATGATGGGAACGCGGAGGGGCATGGTGAGTGTGGTAGTGAAAGATGGGCTTAAGGCGGCGCGACCTGTCTTGCGCCTTCCCGCAGGTCCTTTATGACTCGGGGGAGTACGTTCAGGAGGTCGCTGGCGATGAGGCCTGCGTCGCCCAGGTCATAACGCAGCTGTTCACCGGCGGTGGCATGGAGGTGGACTCCGGTCACGGCGGCTTCGTAAGGTGCCAACCCCTGGGCCAGCAGGGCGCCGATGACGCCGGAAAGTACGTCGCCGGTGCCGGCGGAAGCGAGAGCGGGGTTGGCGAAAGGGCTGATGCTCATGCGCTCGTCGGGAGATGCGACCACGGTGTAGGCGCCTTTGAGCACCACAACTTGCCCCCAGCGCTCAGCTGCACGGCGGGCCGCGGTCAGGCGGTCGTCCTGGATATCCGAAACGTCCAGACGCAACAACCTGGAAAGCTCGCCGGGGTGTGGTGTGAGTACCGATGGAGTGCTGAGACGTTCCCACCAGCGGTAGGCCATGGCAAGACAGTTCAGCGCGTCAGCATCCAGCACTAGGGGGATTCCGGGTGAGGGTTCCACCAGGAGGGCGTGGTGGATGAACTCCTGGACCGGCTCAGTTTGTCCCAAGCCGGGCCCGATGACGGCGGCGTCAACGCCGGAGAAGGCGCTGCGAACGGCACGAGCGCCGTCGGGCGCCACATTGCCTGCGGGAGTCTCGGCCAGGGGCAGGTATGTGGATTCCAGCATTTGGGCGGCGGCCAGCTTGTAGACGCTGTTGGGCGTGGCCAGCGTCACGAGCCCGGCGCCAGACCGGTAGGCGCCTGAGCAGGCCAGAACAGGAGCGCCCACGTAGTTGCGCGATCCGGCCACTACCAGCAACCGGCCGAAGGTGCCTTTGTGACTGCTTAGCGGGCGGTTGGGCAGCAGCAGGCCCACTGGGGTATCGCCGGCAAGGTCCAGGCTGAGGGCTGAATCAATGTTCGAAGGCATGCCGATGTCGACAGTCTCTAAGTGTCCTACGTGTTCAGCGGCGGGAAATCGGAGCAAGCCGACTTTGGGCGCGCCCAGGGATATGGTCAAGTCGGCGCTGGCGCAGGCGTCGTCCACCACGCCGGTATTGGCATCAACGCCCGTGGGTACGTCCACGGCAATGAGCTTGAGGGCTGGATGGTCGTCCTTGATGCTGGTGAGCTTCACGCACAGGTCTTTCAGTGCGTTATCCAAGGGGAGCGCTTGACCGATGCCCAGCACGGCGTCCACCACGATGTCGGTTAGGGGAAGGTAGCTGGAGAGGGCCCAGTGGTCGAGGTCGTCTGTTCCTTCAACGATGCGGACGCGGCGGGAGCGGCACTCTTCCAGCTTGTCTTCGCGGCGACGGGCGGAGGTCATGTAGAGGGTGACCAGGGCGCCCCAATCGGAGAGAAAACGAGCGGCAACCATACCGTCGCCGCCGTTGTTGCCGGGGCCGACCAGCACGATGATGCGCTTGCCGCGCATGCTGTCTTCCATTAGGGCGATGCGCCGCGCTACGGCGAGCCCCGAAGCCTCCATGAGCGAGTCCAATGACACGCCTGCCGCGACGCTGCGCTCTTCCAGCCACCGCATCTCCTCGACGGTGACGACCTTCATGCCCTGCCCTCACCCTCGCCCTCTCCCTGGAGGAGAGGGGAAAGGGTATGACTTGTGACTCCGACGACGGAGGCCACGGCGCACCCTTTCGAGTGGGAAAGGCTGACAGCCAGGGATTCAATGCCGATGGTCGCGGCGCATCGTTGCGCCCGGCCATGGAGGGCGATGGTAGGCTGGCCGCTGGGCTTGCGCACCACCTCGACCTCGCGCCAGCCGACGCGGCGGATGCCGGTGCCCAACGCCTTCATCACCGCCTCCTTGGCGGCGAAACGGGCGGCCAGCTGAGGGGAGCGTCCTCGGCAGTAGGATTGCTCATCCTCTGTGTAGATGCGCTGGAGAAACCGTTTGCCCCAGCGGGTCACGGCCTGGGTAACCCGGTCGATTTCGATGATGTCGACGCCGACGGTGATGTCGTCCATGTAGCCTCGTATTGAAACCGAGGCACGCCGGAAATAGCGTGCCGGATTGGAATTATAGCGGCTGGCTCCCGCTGCAGCGAGTTTATGGTGGGATTCTGCCATCTGCTGCTGATAGTATGGAGTGGTCGCTCCAAGACGAGGCTTCGGAGGTGTGTGTGTCTGCCGAGTTGATCGACGGTCGAGAGTTGTCTGCCCAAATACGGGTTGAGGTGGCCAATGGCGTGCAAAAGTTGAAGACGAATACCGGTGTTACACCCGGCCTGGCGGCGGTGCTGGTGGGCGACGACCCAGCCTCCGCGATCTACGTGCGTAATAAAGGCCGTGCCTGTGACGAGGTAGGTATCTTTAGCGAGACATTCCATCGGGATGCCGGCACTTCTCAGGAGGAGCTCATCAGCCTTGTGCAGTCGCTCAACCAAGACACTCGCTTCCACGGTATTCTGGTCCAGTTGCCGCTGCCCGATGGCGTGGACGACCGAGCCGTGATTGGGGCGATGGACCCGGATATGGACGTTGATGGTCTGCATCCTATGAGTATGGGTCGATTGCTGGAGGGACGGCCCCGGTTCCTGCCGGCGACGCCTTCGGGCGTGCAGCAGATGCTGCTGCGTACGGGCCACGACCCGGCGAACAAGCATGTGGTGATTTGCGGACGGAGCAACATCGTGGGCAAGCCTCTGGCGGCGATGCTCTCGCAGAAGGCGCCCGGGGCCAATGCCACGGTCACGGTGTGCCACACGGGAACGCCGGATATTGGCATGTTCACGCGCGAGGCTGACATCCTGGTGGCGGCGGTGGGCAGGCCGCGGGTCATTACGGCGGACATGGTGAAGCCGGGCGCAGTGGTCATCGACGTGGGCATCAACAGGATCGAGGATTCGACGACCAAGTCGGGCTATCGGCTGGTGGGCGATGTGGACTTTGATGCGGTGTTGGAGAAGGCGGCGGCGATTACGCCCGTGCCGGGTGGCGTCGGTCCGATGACCATCGCCATGCTCTTGGTGAACACGCTCCGTGCAGCCACAAGTGCATAGCAGCCGACAAGTCGCGAGTCTTCGATCTCGACGCATATTGCTGGGGCGCGGAGACAAAATCAGCCGCTTGGTTGATGAAGCCGTCCGCCGGGCCCCAGGTTATGGCTGCAGGGGAAACCTTGCCAGGGCACGGCCTGCTGCTATTCGCCTAGTTCCAGTTCCACTCCGATGGGGCAGTGGTCCGAGCCGGTGACGTCAGGCATGGTCCAGGCGCTTTTGACGCAGTTATTAAGCGATTCGCTCACGTAGAAGTAGTCGATGCGCCAACCCACGTTCCGGTCGCGGGCGCGGGTCATCATATCCCACCATGTGTACTGCCCCGGTTGGTCATTGAACATGCGGAAGGTGTCCACGTAGCCGTGGCCTAGGAACTTGTCGACCCAGGCCCGCTCTGATGGGAGGAAGCCGGAGACTTTTGAGTTCTCCTTGGGCCGGGCGATGTCGATTTCGCGGTGCGCCGTGTTGACGTCGCCGCAGATTACGAGGTGTCTCCCCTCCGCCTTCAGGCCTGTGACGTAGTCCAGGAAGGCGTCGTAGAAGCGCATCTTGTAGTCCAAGCGCTCCGCCGACTGCTTGCCGTTGGGGTAGTAGATATTCAGCAGTACGAAGTGCCCGTAGTCGGCGATGACCACGCGGCCTTCACTGTCGAACTCGCGGATGCCAAAGCCGTGGCGCACCTCCAGAGGTTCCTGCTTGGTATAGAGCGCTACGCCGCTGTAGCCCTTGCGTTCCGCCGAGGAGAAGTGGACGGAGTAGCCGGGGACCTTCAGTAATTCCGGCCCCAACTGCTCGGGGTGGGCCTTGGTTTCCTGAAGGCAAAGGATGTCTGGAGCAGCACCAGCGAACCATTCCAGGAACCCCTTCTTCTGGACCGCCCGGATGCCGTTGACGTTCCACGACAGGGCCTTTATGGTCGTCATCATGTACCGGATCGGCCTTGGGAGGCGACCTGCGCTGCGGCTTGCTGGATGGCCTCCTGGTCACCCAGGTAGTAGTGCTTGAGCGGTGTGAGTGCGTCGTCCAATTCGTAGACCAGCGGTATGCCCGTGGGGATGTTGAGTTCCACGATGTCCTGGTCGGAGAGCTGGTCTAGGTACTTCACGACCGCGCGCAGGCTGTTGCCGTGGGCGGCGATGAGCACCCGCTTACCCGCCTTGATTTCCGGTGCGATGCTTTGCTCCCAGTAGGGCAGGAAGCGTGCCACGGTGTCTTTCAGCGATTCGGCCAGGGGCAGTTCGTCCGGGGCGAGAGCGGCGTAACGAGGGTCGCTACTCGGGTGTCGCTCGTCGGAGGTGTCCAGGGCCGGGGGAGGCACGTCATAGCTGCGGCGCCAGATGAGCACCTGCTCATCACCGTGCTTCTCAGCTGTCTCAGCCTTGTTCAGGCCCTGGAGGGCACCGTAGTGGCGCTCGTTCAATCGCCATGAGCGGATAATAGGGATCCACATTAGGTCCATCCGGTCGAGGGTGAGCCACAGGGTGCGGATGGCGCGTTTGAGCACCGAGGTGAAGGCGATGTCGAAGGTGTAGCCCTCCGCCTGGAGTAGCTTGCCGGCGGCCTGAGCCTCGGTAACGCCTTGGGGCGTGAGGTCCACGTCGGTCCAGCCGGCGAACCTGTTCTCTTTGTTCCAAGTGCTTTCGCCGTGGCGGAGCAAAACGAGCTTGTGCATGGCGGGACCTCCTAAGTGGGTGGCTATCCCTTGTTAATTGTAACGTACAGTGAGGCTATGCACTTGGAAGCGCCAACAGCGGCTTAAGGGAAGCTTGTATTATCGGAACTCCGGAGGCTTGTAATGCTTCCAACTTGTCACTTAGCCGCTAGTACTGTAGTGGGCATTAGTGAAGTATGCGCCTAGTCCCCTACCTCCACCAGGAATTCGACTTCCACGGCGGTGCCCAGGGGCAGCGAGGCCATGCCTACGGCAGCACGGGCATGAGGGCCTCGGTTGCCGAAGACCTCTGCCAGAAGGTCGGATGCGCCATTGACGACCTGGGAGTGCTGCTCGAAGTCGGGCGTGGCGTTGACCATGCCTATGAGGCGGACCACCTGCCGCACTTGCTGTAGCTCGCCCAGTGCCGCCTTCATCGCGGCTATGCCGTAGAGCGTGCATGCCCGTGCTGCCTGGTAGCCCTCTTCGACGCTCATGGTGTCGCCGAGCTTACCTCTGATGACCTGGGCGTCCGCAGTGCGGGCCACCTGGCCGGAGACGAAGAGCAACTTGCCACTGCGTACGTATGGCACGTAGTTGGCCACGGGGCTGGCCACGGTCGGTAACGTAAGACCAAGTTCTTGGAGCCGTTCTTCTGGTGTGGGCATGGGGCGATACACTCCTTTGTAGCTAATGGCTATGCGATTAGGGTACTCCGAGCCTTTGGTAGGCTGAGAAGAACCCTTTCGACCATCCCACTGGCCCCTTTCTCGCCAGGAAGGGGACCATGGGAATAGCTGAGGGAAACGCTCAGATTCTCAGCCGTGTGGGTCTGTTGTCCTGACTCTATTCGCCGGGGACGGTTCGGATGTGAAGCTCATCCAGTTGCTCGGGCGTGACGGGGGACGGGGAGCCAAAGAGTGGGTCAAGCCCGGTTTGGTTCTTGGGGAAGGGGATGACATCGCGGATGGACTCGGCATGGTCGGAGAGGTGCACGACCAGGCGGTCGATGCCCGGTGCGATGCCTCCATGCGGCGGCGCGCCGTATTCGAATGCGCCTAGCAGGTGCCCAAAACGAGCGTCGGTCTCCTCCTGGGTATAGCCCAGCAGGCTGAAGATGCGCCCCTGCTGCTCGCGGTTGTGGATACGGATGCTGCCGCTGCCGAGCTCGCTGCCGTTGGCCACGAGGTCATAGGCGTTGGAGAGTACGGCACCTGGGTGAGATTCCAAGATATCCCAATGCTCATGCCAGGGTGCGGTGAAAGGGTGGTGAGAGGAGTCCCAGCGCTGCTCCTCCTCCTTCCACTCGAAAAGGGGGAAATCGACGATGAATGCAAGGGCAAATACATTAGGATCGGCTAGCCCAAGCTGGTGTCCAAGGTGGACTCGTAGCTGGCCCAGCACACTCTCTACCATCGAACGAGGCCCTGCGGCAAGCAGAAGCAAGTCTCCGGGTTGGGCGTTCATGCGCTTCGCCAGGACTTTGATCTCGTCGATGCCCAGCGCACGGGCTTGGGTGCGGATATCGTCCGGAGTGAGGGCGTCCACCGATGGGGAGCTTTCGGCGAGTCCCACCGTGATGAGGCCTCCGGCGCCGAAGCTGCGGGCCATCTCGATAAGCTCGTCGGTCTCGCGGCGGGATGCACCTGCCATGCCAGGCGCGGCGAAGCCCTTGATGGTTCCGCCGTCAGCGATGGCGTTGCGGAGTACGTTGAACGGGGTCTCGGTGAGAAGGTCGGTGAGCTCCCGAAGCCGCAGGTCGAACCGGAGGTCGGGCTTATCAGAGCCGTAGTCGGCCATGGCCTGACGGTAGGGAATGCGTGGAAAGTGATCTGGAATGCGCTTGTCGGGCCTGAGCGTCCGCACGAGGTTGATGAAGAGCTCCTCGGTGAGGCCCAGGATGTCCTCGATGTTGTTGACGTAGGCCATCTCCAGGTCGAGCTGGGTGAACTCCAACTGGCGGTCGGCGCGTTGGCCTTCGTCACGGAAGCAGCGGGCAATCTGGAAATAGCGGTCGAAGCCGGAGACCATCAGGAGCTGCTTGATCTGCTGAGGGGACTGGGGCAGGGCATAGAAGGTGCCGGGATAGGTACGGCTGGGCACTAGGAAGTCGCGGGCACCCTCGGGCGTACTCTTGGTGAGGATGGGGGTCTCGATCTCAAGGAACCCCTTTCGGTCTAGGAACTCGCGCATGAATTGGACTACCCGGTGACGCAGGACGATGTTGTCGTGCATGTGCTGACGGCGCAGGTCCAGATAGCGGTATTGGAGCCGCAGCGACTCGTCGACCGGGCTGTCCTGCGTTATGTCGAAGGGCGGCGTCTTGGCCTCGTTCAGTACTGTGACCGTCTCGGCGATTACCTCGACTTCGCCGGTGCCGAGGTTGGGGTTCACTGTACCTTTGGGGCGGCGACGGACCTTGCCGGTGACCTGCACCACCCATTCGGCCCGGAAGGCTTCGGCCGCACGGTGGGTGCCGGGGGTATCGGATGGGTTGAAGACAACCTGCGCCAGACCGTGGGAATCGCGCAGGTCGATGAAGATGAGGCCACCGTGGTCTCGTCGGCGGTGGATCCATCCGGCTAGGGTTACCGTCTCGCCGGAGTGCTCTTCGCGAATAGCACCGCATTGGATGGTGTACAGCAAGGGTTTCGCTCCATTCAGATCGAGGGTCGTGTAAACCGAGACAATATAACAGGGCTGGCACTGCTGCAGCGCCAGCCCTGTTGACGTCGTTCCTGCGTCGCGGTGGTCTTAGCTTGCGCTATTGAGAAGCTCCAAGGCCGCCAGGGTCATGATTTCCACACCGGGGACCAGGGCATCTTCATCGATGTCGTAATCGGGCCGGTGGAAACCGCCGGTGCCCTTGTCGGGGTTGAATGTCCCCATGCAGAACACGCAGCCGGGCGTGGCGTCCAGGAAGAGGGCAATGTCGTCGGAGAAGAGGTTGCGCCAGTCCTGAATGATGTTTTCGGGACCCAGCACCTGGGACGCTGCATTGATAACCGTTTGGGCGACCGCCGGGTCGTTGTGAACGGGTGGGAGGACGAGAGTGTCTTCCAGCGTGTATGTGCTGCCCAACGCGGTGACGATGCCGGAGACGATGGACTCGATCCGGGGACGCAGCGTTTCTTGGGATGCTTTGGTGTAGGTGGCGAGGCGCATTCCTACCTCGGCCCGCGGGCCCTCCGGCCCTGCCTGGGTTGTTATGGTATTCACTCTGAATACCACTTCGTCTCGAACCGGCCCGACGCGGTGCATCATGCCGTAAAGCGAGGTGACGACCTCCGCCGCGATGAGTGCGGCGTCCACACCGCCGTGGGGCGTGTTGGAAGGGGCGCGCTCCCCTTGAATCACGAGCTTCATAGTGTTGGTGCTGGCCCAGATTCGGCCAGGCTGGGCGACCACCTTACCGGTGGGGATGTTGTCCATGGCGTGGTGGGCCAGGACGAAATCGGGATGAACCTTCTGCAAGAGACCGTCGTCGATCATTCGTTGGGCGCCGGTCTGCGGCTCGTCGGCGGGTTGGAAGACGAAGGCGACCTTGCCGGCGATGCGCTCCCGGCGTCCGGACAGGACGCGAGCGGTGGAGAGGGCTAGGGCCATGTTCATATCGTGGCCGCAGGCGTGGTTGCGGTTATCGATGGTGGAGGCGTAGGGCCGGCCGGTAGATTCCGGCATTGGAAGGCCGTCCATATCAGCGCGAATCATGAGGGTTTTTCCGGGCCGATCGCCCTCTAACCAGCCGAGGACGCCGGTGACGCCGATGCCCCGCTCGACCCGTAGCCCCAATTCTTCCATTCGGCAGGCGATGAGTTCGGAGGTGCGTGTCTCTTCGAAGGCCAATTCTGGAATCTGGTGCAGCTCGCGGCGCAGGGCCACGATGGACTCATTCATCTGGGCGATTTCGTGTCCTACTTCACCGAGTGATGTCATGGCCTTGCGTCCTCTTCCCTCCCCTAATCGGGCGGCTTGGTGGAGCCTACAGTTTTCCGAAAACGTCCGGCTCCTGCCCGGACTTGTCATGGTCGCGTTTCAGGAGGGCTTCATGGATGCGGAGGAGTGTTCCGGAGGCGCCGGTGGTGTTGCCGGCCTCAATCTCCCGGGCTAGGTCATCGACGCCTGACTGGGCCATCTGGACTACTTTTCTGATGCCCAGCACCATGATGGCAAGCCAAGCGAACCGTAGCGATATGCGAATGAGACCAATCACACTTCCACCTCTTCTGAGTATTAGACAGCCGCTTCGAAGCGCGCCGTGCTGTAGCGCTACTGTACCGCAACCATGCTCTAATTCCAACGGTGGACTGACAATGGTAGGGCGTCAGCGGAGCGGCTGTCCGATATAATGGTTCAGATACATCTGAAGCAGGGTGGATGGGAGAGGATGTACTGGTGGAGATAGGCCAGTTGGAGGCATTTTTGGCCGTGGTGCGGCATCACAGCTTTAGCCGTGCGGCTGAGGAATTGGGTATGACTCAACCGTCGCTGAGTGCCCGGATTATCGCTTTGGAGCGGGACTTGGGCGAATCCCTCTTCCACCGTTTGGGCAGGGGAGTGCGGTTGACCGACGCGGGGCGAGCCATGCTGCCCTACGTAGAACGCTCGCTGGACACTTTGCGCCACGCCCGAGAGGCGTTGGGCGCTAACCGATCGGCCAGTTCAGGCAAGCTCTACATCGGCGCGGCGCGGGCCATCTCAGCGTATGTGCTGCCGGGTATTTTGGAGACTTTTCGGCAGCAGTATCCTGGCATCGAGATGGCGATTAAGACTGGCCGCTCCTCGGAGGTGCTGCAGATGGTGCTTTCGGAGCAGATTCAGGTGGGCATCGCCCGGGGGTTGGTCCACCCGGAGGTCGTGACGACGCATCTCTACGATGAGCAGGTGGTGCTGGTAACCCATCCGGAGCACCGCTTTGTCCGAACGGGGACAGCAAGCATTTACGAAGTCGCTACGGAACCTCTCATTCTCTACGATAAGGAATCTACTTACTTTCTGCTGATAGACCGGGTCTGCCGTGAGGCGGGTATAGTGCCCAATATACAGATGGACCTAGACAGCATTGAGGCAACAAAACGTATGATTGAACGGGGGTTGGGTATCAGCTTTTTGCCGCTCAACTCGTTGCACCGGGAGTTAGCTATGGGTGCACTGGCTCGTGTGCAGCTTCAGGAGGGGTACGAGGTAACGTTGCCCACCGCCGTGATGGTGCGGCGCTCGGGAAGCTACGGTGCGATTGTCACGGCGTTTACTGACCTCCTCCGCGACTTGTATCCAACGGGCGAGGGAGACCTTGCGCCCGCGGCCGGATGAGCGCGGATAGTAGTTGTATTACTTGTCAAGTCCTTTCCTCAAAGCCTTGGGCATGCTATAAACGGGGGACAGTAGGGGGAATTTGATTGAAGGTTTCTAGGAAAGAGCAGCCACAGCGAGAAGCTGTGCTTACCATTACGCTTGAGTCGGAAGAGGTCGAGCCGTATTTGGAGCGGGCCTATCGCAAGATTGTGCAGCAGGCTAACATTCCCGGTTTTCGGAAGGGGAAGGCGCCTCGCCGAATCATCGAGCAACTCTACGGGCGCGAGCATCTGTTGCATGAGGCTATGGATTTCCTGGTTCCCGAGGTGACCAACAAGGCTGTCGAAGAGGCGTCCTTGGAGCTCGGTGGCACCCCTTCGGTCTCGTTGGACGAGATGGAGCCGGTGAGCATCACAGCTAGGGTCCCTCTCACGCCCACGGTTGACCTGGGTGTTTACCGGGATATCCGGGTGCCGAAGGAGCAAGCGAAGGTCTCGAAGAAGGAGATCGATGAGGTGCTGGAGAGGATGCGTTTGGAGGTGGCACCCTGGGAACCGGTTGAAGAGCCGGTGCAGTTGGATGACCTGCTGAACGTCTCGGTGAAGGGATGGGTTGGGGATGAGGAAATCCTGAACACGGAGCGTTCGGACTTCGTCCCGCGAGAGGGTTCGCAGGTCCCCGCGCCGGGTTTTGCTGAGCAGTTGGTGGGCATGAGTGCCCATGAGACGAGGTCCTTCAGCATTGCTGTGCCTGCTGAGTTCGACTATGCGCAGGTGGCGGGAAAGACGGTGCATTTCGAGGTGGAGAACCACATCGTGAAGCGCCGACAACCCGGGAAGATAGACGATGAGTTCGCCAAGGGTGTGGGCGCGGGGTATGATTCTTTGGCCGACTTGGTGAAAAAGGTGAAGGCTGACCTGGTGGAAGAGGCGGAGGCCTCTTTCCGTTCCAAGCATCAAGAGGAATCGCTGGGGAAGCTGGTGGAGATGGCGAAGGTAGAGCTATCGCCCTTAATTATTGAGCATGAGCTGGAGCACACCATAGAGCATTACCAGCAGTCGATGAAAACAGGCCAGGTGTCCATGGAACAGTACCAGCAGTACATCCGGTGGGCCGGGAAGAGTGAAGAGGAGATCCGTGACGATGCTCGGCCTGAGGCGCTGGAGCGAATCATGCGGATGTTGGTGCTCCGGGAGTTGGCAACTCAGGAGTCTTTGGAGGTCGGTGACGATGACCTCCGCGAAGAGATTGATCGGATGGCGGCGGTTTCCAACGACGAATCAGACGAGGTCCGCAAGATGTTCGAATCGGATGATACGCTGGATTCGCTGCGGAGTTTGCTCCTGAATCGGAAGGCGATAGAGTTCCTTACGTCAACGACCGCGCAGTCCGGCGCGGCGTCCGCAAA
>Ga0302123_10000593_pt1 | contig 28223 bp, 18 predicted proteins | sample CB21_321_MG_FD_203109 | JGI IMG/M metagenome (GOLD analysis project Ga0302123, IMG submission 203109) | Marine microbial communities from Western Arctic Ocean, Canada - CB21_32.1 | ecosystem: Environmental > Aquatic > Marine > Oceanic | place: Canada: Western Arctic Ocean | collected 2017-09-28 | reverse complement strand
AACGAGCGCGTGGTATTTCGATCGGATTCCATCGACCATTGTTGCATCCGGCATATAAACAGTTTGCAACAACTCAATGCAGAAGGTCAATGCCAATTAGGTAGTTTATTTACGAACGACGCCTAAGTTGCTGGTGACCTTGGTTGTCGCGAGCTCAACGGCATTCCGCTTGTCCTGCTCGGCCAACTCGAGCCGCTCGTGCAACTGCTGCTCGAACTCGTCGTCGCGAACCTGCTTGAGGATGTCCGCGTACCCAGCCTCGTCAATCTTGAATGCTTTCTTGCAGTGCGGACAGATGATCTCAGGCATGACTACTTATCCTTGGCCTTCGCCATTTGTCCGAGTGACGGCTAACGCCAAAGTTAAGCCGGCGGCGGGGACCGGCATGCATTTGCAAAAACCCGCGTTCAACCGCCGCTCGGCTTGAACGACTTGGTACGCCCGGCACGGGCGTGAACTTTTGGGGTGTAAGTCCCCTGTGTGACTCTGGGAGTCTAAGGAGATGTCAGTATACCAAATGATCACTTCCGATCGAGTAAGCACGAGGCGAGGGCAACTGCGGTTCGGGCGACCGGCCGTGGGGAGGCAGCCTGCGGATGTGTTGCGTAAGTGCCGGCCTGATTTGTCGCCGTCGGCCACATCTTCGCCGAGACCTGCGAGGTTACGGACAGAAACGTCATACAAGGCCGGTGCGGTCAGGCGAGTGAGCCAATCATCACGAAGCCGTTCCCAGAGAACCGTTCAGGTAAATGACGAGCTTGCGCAGGGACAGTTCAGGTTCTTATCCGGGGAGATCTGCACTGCTCCAGTTGGCGGACTTGTCCGACCGGCCGGAACGGGCTCGTGCAAGCGGACTCCGTGCGGTGCAGAAGTCAGCCGAGGTCATAGTACCGCGTGTCACATTCCAGTGACTGCGGGAAGGGCCGAACGCTGGGTGGCACAGGTTGCTTGTCAACCTGTGCGGCGCAGCCGCAAGAGGACGCCTCTTATCGCTCCGCGACCCGCGAATTGACGGGCCACCCGCGACTGCATCAGATGGGACGGGAGCTGGTGCCGGACTGACATTTCCGACAAGGCTCAGGTTGTTTTGCCAGATTAGTCCTCGAAATGTCGCTCTCGATCGGTCGGGGATTCCGATCGGACCTGCCACAGGACCGCAGGCGTCTGATGCAGCCGCTGACTCAGGTGGCAAACGAGTCTACGTCCCCGTACTTCTGCAGCAGTTCTTCGTCGAGTTCGACGCCGAGTCCGGGGCCGTCGGGGACTTGCGCTGCTTCAGGTCCCAGCGTCAGTGGTGTTTTGAGTAAATCGGTCTCGTGATAGATCGGACCGATGAAGTCGCCGGGAAAACGCTCGCTGTCGATCGTTGAGATGGCCGCTCCAACGTGCAGCATCGCGGCCGTGCCGATGCCCAGCTCAAGATTGCTGCCCATCGAACACGCAATGCCGGCGGCTTTGGCGACGTTTGCGATCTCGACCGTCGCCTGGATCCCACCATGCTTACCGGGATAGACGCTCAGGATATCGACAGCACGCTCAGCCGTGAGATGCCACGCATCGTTCAATGTAAACACACTTTCGTCGGCCATGATCGGAATGTCCGTGTCGCGTCTCAAAGTTGCGAGGGCCTGGCGGTCCGCAGTCGAGACCGGCTGCTCGGCAAACAGAATGTCGAACTCGCTCAACTGCTTGAGCATGCGGCGAGCCTGTGGAACAGTCCAGCCGCAGTTGGCATCAATGCCAATCGGAATATGCGGTCCCGCCAGTTCGCGGACTGCTCTGACACGTTCCAGGTCCTGTTCCGGATCCAGTCCGACTTTGACCTTCAGGCATTTCACACCTCGGTCCAGAAACTGCTTCGCCAGATCAACGGCCTTCGGAACATCGAATGAACCGATCACCAGCTTGATTGGCATCTCGTCCCGAACCTTTCCGCCAAGCAACTGATACACCGGCACGCCCGTCGCTTTACCACACAGATCCCACAAAGCCATTTCGACGGCCGCTTTGGTGAACGGGTTGAGCCGGACGACTCGATCCATTTTTTGACGCAGGAGAGAGATTTGAGTGGCGTCTTCGCCGACCAGCGCAGGTCCGATCAGGCCGCGCAGGATTGCGACACATCCGGGGCTGGTTTCTCCGCTCCAGCGAGGTGCAAGCGTGGCTTCGCCCAGTCCGACAAGCCCCGCGTCAGTGTGTACTCGCACGATGACGTAGGGCGAATCGATGTGCTCGCCGTGAGACGTCTTTGTAGTGAGTCCCTGTTTCAGAGGAACGTTCACCGGAATCGCTTCCACCTGCGTGATCTTCATGAGCTCTCATCCACAGTCTGATTCGGGTCGATGATCAGCCAACTGAGCGCTGCGAGAAAGTAGAAGGCCGCATGCAGGTAGATCACCTGGTTCCAGTCTCCACCGGATTCAAGCAACTCGTCGAACCAGGTGCCAAGGATCGTCGGTAACGTGACTCCCGCCACGCAACCTGCCATGTTCATGACACCCATGACAACTGCCGTACTGCGACCGCCGAGATCGATCGTGGCTGCCCAGCCGCACGGATTTCCGATCCCGGAAAAGACGGCACCAATCGCAATCACAACGGACAATTGCGTCGCCGTAGTTGCCCATGTTGATGCGAATGTGAAGCCGGCGCACACGATCATTGCCACGCACGCAGTGCCACTGCGACTGATCCACTTACTGCCCGTTTTTCTCAGCAGCACGTCGATGATGACCCCACCCAACAGGCTGCCAACCACAATCGCGATCAAAGGCAGACTGTTCAGCAACCCGGCTTCGTCTTTGTCGATTCCGTAGGAGTACTCCAGAAACGCGAAGAACCAGGTGACGAAGAACACGTACCCGGCCGCTCTGAAGAACGACTGGATGCAAATGCCCCACATGCTAAGGCTCGTCAGCATGTTCAGGACCAGCCCGCTGGAAACCGGGCGATCGTCTTCGATCTGCGGCAGCGACTCTGCGGAGTCGTCAGTTTCCGTGCCGCGAATCAGTGCGAGTTCGCTCTCGTTGACCTCGTCATGATCGACGGGACTCGTTCGAAAGTAGAAGTAAAATACGACGCTCCACACGATCCCGACCAGCGAGTACGCGTGAAAGATCGGTCGCCAGTGGACGCCCCGTGCCAGCAGCCAGCCAGTGAACCACAGAGCGAATGCACCGCCCACGGACATGCACGCGCCGATCGTGGCGCTGCTGATCCCGCGTTCCTTCAGCGGAATCCAGTCGCTGAGAATCTTCGCTGAAATAGGAGTCAGTCCGGCCTGGAATGCACCGAGCGCAAATCGGGACGCACATAGATTGCGTAACATCGACGCGGTACCGGACCAGACGCTGCACAGCGACCAGTACAGGCTCAGACAGGCGAAGGCCCACCGTGTACCGAACCGATTACCCAGCCATCCGCCCGGTACCTGGAACAGAAGATATCCCAGGGCAAAGCCGCTCATAACGCGGCCCATTTGAGCGTTGTCGAACCCCAGGTCCTCCTGAATCGTCGTATTGGCTGCCGAGATGCAGTAACGCGTCAGATATGCGCTGGCCGAAGCGAAGGCCACAAGCGACAGGACTTTCCAGCGAACACGCGTCGGCGGTGACTGGACATCGCTCATGTTGATCCGATCGACAATTCTGAAAGACGCCCGGTTGATACTGCATCAACCGCATGTCCGATACCGTACCAGGTAATCGGGTCGAGCGAATCCGGTCCGTTGAGTGAACGTCGGACAGGCGGGAGAGCAAACGTGTTAGTCGGCTATGTCAGTGATGAGAACTTTGTCGCGCTCCCCGGTGTCGACGTCGAACTGGAATTTGGCAAGGACGCCGTTGCCATTTGCACGAGCGCCACCGGAGCGATCCGCGCCGACATTGAGCCTGGTGAATACCGCGTCGCTCTGTCGAAGTCCGGCTACACCGCAAAGCGAACAGAAGTCACAGTCGAGATTGGAAAGCCGATCCAGTTCCGATTGATGTCAAACCGCATGTGCGGCCTGATGTGGCCCGGCCAGGTCCGCAGTGGTGAGTCGTCTGAATATTGCGTCCACACGACTCGGCAGTTCCGGCTCGAACTGTGGCGATATGGTTGGGAGAAGGAATTCATTCGCAGTTTCGGTTGGTGTGACGAGCACGCACCGCACTCGATGGCTCAAATCCTTCCCGACGGCGAATTCACGCAGACAGGCGTCGACTGGAATCGAACCGGCTACGCGCAGAAGTATCAGAAGCACGCAATCACGGCACCCGAGCGGTCTGGTCTTTACTTTCTGCACGCGACGACGCTCGACGGCGAATTCTGTGCGTTTCCGTGGATTGTCTCGCCTCCCGAACCACGCGCGACAATTGCTGTGCTCGCTTCGACGATTACCTGGAACGCGTACAACAACTTCGGCGGACGCAGCAACTACTTCAACCAGGACGGCTTGCCCGAGCGCCCGATTGTGAACTCACGCCAGGATGTGAAACGGTACACCCAGCCGGACACATGGCCATTCGAAGAAACCGGGGCGCCGCTGTCGTTTCAGCGCCCGATTCCAGAGAGCCAGGTTCCCGAGCACGACAGCATTACTGATCCGATCGCCGGCCGAGTCAACTCGGCGTTTGCGCCGGGATTGTGGCGATTGCTCGGATGGCTCGATCGTGAAGAATTTGAATACGACCTGTATTCAGAAACGGAATTGCATTTCGATCGCGTACCGCTCGATGACTACGACGTTCTGGTTCTCGATGCGCATCCGGAATACTGGTCGAAGGAAATGTACCACCGTGTGAAAGAGTGGGTGTTCGACCGCGGTGGGAAGTTGGCTTACCTGGGCGGTTGCGGCCTGTATGCAGAAGTCGAATTCGACGACGAGTTCACTATGCGCTGCCGCCGCGAAGGTGAATTCGAATTGCGGGGCGAATCAGAAGCCAACCTGCTGGGCGTCGCGTATACGCACACCGGATTTCAGACGGGGGCTTCGTACCAGGTGCTGGACGATGCGCACTGGGTCTTTGCCGGAACGAGCCTGAAGAACGGAGACCTGTTCGGTTTGAAGAGTCTTCATGAACGCTGCCCTGGCGGAGCGTCCGGTCACGAACTGGACAAGATCAATGATCAGTCACCCGCGGACATCGTCCACCTTGGGAAGGGCACCAACGCGGATGGACACGGTGCCGACATGACTGTTTTCGAGACTCCGTCAGGTGGGGCAGTCTTCGCCGCCGGATCTCTGTGCTGGGTTCTGTCGCTACCAATCGACGACGGCGTCTCAGCCGTGACCAGAAATGTGCTGAATCGGTTTCTCGGTAACCCGTCGGGTTGATCGTCTATCAGCGGCAACCCGGTGAATCCGCGACATCCGCGTCCTCTTTTCAGGCAGCCGCTACACGCCGTCGTCAACCATCCATTGCATAACGCGACGGACTCGTGTGCGACGGAATGGCAGACGCCCTGGCTCGGCAAAATGGCAGATAATTTCGCCCCACGTCGATGGCCAGACCATGCCAAGGGCCAGCCCGTCCTTCCAGGTAAACGGCCATCGAGGGGCACCCGAGAGAATGAAATCGCAGTTCGCCCCCACATGGTCGTTTTCGATAAGCGGCTGCATGACGCTCAGAAACGAAGTGTGCTGTGGACCGCTCGCGTCGTCATCCTGCGCACCGAATAACTGTCGCACTCCGACCTTGAGCGAACGAGCCGTGCGAACACACTCCTTCAACTCGTCCAGATCGCCCGCTACGCGGTTTCCGTCGGCGTCGTGTTCATAAACGACTCGCCAGGAATCGCGCACGTACCAGCGGTAGACTCCGTATGGATATCGCTGCGTCTCGTCGAACGTCACGTTCCCGAGCATCCACTTCATTTGAGAAAACGAACCAGACGTGTCGTATTTGAATAAGCTGAAGTAGGGCTGCTCCGCGAGAGTCCCTCGATGAGCGTACGAATGATGGTGCGTCATCATCCCGGCAAACGCCTCACCCTCTCCCGCATATGTTTGTTGGAAGTAGAGGGTTTCTTCATACCCCTTCGCGATCAGGAACAATCGCAGGTCAGCCCCGCGCCCGACCGCCTCGGCCACCGATAGCGCACTCCCTTGTGTGACTTCCAGTTCACGACTCTGTTCCAGCGCAAGGTGCCACGTGGTGCTCACTACGAATTCTCCGTCAATGCTCGCCCGGGACGACGGGTGAATGGTCAAGTCAAAATGCGCTTTGTGCGTCAAACGTCGCTGTCGGCTGGTTTTCGTACCAGAACGCACTTCGCGTAAATGCTGAAAATTGCCGGTACGAGAAACAGGATCCAGAGTGTGGCGAGAGCCAGCCCGAATGAGATGCTGATGGCCATCGGGATGATCACCTGAGCCTGCGTGTTCCGTTCAACGAGGATGGGCAGCAACGCAGCGACAGTGGTTATCGACGTCAGCATCACCGGACGGAAGCGGCGGCGCCCGGATTCCAGCAATGCGTCAGTCAACTCGGCGCCGTCAGCCAGTCTGCGGTTAATGAAATCGACAAGCACGATTGAATCGTTGGCAATAATCCCCGCCAGCGTGACTGCGCCGAACAGGCTGAACAACGTCAGCACCTGACCCAGCAACAAATGCCCCAGCACGGCGCCGATCAGTCCGAATGGAAGAACTGCGAGGATGATGATCGGCTGGAAGTACGACTTGAATTCCAGGGTCAGCAGTGCGTACATGCCGAACACGGCCAGAGCGAAACCGATCATCAGACTGGTGAAGGACCGTCGTGTCTGTTCCTGTTGCCCCTCCCATCGTCCGTGAACTGACGGATGTTGTTGCAACAGGTCAGCGAGGAATCCCTGCTGTAGATCGCTGACGATATTGAGCGCGTTGCCCTTTGTTTCGTCGACATTGGCGGTGATTGTCACAGCACGTCGCTGGTCAATTCGTTTGATCGTCGAATAGCCGCGGCGGGCGGTGACGTCCGCCAGCACAGGTAATGGGATCTCGTCACCGTCTTTCGTCTGGACGCGGATTTCGTCCATTTGGTGCAGCGACCGGCGTTCGTCCTCGGGATACCGCACCATCAATTTGATTTCGTGTCGGCCACGCTGGAGACGCATGACTTCGACACCGTAGAACGCGGCTCGAACGGTGCGGGCCAGGTCCTCCAGTTGAATACCCAGCGCCTCGGCTTCCGGCTTCAGCTTTAACTGCAGTTCCCATTTTCCAGGGCCTCGGCTGTCCTGAATGTCGTACACGCCAGTGTAACTGGCCAACTGCGTTTTGATTTTCCCCGCGACCGTTTCGAGTTCGTTGATATCCGAACCGAGCAACGACAAATGGACCGGACTCCCTCCAGGCGACTGGTCCAGACCCCAGAAGATGACACGTTCCGCACCCGGAAACTCCCCGGCTTTATCTCGCCAGTGGGCAACGATTTCCTGACTCGAAGTCGTTTTGAAGACTCGCTTCGGATCAAATTCGGCGTAGACGTCGCCACGCAAGCGATCCTGCGAGCCTCCGCGACCCACCGACCGGGTTGATGAAGTCACCAGCGTCCGGCCATCCGGGCGCAGGTGTTCGAACTCGACTTCACGAAAGGCAGCATCCAGGCGTTCGGTCGCTTCGATGACAGTTTCCGGTGGCGTGCCCTTGGGGTATTCGACGTAGCTGTAAACGAATTCCCAATCCAGTCGAGGACTGAATACAAACGGTGTGAAGCCGCCTCTGTACAAACCAATTGTCAATAACAGAGAAGCCAGCGACCCGCTGAGGACGATACCCGGATTTGCCAGCGTCCAGCGAAACGCTGGAACGTAAACGCGATCGATGAATCCGGATATTGCTGCCTGCACGCTGCGCTGAAAGCGTGGAACTTCAGCTTTGCTTTCCGGCAATCGAGTGTGTGCCAGGTGGCAAGGCAGGATGAACAGTGCTTCGAACAGAGAAATCAGCAGCATCGAAATCAGGCCCAGCGGCATCACGGCGATCCACTTACCCATATCGCCGCTGACATAGGCCAGTGGGATAAACGCGATGACTGTCGTCAGAACAGAGTTGATCACAGAGGGTGCAACTTCGGCCGTGCCATCGATCGCCGCCTCCAATCCGGATTTCCCGGTCAGACGATGCGCGTAGACGTTCTCAGCGATCACGATGGCGTCATCCACCACGATCCCCATCGCCATGACAAACGCGAACATCGAATACACATTCAGCGTGGCGCCAAAGATCAGCATGATCGCGCACGTGCCGAAGACAGAAATCGGGATCCCCAGCGCGACCCAGGTCGCCAACCGCAGATCCAGAAACAGACCGAGCATTCCGAAGACCAGCAGCAGTCCGATGATTCCGTTGCGCGACACCAAGTCCAGACGATCACGAGCCTGCTTGGACCAGTCGCCCCAGACTTTCAGCTTGTAACCGTCGGGCATTTGTTTCGCTGCAGCGTATTCGAACACCTGGTCGCGGATCGTCAGCATGTCCTCGTCCGGTGTCATGCGGACCATGATCCACTGGTGCGGCCCACCATCCAGACGGAGAAAGATCTCGCGATCGTCGAATCCGTCCTTGATCGTCCCAAGATCTCCAACTGTCAGTGTGGTTCCGTTTTCATCGGTGATGACGGGGATCCTGACGAGCTCCGCGCCGGTGACGTGCTTATTTGACGCGCGAACCAGTACCTCGCCGGTCTTTGTCCTGATCGATCCCGCAGGCAATTCAACGTTTCCACGACGGACCGCGTCGGCAACGTCACGATGCGTGAGTCCGTATTTGCGCAGAGTTGCCTGCGAAATCTCGATGTCGATCTGGTACTTCTTCGCCTGATCCTGACTGGCGTACGAGACGTCGGGTAACTGCATCAACTCTTCGTAAATCTGATCGGTCACCGCACGGAGTTGCCGTTCGGCAATCGGGTCGTTGTCCGGATCACTGCCTTCCGGCGGGATGATCGATACCGAGATGACCGGGTTGAATCTGACAGGCAGCTTGACGACGGGTTTCTCGGCATCTGCCGGGAACGTGGTGATGCGATCAATGGCACCTCGGACTTCTTCCAGCACCTTTCCCGGGTCATCGACGTCCGTATCCAGTTCTGCCGTGACCGAGCCGCGGCCTTCCTGTGCGGACGAAACGACCTTGCGAATCCCGACGATCGACCGGATCGACTCTTCGACCCTCAGGCAAATGGCCTTTTCAGTTTCGGCTGGTGAGGCTCCTGGGTAGCGAACCGACACGGTGATTTCGTCCGGTCGATATTCTGGATACCGCTCGCGGCGCAGCTTCATCATGCACGCGACGCCGGTGACCAGCACGGCGACCATCAGCGTGTTCATGGACGGTGAATTGCGAATCGCCCACGCGATGACCGGCTTCATGGTCCATCGCTCCCGCCGCCGAGCGTTGTCTTGTCGTCGATTTCATCGGCCGCGCCGTCCTTGTCGCTCGTAACGAACTCCCGAACCCGACTGCCATCCATCGGTGCGACCAACTGTGTGGTGACGACCCGGTCGCCAGGCTTCAATTCCGTTGATTCGGCGCGAATCAGGACGCTATCGGGCAGGACTTTGGCTGGCTCTGCCGAGTGGACTCGCAGCAAGCCGTTGTCGACTGTCCACACCTGACCGTTGGGTTGAATCCCCCGAGTCGGAATGCGCAGCAGTTCAATTTGCGGAGTGACATTCAATGTGACAGTCACGTACATCCCGCGCATCAGGGTCGGCGGACCATCACCAGGGTCGGCTCGAATCGGCTCATCCACGGTGACGCGACACGACACCGTTCGCGTTTTTCGATTAACGCCATCGCCCACATATCGCGCCAGCCGCCCGTTCCAGTGAAACAACTGACCGGCCACTTCACCCGTCACAGTGGCGTCAGCTGTCGGGATTTCAAACAGATGCCCGACGTCGCCACGATCGAGTTCCTGGGCCTCGTCGGGTCCCAGTTCGCTGTGGGCAAATTCGCTATTCGGTGTGTCGGCAACGGCAGCAGAATTCGAACTCCATAACCAGTACAGATCATCCATCCGCAGGCTGCATTCGACATCGACCGCCGACGTGTCTTCCAGTTTCAACAGCATGTCGCCAGCTTGAACATAATTGCCCTGCTCAATCTCAACGGACGTAATGACTCCGTCAAACGGAGCGGTGATTCGCGTGCGATCCAGATTCAGTTGAGCCTGTTGCTGCTTCAGTTCGGTCAGTTTCTGCTGAGCGCGCAGTCGTTCTCTCTGGATTGGAATCAACGCGCGCTGATTCTGGAGTGCGGTCAACGCGTTGCGAGCCTGCAGTTCCGTTCGCTCGCCAGCTTCCAGTTCCGCGTCAGTGGCCACATTCTTCAATGCGAGACCTTTAAGACGCGTCGATGCTGCCGTCGCAATTTCCGCTTCTCGCTCTGCGAGTCGGATCAGGGAGTTCGTTCCCTGTTCTTCGGTCGACAGTCGTTGCTGGTCAGCGGCAACCTGCTGCAGCTCGCTGCTGAGTTGGCTGACCAGCAACTCGAATCGTGCCGGATCGATCTGCAACAACGGCGTGCCCTGGCGGACATGTCGTCCACTTTCAATCGCGTCGCCCTTGGAGACGACAGCCCCGGCGACTTCTGCTGACAGAGTCACTTCGCGTCGCGGCACCACGTTTCCACTGACGTGAATCTGAAAGCTCGACACACCGGGAGTTAATGCGATCGTTTCCACGAGAAGTGGCGGAGGTTGTTTCGCGACTCGTTCCGGCGGCGCATCTTTCGTGCTCAACCAAACGAGTCCTCCCGCACCAGCGGCGACGATCAGGACGGGCATTACGAGTTGAGAAAGAAGCCGTTGGAACATCGATCACAATCTACAAGGGCATATCGCTTCAGTTCGAGCGGGTCACGATGTCGGCAATCACGTGTTCTGGACACTGATGCCGTGGCTCAAGCAAACACCGTAGACAATGCCGTTCACGCTGTCGGCTCATTCCATGGTACAACCGCCGCATTGCGGCCGCGAACGCATACCGGGCAGTCGCATATCATGCATGGGAACACCGGTTACAACGGATTGTTCTGTCGCTTCGATGTGAAGTACCTGCACTTTCCGATGCCGCCCGCCAGGGCAACGCCGTTAAGTACTCTCGTTCCAAGGCTCTGCCTTGGAACGAACTGACAGTGAGGCTCCGGCTCACGTTCATCGCCGCGAGGCAGAGCCTCGAAATTATTGCGTTCCCGGGCAGAGTCCGGGAACGAGGGCTACGACGGAGATTACTTGTGGATGATCATTCGCTGTATCGTCGTATTCTCGGCGATCAGATGGACTGCCTGCCCGCGGCGGTGCTGAGGTTTCATGATGCACCTCGTGGCAATCGCGGAAGCGGGACGTTCGACGTCACTCGCGGCTCGGGACTCATTCCGCGATTAATTGCGACAGTGGTTCGACTGCCGCGGACAGGGACGGGCGTCCCCGTTGAACTGACCGTCGAAGCTAACCGGAATCAAGAGAAGTGGATTCGCCGGTTTGACAAGCACCCCATGATCACAACGCAGTGGCAAACGGGTGACCTGTTGATCGAGGCCGCCGGACCCATGCGACTGGGCTTTAAACTGACTGCGGATGAAACGGGCCTCGGCTTCGAAATGGTTCGCACGTGGTTTCTGCTGATACCATTGCCTCGGTGGCTATCTCCACGCGTCACAGCACACGAAACCGCCGTTGATGATGGCTGGCACGCCGAGGTGCAATTCTCCCTGCCAGTGATTGGCCTGCTGATTCGATACGCAGGCCGGATTCAACCGGATTGATCACGTTACGTCCGACTACTTCTGCAGCCTGGACGCGAAGTACTTGCTCTTTCCAATTCCGCCGGCCAGCGGCGAGACGTGTTCGTGGGCTCGGTCCCACCATTCGACGTTGGGCAAGGCCATCACTGCTTCCGCCGACTTCGCTGCCCGTTCGGGTTGTTCGAGCTCCATCAGGCAGTGGGCGAGATCGAGCAATGCTCGAACCTTCTCGGTGCCGGCCGGCATCTGCTCGCTGATGGATCGATAATGTTCCGCCGCCTGTTCGATGTTACCAGCGTCGTAGTGGACTTTGCCGAGTCGCGCCTGTGTCCAGGCCCATGCGATCGAGCCCTCGTTCGCCTCGACTTTTTCGTAGAGCGATTTCAGTCCGTTGAACGTGGCCTGGTCGATCGTGTGTTTGGATGATGTCCAGCCTTGCATCACCTGTCGGCGTGGACATTCGGCGCGGCGCCAGTGGGCAAAAGGTCGCAGCGCGCTGTTGGGAAACTGCTCGATGAGTCGATCGAAAAACTCTGGCTTCGGGGCCAGCCACCCTTCCTGGCGATCGTAGCCGTAACTGGGCCAGCGCAGATGGTATTTCGTATAGAAGTAGTACATCCGCAGATGAGCTTCGCCAGCCAGCCACAAAGCCTCTTCTTTCCACTCGCCCTGTGTCTGGTCGACCAGATCGTTCATGGCCTCGGTCAACTGCGCGCGAGGCAGGGCCCGGCCTTCGAACTGTCGTGCTGCCTGCCATGCATGTTGAAACAGCGCGCGTTGTGCGTCGGTGTTTGTGTCTTCCGGACGTGTCTCAGTCAGCCAGGCGATTGTCTGCTTCAGCAGCGCCGCGTTTGTTCCGGTGAACGATTCGACGGGCATGCTCTTGAGTGGTCGGGACGTTCCGTATCGGCGAGTGAGAGACCGTTGCCATTGCGTTCCGTAGATCGTCGGGTCGGGAAGAATCCATTGACCGAATGACGACACGACGACTCGACCGTGCCGGTACGGAGTGGCGGCCAGGAGTGTCTGGCCCTTTGATTCGATCAGTGAGATTTCTTTCGGACATTCGAGGGCCACGGCATGCCTCGCCGTGGCCGCCGGGATGTAGCTGGTGATCGGGTGATCGGGATCGATCCGCGTCGCGGGAGCCGGGTCGATGCCGTCCAGGCCAGGTCGCACTCCGAAGAACGACAGCAGTCCGTTGTGGATGCCAGGTGCTCCGCCTTCCCAGGCTGGAGTCAGGACTGTCAGTAGCGAGCCTCCGGTCGCGACGTACGATCGCAATCCAAACACGTCGAGCGGATCAAAAGGCAGATCACCCGTGCGAATCAGGATTACCAGGTCGTAGGGAGCCAGATCGGGCGCGGTGAGGTGGTACTGCCGCACCATGTGCGTCGTGAAACCGAGCGGTTGAAGTACCTGCTGCCATGAGTGCAGCGTTTCAGACGCTCCGCCCCACAGAAGAACAGATCGCTCCGGTGCATCCGGCTCGACACCGAGTTCCTTCAGCCCTTTGGTGACATGCGGACCGTGGAAATTGGCCAGGCCGTAGTTGCGAACGAATCTCTGATACGCATCGATGGCCGCTTCCGGTTCGTTCAATTCCTCGTGCAGAATCCGGCCGATGCGGTACTGCGCTTCTAACTGGTGATCGATCCAGCCGTTCGGCTGGACATACTGCCGGTCGTAACTCGAAACGACTCCCGCCGGCGCGTAGTACCCGTTCGCCAGATACTCACGGAAGGCATCCACCGCCTGCTGGAAGTGCTCGCCTCGCTCGGCATGCTCGCCAAGTTCAAAGGACGCACGCGACATGATCTCCGCATTCCACGAGAAAATGCCGCGGGCTCGATCGAGCAGATCGATTCGCTCGTCCACGCTCAAGTAAAACGAACTGGCCGTTTTGTCTTCCTTGTAGTAAGCCACCTGGACAGCTCGCGGCACGATCACGCGGCCCCAGTGCGCAGCCGATCGGCCATTGCGTCCTTTGCAGAGTTCCAACAGACGCTCGGCGGTCTCGACCGCTCGCCTTGCACTCTCTTCAGTGATCTTCGGCACGCGCCTGCCGCCGGAATAGAACATCAGCTCGCTGTCGTAGAACTGAAACAACTGAGCGAGTTCATCGCCATAGGTCGCCGTGTTGCCGCTGGCCTCGGCCTTCATGACTTCCGCTTCCAGCAAGGCGACGGCCTCCTCGCGGCGGTTTGATCCGCGCAGCGACCGCGCTTCCGCAGCACGGGCACGCCGCTCCTGATAGTTGCCGCCCGGAAACTCCTGCGCATACCGCCGCGCGACTTCGACTCGTTTCTCGTGTCGATTGGCACGCATCAGAGCACTGAGGTAGTACGCGTAGATGCTGCTCCTGAGGTTCTTGCGGTAGTCAGGCGTTTCGATCGCGAGGGTGTCGTCCGCGACTTGAATCAGCTTGTCGATACGACCCAGCATGTACAGCGCTCGGACATAGTGCTTCCTCAGCTCGAGATTGTCCGGCTCGACAAGCAGCGCGCGATCGAAGTCGTCGAAGACCGCGATGTAATTGCCTTTCCTGACGAAGGCCATGGCCCGAGATCCGTATACGGCTGCTTCGAGTCTGCGGACGGGAACGGCGCGCCACACCAGTTGGCCGGCATCTTTCGGCTGCCGCACATTCAGTCGTGACGCCAACCGCAGGGCGAGCTGCTGCAGCATTGTGGCGATGTCGTCCGCCGTGCCGTCAGCGATTTCGGTCGCCAGAACCGTTGCCGTTTCCGTATCGGCCAGGCGTGCGATGACGGTGAGTTTTCCGCCGCTTTCCAGGAATGATCCGTAGATGAACCGCTGGGCTCCGGCGAGCTTGCCGATGCTCGCGGCTGTCTTTGCATTCGTCAAAGTGGACAAATTGAGTTCCTGCTCGGCGAGAATCGTGTCCAGGTCCTCACGTTCGACGAGTTTGACATCCGGTAATCCCGACAACGCGAGCTGGAGGAACTCTCCAAATCCTGCCTGCAGGTCGTCCAGTGTCGATTCCGGCGTTGCCTTTACATTTGGCCCTGACTCGGTCGCCACGGTGCCGATGTTCTTGAAGGCCAGCACGGCAATCGTTGGACTGACGCCCAGTTCCGCTGGCGGAGTTGTTTCCAGTTTGGGTGCCTTGATACCCAAAGCCGATAGTGACCGTGTCGCGAGCTGCTGCTCGACTTCGAACAGTTCGCTGGCCTTGCCGCTGACCGTCCAGCGCGACAGTGGCTCTTCGGCACCGACCTTCGTCAGCGTGGCATCGATCGTGATTTTGCCGTCGCGCCCGGAGAACGAACCGGACAGCAAGTAATCGGCCGTCAGTACTTTTCCGGCGAGCTGGGCCGTATCCGAGTCGACCAGGCCGGACGCTCCCAGTTTCGTTTCCTTAAGGAACTGGTCGACCTGCACTCGTTCGACTGCGGTCACTCGACGGTACTGATTCAGGCGGGCGGTTAGCAGTTCGGCGAGGGCCGTGCGTAATGGAGCCAGTTCGACCGACGGGCCTCGATCGACGAACTCAAGCACGGCGATGCGAAGTTCTGGTCCTTCGTTGCGGCGAGCCAGTTCGTAGTCTTCGAGCTTTGTCCGGTTGCGCAGTTCCGGCAAACGCAGCACACTGACCGTTGCGGAATTGGCCGCCACCGCAAACCGGGCATCGGGTGTCGCCGCAATATGCCGTGTGTTTTTCGTATCGTTAGCGATCCGCCAGATTTGCTCTCCCGTGACTGTGTCCCACGTGCGGATCGAACCGTCCTGATGAGCTGCCCCGCTCATCACTCGCCGGCCGTCGGCCAGGAATTTCACGCTGTAGATCCAGTGGGTGTGGCCGTTGAACGTGCGCAGGACATCGCCGGATTCGACGTCCCAAAGCCGGACAGTGGCATCGCGCGAACAACTGACGAGCCGCCGTCCATCCGGAGCAAAGTCGACACCCTGCACCTCGTCGGTGTGTCCCGGCAATTCGTGCAGCACTTCGCCCGTTTTGGTATCCCATAGACGGACGATCGAATCATGGCTGGCCGCGGCGACCATCGAACCGTCTGGCGATGCAGCGATCATGTGCGGATGGATCGGCGGTGCTTTGAGGACCATGACCGTGTTGGCGTCGGTGTCCCAGATGCGGACGGATCCGTGAACTCCGAATGCGACACGCCGACCGTCGGCCAGAAAGTCGGCCGTCAGAATCTGAGACGGGACCAGGTCCACGGGACACGTCAGCAGCTCCTTCTGCGTTTTCACATCCCACATCCGCAATGACTTCTTGTGAGTTCCGGTGACAAGACGCTTGCCGTCCGGCGAAAACGCGACCGCGCGGACCATGTCGTTATGCGGTGCGAGCCGGGCGATGGTGCGGTTGGCTTCGAGTTCCCAGATGCGAACGGTGCCGTTCTTCTCACCGGTCGCGATCAATCGTCCATCTTCGGACAAATCAAGCGCCAGCACCTCGTCCTGAATTCCGCCAAGCCTTGAATATTCACCGCCGGGACCACCTTCAAGATTCGCAAGTCGAAGCCCTTCGCGCGGCTGCGTGCTGACTTGAGGCAGTCGCCAGATTCGCACGGAAAAATCGTCGCCCGGAGCCCACTTGCCGTCCTCGTGATCGCCACCGCTCACCGACGCGGCGAATCGTCCGTCCGGGGAAACGTCCACATCCAATACGAAATCCTGATGCCCTTCGAACATCGCCAGTTCGCGTCCGGTCTGGACATCGAACACTCGAACCGTGTGATCATCGGAACCGCTGACGACGCGGCGACCGTCTGGAGCAAACACCGCACGATGCACTGCCGCGATGTGACCGCTCAGGCTGCGGACGATGATGCCGGTGGCGAAGTCCCAGAGCTGGACCTCCGAGTGATATCCGGCCGACAGCACGTACCGCCCATCCGGCGAGAAATCGAGCGAGAGCAGGTCATAACCGGGGTTCGCAAACTGACGCAGTTCCTCGCCGGTTTCGAGATCCCAGACGCGGATCGTCTTGTCCGTTCCGCCACTGATGAGCTTTTTTTCACTCGGGTGAAAGGCGACGGTCTGCACATGCTTCGTGTGGCCCTTCAGTTCGTGAACCCGCTTGCCGGTCGCTGCATCGTAAACTCGAACAACTCCATCCGCGCCACCCGTCGCGAGCCACTGTCCGTCGCGAGCGAACTCGATCGTCGATGCGACGTCAGTTGGAACGGGATCGAGTTCGACATGCACTTTGCCGGTCGCAGCGTCGTGCAAACGAATCGGAGGGCCCCAGCGGATGGCCAGCTTTGAGCCGTCTGGACTCATTCCGGCAAGGCCGCCGGGCTTGATATTCAGGGACAGCTCACCGCTCTCGACGTCCCACACGCGCGTTCCGTCATAGGAACACGACATTACGCGGCGGCCATCCGGCAGGAACGCCACGCTGGGAACCTGCACCGTGTGCCCATCGAACACCTTCACATTTCCCGGCGCTCCGTCGGGCAACGGTGTCGCTGGAACGTTCACAGTGCTCGCGCCATCCTCACCGGCACAGATACGCGAGACGCCCACACTGACTACAAGTGTCAGCAATACCCACATCATTATCTGACCAGTGTCGATGACGCTCACTCGACGAAGCCGGTTGACTGGAGAACTGGTCATGATGGAGCACTCCACCGAGGCTTTGCCTCAGGCCGCATTTGGCAGAGGGTCGCGAAGGACTTTGATTGGCTCCGTCCTTCGCGATCTTCGCGGCCTTCTGTTTGGGGAATTTCGAGCACTTCGTAGACGGTCACGACTCGTTCGTTGGGGTCATGCCTTCGAACCAGCAACGAAAGTCCTCGTCCTCGGCACGATCTTCAGCGACTCGCTTCACCGTCCAGGCACACCTGTGCCGATCTGTAGCCGTCGTGCGTTTTTTGTGTCTAACGCCCCAGGCCGATGCTCTGAAGCAGGCCGATCAGTGCTGGCGTCGTGTGAGTCGATGTGATTGCCTCGACCGGCTGTGGTTCGCTGGCGGACGGATGGCCGTGGTCTATGACCCACACGTTGCGGAATCGGCCCTTGTTTCCGTGATGCTGCAGTTTCAGCGGCAGTGGGTTCGTGCCCTCACCGACGTTTCGGCCAGCACCGGTGCCTTCCTTTACTTCAACGTCGTCCTGCACGGCGACCCCGTTCAGCCACACGGTGATGCGGGCGTTTTCCGACTTCTTACCTTCAGCGTCGAAACGCGGGCCTTTGAACCAGATGTCATATGTCTGCCAGCTCAGCGGGGGCAGACACATGTTGAGGTCTGGTTTGCGCTGGCGATACAGCGCTCCGGCTTCGTTGAATTCACCGTCGAGGCCGAACGAGTCCAGAATCTGCACTTCGTAGCGGGTTTGAATGTAGACGCCGCTGTTTGAGCGCCCCTGTCCACGAGCCGTGGGCATGTAAGGCAGCCGAAATTCCACGTGGAGCTGCATGTCGCCAATCGGGTCTTTCGTGAGTGCGTCTTTCGTCACAATGCCGTCGTCAGTAAACGGGTCGTTGCGAAACATGTCGTCGTTGGAGCCGTCGAACAGCAATGTCGCACACGCCGGACGAGCCCAGCCAAGCGTGTGGCTTTGACGGTGAACCTTGCATGCTCCACCCAGCGGACAGTTGCCTTCGTTCGCCCAGAAAACCGCGCGGCCGTTTTCGATCGTGACCGACTTCGTCTCGCCGGTCAGCTTTAATGTGCCGCCGTCTCTTTTGCCCGAGTACTTCGTGCGTTCGCCGCCAATCGGCCAGCCGTATCCGGGTAGACCGCCCGTGTACTCGACGGCGTTAAACTCACCGTTGCCCATAGCCACCACCTGGAGTCCAGTCGATCCGCAACGGCCACAGGCACCCAGATACTCGCCCTGGTATTGAAAGTCCTCATCGACATTGGCCAGGTCGATAACGGCGTCGGCTGCAAAAACAGACGATGGAATGAGCAGGCAGACGGCGAACAGGACGGCACAGAAACGAAGCATGCGAATCTCCAAAGCAAGGCCCTAAAGTTGACGCGGATTGACTGAACGACCAGTGTCTCGGCAGACATGGACCGAGGCAACCAAAGTCGGCGTCTCACCTGGCGAGATGACCCGAGTCCGCAGGGATAATCGAATGTCAATCACTGAACTCACGGATGCTCTGTCCCGGGAATGTCCCGATATTCTGCGGTGGTGCGGAGCAATCGCTACGCGGCTTCGTCAGTTTGACGTTTCGATCGAGGGCAAGTCGTCAGGCAGTTCGAACACCGACGCTTTGACACTCGCCGATCTGACGGTGCAGGAACTGGCGGTGGCCGCAATTCGAGACCGGGCTCCGGAATTACGAGCCTGTCGGATCGAGGCTGAAGAGGAGACCGGCGATCTGGGAGCGTTCGCTGAGGAATCCGAATTCGTCATTTCGCTCGACCCGATCGACGGAACGAAATACTACCGCGACAGGACCGGCGACCAGTGGGCAGTCATGCTGCACATGCGGACGCGCGACACCGTGCATTATTCGCTGGTGTTTGTCCCCGAAGATGGCCAGACCGGTACCTGGGTCGAAGCTGCCGGAGATCGCATCATTTGTGGCCCGGATGACCCGCGACGGCCGGCACGCGAAGTCCTCGATTCACTGCAGCCCGTCGATCTGGCCAATTGGAATGGATCCGATAAGACGTATGTCATCGGCTTCCAGGCCCTCGACCCGCAGCGGGCGGACGAAGTCACCGGACTCGGCCTGGCCGGTGTCGCACCGGATGATATGCCCGGAAGTATCTACCCGCTGCTCGCGACAGCGGCGTTCGGCGCGTCCCTGATTCATTCGCCGAACATTTACGATTTTCCCGTCGCGTTGCATCTCGCGCGGATTCTGGGTGGAGATTCCGTGTGGGTCCACAACGGGGAGCCTGTCCACTTCGACGAGATGTGGATGGACGATCGGGCCGACATGCTGCGTTTGCCGGGCATTGTCGCGACCAGTCCCAGACGCGAGCTACTGGATCGTTTCTGTGAGCTGGCTCGGGACTGGCCCAAAGAGCGATATCGTGACTGATGGGCACGCACAGGCGGCTACTTTGCAGCCGACCCGTCGCTGATATACTCGGCCGCAGACGGATGTCGCTTGCAGGACAACGCGGTATCGATGACGAGCAGTACGATTGCAACGCAGTCTCCCTGATGGAGATCGGAGAACCATGCCAACCGGCTCAACCGAAACCTACACCGTTCTGGCCCGACGCTTTCGGCCTCAGGGATTTGCAGAGGTCGTCGGACAGGAGCACATCTCGCAGGCGCTGCGGAATGCGATCCTTTCGAATCGGGTCGCCCACGCCTACCTGTTTACGGGTGCTCGCGGAGTTGGCAAGACGTCCACGGCCCGAATTCTCGCCAAGGCCCTGAACTGCCCGACTTCAGTCAATGGTGACCCGTGTAACGAGTGCGAAATCTGCGACGGCATCTCCGCCGGCAACGATGTTGACGTGTCTGAGATCGACGGTGCCTCGAACCGCGGCATCGACGATATCCGCCAGCTTCGAGCCAACGTCAACGTCATGTCGATGCGCACGAAGTTCAAGATTTACATAATCGACGAAGTTCACATGCTGACGAAGGAAGCGTTCAACGCGCTCCTCAAGACGCTGGAAGAGCCGCCGCCCAACGTCAAGTTCGTGTTCTGCACCACGGAACCCAACAAGGTGCCGGACACGATTCTGTCTCGCTGCCAGCGGTTTGACTTTGGCACGATCGAGACCAACAGCATTCGTGATCGGCTCGCATCGATCGCAGTTTCCGAGGGCGTCGAGGTTGACGACGAGGCGCTGGAACTTGTGGCGAGGCGCGCTGCCGGATCGATGCGCGACAGTCAGTCGATCTTCGACCAGCTTCTGGCGTTTGGCGAGGAACACGTCACATCGGTCGATGTGCATCGACTGCTGGGCACCGCCAGTGACGACCGACTGACGGAGATCGCGCAGGCACTGGTGGAACGTGATCAGGCTGGGGCGCTGGTGGCGTTTCACGCGGCACTCGACGGCGGCGTGCAACTGGGCGAGCTGACCGATCAACTGCTGTTTTACTTACGGGACCTGATGGTCCTGGCTGCTGGAGCCGGGCAGATCGAGCTGCTGTCGGTGGGCCCGGACAGTCGAGAAGTGCTCGCCGGACAGGCGGACAAATGGGGTTTGCAGACGATCGTCGCGGCGATGCAGATTCTGTCCGACGCAAAAACTCGCATGCAGCGGGTGACGTATGGCCGGGCTCTCGCCGAGTTGGCGTTGATTCGGGTCGCGCTACTGGAAGACCTGGTCGACATCGAGTCGCTGATCGAGCAGCTCAGAGCAGGGGCATCCGCACAGCAGTCGACGGGCCCGGGCTCCGAAAAAAAAAATGAACCAGTAAGGCGAGATGGTCCCGGATTGCCAGCGTCTCCAATGCGGCCATCCGCGGAAGACGCGATGGTCGCTCAAGCGAATGCCGACTTTGCCGGGCCAACCACATCGCTGCAGACTGCCGAATCTAACGCCGTTGCGCCGACAGGAGATTCCACCGCGACAGCGGTTGTTGAAGCGGAGTATCGGGAGAGCGAACCTGCCAGCGATCCGACGAATGCGTCTGCTGAAACGCCAAAAGTGATCGCTGGTCGAGTTGAGTTTTCACCTGAGAATGCTGACCAGATCTGGTCAGACGTAGTCGGTGAGATCAATGACATGCTGAAGAGTCATGTCAAAGCGGTCACGCGTGCAGCAATTTCTGCGCCAAACAAGCTGGAACTGACATTTCCACGTGGCTACCATTTCAGTAAACGGTACTGTGAGAAGCCGGAGGCGATCGCTCGCATGGAGCAGATCGTAGCTCGCCTGACCGGACAGGATGTTCGGATTTCCCTGGCACTCAGTGATGAGGGACCGGCTGCTCAGACGTCTGCGGGGGATACGGATGCTGCGAGTTCATCGCGGCGGCGGGTGTATCGGCCGGAAGACGATGAATTCGTCAGCAGTATCATGTCGACATTTTCGGCTCAGGTGGTCCGCGTTGATGAGATCGCGGGAACAGCTGAGCCATCAGCGGGAGACTGATCTTGTCAGCCTCTCACGCAGGAAAGGACCACTAGTCCAATGTTTGGGGCACTCGGTGACGTTGCTTCCCTGATGAAGCAGGCGAAGGAAATGCAGGGCAAGATGGGCGAGATTCAGGATCGCCTTGCTCTCATGCGGATTCGTGGATCGGCCGGCGGTGGCATGATCTCGGTCGAGGTGAATGGCAAGCAGGACGTCATTAGTTGCCAGATCGATCCGGTCCTGATGGAAGGCGACGATCGCGAGATGGTCGAGGAGCTGTTTGTCTCAGCGATGAACGATGCTCTCGCCAGGTCGCGAGAGGTTGCGGCCGATTCGATGAAGGAGGCTGCTGGCGGGTTGAATATTCCCGGATTGGAAGCCGCCATGTCTCACCTGGGACTCGGGCCAGGCAAGTAACAGATTTCAAAGTAATTCAGGCGGGCCGATGGGCGGACGCCCACAACTCGGCGTGGCAGATCGGAGTCAAGGACGATGGCCAGACGAACTATCGAGTCACATCCGTTCGGGCCCGCTGTGGCGAACCTCGTCGAGCAGTTCTCGAAACTTCCCGGCGTGGGAAGCAGAACGGCGGAACGACTCGCTCAGCACGTCCTGGGTTGTCCCAGCGGCGAGGCACTCGCTCTGGCCGAGTCGATTCGGACAGTGAAAGAGTCGATTCGAGCATGCGGCGTCTGTTTCAATCTGACGGAAGGTGACGTTTGTCAGATCTGCTCATCGCCGCAAAGGAACTCACAGGTTGTGTGCATTGTCGAACAGCCACGGGACGTCATCGCCATGGAATCGTCTGGTGCGTACGACGGCGTGTATCACGTTTTGAGAGGAAGAATTTCTCCATTGGATGGGATCGGCCCTGAAGATCTGACGATTGATGCCCTTGTGCGGCGTGTGCGGAATGACGGAATACAGGAACTGATCATGGCAACGAACCCAACACTCGAAGGGGATGGAACGGCCCTGTTCATTTCCAACGTATTGTCCGGGGATCCTGTGAAAATCACGCGGCTCGCTCGCGGGATCGCCTCTGGCAGTGTGCTAGAGTTTGCGAACCGAGAGATGCTGGCCGATGCAATGCGGGGCCGGCAGAACTTCTAGGACTCGTTCCAACGCTCCGCGTTGGAACGCACCATTGGACGCTCCGCGTCCGGTGGTGGCCACATAGAGAAGAACGGGACGCAGAGCGTCCGGCGGGTGTTCCGACGCGGAGCGTCGGAACGAGCAACGACAGTACGGCGCGACCAAGTCATTACGGGAAGTCAACAACCAGACATCACAACCGGACCCGAACGTCCGATTTCATAAAACCAGCAGGAAGAACCGTTCTCTCGCGAATCGGCAGCGGTATGATCAGCCCGTAACGGGCTTCTATTTCAGCGAGCGGAAAGGTTGGGAACAGGGCATGCAGCTCAATTTCTCCCAGCAGATGAAGATGAGCCAGCAAATGAAGCTGGCTCCGCGGATGATCCAATCGATGGAGATTCTGCAGTTGCCGTATCTGGCACTGCAGGAACGCATCGAGCAGGAGCTGGAAGACAATGTCGTCCTGATCTCCGACGGCACGAAGGTTGAGACATCCGAGACAGAGCGTGATCTCGAAGTCCAGAAGGCGAAGGACGAGGCTGTCGAGCAATCGCCCGACGAGCGTGAGCTGGTGGTCGATAGCGATAACGACAACGAGGCGGACTTCGAGCGACTTGTCGACATGGCGACCGACTGGCCCGACGACAACTTCGCCGCCGAATCGCGTCCGTCGGCCAACCGCATTTCGGATGACCTCGACCGCCACAGCGACATGATCTCGAACGTCGAGTCATCCCCGCAGACACTTCATGACTATCTGCTGGAGCAGTTTCACTTCTACAGCGTTTCGGCCGCATTGCGGGCTTTTGGCGAATACCTGATTCACAATCTCGACAATCACGGGCGTCTTCAAAGCTCGCTGCCGGAGATTGTGCAGGTGTACGGCGCCGGAATCTCGCAGGACGAAGCGCTAAGTGTGCTCGCTCTGATTCAGAGACTCGACCCGCCTGGCGTCGGGGCCCGGGACCTGAAGGAAAGTCTGCTGCTGCAACTCACCGATGACATGATGTACGGCGACATTCTTGAAACGCTGATCACACAGCACCTCGACGACCTGGGCAACAATCGACTCCCACTCGTGGTGCGCAAGACCGGCTTCTCCATCGAGATGATTAAGGAAGCACTGGAAGAAATGCGGCATCTCGACCCGTTTCCGGGTCGAAGTTTTGAGAGCCGCATCGTGCAGAACGTCACGCCGGACGTGGAAGTCCTCAAAGATGAAGACGGCAAGTGGATCGTCAAGGTACTCGATGAGTATGTGCCGGACCTGAAGATCAGCCGCAAGTACCGCGACATGCTGCGTAACGGAGTTGACGCCAGCACCAAGGAATACATCCGCAAGAAAATTGACTCCGCCAAGTGGCTGATCGAATCGATCGAGCAGCGATACACGACGTTACGTCGAGTGGCTCAGGCCATCGTTGACCACCAGACCGAATTCCTGGACCTTGGCCCGGAGTACATTCAACCGCTGAAGATGCAGCAGGTTGCCGACCAGGTTGGCGTGCATGTGACGACCGTGTCTCGCGCGGTGGATGACAAGTGGATTCAGACGCCTCGCGGCCTGTTCCCATTGAAACGTTTCTTTGGTGGGGGAACCAAGACGAATTCGGGCGAAGACATCGCCTGGGAAAACATTCGCCGCAAGCTGCAGGAACTGATCGACAGAGAGGACAAGGACGAGCCTTACAGTGACGAAGCTCTGGTCGACGAAATGTCGAAACTGGGATTCAATCTGGCACGACGAACGGTGACCAAGTACCGAAAGAAAATGAACATCCCTTCTTCCCGACAGCGGCGCCTGTATTGATTCCAGGTCGCATCGCCGATCCCGAATGTGCTTCAAAGCCCGGCCTCATGAGCCGGGCTTTTTCGTTTGACGGGATTCATTCTCGCTCCATCGAAACACACGTCGCGGGCGAATTCGAGACGCCTCGCTCGGCTGTCGAGAAGCGATCGATTTCCTGACTCACCACAGGAATGCTAAATTGGCGCAATTCCTACCCGGGTGTTTCTATCGCCCGTGATTCATTCGCGACCATTCAGGCGAACGTCTGCGCGGTCGATTTTTGCGGAATTGAGGGCCAAATCATGCTGGAAATCGTCGCCAGCTCTCCGGAGCTGAGAAAGCAACGCCGCAAGGCGGTCAATAACGGTGATGTGCTTTGCATCGGAAGAGAGCCAAAGAACGGCTGGGCCATTCCGTGGGACACGCAGATCTCGCGAGAGCATGTCGAGCTGGCCGTGAAGAACGGAAAAGCCAGTGTGCAGCGGCTGCCGTCGGGTCGCAACGAAGTGCATTACAAAGGAAAAACTCCGAAGAGTTTCACGCTGCAGACGGGCGAGAAATTCCAGATCGGCAAGACGACATTCGAACTCATCGATGCGGACGCTGCCACAGGGGGCTTTGGATCGCAGTTCGGCCAGTTCCGCATCAGCAAAGTTCTGGGTGACGGATTGCTGGGACCTCTGCTGGGAGCCACCGATCAACGAATCAAACAATCGGTCGCACTGCGCGTATTCGATCCGTCGTTGACCTCTGATTCGACCACACTCGAGCGGATCGTGCAGACGACTTTTGAACTCGAAAAAAATCGCCCAGGTGGGATCGCGACTGTTTTCGAATCCGGACGGGAGGGCGACCGTCATTACTCGTCGCGCGAGTTTGTGCAGGGCAACAGCCTCGACCGAACCTTGCAGAAGCAGCCGAAGATCCCCCCGCAGCGGTCCCTCGAGCTGATCGAGGGGATCACGCGGGCCTTGGGCGAGTTGTGCAAATTGGGTCTGTGCCATGGGAATCTGAAGCCGTCCAACATCATCACGCGTCTCGGGGGAGTCCGTCTTGTTGACCTCAGTCTGGGGTGTCCGGTTGCCGTCCGACTGCTTCGCGGTGGATTCCCGGAGGGTGGCGAACAACTGGTGGATTACCTGGCGCCCGAACTCCTCGATGCACCCCTGGAGGCCGACATCCGCAGTGATCTGTATGCGCTGGGTTGCCTGTGGTTCCGGATGCTGACGGGTGACGCGCTGTATCCGGACGGTCCACACGCGATCCGCATGAAGTCACACGCATCGCTCACGCCGCAGTGGAATCGCATTGTGAGCCTCGACATTGACTCTGCCAAAATCGAGGTGCTGCGGACGCTGTTGTCCCGCTCTCCCAGTGATCGCTTTCAAACTCCGGATGCACTGCTCGAAGCGTTGAGCAGCCGCGAAGTTCGCGGCGGGCAAGTGGAATGTCCGGGCTGCGGTAAGACGTACCGCATCAAGTCGGAACTTGCGGGCAAACGTGTCACGTGCAAAGTGTGTGGCGTGAAGATCCAGGTGCCGCACGAACTGTGAGAGCCTGAGCCAAACCGGTATCGCGTGATCAGTAATTCGAGCGGACCACTTCGCGGAAAAGACCCGGACACCATCAACCACCCGCAACAACACCTGACGGATAGTCTCCATGCAGCGTTTTCAGCTCTCAGTCGTTCTGTTCACCTCCACTTTGCTGTGGTCGGCTCCATTGCTGGCGGCCGAGCATCCGAACGTACTCGTCATCCTGTCAGACGATCAGGGCTGGGGTGACCTGAGCCTGAACGGCAACACGAATCTGAGCACGCCGAATATCGACTCGCTCGCGCGTGACGGCGCGAGTTTTGACCGGTTCTTCGTTTGCCCGGTGTGCTCGCCGACACGGGCAGAGTTCCTGACCGGGCGGTATCACGCCCGCGGTGGAGTCTACAGTACGTCAGCCGGAGGCGAGCGACTGGATCTTGACGAGATGACGATCGCCGACACATTCAGGGCGGCCGGATACGCGACGGGTGCGTTCGGCAAATGGCACAACGGAATGCAGTATCCCTATCACCCAAACGGTCGCGGCTTCGACGAGTATTACGGTTTCTGCTCGGGCCATTGGGGCAACTACTTCAGTCCGCCTCTTGAGCACAACGGTCGTCTCGTACGAGGTAACGGATTCGTCATCGACGACTTCACAGATCGTGCCATGGCGTTCATGGAAGAGAGCACGCGAATGGACAAACCGTTCTTCGCTTATCTCCCGTACAACACACCGCATTCACCGATGCAGGTGCCCGATCGCTGGTGGGACAAGTTCAAAGACAAAGAACTGGAGATGCACAACCGCGATCCCAGGAAGGAAAACACCGGTCACATCCGGGCGGCGCTTGCCATGTGCGAGAACATCGACTGGAACGTTGGTCGGCTGCTGAAGAAACTCGACGAACTGAAAGTCGCCGACGACACGGTTGTTGTCTACTTTTGTGACAACGGCCCGAATGGTGTTCGCTGGAATGGCGATATGAAGGGCCGCAAGGGCTCGACGGATGAGGGAGGCGTGCGATCTCCGCTGCTTATTCGCTGGCCCTCACGCCTTGGCCCTGGAATGACATTCAAGCCCATTGCAGCAGCAATTGACCTGCTTCCCACACTGGCCGAACTTGCCGGAGTCCCGGTTGCCAGCAGGAAGCCGCTCGATGGAATGAGTCTGGTGATGCCGCTGATGGGCATCGAGCTTGAGTCCTGGCCGGATCGGCTGATCTTCTCATCCTGGCGGGATCGAGTCAGTGTCCGGAACCAGCGGTTTCGTCTGGATACGCAGGGGAAACTGTTCGATCTGCACGCCGATCCCGGTCAACGGAAAGATGTTGCCGAACAGCACGCTGAAGAAGCAGAGCGTCTGCGCAAGGCAGTGGCCGACTGGAAACAGAACGTCAAGTCCGAGCTGGAGCCAGGCGACCGGCCGTTTCTAATCGGCCACCCAGAGTATCGCTACACTCAAATCCCCGCCCGCGACGGGACGGCACACGGCGGAATTCAGCGTTCGAATCGATTCCCGAACAATTCCTACTTCATGAACTGGAAGAGTCTCGACGATCGCATCACCTGGCCGGTTCAGGTCAATGCGGCCGGCGACTACGAAGTTGAGATCTACTACTCGTGCCCGAAGGGTGATGTCGGCTCAACGATCGAGTTGAGTCTGGGGAACAGTCGACTGGTCGGCATGGTCTCAAAACCACACGATCCGCCAGTTCGCGGAGCGGAACACGATCGCGTCAAACGTCAGGAGTCGTACGTCAAAGAGTTTCAGCCCATGAAACTCGGCACGATCCACCTGGAAAAGGGGCGCGGCGAATTGACATTGCGAGCGACTGCGATTCCTGGATCCAGTGTCATGGACTTTCGACTGATGATGTTCACGAAAAAATAGCTCCAATAGCATCGCGTTGACTTCTTGAAGTTGCACACTTCAGTCCCGAAGGGACGTAGGCAAATAGCCCGGGGTTTCAACCCTCACCCTTACACACAAGTTGAGTGAGGGCGGCCCGAGGATGCGGAGAGTTCATTGAATGTTGTCCAGGCGAGGCTGAAGTCGAAGACTCGACGCAGGCCTCG
>Ga0302123_10000592_pt1 | contig 28241 bp, 21 predicted proteins | sample CB21_321_MG_FD_203109 | JGI IMG/M metagenome (GOLD analysis project Ga0302123, IMG submission 203109) | Marine microbial communities from Western Arctic Ocean, Canada - CB21_32.1 | ecosystem: Environmental > Aquatic > Marine > Oceanic | place: Canada: Western Arctic Ocean | collected 2017-09-28 | reverse complement strand
AAGATCATTCACGGCGGCGTCCTTGCCATGCGAGATTGAATTTCCGTTCAGAAATCAGGATCGCAAAGGACGCCGCTTTCTCCAAGACCACTTCAACTCACGGCAAAAGCCGAAGAAAACCAACTCACAACTCCCACGTGTTGTCGCCTCAGAGAGATCACACCCCATTGGGAAGGCTGCACAGGCCAGAGCACAGGTACTCGTCACTCAGTGCCAGACGCAGTTCCGGACTGTGGCAAAAACGTTGAAGACCACACAGGACGAACTGGCTGAATTGCAGCGCGATGCTGACCGATTGCGCGATGAATGGCTGCGTGTGGTCGACCCGTTCGGCGTGAGAGCCAGGGGGCGGGCGGACGTGGCCGTAGAGCTGTTCACGGAGTGGATCCGACGTGATGACCAGTTCGCGCCGGCTTTTGTCGCCCGCGGTCTGACCTACTCGTTTGACCTGGGGAAACATGCCAAAGCCTTTGCCGACATCGAAGACGCTCTCCGCCTCGCCCCGAAGTCCGGGACGGCACTTGCCGCGAAGGCGTTCGTTCTGTTTCGCTCTGGTGATCGGACGCAGGCACGGATTCATTTCAGCAAAGCCCGCGGACTCGGTCGCAATGAGTCGATGGTCTACATGCTCCAGGGCCGATTCCATCATGAGACGGACGAGTACTCGAAGGCGAAGGCCGACTACCGGCGAGCCATCACATTGAACCCGGAGGAAGTCACCACACGGATCTGGTATGCGGATATCTGCGCGACTTGCCCGGACGAGCGGATACGTGATGCTGACGAAGCGCTCAAGTACGCACAGGCCGTTGTCGAGCAGACTGACGAGCAGCGTTGGGACGGCCTACTCGCCTACTCATCGGCACTCGCCGAATCCGGCCAGTTCGATGACGCGGCCGACTACGCGGCGAAGGCAGTCGTCCTTGCACCGGATTCGGACAAAGACATGTGCAAGCAACGACTTGAAGCGTACCGCCGCGGTGAACACTGGCGGATGTCGGTCAATGAGAATGAGTGATCGATCTACTTGACAACTTCGCTTGGGACGACGAATGACCCAGCAGCAAGCTTGAACACGACATCATTGAGTTGGAGGTCATACGTGAAACGCACTGACGAAGCATTCGCACTCACGACAAACGATGGTCAGATTGTTTCCGTCGAGCGAGGCGGCCGTTCAATCTCGCTTAATGAGGAGTCGCAGCCATTCTGCGATTTTCTTACCTGGGTGTCGGGACAGCCCGATGACACCGCTTTGCAGTATTCGACCGTTCCATCAGCCGAGTACTTTGCCGATTGCGAACGACTGATCAACAGATGCAAAGAACTGGGGCGAATGCTGACAACGTATACATCAGCCGGGCAGCGCCGTCGCGGATTCCTCGCTCAAGATCAGCATTACGCCGGACTGACGTTTCGCTGAATGTCTCATTGCATCGGCGTGGACCAAGCGGGTTCCTACATAACGACGGCCAGAATGTGTGCGACGCCGGCTGTGGTTCATGAGCTTAACGATCGCATGACGGACGAGTTGTCCGACCATCGCAGGGTCACCGATTGGGATCTCGATCGGTCATTCATCTATCTTGATGTCTCAGACTTTTCCCGTCTTCCACACGGAGAACAGGCTCTGGTTATCAACTCGATCGTGTCGGTTGCGAACCTGGCGACCAATTGGATAAGCCGATACGTCGACGAGACGCATGAGGCAATGCTGTGCATCGGCGATGGTTACATCTTCGTTTTCGACGACGCCGTCGTGGCGACGTTTTATGCGGCCGTGCTTGCTGACATGATCGAGGGCTACATCGCTCATGGCGCAATTGTGGAGTTTCACTTTCGTATGGGCGTCCATGTCGGGCGGGTCAATTGCTTTTGGGACCCCGGACGCAACGACTGGAATTATGTCGGTGACGGCATCAACGACGGGAGTCGAATCCTGTCAGCCATCGGCAAGCAACAGGACGATGTCGTCTTTGTTTCATCGGACGTAAGGCGAGAGATTCGTGCCGGCGACATAAAGGAGAGGCCGGCCGTTCAGATACTGAAGAATATTGCGAATCGAGGCAGGCGTGAAGACAAGCACGGGACCATGCGGCGAGTTTATGAACTCGACCATACTGCTATTCACCACGCCATTCATCAAGGCTCCCCACCATACAAAGTCGAAAGTGGGCCGTACGCAATCGAGCACTAAGGCGGCTAGGAGAATCCATGAGTCTTCAACAAGAATTAGACGCCTGTTTTGTGATGCACCGTGATACCAGGAGTCTCCGACATGGTGTCAAACTCCAACCCGGTCAAGAATTTCAACCATTTCGGCCGAGCGAATTCGTGTATGCATTCTTCTGTTTTAACAGTGTCTACAAGATCGATTGGGCATTGTCGTTCGCTAACGGGCGCTCAACTCACTGGAACGGGCAATATGAGACGGAACAGATTCGAAACTACATCCGAGCAATGGACTCAGAATTGAATCCGAATACGTGTGCAGTTTTCCAATCCGTCCTCTTGCAGGAGTTGAAACGGCACGGGGTGGACAATCCTCAGGCTGCCTTGCAACTTGCCGGAATGGTCAATCAACAGCGACTTCAAGTCGGACAATTCGTAAGACTCTATGAGGGAACGGTAGCGCCTGCCGACTTTGTTGCCACTGTTTCTGCTGTCGTACTCTTCGTGTATGGAGTGCGATGTAATCTGTTTCACGGAACGAAGAGACTCAGTGACCTGCAGAATCCCGAACAGGAAGAACGACTCTCAGTCTATGCGGCAATTCTGACTGCCACGACTGGACTCCTCTTCGAAGCTGCGAAGAATCACAACTGGATGCCGTAGAGTAGCTATGATTGTTGCGTAATACGGGTTGCCCGACGCGGTTCGAAACGCGACGGGCTGAAAGCAGTTCGGGCCGGTGTCGCATCCCTTCCCGCGGCACGGCTCGAACCGCGCCCGTAACATTGGGAAGGGAATGAACGCATGAGCGGAACGACGCAAGACCGCGCCACGGCCGATGGTAATGCACCGTGCTTTTCCGCAGAATCACTGCGGAAGGATCGGGAATCCAGGCGAGAGGAGGAAGCACGGCTCCGCGATGAGTCTCGACAAGATCGTGAGCGAATCGCCCGGCTACATTCGTGCCTCCACTGGAATGCCGACCGGCCAAAAACAATCACCGCCCGGATGGTCGAGGCGTTTCGTGATCCCGAGTCGCACAAGGCGGCGGCGATCGCGATGAGGTTTGCATATGCGAGACTGCCGCCGGGACAGTCGTCTTCCCTTGATTCGTTGTACTGCCAGCTTCGCACCACCGCGATCGCGGTGGTGCATCAAGCGCTCGAACCAGACGCATCCGAAGCTGCAGAGATTCTCTGTGACGCCTTCAACGAATTCGAAAGAGAGTCGCTGCTTTTTCACTTCACTGAGTTGTGGAATTGCATCTACGCCTGCCGAGACGTCGAGGACTATGCGGAGATCGAAAACATCCCCGATTTGGCGAGCCTGCGGAAGCGGGATCACCTGGAAAGCGAAGTTGACTGCACGGGACGTCAGGATTCGCCAGCCGGCTCCATCGTGGGAGAACGGACGGCAGCGACTGATTCAAGCGGGAAGCGATCAAAGGCACCGTCTCGGGATGCGTCGAAAGAGGAACTTGTCCGGCGCGTACTTGAGCGTCGCCACGTCGAGGGAAGTGAAGCAGTCAAGTTTAAGCCTTTTAAGACGCGGGAACTCGCAGCGGCTTGCGGTACGAGCGAGTCGGGAAAACTTCGGGTTTCTGAGTCGACTGTTCGAAGAATCCTCAACGATCTGTTTACGGCCAATCGGTACTACAAGAAGACCGTTCGGGAAGGAGTGGTAGCGTTCCGTTTGGCGAAGGGATTACGGGAAGCAGTAGGGGCAGTAGGGACGGTTGATCCGACGATTCTCGCTGAAACGCTCACGACCGACAGGCGCATCATTCGCCCAGTTCGTTCTGGAAAGAGTCGGTCAGCCGACGATGAGTGATGGGTCTTGGACGTGCGCCAAATGACGCAAGCTTTTGGCGCAGAATCAAATGGCGCAATTGAGCCAAGCAATGGCCAGAGCAGGACTTGCGTGGCGTGGCGTATTCGAGACACGACAAAAGTGGCGCACAGCCCACACTGCTAGCGGTGGACGGTGATTGACTCGTAGATCGGGTCCCGTCGACCGAGCCCTGTGAGGTGTGTGACCATGCAAACTGTGACTCACGCTGGCGGCGAGCGAATCGCTGGACGGGATGGTGCGACCGTTGTTCCCGCACTGTTGAGTGTTGACGAATTTGCGGCCCTGCTGTGCTGCTCGAAGCGACACATTCGCCGACTTGCCGATAGCGGCGCCATTCCCCCGTCGATCAAACTTGGGGCGTTGGTGCGATGGCGTGCCCACACCGGCGACCCGGCCACCGGAATCGACGACTGGATCCAAGCCGGTTGCCCGGACTGTCGCAAGTTGCGACCGCTGGCGCCGGAGCGGCGGCAGCCGCCTGTTGTTCAAGCGAAGTGTCCGGACTGTCGCAAGTTGCGGGAGGCCGGCAGATGAAACGCATCTACGAAACGCTCGCCCGGTTCCTTGACGCATTGGCCAGCGCAACCGAGCCGCTTGATGTCGGATCGTTTGGACCGCCGGGGAAGTATTCGAAGTTTGAACGAGCGAGAATCGGTCCTCAAATTGGAGTGCTCGCAATGACCGGTCTTATTTGCCATGCCGGCGCAGCGAACTCCGGACGCCGAACCCGAAACGGTGCGCTAGTTCGGAAGTGGCGTCCCGTCCGCTGCGATGCCTGTCGAGAGCGCGCTGCGGAACTGCGACGACAGGCGTCTCGATTGCCAGATGATCCAACTGCGTCAGAGCCCGGTGCGACGCAACGGACGCTGTTCTGAGAGCCACCAAACGAAGCGAGCCCGACCGGTTTGGCGGGCTCGTTCCGCTCTTCATTTCAAACTCGCCCGGACGTGTCACGACATCCGGGCTCATCTGGATAATAACCATGTCACAAGATCGTAGAAATCGAAGAACCGAAAACGGCTGGCGGCGAGTATCAAGAAACGAGCGGTGTCCGGTCTGTGACGGGCCGGACAACTGCTGTGTCAGCGTGGACGGCAGCGCTGTCTGGTGCGGCCGGATACAGTCTGGCTCGGTTCGTCAGAACGCTGGCGGGCAGTTTCTACACAGGCTCGTCGACAATCGGCATTGGCCTGCCGACGCGCCACCGGTCCAGCGAAACCCAACATGGCCAGCGTCGACCGGACGCCCGTCAATTCCCAAAGACTGGGGAGAGATGGCAAAGGAATTTGCGGAGCATCCGCAGGCGGTGGAAAGACGACAGGAACTCGCAGAGCGGCTCGCTGTCGACCGTTCCGGCCTGGATCGTATTTGCGCCGGCTGGTCGTCCCATTATTCGTGCTGGACGATTCCCGAACGAGACAGCAACGGCAACGTCATCGGGCTGGTTCGGCGATACCGTGACGGCCGGAAGCGGCAGTGGACTGGCGGAAGTCGCGGACTCACGTACGTGGACGATTGGCAGATCGATCCTGGTCCGGTGTTTCTGGTCGAAGGTGCGAGCGACGTCGCGGCGTGCCTTTCTCACGGGCTGTGTGTTGTCGGTCGACCGTCAAATGTCGGGGGCGTGGAGTTGTTGATCGACATCCTGCGAGGGCTGCCGACTGAGCGTCAACTGATCGTTGTTGGCGAGAATGACCACAAGCCGCACGACACGTTGAAGCCATCGGTCAGAGAAAGGCATCGACCAGACTGCCCGGCATGCTCGTCTTGCTGGCCTGGTCATTTCGGAGCGTTCCGTACGGCTCGGCAATTGTCAGACGCGCTGCAACGCGACATCGATGTGATGTTTCCGCCGATCGATCGGAAAGATGTCCGCGATATGCTCGGGAATCAGGAGGGGGCGTCATGACATGGAACGCCTCACAACTGAAGCCTTCGTTGCCCGGCTTCGCCTTACGGAGACTGTCAGACCGGAAGCCGTCCACATCGTTTCCGAACGGCCGGATGGTCCCGTTGTCGAGCTGGATGAATATCGAGCCGAAATGGTCCAGCGACGGCTCGACCGTCTTGGCAAGCCGGTTGTTTCGATCGATTGCGGCCCGACGGGTGCCGGCAAATCGACGGCCGATCTGGAAGCGTTCAAGGTTGCCGGTCGATCGCTTTCAATTCAACGGACGCATGAGAACTGCCGGGAAGTGGTCAACGATTGTCTGGCCGATGGCATCGATGCTGCTGCGTACCCCAAGCGAAACACGAAGGGGCAGGAGGCGAATTGCTGGAACCGAGACGCGGACGATGCTGAAGCCATCGGCCTGTGTGTGGTCCGTTCGGTTTGCAATTCAAGCTGTCGGCATCGTCAGCGATGCGTCGACTCCGGATATCTCAGTGAGGTTGTGGCTGCGAACGATGCTACGGTCGCGGTTGCGACGCATGCGAGGGCCATTCATTCCGGTCTGGATGTTCTCTGTGAAGGCCGCGACTTCGTGGCCATCCATGAGGACTCACTGGATGTGCTGTGCCCTCAGACCTCGATTCCGGCCGCAACGCTCTGCACGGTTCGTGAAGTACTCCACAGGTTGCTCAACGATCCGCGCTGGCTCGACGGGTTCGCCCCGGTGCCGGCGACGAACGACGACGGTCAGACGACTCGTGATGACAGGACCACAGAGGCTCGGGAAGCACGATTCAGGTTTCTACACCACTTCGCGGACGTTGTTGACCGTTTGATTTCGTTCGCTGACGAGACGACGACGGCAAAGGAAGTTCCGGTTGGTGTGACGATGCCTGAACCGCCGGGCCTTCAGTCGCTGCTGTTCAAAGCCTGCCGAGAATTGACACTCAGATTCGATGGTAAGCCGGTCTGGAATCTGTTGCTCCAGATCGCAACGGGCGAAACCTCGCACACAGGTGTATTGATCGATGAATCCCACCGAAACCGCAAAGAAGCCGGCGACGACTGCCCCGACGCTGAATGACAAAGTTCTGTGCGTTACTCGCAGAAATCTGCCGCGACAGGACTCGACAGTGTGGCTGTCGGACGCAACGGCAGACCGGGACCTCCTGAAACGGGCGACCGGTCTGGAAATCGTAGACGCGACGCCCGCAGGGAGGCCGAAACTGTCGAAACAGGTTCTGCAGTACCCAATCGACATCACCCGGGGAACGGCTCTGCCAAGACTTAAAGGGTTGCTCCGCGGCGTGCTGGCAAGCCGCCCCGACTGCCATCGCGCAGGCATCATCACGCACTCGACACTGAGGTCCGCCTCGAAGCAACTGGGCACGCTGTTCGATGACCGGGTCACGATGGTTGAGTACTTCGGGAGCGGTGAGGACCGGGCATCGAATCGGTGGCATCGGTCAGAGTGTGACCTGTTGATCGTCGCGGGAACTCCGCGGGTCGGAGACATGGATATCAGGAAGCAGTTGCTTCGTGTCGGACAAGCGGACGCAATCAACTCCGGGGGCGGCTGGGGTGAGCTGTGCTGGCAGGGATTCACGGTGTCAGGAATGGAGCGGATCGTTCACGGAAGGGGATACCAGGACGCTGTTTGGCAACAGGCTCACCGGTCGAGAGTCAGAGCGGCAATCATTCAGGCCGCTGGCCGGGCAAGGGCACTTCTCGATTCTGGCTGCGACGCAGTGATCCTGTCGACGGAAGAATGCGGCTTTACCCTCGCAGATACCGGTCAGGATCCTGAGCCGGTAACTGACAGTGAGTTCACCATTCTGGAGACCCTAACGGCGGTTGTTCCTTTAATACATGTAAGAGACAACCGCCGTTACGCGACGACGAACGAAGTGGCAGAGCGATGTGGTCGATCACCTCGCCAGACTCGGGACATACTCAACCGGCTCGCCAATCGGGGACTCGTGGAACGGATCGGGGAACGCACCGGCTGGGAGCCGATAGCTGATTGAACGAACAGATTCTTCGTGTGCGTGTGAATTCGCTTGGTCCTTTCCTGCGAATTCCGTTAAGTGTGCGACACCTTTGCGGCTGCGGGCTCTGCGAGTCCTGAGAACCTCGCATCCCGTGGCCGCGTTCTCAGAAAGGCGGGAGAAACGATGGGCAGTCTCAGACGAAAGACCGCGACACGACCGATGCCCGGCAGCGCGGAGTTGTATCAACGCAAGGGACAACAGTTCGCCCGGTGGCTCGACAAGGCCGGGAAGAAACGCACCGCAAGAGTGACGACCGGCCGGGACGGTTCTGACCGAATCGTCGTCGAGTCTGGCAGGTGGCTGGCGAAGTACCGCGATGGCTCAGGGATCATTCGCGAAGTGACGACCGGCTGCAAGGACAAGGATGCTGCTCGGGCCATGCTCACGCAAATGGAGCGACGCGCCGAACTGGTGCGGGCCAACGTGATGACGGCAGCGGAAGAAACCGTTTCCGATCATCAGGCGGTGCCGTTGGTCGAACACCTCGATACGTACATTCGCAGCCTGAAGGCGAAGGGCCGATCGGATCGGCACGTCACGGACACAACTCGTCAGGCACGGCAGATTAGCGCTGACTGCGTGTTTCGCACGCTGCGAGATATCGAAGCTGATTCTGTCGAACAGTGGCTTGCCGACAAACTCGACGCAGGCATGGCGGCACGGACGCGGAACAGTTACCTGCAGGCGCTCCGCGGTTTCTGTGCCTGGTGTGTCGGCAGCAAACGACTGGCCGCGGACCCATTGCGGAAAGTCCAAAAGGCTGACGAACGGGCCGACAGACGACGGCAACGCCGGTCGATGACTGAGGTGGAGCTGCAGCGTCTGCTTTACGTCGCCCGCTGGCGACCATTGGCGGAATTCGGGCGGGTTTCCGTTTGCAAACTGCGGTCCGACGTGAAGGGGAAGCGCGATACCTGGCAGAAAGCGCCTCTGACGTTCGATGGCATCGGGGCGGCTGTCGCCCTGGCTCGGGAAAGTCTGTGTGACAACCCCGAATTCATCGCCGAACTGGAATACCGAGGCCGCGAACGGGAATTGATCTACAAGACACTCGTTCTGACCGGGCTGCGGAAGGGCGAACTGGCATCGTTGACAAGATGCCAGCTAATCCTGAACGGCGACGGGGCCTGGCTGGAACTGAAGGCGCGGGATGAGAAGAACCGGGAGGGGGCTGAGATTCCAATCAGGGCTGATCTGGCCGCGGAGCTGCGGACGTGGCTTCAGGAACGCGACACTGCGGCATGGGTGGCTGTGCTGCCGGTTGAAGGCAACACTGAAGCCACCGCCGGCGACCGGCTGTTCTACGTCCCGACTGGACTGTTGCGAATCCTCAATCGAGACCTGGAAGCGGCTGGCATCCCGAAGGTCGATGACCGTGGCCGGACACTCGACGTACACGCCGTCAGGCACACGTTCGGCACGCTTCTGAGCAAAGGCGGTGTGGCACCACGCACGGCTCAGGCTGCGCTGCGTCATTCGAAGATCGACCTGACGATGAACGTCTACACGGATCCCCGGTTGCTGGACGTGGCGGGAGCGATCAACACGCTGCCGGCGCTTCCGCTCGACAGCAATCCGAATCAACCCACAGACGCTGTGCGGGCCACGGGGACGGATGAGGCGACCCGAACCGCGTTTCCCCCAACGTTTCCCCCTGGCACTGGCCAAACAGGGCAATTCAGGTCATCCGCTGTCACTTTGGCCCACACGACCGACTCAGACAGTGAACGCGGGCACGTCGACGTAACTTCAATCCCTGTCACGAAAAAAGCCTCGCTGTCACTTGCTGACAACGAGGCTTTCAAACGAGCCCGAAGGGACTTGAACCCTCAACCTCCGGATCGACAGTCCGGCGCTCTAACCAATTGAGCTACGGGCCCTTACGGGCGGTGGCCGATGACTTTCATCCGCCAAGGCGGGCGGATTCTAGTTGTGAGGCCAGGATCGTCAATAGATTCGGTCATCCGCACAGCTTTCATGAGGACAAATCTTGAATCGCGGATGTCGGGCACCGGGAATCGGACCGCCGGCTACGTGAACACCGTCAGATTGTCGCGGTGAATCACCGAATCGTAGGGTTGTTCTCCGAGGGCTGCGACGATTTCGGGGGTCCGTCGGCCGCGGATTTGTTCCGTCTCGACGCTGGTGTAGTTGGTCAGGCCTCGCGCGAATTCACAACCATCCTGATCGAGCAGTGAAACCAGCTCGCCACGATCGAATTGTCCGTCAACAGACGCGACTCCGATTGCCAGCAAAGATCGGCCCTGTTCGGTTAGAGCTCGACGTGCCCCGTGATCGACATGCAGTCGGCCGGCCGGTTCGATCGTGTAGCCGATCCAACGCTTCCAGGCAGGGACGTTTTTTCCCTGGGCCAGAAACAGCGTCCCGATCCCTTCGGCGGCCAGGATACGATCGAGCACGTCCGGTGTGCGGCCATTCGCGATGATGACGCTCTCGCCAACCTCCGTGACTCGCCGGATGGCCTGCAGTTTGCTCTGCATGCCTCCTTTGCCACGACGGCTGCGCGTGTCCGTAGCCAGCGCCATGAGCTTCGCATCCCATTCCTCGATCAGCGGCAGAACGCGGCTGTCCGCATGATCCGGATCGCCATCGAACAGCCCGTCGATCACAGACAATACGATCAGCAGTGAATTGTCGAGTAGATTGTTGACCATCGCCGCCAGGCTGTCGTTATCGCCGAACTGAATCTCGGAGATGCTGACTGTGTCGTTTTCGTTGATGATCGGAACAACCGGGTATTCGAGCAGCGTGTTCAACGTGTTGCGGACATTCAGGTACCGCTCGCGATGACGGAAATCGTTGGCCGTCAGCAGTAGTTGAGCGGCCCGGTAGCCGTGTGGCTCCAGACAGTCGTTGTACAGCCGGATCAGATGCGACTGACCCATCGAGGCCGCCGCCTGCAGGTGCGGCAGGTCACTCGGGCGTTCGGTCAAACCGAGCAGACCCAGACCAGCTCCGACAGCTCCGCTCGAAACCAGCACCACACGACGACCGGTCTGCCTGATTCGAACGATCTGCTCGGACAGTGACGCAATCTGCGCGACATTCAGCGAATCGTCATCGTGAGACAGGACGCTGGTCCCGACTTTGATGACGACCGTTTGAGCCGTCTGAATGACTTCCTGGCGGACGAGATTCTGCATGGGAAGTAGGGAATAGAGAACAGGGATGAGGGAACCGACGTTACTGACCCAGAACTTCGACGATCGATTCCGTCAGACGGTCGACGATCTGATCAATCTGCTCCCGCGTGATCACGTACGGCGGGGCGATGCAGTAGTTATCGCCGCGCAGCCGTGTGAACAAGCCTCGCTTCTGGGAGGCGACGTGAACTCGATGACCAACCTGATCCGACGCGGGGAATTCTTCGCGAGTGTCGCGGTCTTTGACGAACTCGACGGCCGCCATCAGGCCGATGCCGCGGATTTCTCCGACGTGCGGGTGTGAGCCGAGTTGCTCGCGCAGACGCGTCAGCAGGTAGCCACCTTTCTCGACAGCCACCACCGGGAATCTATCACGTTCGAGCAGATCAAGGTTCGCTAGCGCGACAGCACAGCCTACAGGGTGGCCGCTATACGTGAATGAGTGCATCCACGGCTGCTTGCCCGTGTCGAGTGTTTCCGCGATTTCGTCGTTCAGGCCGATTCCGCCCAATGGGAAGTACCCGGACGTGATTGCTTTGGCGAACGTCATGATGTCCGGTTCGATGCCCCAGTGCTCGAGGCCGAACCAGCGGCCTGTGCGGCCGAAGCCAGTCACGATCTCATCCATGCCCAGCAGCACGTTGTACTGGTCACAGATTTCGCGGATACGGGGAAAGTAATCGTCCGGCGGAATGATGACGCCCGCAGATCCGTGCACGGGCTCGGCCAGAAACATCGAAACGGTCTCGGGGCCTTCCCGCAAAATGGCCTGCTCCAGTTCATTGGCCATCGCGATACCGGGACTGACTCCCGACGGTGTTTCGTACCGGTACGGATAGGGCGAGGGAATGTGGACGAAGCCCGGCAAACGCGGCTCGAACATGGGCCAGTAATTCTGCATCCCCGTCGCGCTTGTCGCGCCAATCGTTGTTCCATGATAGGCCCAGCTCCGACAGATCGTCTTGACCTTGTCCGTCTGGCCCTTCGTGTACCAGTAGTACCGGGCGGTTTTCAGGCAGGATTCAATGGACTCGCCGCCGCCACTCGTGAAGAAAAAGCGATTGATCGAGGGATACGTCATCCCCGCCAGCCTCTCGGCCAGTTCGATCGCGGGGACATTCGAACTGCCCGAATACAGCGAACAGTACGAGAGCTGTTCCGCCTGGCGACTGGCGGCCTCGATCAATGCCCGCTGGCCGTGCCCGGCGACCACGTTCCACAGTCCGGAGAGCACGTCGATGAATTCGTGCCTCTCGGCGTCGAAGAGCAGAGCCCCTTCGCCTCGCGTCCAGATGTGAGCGGTTTCGTGCAGCATCGGGTTATGCAGCGGATGGATCAGATGCGCACGGTCGGCGGCGAGCAGGTCAGCGTGTGAGCGGGACATGACAATCTCCAGGCGTGTTTCGGACTGCGGACCGGATTGGAACGTGTCCGGTTCAGTCTCCGCAACGAACCGCTAACTTCCGGTGTCACCGACGACTCGCGTAAGAAACGTGCCCCGAATAAGTTCCCGATACCAGCAAGAAGCGCAACCGAGTGAATTCTCCACAATCGCGGCGTCCTGTGTCGCAACAAACCTGGATTCCCGTCTCAACGCACGTAAGGCGACCAGGAAGTAGCGATTTTCAGCTGCATCACGAGGAACGTCGGCCACTGACGTGGTGTATCCCGCGACTTCTTATGACATTCCCTGTTGAGCCTCGTTCGCCTCGCCGTCGCTTCGGCCCGACTTTGACGAAGCCTGCGATTCCTCGCGACGGTTTCGACGATTGTCCATCGTCAACAGATGCCAGTGAGCGTCGGTTTTTCGTTGTTCTAATTCGTCGTGATGGTGTGCCGTTGCGGGGGCGTTCCAATCAGCAGTGAGATCAGTATTGTTGAGGCAGGAAAACGGTCGTGAGTCAGCCGCCTGGAAATCCTGGAGATGTCGTGAGCGACGCAGCGAGACGAAGTCACCCGGTCGTTCGAGGATTTCTCGCCATTGTCGGACTGACCTATGTTGGCCTGGCAATCTGGTGCTCAGTCGCCCCCGATCAAACCGCCAGCGCTGTCGGCTTCACTCTGGCTCCGGGTTCAGGCCAGTCAGAATTCTTCGTCGTCTACGGAGGACTGGAACTCGCACTGGGGATCGCGTTTCTCTGGCCTCTGCGGCGACCGTCCGACACGGAATTCGCGCTGCGCCTGTGCTGCCTCGTTCACAGCTGTCTTGTCGTTTTTCGCACGGCCAGTTTTCTGAAGTTCACAGACATCGGCGCGACGACTTATTCACTGGCGGCCGGCGAGTGGATCATCCTGATCGGCACGTATGTCATGTGGTTTCTCTGGACTCGCAACCGAGAAGCGGAGACGACCTGAATTCGATCTCAGAGTTCGTCCCACCGCACTTCGACAGTATTCGTGAAGAGCCCCCACCAGAAACTCCCGCAGCGAGCCCAGCCGCTCTGCCTGACACCGTGTTCGTCGATGACGTTGATGCGATAGACCGTCTGGTTCTTTGATGTCGTCCAGAACAACGGACCGCGGCGAAACCAGCAGAAATCCGCCGACACCAGTTCGAGGTCGCAGGAAACGGCCCACTCTTCCAGCATCTGGCGAGATCGCCGGAACGTCCAGGCGATGCCCAAAACGACCGCACCCAAAATAAGCGAACCCAGCAGAATCGGGATGAGTCATTCATTGGAGTAGGACAGATTCGAGGTACGACTACGGCTTCCGGGCTCTTTCCGCAGTGCCTTTCTCTTTGCAGTCATGGCATCGGCCTTTGTCGGTGGGCTCGATCATTGCTTCTTCGAGACCGTGGCGTGCCGTTTCCTCGCCGGCTGGGAATTACCGGCAGAAGAACATGGGACGGCCGCTCGGCGTCGTGAAAGACTGTCTGGTTCGCGGCCTGGAATTCTCGAGCGAGGCCGATGTTTGCGTTGTCCGTATTGGGATTTCGCAGGTAATACGGGAAGTAGCTGCTGGAGATTTCAATACGGATACGATGACCGCGTAAGAAGACATTGCCAGTGGCCGCCCAAAATCGTCAACGTCAGTACCGCAGTTCGACAGACGAGTAGAAACTCCGTCCAGGACGGCGGACTTCCGTCCCGGCCAGGAAATCGCGGAAGTCGAGATGTTCGCGGTAACTCTTGTCGGTCAGATTCTCGACACCGGCGACGAGCTGCAGCGACTCCGTTGGCTGCCAGAACGCTCTCAAATCCCACGTTGTGAATCCCGATGTCCGCGTTTCGAACAGCGAACGAGCAACACGCCCCCTGCGCGGCGACCACCCGGGTTGAGAGTTCAATGCTGTACCGCGGATCGGGCGACGGTTCGTGACAGCGAAGCCCAAGCCGGGTGTCCAATGGACTGATCGCCGGCAACGGTTCGTGCTCGACACTCGTCGCCGTCTCTCCGACCGGGTTGGCCGCAATAAGACCGCCCAGATTCGCCAACAGCGGGGCAGGATTAACTGGTCTGTTCAAGAGATTGGTTAAGTCATTGGGAGTAATTGAAGAACTATCACTGACAATGCTGGTGGTCAAAGACCGGTTCTCGCCGTTGCGTCTCAGGTCTGTTCCGTGAGTGCAGGAAAGTGTGCCAAATCCAGTCAGCCACGGTTTGATGTCAAACTCGCCGTCCAATTCGACTCCTCCGATCGCGGCCAGATCCGTGTTGCGCGATCGAAGCACGTTCTGAAACTCGAGTCGGTTTCCGTTTCCGGGATCTCCGAAGACCGGGTCGGGCAGGTCCATCTCCCGTACAAAAATCTCCTCCGAGTCGAAAGTGATGTAATCCTGAATCAGGGAGAAGAATCCTGTGGCACTGCCACGGTAAGCCGGCTGCTCCGTATTAAGTCCGAAATCGATCTGCCATGCACGCGACGGTTTCAGCCCCGGATTCCCGCGCAATGCCGTGAGACCGCTCTGAACCAGAAACAGAAACGTTTCAGCGGAATACAACTCGGTCAGTGTTGGAGGCCGCTGTCCGAATCCTGTCGAGACGAAACCGGCGACGCCGCAACCAAGGTCGGTCTCCATAGTCGCATACGCCGACCACAGCAAATAATCAGGATCAAGTTCACCGCCATCTGGTGGCAGCAGCAAAGTGCTCAATGACTGTGGCTGGTCGGAAGTCCCAACGGCCGTTGCCCCGGAGTCGAGCAGATTCGTGTCCACCCAATCAACACGGACGCCACCAGTCCAGGATGTCGCAGAGTCGTCGCCGGACGTGATTTCCAGAAACAGCCCAGGATTTACCTGGGCCGACTTGGGAATCGGCGAGAAAGAGACAATGCTGGTGTCACGTCGGGCAGTAACGAGTTCGTCGAGGCTCTGTTTTTCAGATCGCAGATCAGTCCCCAGGATCAGAGATGCGTCCGCCCCGTCCCATTGGAATCCAGACCGATACCCCGCAGACGAAGAGTTGACGCGCGTTGTGGCTGCAGTCGCGGCTCTGTTGAACAGTGGAGTGAAGCGGTTCGCCTTGACTGAGTTGGAAAGACCGCGGAAGCGAGTCTGGTTGTACCACGTCTCGACGAATGCTCTGTCGTAGAATTCGGACCCGAGGCTCTCGTAACTGACATCGAAACCGTCTGTTTCCAGCACATCAATGTCAAAGATCTGTCCGGCGAGTTCGACACCGCTCTGGTCCAGGCGGATGTAGTTGAACTCGACCGACTGGTGCTCGTCGAGATCGACGCCGACGGCCACGTTGAAGTCGCGGGATTCGTAACTGGACGGAATCGTTTCGCTGCCGCCGCCGATGGTGTAATCATTGCCCGTTCGATGCCCATAGCTGACGGCTGCGCCGGAATCCGTGCCCGCAGCCCAGAATCCCTGGCGGCCGTACCACTGTTCGCCGTTCGTTTTGTATTCGAGGCTGGAAGAACCGCCGGAATCGAATCCCTTATCCGAGCGGGGGGATGGTTTCATGCTGACATCGATAAAGCTCAAACCTGGACCATACAGCGAGCTGTACGGCCCTTTGATCACGACTACTTCGTCAATCACCCGTGAGTCCAGCTTACTGAGCATCGTGTCCAGGTCCACGCGAGCCGGAACCCAGTACGAACCCGACGCCTTGAGTTGACCGGTGCGCGTCCCGCGAACGCGCGGGTCGTTGATGATTGGACTGCGCTGCTGCGTTGCAATATTGCTGGCGCTAGCCGAGCGGCCCAGCAGACTGCCGGTATCAGTCGTCGCCCGGAATGCGGCTTCACGGCCGGAGATTCGATCCGTCGACGGCCTGCGACTGAGACGACCCGCGACAGTCGTTCCCGTACGTCTCCGACTGGAAAGAGCCTGGTCCCGCGACCGCCGGGTCCGATCGCCCACACCAGGCCGGGACAGGGGACTTGAGCCCGGGCGGGCCGTGCGTGGTCGGGCGCCCTAAAACTGCGTCTGTTCGATCTCCGGTTGATCGCGTGGCGCAGAAACAGGGATGGGCCGTACCTGATGTGAATTCCGGTGGCCAGTGGCCAGGTCGGTGGGCCGTTGTGAAACAGGAGCCAGTTGCGGCAGGGGGCTGTAGCCTGGCCGGAGTCGCGGCTGCTGAAACTGCTGCCGATCCCGGAATCGTGTCTGCGCGCGAAGCAACGGCCGCGGACTTCCGGTCACAACGAGCGCAGCCACCAGAGCGGCCGCAGCGAGGATGCGTATGATTGGCCCACACAACATCACTACAGTCCGAAATTGACAGAAACAGGATGTGATCACCTGTGTTTGTCTTCGGACCTGTACAGCGTCTCACTGTAAGACGACCCGACCACTCTGACCCGAATAACCGGAGCATTCCAAAAACTTTGTGCAGTCGACCAGGATTAACACGGGTCAGGGGTCGATCAGTCGCCGAGCTTCGTCGTACAGCAACCGCGATTCCCGGCGACCGGACTGCGTATCCTGAAACAGTTTCGCGGTCAGTGCGAACAACTTGATGGCCCTTTTGCGATCCGCTCCAGCATTGCCATCACGCTGCCAACAGGCAATTGCCAGAAGAAACTCGTCTACCACATCCGGAACCGGCCACGTTCGTTTCAGCCTGGCGTCTTCAAATGCCTCGATGGCCTGGTCCCACTTCAGCAGGCGCACGTGCGCGGCACCCTTCACTGACAGCGCAGGCACAAGTTCGGGCGACTCGGCGTTAATCTTCCGTGCAATCTGAAGGGCACGTCCCGGGTCACGTAGAGTCTTGACAGGACAGTGACAAAGGAACCTGGCCAGCCGCAGCCGGTTGCCCGTGCTCCGGGCGCTGAGTTGCCCCAAACGCAATGCCTCTTTGTACGCGTCAGTCGCTGCTTCGGAGTCGGTTTCGAGCAGGAGGTCTCCCAGCCCCGTCCAAGTAGAGGCCTGGGCCTGAAGTAGCCACTCCGGGACTTCGCCGTCGTTGTGGCTCAGTCCGTTAAAACCCGCGAGTGCGGTTTCGAACGATTCACGCGCAAGTCCTGTCTGTCCCGCCCGGTGGCGAGCGCGGCCGAGATTGCTGTGCAGGACAGCCTGGTCTTCGCGGTAGCGCACGACGTCCGGGAATTCCTTCACCAGCAAGGCCGAATTCTCGACGGCTGCATCAAACTCAATCAGTGCCGCTTCGGTTTCGCCCAGGTCCAGGATGATCTTTGCCAGCATCGTTCGAGCTGCGATGGATTCAGCCCGTGTGTCACGGTCGTAACGACGGAACAGCAGATCGCTGAGAAGACTCAGCGACTCCCTGGTCTGATCCAGGGCCTCAGGATTCTGACCGCGCTGCTTCAGTATCTGTGCGAGATTCGTACGGGTCAAAGCCAGCATCCGCGGAAACCGTGGTGAATTCGGCAGTCTGTCCATCAGCCGATTCAGATCATCAATCAGTCGGTAGCAGATATCGAATCGAGCCTGTTCCTCAACGATCGGATCCAAAGCTGCCAGCAGCAGATTGCGTGCTCGGGCCAGCCCGTCGAAGTCTTTGACCTCGCTGTCGGCCCGAGCAGTCAGTTCCGTCCAGATTCGAATGGCCTCACGCGCCCGTTCCGCAGCTTCATTTGTCTGGCCCGTGGTCTCATCCGACCAATCCAGATCGATCAGCACGTCCGCCAGTCCGCTGAGTATTACGGCACGCAATCGCTGTAACTGCTGACTGTTCTCGTCGTCCATGTCGCGCGAAACGTCCTCGCGCGCGAGGTCCAGCAACGAGTGCGCATCCTTTGCCTTGCCCGTCTCCCGCAGTAACTCGGCAAACCGAATACGGGCTTCGCCAAGTAGCAGGATGTCCGATGGAGCGGCGGGCCTGTCGATCATTTGATTGATCTGCTCGATCGCCTGCGAAAACTGCCTCTGTGCGGCATCCAGGTCGCCGGCTCTTTGCTGAACGAGTGCCGACAGCAACCGCGCGCGAGCAAGTTCCCGGTTGACATCCCTGCTCAACCGGGCAGCCACAACCCCGTCACGCAATTCTTCCAGAGCCGTCACTGCCGAGGCGGCTTCTTTGCGTGCCGCCTCAACGTCGTTCAGGGTCAGACGCACATGACCGAGGCGGATGCGTGCGCGAGCGGTCTCGATCTGAATCTCAGGATCGTCACTGTGATCGTGCGCCAATTCCTCATATTGCTCGGCCGCCTGCCGCAGCAGGTCCTCCTGCAGTTCCGGAAAGTCGGACAGGGCTTCGCTGATGCCTGTCAGAGATGCGTCGACAGTGGCGCGGGCGTTGCGAAAGTTTCGCAGCGCATCGGTTCGAGCCTGCCTGGCCAGCATAAAAGCGATGACAAAGGTGACCAGTCCGACCGCCGCTGCCGTCCCCAGGCCGGACACGAACATGCTGTGTCGTGACACCCAGCGGCGCAGGCGAAGAAATGTCGGTTCACGCCAGGCACGGACAGGTTCGTCTGCCAGCCATGCTTCCAGATCATCGGCCAGCGACCGCGTAGTGGGATAGCGCTGGTCAATCGGTCTGGCCATCGCCTTGAGACAGATCGCGTTCATGGCCGACGGGACATCCGGATTCAGTTCGCGCGGCGGCCGGAATATGCCCTGCTTGACGCGTTTCAACAGTTCCGTCAGACGGATGTTGGTGTCGTCACCGGGAATCGGCGCGCGGCCTGTGAGCAATTCATACAGCGTCGCTCCGACGCCGTAGACGTCTGACGCGGGACTAAGAATCTGCAGGTCTCCAGCCGCCTGTTCGGGACTCATGTACGCCGGCGTTCCGACAACGCTGCCTTCCAGCGTGTGCTGAGTGTCTTTCGCGAAGACGCCGTTGTGATAGAGTCGGGAATCACCTTTGTCCACATCGGGGGTGTCTCCTTCGTCCGAGAGCCGGACGATCCCCCAGTCGACAACCAGAGTCTCCCCGTATCGCCCGAGCATGATGTTCTCGGGCTTGATATCACGGTGCAGAACGCCTCGGCTGTGCGCGTATTCCAGCGTGTCACAGACATCGACGATTCGATGCAGCAGATTGCGGAATTCCAGATCGATCGCCAGTGGCCGGCGTCGCCCATTCTCGCGGGATTTATGAAACTTGCGAATCGCTGCCCGCAGACTGTCGCCGCGGATGAAACGCATGGCGTAAAAAGGACTCCCGTCAGCCGCCCTGCCGAGGGCATAAACCGGCACGATTCCGGGGTGTTCCAGCCGGCCGGTCACTTCCGCTTCCACGAGAAACCGCGTCTGCGAAGCACGATTGCGGGAGAACTGCGGTCGAATCTGCTTGAACGCGACCCGGCGGTTCAATTGAGTGTCCATCGCCACCAGCACTCGACCGAGACCACCCTCGGCGTGCTGAAACAGAACGCGAAACCGGTCGGCATCCGGCGCCAGCTGATTGCGAGGCTCACTGCCGGGCGGCGATCCCGAGACGCCTGGCTGTACGAGAGTCGCTGAATCAAAGTCGTCGGATGTGTCGGAGACCGGGACCTCCGTTGGGGCGTCGAAATCATCGGAGGGCGGCTCGGGTGGCGTCTGCGGTAAGGTTGCCTGATTGAAGGCCCCAACGTCTACCTGGGCCAGGGTCAAGGCCTCGAAGTCGTCCGGCTCAGAGGTCGGTGCGGGCAACGTGACCGCGTCGAAGGAGGCCGCCATTTCGAACAGAGTCACTGCGTCAAACAGCCGCTGATCGTCGGGCGAAATCGTAGACAGATCGAATCCGGGGTTGGTCAGGACGTCTCCTGCCTCAACGGCGCACTCGATGCGGTCCGCTTCCAACTCAAGCAGTTCGTGGCTGTCTTCCGAGAGCAGACCCGCAGTGACGAGAATCCGGCCCAGGGACAAATCGGGATTGGCCTTATGCTCAAGCATCGCGGCGGCGAGCGCTTCACACGAGATCAGCCGGGCCTGAACGGCTGCCAGACCGAGGACGACGTCGCGACTGGCGGCTTCGCTCACCTGATTCCTCGCTTGCGGCACGACGACTGTCAGCTTCCACGGTCTTTACGGATCCCAGTGATCGAGAGAGTGTGACGTTTTCTCATCACCGGCGACACTGCCTCGCTGGCTGACTCCTCGAATGCTTTGGCCATCCGTCTTTGATCCGACATTGTCGACGGACGGGGGCTCATCAGGCTTCCGGTTACGAGTTCTCACTGAGCAACTGATCGCAATCCAGAACGGGCTCGATCATTGCTTCTTCGAAACTGCGGCTTGTCGTCTCCGCGCTGGCTGGGGATGACCGGCAGGATGACATGGGACGGCCGCTCGGCGTCGTGAAAGACTGTCTGGTTCGCGGTCTGGAATTCTCGGGCGAGGCCGATGTTTGCGTTGTCGGTATTGGGATTCCGCAGGTAATACGGGAAGTAGCTGCTGGAAATTTCGATACGGATGCGATGACCGCGTAAGAAGACGTTGCCAGTGGGACGCCAGAATGCGATCTGGTATTCGTAAGCCTGATCGGATTCGATGGTGCTCAGCTTGTGCGCGTTGAATGCACCGTGACGCTGTGGGTCACGATGACGGGCACGCATGACACCTTCGCCCAGAAACAATGCTCGTCCATCCGGATGAACGTCGGACAGCCGGATCATCCAGTCGGTGTCGCGGCGGCTGGTGGCGGAGAATAATCGAGCGGTGATCGGGCCAATGATCTCAACATCCTCAGTCAGGATCGCCGTGTCGTAGACCAGCACATCGCGGCGTTCGGCTGACTTGCTGATATTTCGCGGTCCGTCGATGTGGCCGTTGGCAAATGCGGCCGATGGAGTCGGATCGTCTGGAATGTAAGTGTATCGGTCCGGCGCCTCGGCTTTCGGCGGCTGAGTCGTAAGCGTCCCGTCACCAGCAGACGAATTCGCTCCTCCCTGGCTGTGAAGGTAGAACTTTGTGAACTGCGTGTCCGGCAGCGGCCAGTCCTGTGCGGCCCGCCACTCGTTGCGGCCCATCACGAACACGTGGACCGGCGGGTCATTCAGCACGCGGTTGTCGATTCCCTTCAAGTGGTAGTCGAACCAGCGAAGCACATAGCCGTCCCAGTCGATGATCGCCTGCGGCCCGAAATCGACACCAGCCGCTTTGCGATGACGGTTGATGCTGTGTTCCCACGGCCCAACCACCATGCGAGGACGACGCGCCTCCGGCGTGCCGCCGTGCTGTTTCATGCCCAGATAATTCATCGGCGTACCGGGAAAATTCGCGTCGAACCAGCCGGAGATATTCAGCGAGGGCACTTTCACATGCGCGTAGCTGTCGGGGGTCTGATAGGAGATCGCCTTCCAGTATTCCGCGTCAGCCGTGTTCTGTTCGACCCATTTCCGCCACCACAAGGTGGGCTTGTATTTCCGCGTCCTGTCGAAGTCGATGTAGGGCAGCCTGTCGTAAGCCTGCTCGCGATTGACGGCAAATCCGCCGTAGGCGCCAGGTCCTGCCGAGTATGGCAGTCGGTCGGACATGGCTCCGGCCCAGTCCACCATCCAGCAGACAAAGATGCCGTTCTGATAGGGGCAGTTGTAGAAGTGATCCGGCGGTGCGACTTCGGGCACGATGGCCTTCAATGTCGGCGGCGCTTGTGACGCGGTCCACCATTGAGTCCACCCCATGTACGAACGCCCGTACGTTCCAACGTTGCCGCTGCACCATGGTTGTTCGGCGATCCACTGCACGAGGTCGTAACCGTCGGTCTTGTGCTTTGGTGAAAACGGATCCCATTTGCCCCCGGATTCGAAACGGCCGCGAGAGTCGACGTTGACCACGACGTATCCGCGAGCGGCAAAGTTTCTGGCACGCCTGGCCCCACCGGACTTGTTGTACGGCGTCTGCATCAGCACTGCGGGATGTCGGCCATCGGCCTTGGGACGGAATATGTCGATCATCAGTGCGACGCCATCCCGCATCGGCGCCTTTCGATTCAGTTCTTCGACCACCTCATATTCAGCACGCGAATAGTCTCCTGCCTGGGGAGGCTGCGAGATGACGGCCGCTTCGGCAGGCGCATCGACATGCACATGCAGATGCCCAATTGCGGGGACGTCGCGCTCGTTCGATCGCGTCACGCGTACGACATAGTCACCAGACCTGGCGTAGCGGTGCGTCGTCACTGCGTATCCATCGGGGGCGAGCTTGACCGCGTTGCCATCCGACTGAACGTCGACCTGCGGACTACCGTCGCCGAAGTCCAACGTCTCCTTGCCGGCTGTTGTATTAAACGTGCGCACTTTGAACGTGACAGGATCGCCGGCGCGGATGCCGGTCGTCGGAGAGTAATTGGGATGAATGGACGGGACGCGACGCTCGGGATGTTCACGATCGACGACAATCACCACCGCAAAGTCGTACGCGACGTTTCCCGCGTGGTCCGTGGTTCGCAGAACTTCGCTATAGCGTCCGGGCTTGCGATATGTCCGCTCAACGCTCGGTGTCACAGCGGTCGCGCCGTCGCTGAATTGCCACTGGTAACCCGCAATTTCTCCAGATGCACTCCACGATCGGGAACCATCCAGCGTCGCGGTCTCGTCCGTGAAAATCACATGGTGCGGACGGGCCACGGCGATCACATCCGGCTTGAACTGCCGCCGATAAGCATCCCACAGAAATGCATAACCTTCCTGCGTTCCCCACTTGCCAGACGGTTGTCGGCTCTTGATTTCGAAGTGCAGATGCGACCAGCCACCGCTGCCTCCTTCTTTGCCCAGCAAACCGATGCGATCGCCCTGAGCAACAATGCGACCGGGAACGATGCTCGTATCGATTTCCTTGAGGTGGCTGTAACGGTAGTACCAGCCCCGGCCGTCCAACAGATAGACCACGTCGTAGCGCGGTGACACGGGCGTGTTCTGCTTGTGCCCGTCGAGGACTAACTCGCCCACGGAAACCACGAGCGCATCCGCGGCAGCGACGACTTCCACCAGTCCTTCGCTTCCGCCGATATCCAGACCGCTGTGGTAGTAGATGTTTCGCTTGCCGGCCCGTTCGCCTCCGTCCACATACACGGGGTCGTTGGCCATTTGCGTGTCGGTCGCGAACCATTTCTGCTTGACGGGATACGTGAATGTCCCCGGTCTGAGCAGTGGCGAATCAGCCGGCCACAGCCGCAGACGTGCGTCCTTGTCGAGTCCCCAGAAACCTGGACTGCCGTTTTCGTTGTAGCCTTTCGTAACCGAGCAATCGATCTGCATGTTGCCGATCGTGCGGGGCCGATGGTAGGTGGCCGAAACGAGTTTTCCTCGCTTCCCGTTCACTTCAATCGTGACCTCGGCCCGCCTCACCGCGAAGCACACGTTGTCGCGAGTTTCGTGGACGTCGAGCAGTTTGACCTGAGCCTGCGAGCCGTCGCACAGGACAACCTCGACCGACTCACCGACATTCAGGTCCACAACGCGCACCAGCGGTCTGATCGCCGCAGGCTCGTCCGCAGCTCCGGAATACGTTGTGGCGAAGCACATGAGTGCCGCCACCCGGATCACGTGATGCTGAGTCTTCACTTCAACTCCTTAACCCGGCGGTGCCGGAACCAAGTGGTAGCGAACCTCGCCAAGAGTTTCGGCCGAAAGTCTTGGCGACTTTCGCTACGTCAGAAATCCTGCGCGTTTTGCACAGGTTTTCACTGATAAGAGATCATGTTGATGAGCCGCGCCCAACAGAGACCGGCCGGAGACACTCGATCCTCGATGCCGTTGACTGCAAGGCATCGCACCGAGTCGATCGGCAAACTGTTGGCGGCACTTGACCGGCTGGAACTCGCCGACAACACGACCGTCATTCTGCGGGACGATCATAGCTGGAACGTCGGCGAACACACTCGGTGGTGCAAGTACCGCGGCTGGGGCTTCCAGCCGCCGTCGTGAGATACTGCTGCGGCTGGAAGCCCCAGTTTTGAAGTTGCACAGTTTTGCTGCCCCGGAGGGGCAAAGGCGAGTAGCCCGCGTCCCTTCGGGACTGAAGTGTGCAACGTCAAAAGGCCGGTGCGGGTTTTGGGACGCCCGGTCCAGATGGACTCCAACGGGGCGCTTGTGCTCAGCTCGTCCGCTTTCAGTGGGAGAACCGACTCGCCGCCAGACACGCTCCAGAATTTCTCACGGCCTTTGATCCGGTGGTTCAGCTCCTTCACCGCCGACTCCATGTGGCTGCTCGTGATTGGCTGGCCCGCACGGCGGTAGCGCGCATAGTCCATCCGCGACTGCTGATTCTCAAGGTAACGCAGCGTCGTCCACACGATCTGGCGGACGCTCGTCGGGCCGTCGTCGTCGGTCGGCTCGCCCAGTTCGGCGGATGGGCAACCCGCCGGACTCATCCAGGAAGATCACCGGAAGTATCGTGTCGCTGCTGGCATGGGAGCTTCCGGAATCGGAGCCGGGACTCCCAGGCGTCGTCGCATTGCCTGGATTTGAAGCTGCAGCTCTTCGACCTGACGTTCTTTTTGAGCGATCTGTTCTTTTTCGATCTCACGTTCGACGGCCCGCACCTGCTCGGCCAGTCCTGCGGCCTGTAGTGACTCGATCGCCTTCCGCAAGTGCACGATTCGATCGTCAGCCAGGGCCGGCGCCTGCGGGCTCGAACAGGCAGTCACTTCAGACGGGACGGCTTCGGTCGGAGAGAGGCCAGGCAGCGGCGGATTCGGTACAGGAAACACCTCTCCGAATGATCCGGTCGGGAAGTAAGCGGTCTGTTGAATCTGCGCTTGCGTGACGCCGCCTGTGTGCATGTGATTCAGGACGCGCGGGTAGAACTGCTCGCACAACTCGACGATGCCATTCATGTCTTCAGGCCTGTTGACCCAGCCGGTCAGGGCGACCGCATCCTGAACCTTATGAGCTTCGACAGAAGCCTCGGGGAAGCGACTGTTGATGGCTGCCTGCAGTCGGCGAGTGTCGCCCTGGACGAAAATGCTTAATTGACACGTTCGGCCATCTTTGTCCGACAGCAGGAGGTTTGAAACTCCCGGCAGCAATGCCTGCACGCGAATGCGATTCGACGCGACGGCTTCCACGTTAATGATCTCCGGATCGAAATCGTCAACGCGGCTTATTGGAAAGTCGGGTTCCACGATCCTTGAACATCCCTCGATGAGCTGCATGTCAGTTTCGCGGCCTGTGACTCTGACGACTTCTTCCACTCGGGACAGTGTCACAGGTCTTGTTGTCTGTGCCTCCGTTGTACTGCCCGCTGGTGCGATGAGCCCTGGACGCTGCATCAGAGTCCATTCGTGGGCCGCAATGTCCTCATCGGTGTTGCCCAGGCGGAGCACCAGAAGGATTGTTCCGCGACGCTCAGCGATGATGACGGGGTCCGAGTCAGTGCCCGGTTCCGAATCGATAGCCACCAGTGTCGCGGGACCGGCGGTAACCGGCTGAGAATTCGGATCCGGCAGGTAGACGACCTTTGTCACGTCCTTGTTGTTACCGATCTGCTTCAAGTCGTCGTCGGAGATTTCAATCGGCACACTGTTGTGTGACAGATAGGCGGCGGTCGTTGGGTGAGCCGGGTAAACCTCCAGTGTCGAATGAATGCTCAACCCGTCACGTCCCGAGATGTTCGACGCCGTCAGTCGATAGACGCCTCCCGCAGGAAAATCCTGGCGGCCGGGTGTCACGAACTGGATCGCATCGCGTCTTTGTTCCGCCCAGCTAACGCTCATGCCAGCCGGGTTCCCGAAGCGGACCTGAACCGACGCAGCCGGGCTCGACTTCGGCGCCTCTCGTTGCGGCCGAGGCAATTGCGAGGCTCCCGCCAGTCGGAATTCCGGCCCAGCCGGAAAGTACTGCACGTCGTCCTTCAGAGAGTGCGCAGGGGAAAGTGTCGCTTCGAAGCGATCGGGATACCCTTCCGTCTTTGCGTAGCGGTAAAGCTCGACGCCGTTTGGGGACGTGACCTGGAATCCAGGCAGCGGCGGCACTTCGTCCGGATCCATTGGCCGAACCAGTTCCGGAGTCACGATGCACACGCTGACCTTCGAATCGGCGGCTTTCGACTTCGAACGCGCCGGATCCGGCAACGGAATGTGTCGGTACTTCCGATCGGCCAGACTCGCCACATCGTGGCTGAGCACAACGGATTGCCCTTCACGCAGCTTGACTGTTGTTGCGACGCGGCTCGATTCACCAACGTCCTTAAATGAATGCTTTGACGTGATAAGCTCAAGACTTATCCAGTCGCGATCAACAACCTGCGGTTTGACTTGAAGATAGGCGTCGTATCGAAGAGACGCCCCGGACTTCCGCCCTGCCGCGGGATTCGCCGGGTACATCAGCCTGGCCTCGTAGCCGTTGAGCACAGTCATGGTCGGCGTCGCAATGATGCTGGACGATTCATGCCCGTCGACCCACTCGATCAATCGCTGTGCGACGGGCTTGTTGTCGATGACCGCTGCGAAGGCGGACGATTCGTCTCCCGGGTGGCCACCGAAAATGTGAGCCGCGGTCTCGAGAGTCTTGAGTTGCGACCGCTCGATGAATGCAAATGTGACATTGAGCATGATCTGCGGATCAGCCGGAACCTCCAGCATGTTGACGATCGCGTCGTCACCAGGTCCCCAGCCATTGCCGTCAGGAATCCAGTTGTTCGCTGCGGCAGCGTCTCGAACAATCTGCAGGATTCGAGTGGCCTCTTCCGAGTCGGCAGCGCCGCCTCGCACCACGAGTGCATCCTTCAGCGGAATCAGATGGACTGTACTGTTGGGAAACAGAATCGCGAGCTGTCGCTCCAGCTTGCCGATGCTGATGCGGACCTGTTCCTCGGCGTTTGCCTCTGTCGCCGATGCTGCGGGTTCGTCGTAAGCGGGCGGAGGATCCTCACCAGCCAGCGGCGACGCTGCAAAAAGAGCAACCATGCAGGCCATGACCGAGAGCCGAATCGACCGGCACAACGTGAGACGCAGTGACATCCATGTCATGATCGCGCTCCTGAACAGAACCGAAAGCTACCCGAGGGGCGGGGCTGATATCACGACCGGCTGATCAGGGCAATGCGTCTTTGTGGACAGAACTCAGAACCAGGACAGGCCTAGTTCAATCGGAACATGGAAAGGAGTTGCGCGGCATGACGTGATCTGAATCGGGGGCCACTTCTGAGCATTGATGCGGAACATCGCGGACAAAAACAACCTGCCCTGACCGGACGCCGGGGGTCCCGGGTTGATCAGTCATTGAACAGAGGGTGGCCCTGTTGCTTGCAACCAGGGCGGCGCAGCGGTGGGCGGCATAGAGTACACAGAAGAGGGAGTGGAACCCGTCAGCTTCCTGCCATCAGAAGCCACTGCCTCCTGACGCTTCGCGTCCCCGTTTGCAAAATCTAATTACAATGCCTGTCCTTGTTTTCTTTTATCTGGATCAAGGTGGGATTGCATCAGAATGAGTTTACACCGTGTGGCCGGTTGTTGTTGTAATCATCTCGCCCGGCGGAACTGAGTGCTCCGATTGCTTTCAAACTTCCAAATTATGCCACTGCCGGAAACACGTCTCGAAACCGGCTGTGGAAACTTTCGGCGGAGCCGTTTTGCCAGGGCTAGCCCGGAGAGTCGAGTTGAGTCCTGGCCAGGTGCAGACATCATGTCCCACCATCATCGCCGCCCGACGGATTGGGCGACCGGAAGGCCAGGGCAACACCCGCAACGGCCATCAAAGTTCCGCTAAGGATCGGCCTGTGAATAAGTGTCGTGCAAATGTTGTGGATCGAGTATCACACGCACTGATTGATGGATTGATCATCACGAGGATTGGAGGCCAAGGATGGCTGCTGC
>Ga0302123_10000590_pt1 | contig 28289 bp, 24 predicted proteins | sample CB21_321_MG_FD_203109 | JGI IMG/M metagenome (GOLD analysis project Ga0302123, IMG submission 203109) | Marine microbial communities from Western Arctic Ocean, Canada - CB21_32.1 | ecosystem: Environmental > Aquatic > Marine > Oceanic | place: Canada: Western Arctic Ocean | collected 2017-09-28 | reverse complement strand
CAGCAGAGCCCGCGTCCGCTTCCCCGGCTCGCTCCACTATGCAGCCGATCGCCGCAAAACGCTACCATCTTTCAGCGAATGGTTCCGTGTCCCTCTTTTCTTTGTCTCAGCCTTGGGGTGCACTCCAGTCCACGGCGCGCCGTTTGAAGAACCCGACAAACAAAGGGCTTCGGAGGACGGCGCTTGGTACAGTCCCTATTTTTTAACAGCCCCTTAGGGACCTAGCGATCTAGAGCAGGTCGTCGCGGTCGGCTGCTTCGAGTTCTCTTACGAGAGTCGATACGCTCTGGGCATGCTCACGCGAGCAGATCAACAACGCGTCCGGCGTGTCGACAACGATGAGGTCTTTCACGCCGACGAGCGCCGCCAGCTTGCCCGGCGCTTCGACGTAGTTGCCCTGGGAGTCGATCTGGTGGACGGAAGTTCGCGAGACGTTGCCTTGATGTTGCTTGCGCAACAGTTGATAGACCGCCTCCCAACTGCCTACGTCGTTCCAGCCGAACTCGGGGCACGCAAAGCCGACGATATTCTTGGCCTGTTCTAATACGCCGTAGTCGATGGACTCGTTGTCGCATTCGCCATAGTAGGCTCGTAGCGACCCTGTGAATCGGCGTGACGACAACGGCGCAAGTCGCGACAGTGCCTCGGCTGTCTGGGGCATCAACTCTTCGATGGCATCCCCAATCACCCGGGCGCGCCACACAAACATCCCCGCGTTCCAAAAGTAGTTGCCCGCTTTGACAAATCGCTTGGCCCTTGCGAGCGGAGGCTTCTCCTCGAACTTCATGACGGGAAGGGGTTCGGTAGCGCCGGCCTTGACGCCTTTAGGGAGCCGGATGTAGCCGTAACCCGTTTCCGGTCCGCGCGGCGGGATTCCCAGCACAACCAGGCGGTCGTCACTCGCGGCTTGCACGGCTCGGCGCAGTACCTTGCGGAAGGTGGCCTCGCGCTCAATGAAGTGGTCCGAGGGGAAAACGCCCATCACCGCGTCGGGGTCCTTCTCTTGGAGGAGCCTGGCGGCAAGTCCAATGGCCGGCCCGGTGTTGCGCTGAATGGGCTCGGCGATCACCTGCCGGCGCGGTACCTCGGGTAATTCCTGAATGACCTTCTTGCGAAGCGTTTCGCTTGTCAGGACCCATAGGCGGTCGGCAGGTACGAGCCCCTTCAGACGTTCCGCTGTCTGGCGGAGCAACGACTGCTCGCCTACGACGGGGAGCAGTTGCTTCGGCAGCGCGCGGCGGCTGCGGGGCCAAAACCGCGTGCCCCGGCCGCCGGCCAAGATGACGCCGTGGAAATGTGAGAGGTCCCGCTTGGAACTCATTGCGCGTCCAGCGCGTGTGCGTGGATCAGGTTGAACGTGCGCGCCCAACGAGTCTTGCCAAAGAAGTTGAACAAGACGTCCTTCAGGTGAGCTACGGAAACGCCGGTGTCTTGCAGTCGCTCGGTCGGCGCGTCGTAGGACCAATAGATCACGAGAGGCTTGCCGATGATGTTTTCGCGCGGCACGAATCCCCAGTAGCGGCTGTCGAGCGATTGGTCGCGGTTGTCGCCCATGGCGAAGTAACTCCCCGGTGGCACGACAATGTCGCCGTTCACTACGTTCTGCTGGAGCATTGCAAGCGCACGGTCTGGAACCGGGGTATTGGGTTGGCCGGGGAAATTGTCCCGGTACTGATCGATGTAATTCGCGCGATGAATGACATAGGGCTCATCAATGGGCTTTCCGTTGAGGACGAGTTCCTTGTCGACGAGCCGCACCCGGTCACCGGGAACGCCGATGACCCGCTTGACGAATGTCTGCGCGAGATCCATCGGATAACGGAAAACGATGATATCGCCGCGCTCGACATCTTGGTAAGGGAGTAGATAGCTGTCGACAGAACCATGCGGCGAATACGCCAGCTTGTCGACCAATAGGTGGTCGCCGATAAGAAGCGACTCTTCCATCGATCCGGTCGGAATCACGAATGCCTGTACGAGCGTCGTCGTGCCGAACAGCAGCAGAATGATCGTGACCGTCCACTCCGCAATGACGCCGCGATGAGGGACATCAACCGGCTGGTCTTTCTTCTCGGGATCTTTCCCGGTTCCTTCTTCGATGTCCTTGGGATTCGCTTTCACGCCGACCTCATGACCAACGCTCATTGTAGCCAAACAGTGCACGAAGACCTTGCCTGTCTACGACGAGGGTTCAGCGTATTGGCTTCATCGACAGAGCGCGGCGGGCATCGAGGACGACAACTTTGCATGTTATGGTCAAAGAGCTCCGAGCGGCCGAATTTCATTCCTGCTCGACCGATGTCCCCCGGTAAGATCGATACCTTGAGTTGTTAGCCCGTTGAGGACCATACGCGGGCGTTGGGTTACTTAGAGGACTTTCACCACGGACTGCTAGAGATGAAGGAACTCTTTACTGATTGGCTTCGGGTCACGGAGCGCCTCGCCAAGGCCGACGGGCTGCTCTTGATGCTCGATTTCGACGGGACGCTTTCGCCGATCGTCGAGAGCCCCGAAGATGCCACGATCCCAGCGGAAACCAAGGCCGGTCTTGAAGCTCTGGCCGTGCTTCCCGACGTTACGGTCGCGATCGTAAGCGGGCGGACGGTGACCGATGTTCGTGAGCGCGTCGGTCTTTCGGGTCTCATCTACATCGGCAATCATGGCCGAGAGCGCCTTGATCCGGGCACCACGGAACCGGTTGCAACAACGTGCATCCCTGAGTCTTGGGACGAATTGCGCGCCGCGCTCGTCGAGACATTCGCCCCGATTCCCAATGCCCGAATCGACGACAAGGGCTCGACGATTGCTGTTCATCACCGCCGTGTCGCCGACAAGCGGAAGGGTGAAATGAAGTGGCGCGCCTACGATCTCGCAGAGCGATTCGAGGGTACCGTTCACTTCACCGAAGGCAAGAAGGTGTTCGACTATTTTCCGGTCGACGCCGCGAGCAAGGGGTCGGCTGCTTGCACGCTGCTCGCGCAGCAAGGTGGAATCGACGCGGTGTTGTCGATGTATTGTGGCGACGACATCACGGACGAACCGGCCTTCGAAGCTTTACCTCCTCATACGATTACCGTCTACGTTGGTTTGACGCCGGGCAAGACGGCGGCGCGCTACCGGGTTGACGACCCATCCGCTATTGCGGAAATGCTTGAGCGGCTCTTGGTGGCTCGCCGAGCGGGTCAATCCGAAGAAGACGCGCCCGCCACCGTGTGACCAGATTGTGGTTTGGGTGCGCTGCCGAGTTGATTCCGGATGCGCGGGGCTTGCATCGCTCGTTGTCTCTCGCGGCTCGGCTAGTGGTTGTGCGGACGGGTTCGCGTTGATTATTGATTCACATTGCCATTTGGACGACCGGGCTTTTGATGAGGACCGCGACGCGGTAGTCGCGCGGGCCAGGGAAGCCGGCGTCGGCGCGATGCTCTCGATCGGCACGGGCGACGGGCCTCCGGGGCTGGATGTCGCGATCAAGATGGCTGATCGCTACGACGCGGTCTATGCCACGGTCGGCATTCATCCTCACGACGCCGCAAAGGCGGACGAGCCCGCATTTGAGAACTTGCAAGGGTTACTCAAGCACCCCAAAGTGCTCGCTTTGGGCGAGATCGGACTCGACTTTCATTACGACAACTCGCCGCGAGAACGGCAGCGCGAAGTCTTCGTCCGGCAGATGGAGATTGCCCGTGAAGCCGGCAAACCCATTGTGATTCACACACGGGATGCCTGGGATGACACGATGGCGCTGCTGGACGAGCATTGGGCCGCAAGCGGACTGGGTTGCCTGCTGCATTGCTTTTCGGGCAACGAGGAACAGGCGAAACAGGCGGTTGAGCGTGGTTTCCATGTGGCCTACGGTGGTGTGCTTACGTTCTTCCGGGCGGATGATGTTCGCGCCGGGTCGGCGCACGTGCCGCTTGAACGGATTCTGGTCGAAACCGACGCCCCGTACCTCACACCGGCGCCTCACCGAAAGGTACGCCGTAACGAGCCGTGCTATGTGGTCCACACGATCCAACGGCTGGCTGAGTTGAAAGGGCTGAGCTATGACGAAGTCGCCGAGCGTACGACGCGTAACTTTTGCGATTTCTTCGGTTTGCCTACGTCCGCCCTCGGGGTATAAACTGAACTTCTTACCCGCTCCCCGCACATGCCAACAATCAAGACACCGTCGATGTCTCGTCGAGAGGTCCAAAACCTACTTGCCGACGACCTGAAACGGGTCGAAAAAGCGATCGGCACGGATACGATCTGCTCGGTGGATGCGGTGACGGCGATCAGCCACCACCTTCAGAAGAGCGGCGGCAAGCGGCTGCGTCCGGCGTTGCTGCTGTTATCGTCGGGCGCTTGCGGCTATCAAGGCGACGCGGCGATCCGGCTAGGGGCCGTCGTCGAGATCATTCACACGGCTACGCTGGTTCACGACGATGTGATCGACAAGGCGGACACGCGCCGCGGCAAGCCGTCGATCAACCAGCGCTGGGGTAACCAAACGAGCGTGCTCGCCGGGGACTGGCTCTATATGCAGGCCTTCAACCTGGCGCTGCGCGAGCGAAACTTCGCCATCCTCGACCTGCTGATTGAGCTGACGCAGATGATGGTCGAGGGTGAGCTGATGCAGCTCGAATGGATTGGCAACCTCGACGTCACGGAAGACGAGCATCTCTCGCTGGTTCACCGCAAGACGGCCTATCTGTTTTCGGTCTGCGCGCGGCTGGGAGCGATTCTCTCCGGGGCCGACCCCGCGCAAGAGCAGCGTCTCGGGGACTATGGCTGGAACCTCGGGATGGCTTTTCAGCTCGTGGACGACCTGTTGGACTTCACAGCGTCGGAACGCATATTAGGAAAGCCCGTCGGCAACGATTTGCGCGAGGGCAAGGTCACCTTGCCGCTGATCCTCGCACTCAAGCAGTGCAAGCCGGATGAGCGGTCCGCTATCCAACGAGTGGTGGACGACAAGGCATATGATCGAACTTCGCTGGCGGCGGTACTTGCCATGCTTCACAAGTACGGAACGATCCAGCGGGTTCGCTCTCGGGCTCTTGAGTACATCGAAAACTCGGTGTCGCAACTAAGCCCGCTGCCGGATTCGAACTACAAGCGCGCACTCTATTCGGTCACCGAATGGGTGGTTGATCGCGATAGGTGAACGCTCTGCCGAGAGCGTCTGATCGAGCCACGCGCCGCTTGTTGCTCTCACTCGATCGAATTCCAATCACCCTCCGAGACATTCGATGAGGGAAATAGAAGTCAAGCTGAAGGTTTCCGGTGTTCCCCAGATCCGAGCGGTGTTGCGTCGCCTGGGTTGGCGTGTCGCTCGGAGGCGCTATCACGAAAAGAATACGGTCTACGACAGGCCGGGCGACTCTTGGCTGATGGTGGGGCGGCTGATGCGCGTCCGTGAAGTTGGCAAGGGTTGCGAGCTTACCGTCAAGCTACCGGTCGACTACGAAGGTGACCACAAAGTCCGTGAAGAGCACGAAATCATGGCTGACGACCCGGTGCAACTCGGGCATATTCTCGACGCATTGGAATTTGAGCCTGAGTGGCGCTACGAGAAGCTTCGAACTGAGTTTCGCAAGCCACGGCAGAGCGGCAAGATTTTGCTCGACGAAACGCCGGTCGGTGACTACTTGGAACTGGAAGGCGCCGCTGACTGGATTGACCGGACCGCGGAGCGTCTTGGTTTCTCGAAACGCGACTACATCGTCGCGAGCTACCGGGGCTTGTTTGTTGACTATCTCGCGGCGAACGGCGGCAAGGCTCGCGACATGCTTTTCGGCGAGGATGGCCTCTGTGAGCGGCCGTCAATCGAGTGAGGCTTGAGGATCGTGCGATCAGCCCTCTTTCTGTTGCTGCCGGCATTCGTCCAGATGGCCGCCGCGGGCGTCTTACTAGTAGAGACCGGGACTGATTTCCGTGCCGGCGCGGCGATCCGACGAGAATTGAGGATCGGCGCGTGGCGCGTTTCGATCGAGATCCAGAACGCTGGGAGCCACCAGACGATTGTGTATCAGACATCCCCAAAGCAGGTTTGGATGATTGATCACAAGGAGAAGTTCTATCGCGAGTTCGATGGTGCGACTCTCAAGATGTTGAAACAGCAGGTGCGTACTGTTCAACAGTCGGTCGACGCTCAAGGGAAGAGCGGTGCTGATCCTAAGCTCAGTTTTGACAAGGTGTGGGAAGACGAAACGGTCGGCGCATGGACCTGCGACAAGTATGAGGGCCGCCTATCCGGCATGAAGGTTTGGGATGTTTGTGCCGCCGGTTGGAGCCAGTTTGAAGCCCGTACGGCCGATTTCGATTTGCTGCGGGAAGCGATGACCACACTACGGGATCTGCGGCTATGGCCGGAAGACTCTCTGTTGCCGCCGGGGGTGTCGGGCAAAGGCAGTGCGGACGCATTCGTGGGCGTGCCTGTGCAGCGCTTGCGGCACGAGAACGACCGGACGGTTGAGCTGTTGGAGTTGCGCGAGATCGAGATGCGCGACTTCACGGACTCTGACTTCGCGCCGCCCAGTGATTACTTGAGCAGGCCTGTGATGCTCATGCCGGCCGAGACTGAAAAGAGTCGAAAGACCGACGCCCGGTCCAAGGAGTCTCCATGATGCACGTTCGTAGATGCTTCGCTGTACTGATGATAATCGCGACTACCGGCTCTCTTACGGCTGGGACGCTGCTGACTGTTCGCGTCGAGACGGGGCGAGGTGGCTCCATCCTTACTCATGAGGTACGGGTGCAGGGTCAATACGTGCGCATGGACACGTCGGCCGGAGATTTTAAGCAAGCGATTCTCTACAACAACGAAACGAAGATCCTCCTCGTCGTAAACGATGAGAAGAAGAGCTTTCGCCGTCTGAGCGGCGAAGACGCCGAGCTGCAGCTTGAGAGCCAGGCGGATAGGGAGGAGCAGTTCTGGGAACGGGTTGAGCAAAGGATTAGGAACTTGCCACCGGAGAAGCAGTCGGCGATGCGAAAAGCCATGAATCGACGCTTCGATAGCGGCGATGCGTCTCGGATGGAATGCCGGCGCGCGTCCGAAGGCGAAGAGATCGGAAGTTGGTCGGCCGAGCGCTACGAGTGCTTTGTCGGCTCGCGCCGGGTTCGTGAGATCTGGAGCGTCCCCTGGGAGCGGACCGGCATCGACTCCGAGGAAGCGGCGGTCATCCAGGAGTTCATGCGCCGACGCGGAGGGGCATCGCGCGGTCCCCGACCTGGCGGGAATATGGGCAGTTTCCCGATTACGGCAAAAGCTTTCCCCGGACTAGCGGTGCAGTCCGTCGAAGTGCGAGAGGACGAGACACAACGGGGCCATGAGATTTCCGGCATCGCGCGGCAGGACTTCGACGCGGCTCTGTTTTCAGTGGACGGCACCTATACCGAGGCGTCGGCGGGCAGCTTCATGATCCCGATCCGTTAGGCTTTGCCTGTGTTGTCGGCACAGGCCGGCTGTACCAATCGCGCAGAACATCCAGGGCCGGTTTGCCGATCGGGTTGTGTCCGACGCTGAAGGCCGAGCCCTGGCCGTGGCTGGGCCACTTCCACCAATACATTCCGGTGAACCAAGGTTTGTCGTGAAACGCCTGAAATACCGTCTCGTAACAGCGTTTCTGTAGGTCGTGGTCGAACGCGGCCTTGGTTTCCTTCCACGGTTCGGCGGCTGCGGTCGCCAACGGCGGATATCCGACTTCGGTAAAGAGGATCGGTTTGCGGTAGCGGCGATGCATGGCTTCTAGGTTCGCGGTGAGCTCCTGAAGGCGTGGCGATCCGGCGGCGGGAATCTCACCTCGTTCGGCGAGCGGGAAGTAGAAGTTGACGCCGAGGTAATCGAGTTCGTCCCAGAAAGTGATTCGCTCGAACTCCTCATTCCAATTCGCGGCGAAGGTGAGAGGGCCGCTATAAATGCGGCGGACGTCCCGGATCAGGTTGCGCCAATGCTGCTCGTGGCCGGAGACGCCGTTCAGCTCATTACCAATGCAGAAAAGCTCGACGCCGTGTAGTTCGGCCATTCGCGCGAAGTGCAGAATCCAGCGGCGGTAGCGTTGGAACCATATCTCGAAATCCTCGGTGCGTTCGTAGCTGATGTCGCCGGTGAAGATGCGTCCCCAAAGCTGCGGCTTCAGCATGACCTGGAGGTCGGCGGCGTGGGCTTGGTCAATCGAGCGAACGACGCGCTCGTCTGATTCGGATAGGCGGAAACGGATGTCCGTGCGAGGCGGGGTGCTGAACGACGCGTAAGGGACAAGGGCGATCGCCGTTCCACCGAGCTTGCGAATGTGTTGAAGCTGTTTGCCTGCCATGTCGGAGCCGTAGCCCCAGCCGTTCCTGAACTCGTGGGTAAATGTGATGCCCTTGTGGTTGTGATGGAGGGTGAGGTGGGGGTCGGGTTGATCGGGGCAGGGCAGCGAATCTAGGTAGGTTCTCCAGCGTTGCTCCCGTCTTGCGCCCTGCTTGTTGAGGATGGAGCTGAGAGTCGATTGATAGAGGCTGCGGAGCGCTGATGCGCGTTTGGATGGTTCGATGGCCGCCAGTGCGGATTCGACCCACGCGCCACTGAGCACGTCGCTCACGATTGGTGAGAGATATTCCCCGTCGAGTGCGCAGATTTCGCTCAGTGTGTAGTGTCGTTCTTCGCAGGTGATGCGACGGGCGTATTCAGCCAGGTCGTAACCCAGGTAGCGGCCGGCTCCGTAGCGGGCAATCGCCTGAGCGACATTCACGGACCCTGGCTCGCCCCAGGCCTGTCGAAGCAGCATATGCGCTTCGCCGCGCGGATCTCCGAGCGAACCATCCACCGCTACCAGGTGATGCAGCATGCCGGTTGATGGGTCGATGAAGGATGGGCTGTCGGTGCGTCGCTCGGTGGCGAGCGCGCGCTTGCTATCTGTTGTGGTGTGGATGTAGGCGGGATATTTGTTCCCGACGACCGGCACAGCGAGGCGGGCAACCAAGTCTTCGAGACGTCGATCGGCATCTTCCGCCCATTGTTGGCGCTGCGCGGGAGTGAAGGCCCCCTGTTCAACGCGCAGGTCCCAGTAGCGCGATTGATGCTCGTCGAACTGCGCTACCGCCTGCCGCCACGGCCCGATGTTGGTGCGAAGGTCCGCGCCCGCATAGGCCGCCGCGGCTAGACAGAGCACGGTTGCTCCTCCGAGCGGATCGAGTCGAAGTGGCGTGGGCGTGGAACGGTATCGCCACAATGCGATGACCAGGGTGAGCGCCGCGATGAGCGTGGGGGCGTAGGCTAAGTCAAGTCTCCAAAACCCTGACCCGAACGGCGCACGGCCCTGAACGATATTGAGCGCCGCGACGGGTGCGACAAACAATAAGGCTCCATAGGCGAGGCGAGATCCAAGGCTTGTGGAACCTTCCAAGTGCAGTAGACCAACGATGCGCGTGAGCGTCGCGATCACAAGGAGTGTTGCCAAGGTAGCGAGGGCAAATCCGAACGAAGGCTCGGCGAAGTCGGCCAAAGCAACGAGCCTTAGGGTTTCCGTCATCGGTCCCGAAATGCCCTGTGCGAACCCAAGCGGGCCATCGATCAGAAGCAATCCCGCCCAGAACGCGGTGAACACGAAGAACAGTCGATTCCAATGACGCAGTCTTGGGCCGAGTTGTGAGCAGACCGCGACTACCCCCAACGCCAGCGCAAAGGGCCCAACGTTCCGAATGACGACTTGGGCGTAAGTCACTTCCGCCACGTTCAAGACCCGTAAATCGGGGAGCAAACCGCGGATGCTGCGGCTCCACAGCTGCGTGTCCGGATCAAGGAGCGCGATGAGTGTTGGCAGACGCCAGAGCAGCCAAGCGGTGAGAAGGCCGAGGTAACAGCACGCAGTCGCGGCCACGAAGTAGGCTACGGCTTTAGCGGCGATGCGCAATGGTCGGGTCCTCGACAGCCGGGGTGAATGGAGGCAGTCGCCCCGCTGTCACGAAAGACGGCGAATGCGGTTTGAATGTAACATTGACGGTTTAGAAGAGTGCGAGACTGGTTGAAACGGTATCCATACTTCGCGGAGCACAGTCATGAATAGCAGATTTTCGAGTACGAGCCGGCATAGCAACCTCGATCGGCGTAGGTTCCTGATGGCCGCGGCGTCGGTGGCCGGACTGCCGCTTGTCGGGATGACCGCGTGCGGGCCGGGCGAGCCCCAGTTTTCCACGAACCCGTTTACGTTGGGCGTGGCCTCCGGCGACCCGACTCCCGACGGCGTTGTGCTTTGGACGCGGCTGGCGACCGACCCGTTGAACGGCGGCGGGTTGCCGCCCGACCAGTCGTATGAGGTGAGTTGGCGGGTTGCGTCCGATTCAAACATGTTGCAGGAAGTCCAAAAGGGCACGGCGACGGCGACGCCTGAGCTCGGACACTCCGTGCACGTCGAGGTCGAGGGCCTTGAGTCAGGACGCCACTACTGGTACGAGTTTCGTGTTGGTTCCGAAGAGAGCCCCCGTGGCCGGACTCGTACGGCCGCCGCGGCAAACGCGTCGCTCGATAGGCTTCGCATGGGCTTCGCGACATGCCAGCACTATGAGGCCGGTTACTTCACGGCCTACCGCCACATGGTGGCCGAAGATCTGGACATCGTCTTCCATCTGGGCGATTACATCTACGAGGGTTCTCCAGCCAAGGCGGATGCCGGCACGCCGCGGCTGCACAATAGCCCCGAGATCATCACGCTGGAGGACTACCGCAACCGCTACGCGCTCTACAAACTCGATCCCGACCTACAAGCCGCGCACGCCGCGTTTCCTTGGAGCGTAACTTGGGATGACCACGAGTTCGACAACAACTATGCGGCGGATATCCCCGAGGAGAAGGGTCCGATGGAGCGGGAGGCGTTCTTGGCCCGCCGCGCCGCCGCCTATCAGGTCTACTACGAAACGATGCCGTTGCGGCGATCGTCCATGCCGCAAGGCGCGGACATGCGGCTCTACCGGCGGCTCTCCTACGGCAACCTCGCTCAGTTCGACGTGCTCGATACGCGCCAGTACCGGACGAACCAGCCGTGCGGCGACGGGAACAAGCCACTCTGCGACGATGTTCTCAACCCGGCCGCCACGATGCTTGGCGCCGAGCAAGAGCGCTGGCTATTCGATGGACTGAGCAAGTCACAAGCTCGCTGGAAGGTGCTGCCGCAGCAGGTCATGATGGCGCCGCTTGATCGCGTGCCCGGCCCGGAGAAGATCTACAGCATGGACAAGTGGGCCGCTTTACCGGCGGGCTTGAACCGCTTCCTCTCGGTCCTGAAAGAGGGTTCGATCGACAACACCGTGGTTCTCACCGGCGATATCCACAACAATTGGGTATGCAACTTGTCGCCGGACCTCAACGATCCCAGCGCCCCTCCGGTGGCGACCGAGTTTGTTACGACATCGATCAGCTCCGGTGGTGACGGCTCGGATTTGCGCGAAGGTACCGAACAGGTGATGTCGGAGAACCCCTTCGTGCAGTTCTTCAATGATCAGCGCGGCTATGTGAGTTGCACGATCACCCCTGAGACATTCAAGGCCGACTACCAAGTCATGGACTTCGTGGAAAAGCCCGGGGGATCGATTTCCACCCGGGCTTCGTTCGTTGTTGAGAATGGCAAGGCAGGCGCGGTGAAGGCGTAGCGCCGCCGGTTAAGCGGCAACGGCCTTCACTTTTCGGACGACCACCTCTTTCGCGTTGTCGGCCATCGCCACCCCGCGATTAAGGGCTGCGCGGCCCTGCTCGGTAACCTGCTTGCTCTTTTCGGCGGCGACCTTGAAGCCCTTCTCGCTCTTCTCGCGAATCACCTTGCGGGTGTCGCTGCCCTTCTGGGGTGCATAGAGTACCGCGACGGCTGCTCCCATGGCAGCGCCGGTTACAAAACATGCGAATCGTTTCATCTTGATTTCTCCTCGTTGCCCAGGAACGCCTCTCCTGTATGGGTAGACGTAGGAAGGGGTGGGTTGTGTTCCGTCTATTTCTTGGGCGGAAGATAACCCCGCGCGACCGTCCGGCGCCTAACCGTTGAAGTCCAGTGCTTGATCAAATTGGACGAAGAACGAGAAGCGCCCGACGCGTCCGATGTGTTGAACCACCGAAGGTTTTGTACAAAGCAGTGGATAGCCCTTCTGCTCGGCGGCGCGGACCAACAACCAGTCCCAGCCGATTTGCGAGGCCTCTTCGTAACGCAGGTTCGGCGCGATCAACGAATCGAACAGGTCCGCTTCAAAAAGTACGTTGACTCCACCGATTGATTCCTTCTCGTAATGGTCGCCGAGGTCTTGGCGGACGGGGTGCTTGCAACTGTTGTAGCCGGTAACGATGATCGGCCCACGCTGGTCTCGCTGCTCGCGGTGCAAACGAAGAATCTCGCTCAGCCACCGCGGGCGGACCAGGGTGTCGGAATCCAAATTGGCCAAGTAGGAGCACGGTGTACGATCCAACAAATACCGCCAACCGATCCGCAGGCAGTCATGGACGCCGAACCCCTTGGCCCGTTTGCGAAAGCGAAGCGCAACGGGGAAGCCGACATCGTTGAAGCTGCGGGCGCGGCGTTTGCGGAAGATCTTGGTGACCGGTACGCCGGGGAGCGAGAAGCCGCGCACGAGGTCGAGGGTCTTGCGGGACTGGCTACCGTCGTCGATGACCACGAGGGCCGTCTTTTCCAACGTGCCCGCGGTCAGGCTTTCGAGAGTCCGGGCAAGATAGCGCGGGCGATTGTAGGTGGTGATGACGAGGCCAACTTCGCTGTCAGAGCCAAGGTGTACGTTCCCGGCCTCGATGATTTGTTCGATTCGATCTTCGTCAACAGACGCCAGCTTACTCATGGGCTCAGCCATTCCCGACCCGCTCTAGTAGCGCGGCCAAGCTCCTCGCCGAGTTGCTCCAACTGAATGACTGTGCACGCTGTAAGCCGTAGGCTGCCATGCGTTTGAGTTGCTCGGTTTGGTTGACCACGTCCCGAAGCTTTGCAAACAGAGCCCCTGCGTCGTTCGGTGCGAAGAAGTCTCCGCTCGACCCGACAACCTCGGGCAATGAGCCGGCGGAAGAGGCGAGCACCGGCGTTGCGCACGCCATGGCCTCCAGGGCGGGCAGACCGAAACCTTCCGCTGATGACGGCATCACGACGAGCGTAGCGAACTGATAGAGAGCAAGCAGATCCTCATCGCTGACGAATCCCGTGACGATGACCGAGCCCGACAGATCTCCGCGGCGGACGCCCTGCTCCAAGTCCGCGCGGCTGCTGAGCATCGCGTTCTCGTGAGCGCCCACGATGACAAGTTTGACATCCGTGAACGCCGCGTCGGCGACCAGCTCCGCGTACGCTTGCAGCAGGATCGCCAAGCCCTTGTGGGCATCGAGTGACCCAACGAACAGCAGGAAACGCCGGCCCGGAAGGATCTCACGCTTTCTGAGGGTGTCGGGGTAGAGTGTCTCACCCGTGCGTGGCTGGAACAGACGACTCGCCGCTTCGGGGATCACGTGCACCTTCTCCTCAGCTACCCGGAAGCGGTCGACGACTTGTTGCTTCGAGTAGCGCGATGGCGTTACGATCGCGCTCGATCGAGATAGACAGAGCTGATGTTTGGCTCTCATAAGGAGCCATCGTGCCGTCGGAATCGATGAGCGGTGCTGATATTCGATCAGGTCATGAATCGTGCTGACGACCTTCGTTCGCCTGTCAAGAATCGGAAAGTAGAGTGACCAGAACGGAAGGAAGACGACATCGAGCCGCGACGTGCCAACAGCTCTTGCAAACGCCCATACGTCCTTGAGGGGGCGGCTGCTTCCGAGGGTGAGGCCGCTCTCTGGAGACGTACCCGTCGTGACAGGGACGATGGCCATCTGCTTGGGGAATGAGTGGCTCTTGAACGTTTGAGAATCGACGAAGAACAGGTATTCGTAATCTGTTTCGACCTTGAGTAAGGCGGTAACCAGTTCACGTGTGAACCGGCCGATACCCCTCTTGTTTCCCCATGTGGAGACATCAATGCCGATGCGCATCTCGCCGGGACCCTACGGTGATCTACGGACGTACGGACTCCACCGGACGGGGCGTGACGAGGGCTTTGATGCCATCGATATCGAACGCCTTTGCGAGGCCGAAACAGAATAGTTCCGGGGCTTGAAGCACGTTAATGTCGCGCTCGATGATCTCGCCCAGGCTGCCAAGAGACTCTTGGAGGCGCAGGCCGGAGACCGCCTCGGTCTCAAGCGCGGCCGCGATCAAGGCGGCGAGGCTGGTGCGCGGTCCCACGGCGTCGATCTGTACGGCCGCGCCGTGACGCTCACGTGCCCAGCGGGCGGCGGCGGCGATCTGTCCGGCCTGGACGCCCAAGGGCCTCTCGCCCAGGGCCGCGATGAGAATGCTCCATAGCCAGTCGTTGTCCTCTGTGTGGGATTCGCCGTAGTAGAAGGGGTCGAGCAGGATCACGCGGCGTCCCTTGCGGAGCCATTCGCGGGCTTCGCCGGCAGCGCTCTGGCGACCCCCGTCGGCGACAACGAGGACGGTACCGTTGGATGGGCCCATCTCGATTTCGACAGCGGGCACGGTCCAAGCGTTATCCATGTGCAGACGCCAATGCTTGGCTTTGTAGGCGCCGTCGTTGGATTCCGACATCATGCGGGCCTCGACTTCATAGCGCGGTGTCACGGTGACCTTCCGCAGGTCATCACGAGTGTGGCCGGTTGGGCGCGGCATCGACTTGGCAATCTTCAGCGCCAACTGATGGAAGTCGAGATTGTCGCCGGGTAGTTCGACCTTGAGGTCGTCAAACGATTTGACCTCGTTGTCGACGTTGATCTCTTCGATGGAAAACTTGGGATCGCCGCCGTAGAAGAAATCGCGCAGCATGCGGTAGAACGCTTCGCGATTGTCTTTCCCATAGTTGTGGCCGGGATCTTGATTGATGTGTTGGCGGAGATGGCCGGGCCGGTCGTAGAGATCAAAGATCGGCTGGGAAGCCTGCATCAGAGGAGCCAACGAGTTTTCCGCCTTGAAGCAGCAGGTATCGCGCGCATTCTTCGTGATGAGCGTGGGGCGCGGGGCGCGCATGGCGGTGAGGTGCGTGTAGTCGGCGACGCTCGCGAGGTCGCTGGGCGTTTGCTCGGCATCACCGAGGTCGAGCGATGGAAACTGCGTGCGGGTGACGAAGCTCGAATAGCCGGCGACGGGGTTCGCGAGAGCGACACGCTCATCAAGCGAACTGATGAAGATCGTCTGCCAGCCGCCGCCCGACAGGCCGGTGACCGCGACGCGCTCCGGGTCGGCATTCGGGTGGTCGAGCATCAAATCGATTGCCCGCTTCTGCGCCAGGTAGTGTAAGGCGATGCCGCTTGTGCCGAGTAGGTCGAGTTGGGTCATCCTCGTATGGTCGAAACCGGGCGTGTTGAGTTGGCCCATGCCGATCCATTCAACGTTGATGGCGAGCAAGCCACGCTTGGCCTGATTGATGACGCGAATCTGCTTGTACTCGGTGGCCTTGCCGCTGACGCGGTCATGTCCGTTGACGTTGATGACGACCGGCACTTTCCCAGTGAGGTTCTCAGGTTCGTAGAGCAGCGCGGGAATCCAGACGCCGGGGGCCGCTTCGTAGCGCAGTTTTTTAATGCGGTAGCCGGGGCCGGAGGGGATCGTTCCGAGCCATTCGACTTTGGCTTTGGCATCACGCCATGCTCGGGCTTCGCCTCGGAAGATGACCTCATCGAAAACGCGGCGGCGGGTCTCGCGGATGGACGTCTCCCAATCCTGTCGGGTCGTGGGGATTCTTAGCGCGGGGACGCGCGCGGCGGTATAGGCCTTGACCTCGACCGTGGGTTGGTTGGGGGCGAGGATGGGTTTCTCAAGGATGCTGTGTAGGCCTAGCTCTTGCGGGTAGGCCGCGGGGATGGCGAGGAGGACGATGAGTAGGGGGAGGTAGCGGGCGGCGGTGCGCATGGAAATGGGGCTCCTGATAGTGCTGAGTGTCGGTGGTCATGGTAGCGGGTTTGGGTAGGGGATGTCGGGCCCGCTGCATCGGCCTTTGGCCGAGCGTGGAGGGCGTGCACAGCGCGACCCAGCACGGCACAGCCGCGCGCCACGAGTTGGCCGATAGAATGAGGCTCGATGCGTTGGGTATTCAGCCGCCGGATTCCCGAGACGGGCCGCATTCTGCTTGTCGAGAGCGGCAAGCGCGAGGTGTCCGAAAAGCTGATCCCGCACTTGAAGCGGAACTTCGGCAAGGATGTTGCGATCGATCTCCTAACGTGCCTGCCGGGCGAGCCGGAGGAGGTTGCGGGTCACCCGGATCACAAGGTGTGGCGCGTCACGCAGTACACGGATAACGGCGCGCGATGGCGGTTGCTGCGGGAGGTCCGTAGGCGTCGGCATGGGATCGCGGCGGTGCTCTACGCCGGTGATCCGATCATGGCTCGCTGGCGAACCGCATCGCTTTGGACGATCCCCGCGAAGTTTCTGATCGCGAACGAAAACGGCGATTACTTCTGGCTCGACCGCGCGCACTTCGATCATCTGGTCCGATTCTGGATGCACCGGGCAGGGCTGTTGGACGAATCGGCGGCGCGAACCGTGGCGCAGTTCATCGCCTTCCCCTTTGTGTTTGTGTACCTATTGGGATACGCCGCGCACGCGCACCTGATGCGGCTCGGGCGCATGGCCTTCGGAACCCACCGCCGGTAGGATGAAGAGGGCGCGAGGCCCCGAATGAAGCTGCCGATCTACATGGATCACCACGCGACGACGCCGGTCGACCCGCGCGTGCTTGAGGTGATGCTGCCTTGCTTCACCGAGGCGTTCGGGAACCCGGCGAGTCGCAATCACTCGTTTGGCTGGAAGGCCGAGGAGGTGGTTGAAACGGCTCGTGCCCAAGTGGCCGGCCTGATCGGCGCGCGGACCCGCGAGATTGTCTTCACGAGCGGCGCGACGGAATCGGTCAACACGGCGCTCAAAGGAGTGGCCGCGACCAGGCATGCGCGCGGCAACCACATCATCTCTCTGCGGACCGAACACAAAGCCGTGCTTGACTCGCTGAAGCGTTTAGAAGCCGCGGGCTTCCGCATCAGTTACCTGCCGGTCGGTTCGGATGGGCTGGTGGAGTTGGATCGGCTGGAACGGGCGATTACGGGCAAGACGATCCTCATCTCGGTTTTGTTGGCGAACAACGAGATTGGCGTGATCCAGCCGGTGGGCGAGATCGGCCGCATCGCGCGGCGGCACGGTGTGGTGATGCACGTAGACGCGGCGCAGGCCGTGGGCAAAGTTTTGGTCGACGTCGAACGGGATCAAATTGACCTGCTCTCGCTGACGGCGCATAAGCTCTACGGTCCGAAGGGCGTTGGCGCGTTGTATGTTCGGCGCAAAGATCCGCGGATTGAGTTGACGCCGTTGATCGACGGCGGCGGACACGAGCGGGGATTCCGGTCTGGAACATTAAACGTTCCGGGGATCGCGGGCCTTGGGAAGGCTTGCGAAATCGCAGGCGCGGAGATGGATGGTGAGTCAATACGTTTGGCCGGGTTGCGGGACCGGCTGCTTGACGGGTTGCGGAAACGGCTTGACGGGATCGCGGTGAACGGCGGCATGGAACATCGGCTGCCGCATAACCTGAACGTCAGCTTCGGTGGTGTTGACGGCGAGGCGTTGCTGATGCGTCTCGATGACGTAGCTGTCTCAAGCGGCTCCGCGTGTACGACGTCGACGCCGCAGCCGAGTCATGTGCTGCGGGCGCTGGGCGTGAGCGATGCGTTGGCCGCGAGTTCGTTGCGCTTCGGGCTCGGACGTTGGAATACCGAGGAAGAAGTGGACTACGTGATCGAGAAGGTGTCGAGTGTTGTGGAGCGGCTGCGAGAGCTGACACCTGTGCCGATGTAGAGTTACCCTGCCGCTCTGTTCGGAGCGGGCACGGCATGCCTACCCCTACTGTCTGTAAATGGATATCCTAGAGTTTCTGGCTTTTCATGACATCAAAATATACTGCTTTTGACCGCACCCGTCTGCGCCTACGTCCGTTGGCTGAACGAGCGCACGATATGGACCTGGGCTATGTGCTCTCGCTTGACGGCGAGGCGCCTCCTTTCGACCACCCTGATCTCCCCGTGATCGCCTCGGCGCTACGCGATGCCCGCGAGCGCGACACCGCGCGCCTCTGGATGATGGGCGCGCATGTGATCAAGATGGGCGCGTCGCGGCACATCATCGACTTACTGCGCAACGGCTGGATCAGTCATCTGGCGGTGAACGGTGCGTGCACGATCCACGACTACGAGCTAGCCCGCATTGGCGCGACGACTGAGAGCGTGGCGCGGTATATCCGTAGCGGCGAGTTCGGGTTGTGGGAAGAGACCGGGCTGCTGAACGACTGGGCTTGCGAAGCCGCCGAGGCGGGGCTCGGTCTCGGCGAATACATCGGCAAGCGGATCTCGGAAGGTGACTATCCGCATCGTGACGTCAGTATCCTGGCGGCGGCGTATGAGGCATCGGTTCCGGTTTCGGTGCACGTGGGTATCGGGTACGATATCACCCACGAGCACCCGAACTGCAACGGGGCCGCGCTGGGCGAAACCAGCTATCGCGACTTCCTCTTGTACACCCATGCGGTGGAGAACCTCGAAGGCGGAGCGATGCTGAGCTTCGGATCGGCGATCATGGGGCCGGAAGTTTATCTGAAGGCGTTGTCGATGGCGCGCAATGTCGCTCATCAGGAAGGCCGGCAGATCGCCGACTTTACGACGGCGGTGTTCGATCTGATTCCGATCGAAGGCGACTACCAGAGGGAACTACCGAAGACGGATCCCGGCTACTACTTCCGGCCGCACAAGACGATTCTCGTTCGTACCGTTGCCGACGGCGGGCGCAGCCACTATATTTGCGGCGATCATCGCGCGGCAATTCCTGCCTTGCGGCGGGTTTTGGTGGAGGGCGAGGCGGGATGAAACCGGCCACGATGGTGAGGAAGTTCAAAGGCATTAGCGCACTCGTGGTGGGAGACATTTGCCTGGACCGCTGGTGCCACTATGATCCGAGTGAGTCGGACCCATCGCGCGAGACACGGATTCCACGGCTGGGCATCGTGCGCGCCGAGGTGACGCCCGGCGCGGGTGGCACCGTAGCGAGTAATCTGGCCGCTCTCGGCGCGGGACGTGTTGCCGTGCTCGGGGCTATCGGTCAGGACGGTTTCGGTTTCGAGTTGGAACAGTCGCTCGCGGCCCGCGGTATCGACTACAGCCTCTTAGTCGCGTCGAGTGAACTGCAGACCTTCACCTACACCAAGCTGATCAATACGAAGAACGGTCGCGAGGACAAGCCGCGGGTCGATTTCATCAATAACCGCCGATTGCCGAGCGATGTCGAAGATCAGCTCATCGTGAACTTCCACTCGGCGTTCAAGGATTTCGATGTCATCGCCATCTGTGACCAGTCGGAGACCGAGCAAGGTGGCGTGGTATCGGCACCTTTTCGCGAGGTGATCGCGGAAGTCGCGGAGCGCTATCCGGAGAAGGTGATTCTTGCTGACTCGCGGACGCGCATCGAGCGGTTTCGTAACGCCATCGGCAAGGCAAACCACGAAGAAGCGATCGCGGCCTGCAAGAAGTTGTTTGGGCGAATCGACTATCCGCGATTGCGGGAAACAATTGGAGAGGCGCCGTTGGTGATTACGCGCGGCCCCAAGGGCGTTCTGCTGTTCGACGACGAAGGCCGCAGAACAGTCCCCGCGATCCCTCCTGACAGAATTGTCGATGCGTGCGGCGCGGGCGATAGTTTCTCGGCCGGACTCGTGCTGGCGCTCAAGGCGTCGGGAAATTTGGAAGAGGCCGCTGCGTTCGCGAATATTGTTTCGAGCGTAACCATTGAGAAGGCTGGAACGGGCACGGCTTCGGCTCGCGAGGTCGTCGCGCGGGCGAAGTCGTTGCAAGACGGCACGGGAGTGGTTCACTAGATCATGAGTTTTCCGACGGACTACCGAGCGAAACTGCTGACGGCATTGGACTCAATCGACACCGCACAGGTTGACGAGGCAATTCGGGTTTTCGCGGAGGCGCGCGAACAAGATCGGCAGATCTTTGTATTCGGCAACGGCGGCAGCGCGGCTACCGCGAATCACTTCGCGTGCGACATCGTCAAGGGGGCGAGCTATGGACGGGAGAAGCGTTTCCGCATCATGGCGTTGAGTGAGCAGATCGCGACGATGACGGCGTATGCCAACGATGTGGGTTATGACGTGGTGTTCGCCGAGCAACTGAAGAACTTTGCCCGGTCGCGCGACGTGGTGATCGCGATCAGCGGCAGCGGCAACTCGCCGAATGTGATCCGGGCGATCGAGTGTGCGCGATCGACGGGCTGCTACACCATCGGGTTGAGCGGCAAAGACGGCGGTCAACTGCGGCCGTTGGTCGACCTGAGCCTGCACGTGGACGATCAGCACATGGGCCGGATCGAAGACGCCCACATGGTGATGATGCACATGATTTGTTATCACTTCATGGATACAGAAACCGCCGATTCCATGGCAGGGTAGGGTCGCCTAGCGGGGCGTCTTCGGCACCAGCACCCACAGCACTAGGTAGACGATGAATCCCGGCAAGATCGGAAAGAACGACCCGACGACGAATAGCATTCGGACTAGGAGCGGCGACCAGCCGAGCGCCTCGGCGATTCCGCCACAGACACCGGCGATGATTCGGTGTCGCTGCGATCTCCGGAACGGTGCTCCTGACCAGGCCATCTACTCATAAGATACGAGGTCTTATCGTCAACGGTTCGCGGTGACCGCTCTCAACCCGGTGGCTATAATGAGTTTTCCATCCTGCCCGCCTTCCGGCCTGAGTTCGGAGTCCTTGTTTGTCCCTTGAAGATCGTCTTTTTGAACAGCGGTATCAGAAGATCCGCGAGATTGAAGCGCTGGGGTTTTCTACCTACCCGCGCAAGTTCGCCTTTACGCATACGGCAGCGGAAATCCGTAAGAACTATGAGCCGCTGAGCGGCGAAGATCTCGAAGCGCAAAAGATCGAAGTTCGCGTTTGTGGACGTTTGATGACGGTCCGACGGCAGGGGAAGGCCGGGTTCTGCCACATCCAGCAAGAGGGCGAGCGGTTACAAGTCTACGTTCGCAAGGATGAAGTCGGCGACGAAGCGTTTGAACTCTACAAGAAGCTCGACGCCGGCGACATCATCGGTGTCGAAGGTCTCGTCTTCCGCACGCGAACCGGCGAGTTGACGGTTCGCGCGAAGCGGCTCGAGTTTCTCGCGAAAGCGATCCTTCCCATGCCCGAGAAATGGCATGGCTTGCAGGATGTTGAGATCCGCTACCGCCAGCGCTACCTTGATCTGCTTGCGAATGAGAAGGTTCGCGACGTGTTCGTCAAGCGGGACCGCATCATCCGCGCGCTGCGCGATGCTCTCACCGAACGCGGCTATCTCGAAGTCGAGACGCCGATGATGCAGCAGATCTACGGGGGCGCGTTGGCGCGGCCTTTCGAGACGCACCACAATGCTTTGGACGTCGATCTATACCTGCGCATCGCGCCCGAGCTCTATCTCAAGCGGCTCGTGGTCGGCGGACTCGATCGTGTGTTCGAGATCAACAAGAACTTCCGCAACGAAGGCTTGTCGATGCGACATAACCCCGAGTTCACGATGCTCGAGTTCTATCAGGCCTATAGCGATTACAAAGACCTGATGGACCTGAGCGAGGTGCTTCTGCGGTCTGCTGCGGAAGCTGCCAACGACGGCTCGGCCGAGATTGAGTTCAAGGGCGAGAAGATCGATTTCAGCAGCCTCCGTCGGCTCTCGATGAAAGAGGCCATCGTCGAGTTCTGGCCCGACCCGGACACGCGCCCCACCACGGCCGATCTGGACGACCCGAGTCGGGTGGCCGAACTTGTCGATATTTACAACGGAAAGATCGACCCGCCGCTATCGCTCCCCGCGAACGCTTCAGCGGGAAAGTCCATCCAGGCGCTGTTCGAGCACGCCTGCGAAGAGAACCTGATCCAGCCTACGCTGATCTACGATTACCCGGTTGAAGCCTCGCCGCTTTCGAAGAAGAAGCCCGACGATCCGAACTGGGTCGAGCGCTTTGAGATCTACGCCGGCGGCATGGAGATCGCCAACGCTTACTCCGAGCTGAACGATCCGCAAGAGCAGCGCCGGCGCTTCGAGCAGCAGGTCGACCAGCGTAAGCACGGCGAGCACGAAGCGCACGAAATGGACGAGGACTATGTTCGTGCGCTTTGCTACGGAATGCCACCCACCGCCGGTGAGGGCATCGGGATCGATCGCCTTGTGATGTTGCTGACCGATTCGCACACGATCCGCGACGTCGTGCTCTTCCCGCTGCTGCGGCCCGAGAGCGAAATTGGCGTCGCCGAGCGCTTGCGTGGTTTGGACGAAGCGAGCAATTCCGAATCCAAAGACGAGGACTAACCTATGTCCTTCGAGATGTTCGTGGCCCGCCGCTACCTGCGGGCCAAGCGGCGCGAACGCTTCGTCTCGCTTGTTACGGGGCTTTCGGTTGTCGGCGTCGCGACGGGAGTGGCCGCGCTCGTGATCGCCATGGCGATCAATAACGGCGTCGAGCAAGACCTACGCCGCTATCTTCTCGGCGCGACGGCCCACGTTCAGCTCCTTGAGAAAGGCCGTCAAGGGATTGCCGATTGGCGCGAGTTCATTAAGGAGTTTGACGGCGTGGATCACGTCGTCGCAGCAGCCCCGGCGCTCTACGGCGAAGTGATGATCGTTAGCCCGGTACGCAGCGGTTTCGCCTATCTGAAGGGTATCGATCCCGACGTCGAGCTCGACGTCGCCGGCATGCTGGCCAACCTCAAGGAGGGTTCAATCGAGAACCTTGAGCAGACGGATGAGTTCCCCGGCATCATTCTTGGGAAAGACTTGGCCGAGGACGTGGGCATGGGGATGGGTGGCCTCGTGACTGTCATAAACCCCCAAGGGGAGATGACGCCCTGGGGGCCGATTCCCACTGAGAAGCGTTTCCGTGTCGCCGGGATCATGGACTCGGGCTTCTACATCTACGACAAGAGCTGGGTCATCACCACGCTCAAGTACACGCAGCAAGCGCTGAACCAACCAGACGTCATCAATGCAGTCGAGTTCAAGATCGATGACTTGGAGAAAGTCGACGAAGTCGGCGCTCAGTTGGAAGCAATCGCCGGCAGTGCGTTTGGGGCGACGAATTGGCGGGACCAGAATGCTCACATCTTCCGCGCCCTGGAAGTTGAGAAGCTCGTAACCGCTATTACCATCAGTCTGATCATGCTCGTCGCGGCGCTGAACATCTTTACGTCGCTCGTCATGATGGTGATGGAGAAGCGCAAGGGCGTCGCCATCCTCAAGTCACTCGGTGCGTCGAGCGCCCAGATCCGAAAGATCTTTATTCTGCAAGGGATGGTGATCGGCGCGGCCGGTACCGCCGGTGGGCTGGTGCTGGGCCACGTGATCGCGTGGATTTGCAATGCCTACAAGCTCATCCCGCTCGAAGCGGATATTTACGGGCTGAGCTACGTGCCCTTCGCGCCGCGCCTGATTGACGCCGTGGTGGTCGGGTTGGCGGCGCTGCTGATGAGCTATCTCACCACGATCTACCCGTCCGCCTCGGCCACGCGCATCGCTCCGGCCGAAGTGCTGCGGTACGAGTAAGAACTTCGCGGGCCCTACTCCGTGGGGCCACTTTGAGGCTCACTCTTGTAGGTCTCGTACAAACCGGCCACTCCGCCCGATTTCACATCGCCTGGATGGATCACAACACGGTAGTGAAACCGTAGTGACTCACCCGACGCCAGAGTGACACTGCCGTCCTTCGAGTTGTCGTTGTAGAAGTGATGTTCGCCGAAGATATTCGCGGCGAATAGGCCGTAGCTGCGCACGTGCCAGTACGTGGGATGCTTCGGGTTCGACGGATGGTCGAAAATCGCGACGCCAACCTTCTCGCCTTCGATTGCGCCGCTGTAGTCCAACCAGGGGGAGCGCTTGCCCCAGACGTTCTTCTCGCCCGTCTTGCCGTTGGCGTCGGTGATCGTGCCGGTTCGCTTCACGCCCGTGGCGCGCGCGTGCTGCTCTTCGAGCGGCGTCGCGAGGCGGATTGCGAAGGTCCCCTCTTTGGTGTCGCCGAAATGAACTTCGCGGGCTAGCGCTGTCAGCCGTAGATCGAAGTCAATCACGCGGTTCGAGCCACCGGCGTGAAAACGCATCGTCCGCTCTTCCCTGATGATCGGCTTGCCATCCCGGTCCTTCCAGACAAAGCTGCCGATGATGCTGTCGCCTTCGGTGCGGATCTCGGCCGTAGAGACCGTGCCCATCGGTGGGACGGTGCGGCCCGGCTCATTCGCCCAATAGTCGTCGCCGTTGACCTCGCCGTGCGTGAACCACAGGCCGCGGTGGTGCGGGTGGTCCTGCCGCTCTCCTTCGACGTTCTCCATCGGGAAACGGCGCGTCACGACGGTGCCGCTGGCGGCGCGTAAGGGGTGCAGATAAGGCTTGGGCGCGCCGTCGCCATAGTAGAGCGTCGTGAACGGCTTGCCGTCAATGTGCACGCCGATCTCGCCGTTACCTTGAGTGAACTTAACCTGAGCCACGGCCGAGCAGACAGACAGGAAAGAGAATAGAAGGAGAACCCGAATTCGCATGCTCATAGTGGAGCACATTTCGGGCATTTTCGGAAAGCGCTTAGCACGCGGCTAGCTGCCCGGTTTGAATCCCGTCTGACGAATCGAAGCGAGGAGAGTTCTGGGGAGGTTGCGACCCTACTTATCTTTGCCCTGGGCTTGCGAGGAAAGTTTCACGCCGATCCGCGAAAGCTTTTTCTCAAGCTTCTGGATTTCTTTCTGATCACGGTCCGCCACCGGCCCACTCTTCCACTCTTTGATCGACAGTTCCCAATGCTTCTGCGCTTCTTTGACCTTGCCCTGCTTGAAGTAAACGTCACCGAGGTGCGAGTGAACGATCGGGTCGCGCTTGACCGTTTCGAGTGACCGCACGAGGTAGCGCTCGGCGAGATCAAACTTCTCTTGGCGATAGTAGACCCAGCCCAGCGAGTCAAGGTAGGCGCCGTTGTCGGGTTCGAGGTCAAGGGCGCGTTGAATCATGTTGTGGGCCTCGTCGAGGCTCTTGTTGATATCCGCCAACATGTACCCGAGGTAGTTGAGGGTCGACGAGTTATCGGGGTCCTTGTCGAGGATTTCCCGGAACTTTGACTCGGCCTGCTCGTATCGCTTGGCTCGCTCAAGCACGGCGCCGAACGTGAAGAGCGTATTCAGCGTCTGGTCCTCGGTCTTGGCGAGGGCGGATGCCTTCTCTACCGTCTTGATCGCTTCGTCGTACTGGCGGCCCTTCTCGTAGACATGCGCTAGAGCCAGCAGTACGGGGCGGTTTTCCGGCTCTTCTTTGATGACGTCTTTCAGTAGTCGGCTACCCTGTTGCCAGTCGCCCGTCTCCGCCAGTAGACTGGCGCGCTGCATCATCAGCGATCTGTTCTCGGGGAACTCCTCCCCACCCTCATCGGCTGCCTTGAGCGCGGCATCGTAGTCACGGTCGAAACGGAAGGTTTCAACCAGATGCGAAATGACGCGGGGCTTCGCGTCGGGATCGACTTCCTCAAGCTCGCGGAACGCGTCGACGGCTTTTTGGATGTTCCCCGCATCACGGTGCAGCATCCCCAGTTGCTCGACGAAGAGGGAACGATTGCGCTTCTCTCGCTGCGTGTAACCGTCTTTGCTGGTTTCTTCCACCAGTCTTTCGAGTTCCGCGATCGCCTCGGCGCTCTTACCTTCGGATTCGTGCAACAGTACGCCGTTGTAGCGAATCTCCATCGAGTCTGGCGCGAGTTCGAGGGCACTGTCCAAGTGCTCCCGCGCATCTTTGAAACGTCGCTTTTCGCGATAGATCTGTGAAAGGCGAAGCTGAAAGTCCGGATTCTTGGGTTCGTCCCGACTCAGTTGCTCGTATTCCTTGAGCGCTTTGTCGATGTCGCCCGACAGGGTCCAGTTGCGCGCGAGGGAGGAGCGAATCGCGGTGTTGTTTCCACCCATTCCACGGACTTGTTCGAAGAGGGCCGCGGCCTCTTCGTTGCGGCCGACGCGCTCGTAGAGGTCGGCCAGCGTCGCGAGTTCTTGCGGTCCCGCTTCGCCTGAGTCTCGAACCTTTTCCAGTGCGACGATCGCCTCGCCGGTCTTTCCCTGCGAAAGGTGCAAGCGCGCCAGATTCGCGTAGCCCTCGGCATTCCCCGGATCGATCTCAAGCAGCGTCTTTAGTACTTTTTCGGCTTTTTCCGGCTGCTCCAGGGCTTGATAGAACCCGGAGAGCTTTAGCAGAGCGTCAGTATCTTTTGGGTCGATCTCGAGGATCTTCTCGTGTTGCTCGGTGGCGCGCTCCAGCAGTTCGCGGTCGACGCCTCCACGGCGATCGTTGGTTGCATAGGCGGCGAGGAATCGGCCTAGCGTGCGGCGCACCTCAATGCTGTCAGGATCCTTCTGCAGAGCCGATTCGGCTTCAGCGACCGCTTCATCGAGCCGATCGGTACGGCCATAAAAGCGAATCAGTTCGAGTTGCAGGAACTCTGATTTCGGATCGGCGGCGATCGCGGCCTTGTATTCTTCGAGCGCTTTGTCCCAGTATTCTTTGCGGCCGTACTGCCCGGCCCGCTCCATGTTTAGGTGTGCGAGGGCGTAGTGGTAGTAGGCGGTGGCGCGGTCCGATTTCGCCGGAGATTCTTCTTGCGGAGCTGCTCCGAGCCCGTGAGGGAGAAGCAAGATTGTCAATAGTGAGAGGAATATCCCTCTCGCGACAGCCGTGGGCATCGTGGTTACAACTCCTGTGATCGCCATATGACGATAGAAGGGTACAGCGTCCGTCAGCTTAAAGTATAGCGTGCGTTTTAGCGCTTACCGTGAGCCCGCGCACACGCCCTGTCGGACAACGTGCGTGGTGTCCGGGTTGATTCCGGCAGGCCAAACCTAAGGTCACACAAGAGTATTTGAGTTGGGTGGCTGAAGCCGGTGGCGGGAAGGACGCTAAAGCGCCCTGGCAGGAGAATGACGGAAACGGAACCGGCCATAAATGACCGGCTTACACGCGCTTCGCGCGGAAACCGCCTGAAGGTGGTTGGATGGGGTCGGCAATCAATCGCCGTAGGCGACCACGCGGTGCCCCCGCCGGCATTCCAGAAGAGGCTTGGAGCGATTCAAACCGAGGTGCTACCGCCAGGTGGCGGCTACTCTTCTTCCGGAGGGATTCTTTCACTGCGTGGCCCGACGTGAATATGTGGCCCGGTCGACTGCCCCGGCACGCTGCTGCGGAAAGCGATGAAGGGGATATCCCACGCATAGAGCAGGTCGATGAGGAAGAGGCCTTCCGGGTCGTCGGGGTGCAACGCCACGTCGGCTCGACCGGTATGGTCGTAGCCCAGGGAGCGGTGAAGCGCCGTGGCGCCGTCCGCGCTGATGGGCAGGGCGCGCCCAAATTCGGCGTAGAATGCGGCGTCGATCGTGTACAGATCCTCTTGCCACTCCTCGCTCTCGCTGACGTAGGCGAAGGCCAACTCCTCGTCCTTGAGTTCGTCGACCAGGTCTTCGGCGCGCGCCATCGTTGCCATTTCGCGAAGGAGAGACGCGCGTTTCTCTGCCAGCTCGAACCGCCGCTCGGCGAAGTCGGATGCGTCCTTTATCTTTTCGAGTTGCTGCAGTGGGAGAGCCCCGGCGTCGGCGAGCTCGCGAGCACGCGCCATGTCCGCGCGGCTTAGATCTCGCAACGCGGTCACGGCTCTCATCATTTTGGGGATCTGCCGGACGGTAAGCTCGCGGGCGACGAGTGTGTCGCGGACAATCTCCTCGAGCCGGACGCGCTCCTGCTCATCCGCGGCCTCTTTGATCGCGTTCCGGGGTAGTACCCCTTCCTTGACGAGCGCGCTCAAACGCTCCTGTTCCGGGCTTGCCGGCGGAGGGTCATTGGCCCACGCGACAGTGGAGCACACAACAAGAAAAACACAGATGTAACGCTGTCGCAATCCATTCACCGGATCATTCGATTTCATTCTACCCGTGAAAACTGCCCAAAGAGTAAGATGAGGCAGATAGGAAACGCCACTTTATGTCCGATTGGGAGGCCGCGGTCCACGCGGCGCAAACACGCAAAGCTGAAGATATCGTCGTTCTTGATATTCAAGCCGTCAGCTCGTTTACCGACAAGTTTGTGCTCTGTAGCGGCGCTAACTCGCGGCAGGTTCAGGCGATCTCTGATGCGATTCAACGGGACCTGAGAGCCGAAGGAGTCCGTCCGTTTGGCATCGAGGGCTATAGGAATGGCGACTGGATA